>Ga0116171_10000347_pt1 | contig 49610 bp, 44 predicted proteins | sample AD_JPNHW2_MetaG_FD_89798 | JGI IMG/M metagenome (GOLD analysis project Ga0116171, IMG submission 89798) | Active sludge microbial communities of municipal wastewater-treating anaerobic digesters from Japan - AD_JPNHW2_MetaG | ecosystem: Engineered > Bioreactor > Anaerobic > Digestate | place... | reverse complement strand
TAACGTCATAATCTCCTGAATAAGCGTATATTCTGCATTTTTTGACAGAGTAATTATAATTGTTTCTAAACACTATTGCTGTTAATGCCCGTTTCCGGGCTTTTCCTTTTTTTTATGTTACATAATGCTTATACTTTAATCCCATAATACCGATAAGATAATTCAGGAGTAACAGGCTGTATTTTTTGTATTTTATACAGCTCCTGATTATTTTGTAAATGTTCTGCCGCTTTTCAGCAGGCAGGAAAAATTGGAGGACAGGATGCCGGTTACATTGGGCGGTGTAGCTTCCGGGATGGATACTGATTCCATAATCGCGAAACTACTCGATGTGGAAGCGCAGCCGATCAAGCAGTATGAGCAGGATAAGAAGCTCAGCAGCTATAAAAAAGAAGCCCTTAAAAATCTGCAGGGCAAGCTGAAGGATCTTGACGGCAAGGCAAGAGACCTTTACGGCTTCAGGGCGAGTTTTGATGATAAGCTGGCAGTCTCGTCAGACAGCACGGTGCTTGATGCGCGCGGCACAAAGCAGGCTGATGTGGGGACAAAAAAGATAGAGGTGATGCAGCTTGCTTCGGCGCATAAGATATCCTCTGATCCGGTGGATGGTGAGAAGAAACTCCCTGCGGGATCATTCACTATTATTGTTAATGGTGTTGAAAAAAAGGTCAGCTTCAAAGGGGGCAAGCTCAAATCATTGAACGATATGATAAACGAGTCTGCTTCAGAGATTATCTCTTCAGAATATGTGAATACAGAAGGGACATCCAATATTATTGTGCTCACCTCTAAAACCACGGGTAAAAAAGGAGAGATCAATTTTACAGGCGGCGAGGAGCTGCTGAAAGAGGCCGGGTTCATAAAGGGTGAGAAGGTAACAGACCAGAAAGACACGCCGGTTGTGTTAGACAGTAAATATATTATGAGCTATAGCGGTGAACCGAAACCTGAGGGGCAGGACGGGAACATGAGCGTGGGACGGGACGGGGCTGAATTGACAATAAACGGGGTGCTCTGGAGGGAGTATGAGCTCCCCCTGAAGACCATGGTTGAAAAAGATACTGTATTCAGGTTTACATTCAAATATGACAAGCAGATCGAGGAGAAGGTCCCCCTCCGGATAGAGACCGGACCTGATGAGGAGATAAATGTCAAGGGGATAAAGCTCCACAGCTACAACATTTCAAGGCTGCGTCCCCTTTCAAAAAAAGAGGATAGAAAATTTGATACGATTATCGGTGTGGGAGCGGTTGTATTTGACAAGGGCAAGCGAATTGAGAAGATATATCCCGTAGATAAGGATGCGGCAAATAAATATGAGCTTCCCATCGGAAAAGATTTTGAAGGGAAGAGCCTGGAGAAGCTGATTTTCTACTGCAATGACGGAAAAGTGATATTTTCCGATGCGCTTATCGTAACACCTGTCAAGTCAAAGGGAAACTTTGAGCTGAAGAATATCGTGGAGGAGGCTGCTAATGCAAAGCTGAAGGTTGACGGGGTTGTGATTGAAAGGGAGAGGAACGATGAACTAAACGATATAATAAAGGGACTCGTCCTGAACCTTAAAAGAAAGTCAGAGATACCTGTTGAGATAAAGACAACATACGATGTTGACAAATCCCTCAAGAAGATAAAGGATTTTGTTGACTCGTATAATGCATATATCGATATGCATATACAGCTGACAAAGACTGTCAAGACAGATAAACCCGGCCAATCGGAGAAGCTCAGTGAAAGCGGCCTGTTTGTAAGTGATTCGACGCTGATCCGTCTTGAAAATATGATCAAGACCACTGTTAACGGGGCGTATTCAAGCAGGCTTGAAAAGCAGATCAGGCTTTTTACCCAGATGGGAGTGAGCACAGGCAAGGTCAACTCGAACTGGGATTCAATAAAAGAAGGCAAGCTTACTATTGATGAGGATGAGCTGCGGAAGGCTATTGCAGAAAATCCCGAAGGTGTTACGGCTTTTTTCGGTGCAGACACTGACGGTGATAACAGGACAGACTCGGGGATGGCCTTTACCCTTGTGAGGGAACTTGAACCGTATATATCATACGGCAAGAATATTATTCAGACCAAGATTGATTATGAAGATGAACTGATCAAGATGGCAAACCAGAAAATCGAAAAGCAGATGACACACCTGAAGCAGTACGAGGAGAAGCTGAGAAAAAAATTCGGTACTATGGAAAAGACTATATCAGGTTCAAAACAGCAGCAGGACTGGATGAAGAACCAGATGGGCGGCGGCAAATAATAAGCGGAGGCTATGATGGAAGTCAGGATTAACGATTATCCGGTTGAGATAATGCTGGAGAATGAAAAAAATGCCAAAGAGGTGGTAAAATCGATCACAGAATGGATCAATGAAAAAAACCTTATTTTCCTGGGTGTTGATATAGATGGTAACTATCACGACGCGGAAGAGGTACCTCCTGTGCCCGTTGAAAATATAACTATGATGAACTGCCTTGTGCAGTCAAGGGCTGATGTTGTTTATGAAACCGTAAATGAAGGAATAGCTTATTGCGACAGGGTGCTCGGGTTTCTACAGCATACAGGCGATGAGGGTATTGATGCCGATGAACTTGGAGACCTGATTTCAGGTATGGAGTGGCTGCAGGAGGTCTTTTCAACAATTGCCGGTCTTCTGAAAATGGACCTTGGCAAGATCAGTTTCAGGGATGAAAAGGTTTCGGCCTATATTGAAAAACTTGCAGCGTTGAAGCATAAGATTGTGACCTTTATGTCAGAGATGAAAGATCAGGATGATATCGATATTGAGGAGAATATTTTTTATAGCCTCAGGGAGATCTTTGGTGTTTTCCTGGTAAGCGAGGAGATGAAGAGGCTTATTATTGACAGTATCGATTCTCCTGATGTATTGCTTCAGTCACTCAAAGAAGTAAAGGAGATGCTCCCGCAGCAGCTTGAGCTCCTGGAACAGATCGCGGCAGCATACCAGACAGGCAATGATCCGGAGGGTGTGGATAAACTTTTCCGTTTTATAGACTTCCTGTTCACATACACGCGCACATGCTACCAGGTCTCACCGGTGTTCGGGGTAGACCTCAAAGAGATACTGATAGATGGCATTTCTCTTGAAGAAAAAAATCGCGAGCTACAGACACTGATGAACGAAACCATGGATATCATGGAGAGCAACGACATGATAAGCCTGGCCGATATACTTGAATACGAAATTAAAGAGAGCCTTGAAAACATTGATAAATACATAGACCTTCTGCTGGAACAGGTATAGGCGGAGCCTTTATCTTGAAACGCAGAGCTTTGCCCTTTGCTGACCGGATATTTTTTATGGTTCGCAACCTTATTGAGTACGGAAGATACAAGGGCGACCCGGTTAAAGCGGTGAAGCTTCTTCATAAATTTGCCGGTGAGTGAATGTGAACTGCATTTTTATAACTACATGAAGGTTTTTAACGAGGTAATCGGGTTTGTTCAGCTGCATAATGAGTATTACTGTCAGGAATATAATAACGGCTATACCGACGGTCCGCGTGAAAATACAAAAGAGGAAAAAAATTTTATTAAGCGCCACAGCGAGGTCCCGTCCGGCATAATCGATGCAATGATAGGCTGAGTTTTTTTCTGACACCATTTGAAGTAATATTGTATTAACAAAATACTAACGCAACTAACCTGCAAACTCACCGCATTTTAACGGCTTTTAATCCTGCTTTAACATCCTTAATATGGACTTGATGGTTGTTTTTCTGTATATCATAAGCAGTTGCGGGGTGATTTATATGAATGCTTATGATATTTGTGCGGGTCTGGTCTTTTTTACTGTGACGGTTTTTTTGTCCTATCTGCTGGGCTTATATATGAAGAGGATTTACGCAGGAGAGAAAACGTTTTTAAGTAAGATAATCCGCCCTGCTGAAAATCTTGTTTATAGCATCTGCGGTATAGATGAGTCAGATGAAATGACATGGAAATCATACGCGCTTGCATTCATCATATTCAATGCTGCAGGCTTTATTTTTCTTGTTTCTATCCAGGTCTTTCAGAATTTTCTTCCGCTTAACCCGCAGAACTTTCACGGTGTAAAATGGGATTCGGCTATAAATACTGCAATTTCATTTGTAACAAATACAAACTGGCAGGGCTACGGCGGCGAGGTAACAATGAGTTATTTTACCCAGCTGGCAGGTCTTACTGTACAGAATTTTTTATCTGCATCTGCAGGTATGGCCGCGGGTGTTGCGCTACTGCGGGGATTTACCAGAAGGGAATCAATGTCAATAGGAAACTTCTGGGTTGATTTGACCAGGTCAGTGCTGTATATACTGCTTCCTCTTTCATTAGTTATGGCGGTCTTGCTGCTTTCTCAGGGTGTGGTTCAGGCTGTAGGTAATTATATTGAGGCAGTTACACTGGAGGGGGGCAGGCAGCTTATTCCGCTGGGCCCTGCTGCCTCGCAGGTCGCTATTAAACAGCTCGGCTCAAATGGCGGAGGATTTTTCAGCGTGAACTCGGCGCATCCCTTTGAAAATCCCACATTCATATCAAACATTATTGAGAACATTTCAATCTTAATAATACCATTCGCCTTTGTATTTATGTCCGGTTTTATACTTAACAACAGGAAACAGGCAAGGGCAATATTTATTACCATGACATTCCTGTTTCTTGCAGGAATGTCTCTAATCCTCTGGTCTGAAACAAGGCCCGTTCAGTATATGCAGGGTGCAAATATTCAGAGTGCGGTCAACATGGAGGGAAAAGAATCAAGGATCGGTGTATTCTGGTCCGCAGTGTGGAGCCAGTCGACAACTGCAACATCAAACGGAAGCGTTAACAGTATGCATGACAGTTATATGCCGCTTTCAGGACTGGTGCATATGTTCAACATGGGTATCGGCGAGGTTGTTTACGGCGGAGTCGGTGTGGGTTTTATCGGCTTTATCCTGTATATAATTTTGTCAATGTTCGTTGCAGGTCTTATGATTGGAAGGACACCGGAATTCCTGGGGAAAAAACTTGGACCTTTCGAAATGACTATGTCAATGACAGCACTGCTTGTTCCGATGATAACGGCTGTTATACTTTCTGCTGTAGCTGTATCTACGGCAGCCGGGCTCTCCGGTCTTAACAACCGTTCATCGCATGGACTGTCAGAAATACTTTATGCATATTTTTCATGCGCGGGAAACAATGGTTCAGCCTTCGCTGGTTTGAATACAGATACAGTTTTTTATAACCTTACACTCTCGCTGGCGCTTATTGCCGGACGGTTTGCAACAGTAATTCCTGCGCTTGCCATAGCAGGTTCGCTTGCCTCAAAAAAGATTGTCCCGCAGAACATGGCATCTTTCCCCACAACCGGGCTGATGTTTGTTATAATAGCCGGCGGTGTAATTATAATCATGGGTGCGCTCACATTTTTCCCTGTGTTTGCGCTTGGTCCCCTGCTTGAGCATCTTTTCATGGGGCAAGGACTGAAATTTTAAGGAGAGCTGTATGAATGTTTTTCGTTTAAAATTTATTATACCGGCACTAAAGGATGCTGTAATAAAACTGAATCCTGTAACTCTCAGGAAAAATCCCGTAATGCTCGTTGTGGAGATCGGTTCGGTAATCACAACTTATTCTTTCATTTACAGTATGATTACAGGCGGCAGCTTTGCACTGGCTTTCAATATAAGCATATGGTTATGGTTTACGGTTCTCTTCTCGAATTTTGCCGAGGCCCTTGCGGAAAACAAAGGTAAAGCCCGGGCTGAATCGCTCAGGAGCACCAAAAACCAGCTGGTCGCAACAAAGATCAGAGAAGACCATGAGGAGAAGGTAAGTGCCGTTAAACTGGAAAAGAATGATGTAGTGAGGGTACTCCAGGGCGAGACAATTCCTGGTGACGGTGATATAATCGAAGGTTCGGCACTTGTTGATGAATCCGCGATAACAGGGGAATCCGCGCCCGTGATCCGTGAATCAGGTGGTGACAGGTGCGGCGTAACTGGCGGGACAAAGGTATTGTCCGGGACAATAATGATCAGGATAGCAGTAAACCAGGGGGAGTCGTTTCTTGACAGCATGATTAAAATGGTTGAGAGCGCCAGGAGACAGAAATCTCCCAATGAATCTGCGATGGACATCCTTCTTGTATCCCTTACAATACTTTTTATTACTGTAGTTGCTACTTTACCTGCGTTTTCAGGATACATGGGAATAAAAATATCGGTTCCGGTACTGGTCGCTCTGCTCGTATGCCTTATGCCTACAACAATAGGAGGCCTTCTCCCTGCTATAGGTATAGCGGGCATGGACAGGGTCCTGCAGCATAATGTAATAGCTATGAGCGGTCGGGCAATAGAGGCGGCAGGTGATGTTAATGTTGTGCTGCTCGACAAGACAGGTACAATAACTCTGGGTAACAGGATGGCTAGCGAATTCATTCCGGGTGATGGTGTAGATATGAATGAGCTTATAAATGCCGCTATGTTTGCCTCCCTTGCCGATGAAACACCTGAAGGGAGAAGCATTGTTGTTCTTGCCAAAAAAGAGCTGGGTATTCACGGCAGCGATATACGGCAGCCTGAAGGATCAGTATTCATACCCTTTACTCCGGAGTCAGCCATGAGCGGTATAGATATTAATGGAGTATGCATAAGAAAAGGATCGCTACAGGCAATTAAAGGCCTTGCTGATAAAAAAGGTTTTTCAATGACAGAGAGTATAACACACAATGCGGATCGCGTAAGCATGGCAGGAGATACACCACTTGTAGTTGTCAGCGGCATCCGGGTGCTTGGTGTAATAAGGTTGAAGGATATTATCAAGGAGGGTATAGCGAACAGGATCGCCCAGCTTCGTAAAATCGGTATTAAATCAATAATGATTACCGGTGATGCTCATCTTACCGCTGCTTCAATAGCTGCAGAGGCAGGTCTTGATGATTTTGTGGCGCAGGCCAAACCTGAATCGAAGCTCCGGATAATCAGGAAATTTCAGCAGCAGGGCAACATGGTGGCAATGATAGGTGACGGTACCAATGATGCGCCTGCCCTGGCACAGGCTGACGTTGCAGTGGCAATGAACGCGGGGACACAGGCAGCACGTGAAGCTGCAAACATGATAGACCTTGATTCATCACCGACAAAGCTGCTTGATATTGTTGAGACCGGGAAGGAGATACTTATAACAAGGGGGGCGCTTACCACATTCAGTATCGCTAATGATGTTGCGAAATATTTTGCCATTATACCCGCACTCTTTGCTGTAAAATATCCTGAACTTAATATTCTCAATATAATGAAGCTGGAAAGTGCTGAGTCCGCGGTGCTTTCGGCTATAATTTTTAATGCATTAATAATTCCGGCACTCATTCCAGTGGCATTAAAAGGAGTGAAATACAGTGTTACGTCAGTCTCGGCTCTGCTTAGAAGAAATCTGTTAGTTTATGGTCTTGGAGGGATTATACTCCCGTTTATCGGTATAAAGATTATTGATATGATGCTAAGGATAATATAGGTGAGAGATATGGGACAGCTGAAAATATCAGTTCTGGCGCTGCTTGTTTTTACCATCATTTGCGGTGCAGTTTATCCTGTCGTGGTAACAGGTGCGGGCTATATTTTTTTTAGAGATAAGGCGGCGGGGAGCCTTTTAATTAAAGAAGGTGTGATCCGCGGATCAGTATTCATTGGGCAGAATTTTACACGACCTGAGTACTTTCATGGAAGACCCTCTGCGGTCAGTTATGATTCCTCCCTGTCCGGCGGAAGCAATCTGGGGCATACAAGCAGTAAGCTTGATGACCAAGTGATAAAACGTGATGAAGCTCTGAGAAAGGTAAATAATCTTCCGGCTGATTTTCCAATTCCGGAAGATCTTTTATTTGCGTCAGGGAGCGGTCTTGATCCTCACATTTCAGTGGATTCGGCATTGCTTCAGGCTGGGAGAATCGCATCTGAAAGAAAGGTCGAGGTGTCAGATATTGAAAATGTTATTAAACAATATAGTGAAAGACAAATTCCGTTTTACGGCAAAAGGTTTGTAAATGTTCTGAAACTGAACGCAGCGCTTGATGGTATGGGGGTGGCAAGATGACGGGGGAGAGCAGACCTGATCCGGAAGCATTGCTTGCGGCAATAAAAAGATTTGAAGACAGGCATAACAGGGGCAAACTGAAAATATTTTTCGGTATGTCGGCAGGAGTGGGTAAGACATATGCTATGCTTAAGGCCGCTCATAAGCTGAAGCAGGAGGGGGTTGATGTTGTTGTGGGTTATGCTGAAACACACGGTCGTTCTGAAACTGATGAACTCCTTGCGGGCCTTGAACTTTTACAACGCATAAGAATTGATTACAATGGAATAATCATTGAGGATTTTGACCTTGACGCTGCTATCAGGCGTAAACCGCAAGTAATACTTGTCGATGAACTGGCGCACACTAATGCCGAAGGGATGCGTCACCTTAAGCGGTATAATGATGTTGTTGAGCTCATGGACAACAGGATCAATGTTTATACAACACTGAATGTCCAGCACGTGAAAAGCCAGTCCGATGTGGTTGAGCAAATCACAGGCGTAAAGGTACGGGAAACAGTTCCGGATTCAATTCTTGATCTTGCGGATTCCATTGAACTTATTGACATATCGCCTGAAGGGCTGCTTAAGCGGCTTTCTGAGGGAAAAGTATACATACCGGAAAAGGCTGAACTTGCTGCTGCAAGGTTTTTCAGAAAAGGTAACATCACCGCACTTCGAGAAATGGCCCTTAACTATGTTGCCAAATCTGTTGACAATGACATGCGCGACTACATGAGGGCTCAGAATATTTCAGGTCCCTGGAAGGCCGGGGATCGTCTTATGGTGGCTGTGAGTCCAAGTCCCTATTCTGAATACCTCATAAGGTGGACCCGCAGGATGGCCTTTAATCTCAGGGCGTCATGGGTTGCACTCTATATTGAAAAACAGAAGACGCTTTCGGATCAGGACCAGCGCTGCCTTACGAAAAATCTTAACCTTGCAAGGGAACTTGGCGCTGAGGTAATCTCAACAATTGATGAGGATATTGTAGCAGGGCTTATCAGGGTGGCAGGTCAGAGAAATATCACCCAGATTGTCGTGGGTAAACCGCTGAGACCCTACCTTACAGATTATTTTTATGGAGGCAATCTTGTTGAACGTCTCCTGAAAAAAAGCGGTGATATTGAAATACACATAGTAAGCCAGCCAAGCGTTATGCCTAAAAAAAAGGAGTTGTTTCAAAACTGGACACTGCGGGGTGGTTTTAATGAATATTTAATAGCCCTGGCATCGGTTATTATAATAACACTGCTCAATTTCATTCTGGTTCATTTTACAGGCTACTGGACAATCGCACTGGTATACCTGCTTTATATTTCGGTTGCAGCACTTTTCATTGGCAGGGGAGCAGTGTTTTTATCTGCGCTGCTCAGTTCAGTTGCATGGAATTTTCTTTTTATCCCCCCTCTGCTTACGTTTAGAATCGGTAAAATTGAAGATATTGTAATGTTTGTTACATATTTCATCATCGCATTTATTATTGGCGGACTGACGTCAAAGCTCCATGAAAAGGAATGGGCACTTGCAGTAAGAGAGAAAAGAATATCGGGCCTGTACGAGTTTTCAAAAATCATAGGTAATGCAGTTGATATTGACGAATCTATTTCAATTTCGGTGCGGTATTTCGAGGAAATCTTTGCAGCTGAAACAGCATTTATACTTGCAGATGATTCAGGAAATCTGGGTAACGCGGAACATGAGAAGAGTTCACTTGATATAGGAAGTAATGGCATGGGAGTTGCAGAGTGGGTGTTCAGTAACAGGAAGGCTGCAGGTATTGGAACAGAAACCCTTCCCCAGGCCGGGGCACTTTATATTCCCTTGAATTCGGGTGGTTATATGACTGGTGTTTTATGCACACGCAGGGTTGACGGTAACGAGTTTACATTTGAACAGAATAATTATCTTATGAATATTGCATATCTCCTGTCAATGAGGTTTCAGAAGGATATGGTATCAGAAAAAGGCCGCAAGACAAAACTCATTGAAGAATCAGAGCGTTTATACAGGATACTTTTAAATTCACTCTCACATGAACTCCGCACACCGCTTACTACAATCACTGGGGCATCAAGCAGCCTCATGGATGAAGTAGTGATATCAAAACCGGAAACAAGAAACAGCCTTGTCATGGAGATAAACCGTGCGGGTGTCAAGCTTAACAGGCTTGTGGATAATCTGCTGGATATGAGCAGGCTTGAATCTGGAATGCTGAAATTAAACCTGGGCAGGCATGATATAAGCGATCTTGCAAGTGCTGCAATGAGAGAACTCGCCCCTGACCTGATCAATCATAAAGTTATTATTGACATTGCAGATGATCTCCCTATGATACACATGGATTTTGTTTTAATGGAACAGGTCCTGATTAATCTTGTGTATAATGCAGTAAATTATACTGCACCTGGTACTGAAATTATAATAAAATCAAATCTTCACCAGGATCATATTATTATTTCTGTCAGTGATAACGGTCCCGGTCTTGATCCTGCAGATATCCCCGGGCTCTTTGATAAATTTAAAAGGGGTGTATCTACAAAACCCGGCGGTACTGGACTTGGACTGTCGATATGCAGGGGTATAGTTGAGGCACACAATGGAACAATAACAGCCCGGAACAGCCCGGGCAGCGGTGCGGATTTTATTGTGACCCTGCCCTTGAATAACGAAAACTATGAATAAGTAATGGTGAGAAATGAGTGACGGTCCTGTAATACTTATAATAGATGACGAGGCCCAGATAAGAAGGATGCTACGGCTCAGCCTTGAAGCACATGGATTCACTGTAAAGGAGGCTACAACTGCACAGGAGGGGCTGCAGCAGGCTTCCCTTGCGAGGCCTGACCTCATAATTCTCGACCTGAACCTCCCGGATAAAGGGGGCCTGGAAACACTTAAGGATATACGCGGCTGGAGCAGGACACCGGTAATTGTTTTATCTGTCAGGAACTCTGAGCAGGATAAAATCGAACTCCTTGATTCTGGTGCAGATGACTATCTTACAAAGCCTTTCGGCATGGGAGAGCTGCTTGCCCGTATCCGTGCTGCGCTCCGGCATATTACTCCGGATACCGCTGATGGTGTATTCAGCAGCGGAGGCCTTGTTATAGATTTTTCCCGAAGAATTGTAACCAGGCAAAATGAAGAGATAAAGCTCACGCCGACCGAATATTCACTATTAAAGCTCCTTGCATGTAACGCAGGAAAAGTTCTTACACACAACCAGATAATTGATGAGCTATGGGGTCTAGGTTCACAGCCTGATACAAGTTATTTAAGGGTATATGTACTTCAGCTGCGGAAGAAGATAGAAAAAGATCCATCCAATCCGGGGATTCTCATCACTGAACCTGGTGTGGGATACAGGCTCCTGAGTATCTGATATGGTTGATTTTAAACTTGTATCAGGTTTGTACCATGTTTCAGTATATAGGTTATGTGAAAAAATAACTTGAATTTTTAAGTATACTTTATTCCCTTCATTGATTATCTGTTGTAAATTGAATTTATCACTGCAAGAAGCATATACAGGAAAGGCTTATGACAAAAAATGAAAAGAAACTCTGGGGCGGAAGGTTTGAAGGTTCCGCGTCTGATATAACAGAGCGAATATCCCGTTCGGTTCATTTCGATTCAAGGCTTTATAAACAGGATATCCGCGGATCCATTGCGCACGCGAAGATGCTGAATAAAATCGGAGTGCTGGATAGTAAAGAGCTCGAAGATATTATTTCCGGCCTGATGCAGATCAGGGATGAGATTGACAGGGGCGACTTTAAGTTCCTTGCGTCACGCGAGGATATTCACATGAATATCGAGGCTGACCTGACAGACCGTATAGGCGATGCGGGCAAGAAGCTCCACACCGGCAGGTCAAGGAACGACCAGGTTGCCACTGACGTGCGTATGTTTATCATGGATGAATCCGCGGTAATAGAAAGTCTGCTCGTGAAGCTGATCTCTGTGCTTGTCGAAACTGCCGGGAATAATATTGATGTAATAATGCCCGGTTACACCCACATGCAGGTGGCGCAGCCAGTGAGGTTCAGCCACCACATACTTGCATATGCATGGATGCTGGTGCGGGACAGGAAGAGGCTGCGGGACGCTGTGAGTTCATGCAGCAGGATGCCGCTGGGGAGCGGCGCTCTTGCGGGGGTGAATTACAAAAATGACAGGGAGTTTCTGCGTAGTGAACTGGGATTTGATTCAGTCATAATGAATTCGATGGATGCGGTAAGCGACAGGGATTTTATGCTCGACTTCCTCTACTTTGCATCGGTCCTTGGCATGCATCTCTCCCGTTTCTGCGAGGAGCTGATTCTCTGGTCTTCATCCGAGTTCTCGTTCATAAGGCTTGCTGACTCATTCACTACTGGATCGTCAATCATGCCGCAGAAGCGCAATCCCGATGTAGCTGAACTTGTGCGCGGCAAAACCGGCAGGCTGTACGGCAACCTGCTCACCATGCTCACGGTGCTGAAGGGTCTGCCCATGACATATAACAGGGACATGCAGGAGGACAAGGAACCGCTCTTTGATACAGTCGATACAGTGATGCTGTGCCTTGAGGGCATGACCGGTATGATCTCGACCATGACAATAAACGCGGAGAGGATGAAGAGTGCTGTACGCAGCAACTTCTCCACTGCAACAGACCTTGCTGACTACCTTGTGCGCAAGGGGGTTCCATTCCGTGAATCGCATGAGATTTCAGGAAACATTGTACGTTACTGCGAAACTGAAAAGAAGGACTTCTTTGCCCTTACCGTACCGGAACTGAAAAAATTCTCCCCGCTCATAGATGATGAAATCGTAAGTATACTCGATCCATCCGGCGCGCCGGAAAGGAAGCTTTCAGCTGGCGGCACTTCAAGGAATTCCATACTTGAACAGATAAAGATGCTGAAGGGTGCTGTTGAAAACGGGGATTAAACACGTAGTGCGGGGAATATCTCTCCCCCTGTGCTGTATCCTTCTGTGTCTGCTGCTGATTGTTGCGGGCGTGGACCTTCTCATCGGTATATCGGCGGGTGGTTCAACAACCTCTGTCATGGACCAGATGCCCTATAACAGGTGCGGGCTGCTGCTCGGAACAAGCAGGTTCAGGGCGGATGGTTCCGAAAACCCCTTCTTCAGTAACAGGATTGACGCGGCTGCGGGGCTCTACCATGCGGGAAAGATTGATTTTGTCATAGCAACGGGTGATAACAGCGACAGGCGCTACAATGAGCCCAGGGCAATGCTCGCGGAACTGGTTGAAAGGGGTGTACCACCGAAGAAGGTTTTTCTTGATTACGCCGGGTTCAGGACACTTGATTCTATCGTGCGCGCAAGGGAAATATTCGGCCAGGTATCTATTACAGTGATTTCGCAGAGGTTCCACAACGAAAGGGCCGTGTATATCGCGAAACATTACGGAATAAACGCTGCGGGATTTAATGCGGCGGACTGTGATGATTCGGGATGGATAAAGGTCAGGCTGCGCGAGGTGCTCGCAAGGTTCCGGGCTTTCATTGACCTGCACGTGACAGGGGAACGGCCCAGGTTCCTCGGCGGGCATATTGAAATCAACTAGTCCGTAAGCACCATGATGTTGTCGTAATCAGCCATCGCGCTGCTCTTTGTGCTGTTTGAATCTGTCAGTATGCCGATGACCGACGGATGATATTTGGGCTCTTTGCCGAAATATGTACGATAGTCAGCCAGTACATTCCGCTTGAATGTTACCCATTTTTTCAGGTTACTGCTTCCCGAGGCAACAACTATTGTTTTACCTTTGTACAAGGTTACACCGTACTTTTTCACGTGCTTCTGCACAACCGTGCCGACTGGAAGAGTTGAACTCCATACATACTTGAACCAGTCTGCGGGCTGGTTTTCCCAGTCAAGTACAGGCAGGTTTTTCCTGGGGAATACCACGTAGATTGATGCGGCGGAGTCATTGACATTACCAATTCTTTCATCGGCTCCTTTAGGGATTGTGTGCACGCGCCAGTCCCACTGGATGCATGGGTATTTATATATGTCCCAGTAATTATCAGGGCCGGTAAACTTTATCTTTTTGATCGGCCGGCCTATCTGTATCATCTTGTTAAGTTCAAGAGTTGATGCGCGCAGAAATTTTCTGTCACCTTCGACCAGGACTGAATATATTCTTGCCACCTGGTCATACGGTTTAGTTGACTCCCATGCGGGGAACGGGCTGCTGCCGTAGCCCTGGAAGTCCTCGAGCATAAGGTATCCCTGTGCGGAATGCAGATACATGGAGTCGTGCATCACCGGCCTGACCATTACATAGAGCAGCAGGATTATTGTTAACAGAAACCTTTGCATAATTCCTCCATTTAAAAGTGGTTTACATTTTCCGCCATGAATATTTGAATGTGAACCGGTACATGATTCAGTTTGTGTTTGATTCAAAATAATACAACAAAAGATAGATGTAAAGTAAATAACAACAATTCAAGCCGGTAAAAAATGTTTAACGAAGACGAAAAGGCCTCATGGTTTAAAAAAACATACTTCATGATCAGAAGCGCCAGGGCGTACAGGAGGCTCTATAAACAGTTCGCATCAATAAAGGGTCGTCCCATGATCTGGGGTGCCTGGAACATGATTGTCTCGGGCCCGAATATCCATATCGGGAAGAATGTAACCATGGTGGCCGCGGACGGATTCAGGACAACCCTTACGACTACAAAGATGCATGGCACTGCAGGCAGTATTACAATCGGGGACAACGTGCTTGTGATGAACGGTGTGCGCGTAAGCAGCGCGAATAAAATAGTGATAGGCGATGACTGCATGCTGGCGAATTTCTGCTACCTGATGGATGCGGACTGGCATGATATTCATGACAGGACATATTCACCGGGAAGAAACGCGCCGATAATACTTGAGCGGGGAGTCTGGATCGGTGATTCGGCAATTGTCTGCAAGGGTGTACGTATCGGAGAGAATTCCATAGTGGGAGCGGGGTCAGTGGTGCGCCATAATATTCCGGCTAATGTAATAGCTACTGGTAATCCCGCTAAGGTGACAGGTAAAATTGATCCAGACAGGGTTGTGCATATGGGCAGCCTTTATGAAAAAGTAAAGCTGAAGTGTAAAGGCTGATGAAGGTTTGTCTTTTATGCTACAGGGGTAACCCGTATTCGGGCGGGCAGGGGATATATCTGAAGTATATTGCCGAAGAGCTTGTGCGGCAGGGACACGAGGTCCATGCGATAGTGGGGCCGCCATACCCGGATTACATGAAGGGTGTGACAGTTCATGCCATACACAATAACGAGTATTATGTGAAAAAGGGGAATGCTGTAATCAATCAGGAGAATCCATTTGAAATATTCAGTCCAATTAACGCTTACGAATGGGCACACAGCAGGCTTGGTGCGTTTCCCGAGATAAGCTCGTTCGGTTACAGGGCTTATTTCCTTCTGAGAAAACTCCACGAAAAACACAGTTTTGACGTGATACACGACAACCAGTGCCTGAGCTACGGTCTTCTCTTCATGAAGTCGCTTGGTATACCTGTACTCGCCACAATCCACCACCCGCTGTCCATTGACCTGCGTACAGTGCTTGAAAGGGCGGAGTCATTCACCAGGAAGTTCCGTTACGTTATGTTCTACCCCACGCTTATGCAGTCCATTGTCTCAAGGAGGCTTGACCATATAATAACCGTATCGGAAGACTCGAAGAGGATGAACCACAGGGATTTCGGCGTACCCATGGATAAACAGACCGTGGTCTACAACGGGATTGACACAAATGTATTCAGACCTGTTAAAACAGCAAAGAATAAAAAGGATATAATCTTCGTGGGGAATATCGAGGACGGCAAGAAGGGATTTATCTACCTGCTGAAGGCCATGAAGCAGGTAAAATCCGATGTCCGGCTCGTTGTCGTTGACGGCGGCGCGCCGCACAGGAGGATCACCAACAGGCTGATCGATAAACTTGACCTGCGCCATAAAGTCCACTTCGCAGGCACTGCATCCACGGATGACCTTGTGAGGCTCTACTCTCAGTCTGCAATTGCCGCAGTCCCATCGGTTTACGAGGGATTCGGTTTCCCGGCGGGTGAGGCAATGGCCTGCGGCATACCTGTTATATCGAGTGACGGCGGCGCACTGCCCGAGGTTGTGGGCAACGCGGGTGTTATTGTTCCTGCGCGGGACGAGATTGCACTTGCGTCAGCAATCGACAGCCTGATCAATGATAAAAAGAATATGAATAAGTTCAGCGAAGCGGGGATGGAGCGTGTTAAAAAAGAGTTCAGGTGGGACAGGGCTGTGGAGCAGATGGTCGGGGTTTACAGACGGCTGATACAATAGAGTTAAGGATTATCCCTTTTCATCAATGATGCGGCGTAGTTCCAGTAAGCATTGATCCCGTGATAAACCTTCAGGTGGTACCACCATTCCACACCCCAGAGGTAGTATGTGTTAAACCTGCAGTTCAGCGCGTAATCTATGTTTGCCTCAAATTCCAGCATTGTGAAATTCCGCATTTGTTCCTGCGGGGGAATTTCGTAAATCTGTCGCTCTGCCCACGGCTCGACACCAAGCTCAATAACGATGAATTCCTGGTCGTGTTTTCCGGTAAAAAATTTCACTATGTCGCGCTTTAACGGGTAGAATTCAGGCGTCAGCGGATAGGTGATCTCTCCGAATAACCTGGTGCGAACCTTGCGGTAGAGTGTAGTCCCGAACACATCGGCAAGGGATGATGCCCTGTACCAGTCCCCGAACTCGCCGCCGTCTGTCATGAGTATCTTTCGTGACGGATCAAGGGAACGCAGCAGCGCAACCTCTTTTTTTATGAGTTCACTGTCGGATGGAGGGCATTCGCCGAACAGAAGAAAAGGTTCGTTTTCAAGCTGCCAGTAGAGCAGGTTTCTGTATCCTTTGTATCTCTCAACAAGCTTTGTAATGTACGCGGGAAGATCCCATTTGGTATTTGCCCAGACCGGTATATGGCACTCGGGCCACCTCGGCACACGCTGCCCTATGACAAGTATTACAGGCATGCCCGCATCGCGGCATATGTTCATCTGCGTGTCCAGGCTGCGGAAATCGTATTTGCCTGTTTCTTTTTCGATCCTGTTCCAGTATGCCACGAGCCTTATGCCCGAAGGCCTCAGCTCATGTATGATTGCCCTGAGCGCGCCAACTTTGTCGATATCAAGTTTTTCAGCCATGAACTCCGAGAAGGTAACCCCCCATTTAACATCATGCGCGGCAGGTACAGGCTGCTTTTCGTACGAGCGCTGCAGACCCAGGCCCGTAAGGCCTGTTATGATCAGGATTGTGGCAGTAACCTTGGCAAATACTCTCCAGCCCCTCATTGTTTCATTAAGAAGGCGGGGGATAAAAATAGTGACCGCGAAAGCAACGATGAATACGATTACATAGCGTACTCCGTTTATGGCCTCGACTATTGCCGGGCTGCTTTCCAGCTTGATTGCGTAAAAGATCAGCAGTGAGCCTGCACCGGCGATGGCCCTGTTCGCGAAATAGAGGACTCTCAGCTTTCGTGCGGTCTTTTTTGATACAGAAAAAATCCTCCTGCGCAGGTAGGGCACCGTAAGCATAAGCACCCCCGTAAGCAGGGTCGAAGTTTTCATCAGGGCATAACCTGTGGCGAAATTCGCGGTGTTCAGGAACACCAGTTTTTCCAGGATGTTTGTGCTGCCGGTAAGCGCCGCGGCAAGGAGTGTCCAGGGGAGCAGGCTCTTCAGTTTACTCCGCTCTGAAAAGAAGAGGATGAATCCGCCCATAATGAGCAGTACAAATCCGGCAGACTCCGCTGCATTGAGCGGGCTGAACTGGAAAAAGCTGCCTGCAATCCATGTGGCAAGGGGCGCGAAACCCCCGACTACAGGTACAGACTCTGTAGCCTCGCCGATTGAAAGCACCTTGTAGTAGGCCACAAGCATCAGTATAAATGAAAGCCCTGCGGCAAATGAAAGTGCAAGGATGACAGGCCGGGGCATGGTGAATCCAAAGAGAAAAAAAACAAGGCCGAAGCAGCTGAGTATTGCGATCCAGAATACATAGGGGACAGCCTTCTCCCTGCCGTCAGCACCGAAGAAAATTTTATCAATAACCAGCGAAACACCGATGAAGACCTGTGCAATAAACGCGACAGTTATACCGCTCATATGTCGAGCCCCTTTGTAATGATTCTTCTGTAAGTATCAACGCTTGCCCTGCGGGGCGTGCGCTTCATTGTTTTCCGGTCAACTGCAACAAGCCCGAACCCGGGCCAGAATCCCTTGTCCCATTCAAAGTTGTCCAGGAGCGCCCAGTGGAGGTACCCGTGCAGGTCTGCGCCCCTTTCTATTGTCCTGTATAGTGAACGAAGAGTCTCCTCTATGTACCATGGCCTGTACCTGTCGTCTGTATCGGCAAGGCCGCTCTCGGTGACAAAAAGCGGCAGGCCGTAACCGGTCATTCCCATCACAATATTTTCGATTCCCTGCGGGTAAAGCTCCCATCCCATGTCTGAAACTTTTTCGTTCGCGTTCCTGTTCAGTCCGTAGTTTATCCTGTTGTGAAAATAATAATTTATACCTATAAAATCGTTATACTTCAGTGTCCGGCTGATGAAGTGGCGGTTCCAGAACCTCTCTGCAAAGTATGTGAATATACGGTTAACACCACCACCGGATTCAAAAAATGACATGTTGCATGCAGGTCCTGTCATGGCGGTGGAATTTTCCTGCTTGATAGCTGCACTGGCAAGCCTGTGCGATCTGACCAGTATCTTCATGGCACGGATGTATGATACAATCCCTTTTTTCTGCGGAGGCCATATACCCAGCATGTAGCTGTTAAGCGCGTATATCTCGGGTTCGTTGATTATGATGTAGTAGCGTACGTCGCTGCCGAAGGCCTGTGCAAGTTTTTGCGAGTACCTGGCGAAGAGTACCGGGAAGTCCTTATTCATGATGCCGCCGGTATCGGAGAGCCAGAGCGGCAGGGTCCAGTGCCATATTGTTACGAATGGTTCAATCTTTCTTTTGCGCAGCGCCAGGACCATGGCCTTGTAATGGTCAATGGCATTTTCATTCCATCTGCCGGGTTCGGGTTCAATCCGCGACCATTCGATTGAAAAGCGGTAGGCATTCAGGCCGATTTTTTTTGCGATGTCAAAGTCCTCTTCGTAACGGTTGAAGTGGTCAGCGGCTACCCCGGAAATGTAGTTACGTGGATCCATGGCTTTATCTTTTATTGAATTCCATGATGGGAGGCTGGAATATTTAACAGATTCTGAAGCAAGCCTCTCCGCGTTCTGCTTTTCCCATACGCTCCAGTCATTGACACAACCCCCCTCGACCTGGTGAGAGGAGGTCGCTGCGCCGAAATAAAATCCTTCAGGAAACTTTTTCATCTGAACCGCCATGAATATAATATACTTATTTATCGCCTGATCAGATCCCCGGTAAACCATTTTTTCAATTAAGTTTTATTTCATGCCGTCTGTAAAAAATTGACGAGTGGTTTAGTTCGGGATAAATTGAACAAAAAGGAAGGCATCATATGAAAAAGATTATTACCGGACTTGCTGCAGTTACTTTATTTATCATTTTTGTAATTCTTGGTCTGGCCGGGTATCTCGGCATGTTTTCATCTGTAGCGGTTACGCAGAAATCGGCGGGACCGTACCTGCTTGTTTATGAAAAATTTACAGGTCCGTACAGTGAGACGGGACCGGTACAGATGAAGCTTTATGAATCTTTAAAGACTGACGGAATAGAGACATTCAGGGGATTCGGGATCTATCTCTCTGATCCGGAAAAAGTTCCTGCATCCGAACTCAGGAGCGAAGTGGGGTGCATTATCGAAGCGAAGGATTATGCGAAGGTGAAAGCACTGTCCGGCAGGTATAGTGTAAAAAATTTTGAAAAGGAGGACTGTGTCTATGCGGAGTTTCCAATTAAGAATAACTTATCATATATCGCAGGAGTAATGACTGTTTACCCTGCACTGGGAAATTATATTAAAAAGAACGGGCTCACTGACAGGACCGGTTATTCCATGGAGATTTATGATATACCGGCTAAAAAGATAACTTACCTGTTTCCGCTGATCAAGTGAGTATACACTTCTTTTTTTAAAATTGAATTGACTCCAATACAGGCACGCCGGTTTATCAATTATGCAGCCAGTCGCTGTATTAAATACTTAACGGAGTCCACGTATGTTCGCAAAACGTTTTGCAGACCTTAAACCCTATGTACCAGGCGAGCAGCCTAAAGACCGCGTTTACATAAAACTTAACGCCAATGAAAATCCCTACCCGCCGTCACCGGAAGTCGCCAGGGTGCTGCATGAATTTGATGCGTCGCAGCTGCGCCTGTACCCTGACCCTGATTCCGATGAACTGCGCGGCGCCATAGCCCGGATGCTCGGCAGCGGCATCACGCCTGAAATGATACTTGCGGGTAACGGTTCCGACGAAGTACTGTCATTCGTGTTCTACACATTCTTTGATTCCGACGCGCCGCTTTATTTCCCTGAACATACATACAGTTTCTACCCAGTGTATGCCGGTTACTATGGTATCCCGTACAAAAAGATCCAGCTCGGGAAGGACTTCTCGATTAACATAGATGCCATGCTTGAGGGAGAAAGCGGCGGAATAATTTTTGCCAACCCGAATGCCCCAACAGGGATATACATGCCTCTTGAAGGTATCCGTTCCATACTTGACAGGTACCCTGAAGACAAAGTCGTTGTGGTTGACGAGGCGTATATAGACTTCGGCGGCGAGTCTGCACTTGCGCTGCTGAAAGATTACAGGAACCTTGTGATCATCAGGACCTTTTCCAAGAGTTACTGCTTTGCAGGAGCACGCCTGGGATTTGTTGTGGCCAATCCTGAACTTATCAGCGCGCTCTTTACCACGAAGAATTCATTCAACCACTTCCCTGTAGACCTGCTCGCGCAGAGAATAGGAATCGCTTCATGCGGGGACCCTGACTATTACAAAAAGATCAACAGTACCATAATGCAGACACGTGAAAGTTTTTCAGCAGGACTCCGTGATGCAGGGTGGGATGTGCTCCCCTCTATGGCAAACTTTGTGCTGGCCCGGAAGAACGGATTTGACGGCAGGTACATCTATAACTACATCAAACAGAACGGTATACTTGTCCGCTATTTTAATATCCCGGGCATCACAGATTTTGTGCGCATATCAATCGGAACACCCGGGGATATGATAAAACTGCTTGGTATAATGAAGGGGCTGTGACATTTCGTGGCTGGATGCTGGTATTTTGGTAAAAAAAGGTTCTGACCGGTTAAGATCAGAACCCGGTAAACATGTTTATGCTTCTGCTGTTACGGCAATGAGGCAGGAATTTCAGCCCACTGTACATACCAGTCTTCTGCATGCCAGGCAAATCCGGGATACTTATAATTATCCCGGTTAATAATAATGTCTCTTTTTCCTTTATTGCTTTGTTTAAATGAGAAAACAAATGGCTAAAAATTTCAGGTTTGAACTAAATAAATATACAATTTTTACAAATGTCAATTTTTTAAGCAAAAAAATGTATATAAGCCGGATAATGTTGGATTTATTGGAGAGGTTTAAAAAATGGGGGAACATAAATCGTATTTCTGAACCGTGAGAACGCCGGAAATCACTATCTCCTTTGACCTGATGTCAAACGGCTTGCCAGGAGATGCTGAAAAGCCGTAATCTTAAAACCATAAACCATCTGCAGCGACGTTACCAGCCAGGTCAAACCGTATGCATATGCTGCTGCTGACAGGTATAATTGATAAAGGGAACCAGGGGATGAGTCAACCGTTTTAACGTTTTTGTTCCAGGGCTGACATCTCTTCAAGTTCAAGCCAGCGCTGCATCAGCCGTTCATGTTCTGCGTCAAGTTCACCGATCTCGCGGTTAACCTCAACTGAGCGTGCCGCGTTTTTTTTATAGAATTCCGGGTCAGAGATGAGTGCTACAAGTTCATCCTTTTTCTTTTCAACGGCGGCTATCATTTCCGGGATAGTTTCAAGTTCCCTTTTTTCTTTGAATGTGAGTTTTGTTTTCTCTTTTGGTTTTTTTTCGGGCTGGATTTTTTTCTCTTTCGTTTCCCGTACCTGGGCCCGCCTGGCAAGCCACTCGTCGTAGCCGCCTGCGTATTCCTTTACTTCACCATTACCCTCGAAGGCGAATGTACCTGTTACGATATTATTCAGGAACTCCCTGTCATGGCTTACAACGAGCAGTGTACCTTCGTATTCAATCAGTATCTGCTCCAGCAGTTCAACTGTCTCAAGGTCAAGGTCATTGGTCGGTTCGTCCATTACAAGAAAATTAAAGGGGCGGGTGAACAGCTTCGCAAGCATGAGCCTGTTGCGTTCGCCTCCTGAAAGTACCGATGCCCTGATGTCAACCCTGTCAGGCTGAAACAGGAAGTCCTGGAGGTAGCCTATTACGTGCCTGCTCCGGCCGTTGATGTCGATCATTTCCCCTGCCTCTGCGATGTTCTCCCTGATTGTTTTATTCTCGTCAATGCTGCCGCGAAGCTGGTCAAAGTATGCCACTTCAAGTTTGGTGCCTGTTTTGACACTTCCGGACGCGGGCTTCAGTATGCCCAGGAGCAGTTTTATAAGCGTGCTCTTGCCGCAGCCGTTAGGGCCTATGATTCCGATTTTATCGCCGCGCTGTATGATTGTAGAGAAATTATGTATGATCCTGTTTTCGTCATAGGCAAACGAAATGTCCGCGGCCTCGATAACTGCCTTACCCGATTTTTCTCCACGTGAGAGTTCAAGGCGAACGTTACCCTGCTGTTCAAGGCGCCTGCTCCGCTCAAGCCGCATCTCCTTGAGCGCACGAACCCTTCCTTCGTTCCGCGTACGCCTGGCCTTGATCCCCTTGCGGATCCATATCTCTTCGCGCGCAAGCTTCTTGTCAAACAGGGCATTCTGCGTCTCCTCTGATTCGAGCCATGATTCCTTGCGCTTGAGGAACGTGTTATAGTCGCATTTCCAGTCGAAGATGTTCCCCCTGTCGATCTCGAGTATGCGCACAGCGACCTTCTGCAGAAACGCCCTGTCGTGTGTTACAAAGAATATTGTTTTGTCATAGCGACAGAGAAAGTCCTCGAGCCAGCGTATGGAATCGATGTCAAGGTGGTTTGTCGGCTCATCCAGCAGCAGTATGTCCGGGTCATTGACCAGCGCCCGGCCCAGGAGCACCCTGCGTTTCATCCCTGCAGAGAGCGACATGAACTCAGGGCCCGGGTCAAGGGTCATGAGCGACAGGACCCTTTCAATCTGACGGATGTGTTTCTGTTCAAGATGGTCCGGGTCAACTGGTCCGTCCGCGTCGCTGATGCCCCCTGAAAGGATGGAGTAGACCGTTCCCGTAAAGTTATCCGGGACTTCCTGCTGGAGAAGTGAAGTGCGCAGAAATTTTTCACGGATGATTCTTCCTGAATCAGGTTCTGCCAGTCCGTGTATCAGGCGCATCATCGTGGATTTGCCCGCACCGTTACGGCCCAGCAGCGATATTTTTTCACCTTCATGAATCTGGAGGTTTATGAAGTTCAGCAGGTTCGGGCCGCCGAACGAAAGGCAAACATCCTGGAAATTCAGTAATGCCATATTATTATTCTTCCCGGACTTTAGAGTATATGTCAGCAGTAACTTTTTCAAGCTCCGTGATCTCGTCGGGAGAAAGCACAAGGGATGCGCCGCCAAGGTTGTCCCTTACCTGGTCGCCGCTGCGTGCGCCGAATATTGCGGCTGAAACAGCGGGCCGTGAAAGTATCCATGCTATGGCAACGTGTCCCGGCTGTGCCGCCCTTTTGTCGGCGATTGACCTCAGCGTATTCACAACATCTTTAACTTTAGGCCAGTAATCCTTCCTGAAAAACCTGTAGAAGAAATATCTTGCGTCGTTCCTGGGGAATACCGGAAGTTCCCTGTACTTTCCGGTGAGCATGCCTGCTCCAAGTGACCCGTACGAAATAATTCCTACGCCATGCTCAACGCAGACCTTCATCTGGTCAGACTCAATCTCCCGTTCAAGAAGCGAGTAGTTTGGCTGGTACGACACAACGTCGCCGCAGCTTATGGCGTCCTTCAGCTCTTTTCCTGAAAAGTTGCAGACCCCTATGTGGCGGATCTTCCCTTCGTCCTTTAACTTCATAAGCGCAGCCATAGTCTCCCCGATGGGCACGTCGCTTACGGGCCAGTGTACCTGGTACAGGTCAATGTAGTCTGTCTGCAGCCGCTTGAGAGACATCTCAAGGTCGTGCCTGATAAATTCAGGCGAGAGATTTTTTTCATACCTGCCCTCGATGTTAAGGCCGCACTTTGTTGCGATGATTACCCTGTCGCGCTTATCCTTTATAATATTACCGATAAGCTCCTCTGCATGTCCCCCGCCGTATGCAGGGGCAGTGTCGATTGTGTTTATGCCGCTTTCTATAGCGGTCTCTATCGCTTCAATGGCCGCTTTCTCGTCATATGCGCTCCACATGGTTCCGCCGATGGCCCAGGTGCCCAGTATGAGTTCCGTCACTTCAAGTGTGCTGTTCCCAAGTTTTCTCTTTTTCATAAATTACCCCGCTGAATCACCTGTTTAAATGATAATGCCTGCGCTGGCAATAAAAAATTTTTAATCATTGTGCCTGTGTGAATCAGTAAGGGTGCATTATCTTGAAAAAGTTCTTGTAATATAGTACAATATTGTGATTATCACTTTAGCGATTAACAATTCCGGTTTAATCCTCATCAGGATTGAGTGATGCTTGGCGGGTGATGTAAAATTTACGAGTTTCATAATTACCAGGTAAACAAACGAATTATTTACCATTGAGGGCTAATGCTGCAAAAATTTAAATCAATCCTGGTTACTCTCCTGCTTACAGTCCCGCTGTTATCATGCAACACATGCGAAGGGTTAGAGGGCGGCTGGACCGTCATGGTCTGGCTTGACGGCGATAATAATCTTGAAAATTCTGCGATGGCGGACTTTAACGAGATGGAGTACGGACTTTACCTTGCAGGCCTGACTGACCCTTCGGTAGACAGGAAGATCAGGATTATTGTCCAGGTTGACAGGCATCCCGGTTATGACAACAACACAACCTACACCGGTTCCAACTGGTCCGATACGCGCCGGTATCGTATACGCCCGGACCCGGAGAATAGCGGCGAATGGGTGTCAGAGCGGCTTGACAATGACATGGGCGAAGTGAACATGGGCGATGCCGCTGAACTGAAGGACTTTATAGAATACTGCCACGAACATTTCCCTGCTGAAAACTATGCCCTCATACTCTGGAACCACGGCGGCGGGCTTATGAAGAAGGTGTCCTCCAATGAAAGTGATGCCGCAGGGACAACCGAAGCGATTTCAAAAGATATCTGTACTGATGATACTAATGATGATCAGCTCTACACCGGCGAGATTACGGATGTGCTCACTGATGCGCACAGTGTAAAATTTCTGGGATTTGACGCGTGCCTCATGGGGATGCTTGAAGTTGCGTACGAGTACAGGCCCGGTGTAACAGGAAAGTTCGGCGCCGACGCCATATGCTTTTCTCCGGCCGAGGAGCAGGCTGACGGATGGGACTATGTGCGCATACTTACAAGGCTGGGCGGAGCTGACTCTGACGGAGATACTGCTGATCCAGAGAATGATCCATGTTATGACGCGCTGGCTGTCACGGCGAATGAATTTGCGGCGCTCTGCGCAAAGGAGTACGCTGATGCGGGTAGTACATATAATACATTACAGACACAGACTGCTGTTGATAATACACTGGTTGATAACGTTAAGGCTGCCATGGATGCATTTGCCGCGGCTATAGCACAGGAGTCGGGATATAAATCTGTTATTGAAGGAATCAGGGGTTCGGGAACATCCGCCACTGCCCCAACAATGAATTATTTTACTGAAAGCAGTGCGGAGCGCTGGAAAACATGGCCGTTTTTCGATCTTTATGATTTTGTCCTGCGGGTTAAAGCGCAGAGCATGTCAACTGAGGTAAATAACGCGGCGGATGACTTGATGTCTGCAATTTCCGGATATATACTCTATTCCTATGGAGGAATTTCATATAAGGGATACACGTCCGGCCTTGCAGGTTCTACAGGAACAACTTCATTTGTAAACGGTAGTAACGGTCTGTCGTTTTTCTTTACTGACGGCGATGGATCATACAGCACCGGCACATACCTTGCTGAGCAGTGGTGGTACACGTCCCTTGATACAGATACATGGCGGCCGGGAGGCAACTACTACGGAAAGCTTGATTTTTGTTCCGGAGATGGGGATGGTGTTGTAGATAACTGGTTTGAGTTGATAATGCAGATGTATCATGACGGTGACTATGTGAATACTCACCCCGGCCCTGCCTACTGACAGGACCTGATAAGACAGGATTATTGGTGAACTTATGAAAAACATTTTTATTATAATACCGGCTGTTATACTATGCGCTATGTTTGCTGGAGCATGCGCGGAAAAACCTGTAAAGGATACAGCCTCCAGGCCTGAAACTGTATCTTCGGACAGGTATAATTCCATGGAATGCATTGATCCTTTATCAGGGATTTTGAAGATAAAAAATGCCGGTGATACAGCTAACCGTTCATTTAAAGTTGAACTGCACGGGACCGTTGAAGTCAACAGTACAGGTGATGTCTACATAGTGATCAATCCACGGTCGAAGAGCAGGGAGACGTACCTTGTTACTGGCGCAAAAAAGCGGGCAGTTGCCGGATTCAGGGGACGGGCAGTTAATGTTAAATGCTGCTTTCTTGAGAAGAGGCGCTGGTCCGGGACAGTAAGAGTCTACGAAGTATTGAACTAGATTTATTGTTATTGACTCAAGACTACATACCTGTATAAATCATGGTGTTTCTGTCAGGAGGGGCCATGGATATAGTTTCCGGAAGATTCGGCGAGTTAAAACTTGTTGATGACGTAAGCAGGCTTCTTGCCGGGTTGTGCGGTGAAAAGGACCTTGCCGTGATCAAGGAGAAGCTGGTCGACATTGTACTGTTTTTGCGCTACGAGCTGAAGACACGCGGCAGCCTCAAGGGTGAGCGCACCGAGTCGCTTGGCGAGCTGGAAACACGTGTCATGGAATTCCTCGGAAGCTGGGACGGCAAATCCTTCGAGGTTATCTACCCCATCATATACGAGCTTGTGCGCCAGATACCCAAGTTCAACATATACGGCATTGACATAACCGAACTGCGCGACATAGCCCACGACTTCGAGGCTGAGTACAGGTATGACCAGACCTTCGGGGCTATCGCAGCAGACATCCGCAAGCTGACGCACCAGCACCTCTCGGACAAGGTTATAACCAAGATCGAGAAGTTCGAGGAATTCCTTCAGTCAGAAAAGAGTTCCGCGATGATTGAGGGGAGCACGGTCTACAACGTCTCCCGCGACGACAAGGATGACCTGCTGGATTCGCAGGTGTTCCAGGACCTCATTATGCTCAAGAACAGGCTCAAGGTCGCATGGTCCGACAGCGGCGAGAGCAAGGACTTCATGTCGCGCGAGGAGTTTTACATGGAGCTCGAGGCCAACCTCGCCGGGCTGCTCACTGACGAGGTCACCTCTATGAAGAGCTACGGTCGTTCGGTGGGTTACGTGCGCCGGATGAAGGAGAACCTGCGCGAACAGGAATGGATTGACATGGGCCTGGGGATGCAGAGGTACAACCTGAAGAAGCTTGTCGAGGAGATCGCGCACAGCAGCGTATCCAAGAAGGGAGAGCTCCTGTTCAGGCTGGTTACCGCGGATACGCTTCTTGAACAGCTTGCGTTCATATACTATTCAAATATTGTAAACACAAAGTACAGGATAATCACGGACGATTTGTATATTGAATCACTGAAGGTCCTGGTGGACCTTGCGTTCTGCGCGCGTGCAGTGGGGCACGGGACGAAGATGCTGGGCAGGTTCGCGCTTCTCATAGAGAGGCTGCTGATGCAGCTTGACGACCGGCCCGACAGGATAGCGCACTTCCCGAGCATAGTCGAGGCCATGAACTCCGAGCTTGAGAACAACTTCCTTGCGATAAAGGAACTCTACTCGGCGTACCTGGTCGACAGGGACAACGCCCCCGCGCTCACAGGTATACTAAACAATATAATCCGTGAAAAGACCACGCACGTGCTGAGCAACCTGATAAACAGCATAAAGAACTATGACGCGAGGAAATCGCTCGAACCATTCGGCAGGGTGCTTGATGCTGTAAAAAAATCAGGCAGCATAAAGATCGCAGACCTTGTATACGAGTTCGGGACAGACAGTGACGTTTCATACGGAATTCTCGAAGGCCCTGAGTTCATGGGCGGCAAGGGGCTCTCACAGATAAGGAACTCGCGCATAATAAAAAGCAGAAACCTTCCAAACTTTGAAGTGCCCAGGGGCTACGGCTTCAGCACCCTTACCTGGTACCATATACAGAACGGCCAGGTAAGCGTAAAGGACCTGGAGCGCGAGATTAAGGAAATCGTAGTCAGGCTGGAAAAACGTACAGGCCGGAAGCTTGGCGATCCCGCAAACCCGCTGCTTCTCATGGCGCGTTCCGGAGGCGTGGCATCGATGCCCGGGCTGCTCGACACGATCAGCCATATAGGGATTAGCAGGGATATAGCGAAGGTCTGGTCAAAGACGCTGAAGGAACCTGCACGCGCGTACCAGGCGTATATCAGTTTCATGCTCAGCTACGCAAAGAGCGTGCTGGGCCTTGACACGGACTACATAGTAAAGGAGTCGGGATTTGACAGCTACGTCACGGTATTCCGCGAGGGAATGTTTATAATGATGGATGCGGCTGAGGCAATCTATGAAATAATAATGGAAAAGAGCACCGCAGGTTCAATTCCCGATGACCCCATGGAGCAGCTGTGCAAATCTGTCATCGCCGTTTTCAGGTCGTTCGAGAGCGACGTGGTGCAGAAGCAGACAATCCACCTGGGTATACCGGCACCGTTCCAGACCGGGTGCCTTATACAGGAGTGCGTTCCCATACTCTCGGCTGATGACTGTTCCGGTGTCTTTTTTACACGCAACCCGAACACGGGAAAGATAGGCACGGAAATCGAGGAACAGATCGAGTATAGTGACGGGTTCTTCGGCAATGTAATCGCGGACGGGGCAATCACTCCCGGAACCACAAAAGACTTTATACGCGACCATCCGCAGCACTTCGAGAGTTTTAAAACATTCAAGTATTTTGACGAGCGCATTCAGCGCTATCCCACTGACATCGAGTTTGCCATAAGGGGCGGCATCACATACATCGTGCAGTCCAGGATCCTGAAGCAGTCCCCGATAGCTAAGATCATAAACAGCTACGAGTTCTTCAAGGAGAACATCTATACCGAGTACAAGCTGATCAAGCGCACAGCATTCGGCCTCAACAAGAAGATCCTGGGGACTTACCTTGACAGCAAGGCCCTTAGCGACGCTCCTGTGATAGCGCAGGGAAAGCCGGTAAACGGCGGCGCGGTGAGGGGACGCATAGTAAAAGACCAGAACAGTATCCCCGGCCTGGAGGGCAAGCTGATCTTCATTACAGAGAGTAATGTCCCGCCCAGGGTCATAATGGCCGAGAACAGGTTTTACGGCTACCTGTCCAAGGAGGGGGGCGTAACATCGCATGCAGCACTCGTGGCAATAGGCGAGGGGAAGCCGTGCGTTACTGACGTGATGTGGGAGCAGGGGAAGGAACCCGGCGAACTCATACTGGGCACAACTCAGCTGCACGAGGGTGATTATATAACCCTGGATGCAAATACCGGCAGGATATACCTTGAAGATATACCAATACGGGAAGCCTCAATTATTGACCATGATTTCAGGGAGATCAGGAACGAGATACTCACAGTGATCGAGGAACTTGTTGCGCCCGTTGAGCATAAGTGAAGGGAATTCGGAACATTTTTAGCATGCGCTCCCGGCGGATTGATTTAAAAAGTTAATATACTGAAGCCGCCGCTCCCGTGAGGGGCTGGTGAATTTGCTGATTTAATAAAAATCCAGGCAGATAGTATTATTATACCGGGATTATTTTTTTAAGGGGAAAAGGGGTGTAACCCCTTAAAAAGCCCCACGCAGGGGCTCCCTGCCCGGACAGTTTTAAAAAAATGTTTGCAAATAATTATAAGATAATGATATTTGTATATATCACAATCATCCTGCTTTAACCAGGCAGGATGAATGCTCTTTGTCTTGATTAAACCGCCGGGAAGTGTAATGGATTATATATTTATACTTAAACTCGCAGCCACAATAATTTTCGGGGTATTCCTGGGATTCATGTCCTCCATACCAGTGGGCGCTGTGCAGCTCGAGGTGATCAAAAAAACAATCAACGGCCACAAGAAACCTGCAATAGCAACAGCGTGCGGTTCTGCAACATCCGACTTTATCTACGGCATGCTCGCGCTTTTCGGTCTTGGCGATTTTCTGCTGCATAAGGACTTCCAGATAGTAATTTATTCACTCGGAGTGCTGGTGCTCTCGTACCTTGTTTTCAAGACATACAGGGAGCGGGACTACATGCTTCACAAAGAGAAGCGCATCCATTACGGCAAGAGACTTTCATTCCTCACCGGTTTTACCATTGCCATAACAAACCCGGGCATGATTATCTGGTGGCTTGTGGGATTCAGGCTCTTTGCAGACCTGGAACTTTTCCCTGTTATATCCGCACCTGTCAGGGCGCTCTTCATATTTTCAGGCGCGTTCGGGCTCTGCCTGTACCTTGCGCTGCTGGCTGTGATCCTGCACAGGTTCAAGAAATCCTTCTCTGAGAAAATCCTCTACAGGACAAACCTGTTCCTCATGGTAATCCTTGTTATTCTTATACTCTACTTCATTACAAAACTTGTGGGACTCATTGCGAATGTGAATGTTCCGGTCATCTGAAAGGTGAAATGCCATAATCGTTTTTATTCCCGGTAATATTTCATCGAGGTCGAACCGTCCGGGCTACATGCCGTAATCTTTTGTATTTCATGGGAATGGTTTTGGCATAAACCGTCCGGGTCGCACACCGGAATCTTTTGTAGGTGCATAATGCATTACGCACCTACCGTGAATTCATGCTGCGGATGAACGGTATTGGCCGGGACTGGAAGCCGGATAATACCCCTAATTGTTATTGACAATTCTATGCGACTCTTTACGTTGTTGTCAACACGATTACATATTATTCTTCCGCTATTATCTTTCCTCGTTTTTTCCGGGTAAATTTTATAGTTGTTATTATATCGTAATCCGCGCGGGCCTTGGCCCGGAACAATATCAGGAGTTCATAATGATACACGGTAAAGTAAAATGGTTTAATGACCAGAAAGGTTTCGGATTTATTACAGCTGACGACGGTCGCGAAATCTTCGTTCACCACAGTGCAATAATAGGCCAGGGCTTCAAAACCCTTCCTGAAGGTGCAGAAGTGGAGTTCGAGATAGAAAAAGGGGATAAAGGCCCAAGAGCGGTGAAAGTCAGCCTTCTCTGATAGGCTAATCCTCTCTTAACCGGAAGCTGTCACGGTATCCCGGATATCATGGCAGCTTCTTAAACACTCTTTACCCGTTGATACAGCAATGCCATACCGCCGTTACCTGCAACAGGAAAGAACGTTATGTCGTTTTATTACGTTAATCTGCCGGATCAAATATTCCTGGAAACATATCCTGTTAAAATTGCCCGGGAGTACTCAAATCGACATTCCCACGTAGAATGAAAACTCCGTACCGCCTGTCTTCATGTTGTGTCCCAGGTTGAATCCCATCGCGGGCAACGCAATTTTTTTCAGGTAGAGAAGAGTGCCGCATCCGGGTCCGTAGTAATGTGCCGGATTAATATCGCTGCCTCCAAAAACACCCTGTTCCCAGAAAGCCAGCACAGTAAGGGCGCCCCAGCTGAATCGAAGCAGGGGGTATTCGTAAACTATTGAACCGTTGATCCACCGGTCAGATGAAATGATATCCGCCGGGAGAGTCATGGAGCCTGTTTTGCCGCTTATGCGCTCACCCATGATTTCCGGCCTGTCGCCGTAAGCCCCTGATGAATGGATTGTCAGCCTGTGGTAAGAAAAAAGTTTGAATGAATACTGTGCCATGTACTGGCCGTAGTTGTAATCGCCTTCATCATGCGCGTTGAATCCGTGGTACCACCCGGAATCAAGCTTTAATCCGTAGTAGAGGTACTCGTAGTGGTACAGCCTGTCAATATTGAATAGAATGCCAAGAGGGCAGATCTTCGCACTATCAGGCGCGTTACTGGTATTCCCGTAGCCGCTGTCTATTACACTCTCCCTGTAGCCTCCTGAAAGGTAAGCGCTTATCCCCAGCGGAAAGGACCATCCCGCATCTATCCTTGCAAGCCTGCTCACGGACCTGTATTCATTGAAAAGGTTTTCCTCCATGTCGCCTGTTTCATAGATGATCTTTTTGTATGAAAAAAAAAGGTTAAGCCTTGCATTAGAACCAAGCAGTGCAGGGTCAACAAATCCGAATATGGCGCTGTTTCCCGCTGTTGATATGCTTCCGCCGGTGAATATTGTGGTGCCGAATCCCAGGAAATTTGTTTCAAGGATATAAAGTCCTGCAGATAGTTTGTTGCCGTTGCTGTTAAAGAGCGGGATCGGGATAATGGTCCATTTTTCAGCGATGTGTATCTCTACAGCTACGCCACCGCCTGCGGGAGCATACTTCAGTTCAATACTGCTGAACAGGTTCTTTTTTTTGAGGCTGTTCACTGTATGGTAGCAGTCGAAAAAGGAGAGCGGCTTACCTGTATCAGCATGGATTTCCCGGAGTATTGTCCATGCCCTTGTTTTTGTGTTTCCTGTTATGCGGAATTCCTTTATTTCAAGGTCTCCGTATTCTTTTATAAAATTGTCGCGCTGCTCATATAAATACTTTTTTTCATACTTCCAGTCTTCAGAACCATTGCCTGCCGTGGCCGGTACCTCTTCCGCTGATGAGACATTGATCAGCATGAAGATCGACAGGAGGGTGATTATAATGTTTCGTATAACCATTATCGTTCCCGGCGTGTGAATTTTACTATATTAAACATATTCCAGTCTGAACAGGTTGATTCACTTCGTTCGCAAAGATCATTGCTGATTCAATCGTAAACCGGTGTTGTATGACTGATTTCAGGTATGGTTACCCTGCGCTGTACCCGGCACCCCTATTCTCTTTTCAAGTTCCAGCGCGGATTTTCCAGCCAGCCTTATCTTTTTATCCTCTGCAGTGAATTCAATGTACGGGCCGAAAAAATTACCCTTCTTTATGCCGCTGATTTTTTCGTATCGTATGATAAACGGGCTGTGCATGAATGTAAATGGCCATACCGTTGAGAAGATTACACCTGCACCGGTGAAGCATGTACGCGCGCACCTGTTGTAATTAACAAAACCCAGCCGCATGCTCTGGAAAGAATATGTGACGGCGCCTGGGTCTTTTGTTCCGGGAGCGGGCGACAGGATGCCCAGCTTCCTCCACCCGCTGATAAGTGAAAGCAGCGCAAGGACATTGCCCCAGATGAATATAAAAAACGCCGCGAATGCAGCTGCTATAAGTAATCCTGTTTTCATGAAACTCCTCCCTGTGCCGAACCTGCCGCAGGCCTGCCCTTGAGCCTCAGCCCGGTCGAGTCCGGTTCTGTCAGTATTTGTATGAATTTATTTTTTCCCGGTTTCTCATCGATCACGACCGGTACATAGTACTCGTTGTAGCCCGTGGTCATTCCATCCCTGACCTTCTCTGTCAGCATGGTGCATGCCCTACCGCTGAACCTGGCATAGTAATCAATCTTCTGCTGCGTGTAAAGCTTTATTATCCTCTCGCTGCGCAAGGTCTTGACCGATTCATGTATGGCGCCAGGCATTGCCGTTGCAGCTGTTCCAGGCCTCGGAGAGTACCTGAAAGTGTGCACATGAGAGAAGGGTACACTTTTCACAATGTTTACGGTATCTTCAAATTCGGCATCTGTCTCGCCGGGGAAGCCGACGATTATATCCGTGGTGAAGTTGAAGAGCCCGTCAGCCTTTTTGAGCCTGTGTACGGTATCCATGTACATCGCGCTGTTGTACGGCCTGTTCATGCGTTTCAGCACAGTATCGCTTCCGCTCTGAAGCGACAGGTGCAGGTGCTTTACCATTTTCTGGTGGGTAAAGAGGGCAGTGAGTTTCCCGGTTGCTGATTCCGGATCGAGTGATGTGAGGTGAAGCCTGAACCCGCCCTCTACTGCAAGTACCTGTTCAACCAGTGATCCCAGGTCTTTGCCGGAATCATTGTATTTCCCTATATTCACGCCTGTGAGAATAATTTCCCTGTAGTCGTGATCAAGCAGTTCCCTGAATTCGCGGAGAATATCCGCAGCAGGTCTGCTCACGGGTGCGCCGCGCATCTGGGGTATTATGCAGTACGAGCAGTAATTGTTACAGCCGTCCTGGATCTTCAGGTTCACCCTGTTCGTGGAACACTTTACGGGCGCGTGAAAGTCAAACCGTGATGTTGCGTGCAGTTCGATGTCGTGTGTTTCCATGCCCGCAACAAGTTCCGGTATAAGGTACTTCCGGTCATTTGAAACGTAGGTAATGTTCCCGTCATGTTTGATCTCCTCACCGGCGCATCCGGTAACTATGATACGGCGCGGGTCAGCCTCGCCGCAGAGTTCCATGGCGCGGTATATCAGCTGCCTGGTCTTGCGTTCGCTGCGTGATGTCACAGCACAGGCATTGATAATATAGATGTCTGCTGTTCCGTTAAACGCAACGGTGTGCCCGGCCTCCTGGAGTGAAGTGGAGACGGATTCGATTTCGGACTGGTTCAGCCTGCAGCCCAGGGATGTTATGCGTATCTTCATGGTTAATAATCAGGATTCATGACAGATTCCTGTCAATTATTAGTTTAATCATACTGTAAAATATTTTAAACGATCTGTACGGAATATGGGTCGTCGGTAAAATGGTAAATTTTCTTGACAACTTGTCAAATTAAAACTACTTTGTTTATGCGGAGTTAATTATATGAAAACATTACAGGTTGGTGAATTTAAACGCAGGTTTTCCGAAGTTCTCGACAGTGTCAGGGGCGGGGATGAAATAGCCGTCACTTACGGTAAAAAAAAGGAGAAAGTGGCAATTCTTATACCTTTTGATAAATACCGCAAAAAAAATAAAAGGAAAATCGGAGTTGCGGCAGGAAGAGGATCATGTATATTTCATGAAGATTTTGAAATTTCCGATGATGAATTTTTACAGTCATGAAATATCTTCTTGATACACATACAATGCTCTGGTCGATATTTTCACCTGGTTCAATTTCTGCAAAAGCTGATAAAATTATTACAAATCCGGATAATCTGATTTATGTAAGTGCTGTATCTTTCTGGGAGATATCTTTAAAATACAACATCGGTAAACTTGAACTGCGCAATTATACACCTGAAGATATGCCGGTACTTGCAGAAAAATCGGGCTTTGATGTGTTGAACCTGATTCCGGAAGATGCCTCCTCGTTTTACAGGCTGCCTAAAGAAATACACAGGGATCCATTCGACAGGATGCTTATCTGGCAGGCAATCAGGAATAAGCTGACTGTTGTATCTAAAGATTCACGTTTTAAGGAATATGAAAGTTACGGATTAAAAGTCAGCTGGTGAACTCTATTGATCCTGCAGCACGGCTGTGCTCTCCTGTTTGCCGCATACCCTCCTGGTTTTGCAACCCGTATTCCCTGATGTCTCCTGGCACTGATAGCAGAACATACCCATGTGTTCCCTCCGTATATGATTGTACAATTTTTACTGATTTTTCATATCTGCCATTGAGACACTGAGGCACAGAGGAAAAACTTTAGTAAAATGAACTTGATAGAAACATAAACACTGTGTTGTATATGAATGCTGTCAGTATAACTAATCATATAAACTCCGTGCCTCTGCGGCAGAACTTCAGTTAATGTTAAATGAAATCTATCACAGGAGAAATACTTATGCCTTTATCCAGGTCAAGAGGTGAGGACATGACTAAAAAATAATTACCTGAGGAGGTTTTATGCGTACCGGTTCTATAAGTTTTTTTTGAACAAGGTCCTCGTATGAGCAGACCATGTTGCGTCCATGGTTTTTAGCGTAGTAGAGTGCCCTGTCGGCCCTGTCTATAATGATGGTTGAATGTTCCTCAGGGTGAATGCTGGCGAACCCGGCACTTACAGTTATGCGTCCCACTATGGGAAAGACCCTTGACTCGACATTCGCCCTGATCCTTTCAAGAAGCATCATTGCCTTCTCCTCGTCAACCTCCCGCATAAGTATGATGAACTCCTCGCCGCCAAACCTGAACTTCAGGTCATGAAAGCGCATCTCCTGGTTAAGCATCCTTGAAAAGAGTATAAGCACTTCGTCGCCTATCATGTGACCGAACCTGTCATTCACATCCTTGAAATGGTCAATGTCAAATATAGCCAGCCTTGAATAGCTGAAGCCGTTGCGCCTGCACCCGCTGTCGCTGTCCGAAGAAACCTTTGCAAGAGCCCTGCTCAGGGCCTGCCTGTTCAAAAGTCCAGTGAGGTAATCGGTGTCCTTTTGTTTTATCAGCTTGAGCTGGTTGTTTGAAATTTCAAGGATATTCTCTAATACTGATATACTGCCGTTTTTCAGGCCTCCGTCCGGGAAGTCTTTTATGCGTATAATATATTCATCGTCGCTGGCCTCGGCCATTGGATAGAGAATTTCGCTCACAAGCCCGGCAGCTGATGTGTTCAGGAGTATCCTGCCGGATTTGTAGCATCTGAAGATGTCGGGGTCTGATTCAATGTCCTCGATGTCGCATCCTTTTCCTGAAATGTCAAGAGCAGCCAGGCACGGTTCACCGGTGTCATGGTTGAGTTCCCTGTTGTGTGAAATTTCGTAGACAGTAACATTGCCTGCCATGTAGCAGCGTTTCATTATGCCCGAGAATGAGTCGAACAGGTCGTCAATTCCCTGTGCCGAGCTCAGCTCAATCATTATTTCAAGCAGGGTTCCTGTTTCCATATTCTTTACATCCGGGTGTAATATAATAAAAACAGGGTGATAAAAAAAGCCCCGTGAAGGGGCTTTTTTTATGATAGTGTCATGCGGGTATTATTTCGCTTTTACTGCAATACGTAATGCGTCGAGGCTGACCTTTGAGCCGCCTGCTGTTGTAATAAAACCCTTATGTAAATCAGATGTATCTGTTATTTTTGTCATAAACCAGTTCCACTGCCTTGCCTGGTGCTTGTCTTTTGGCGGCATGTTTACGTCGTCTTCATTGCTCCCGTCAAAGCATATAACAACAGCACCGATTTTTATGTCAGCTTTAGTTGCAATGCGGGTTTTCCAGTATACCTTGGTCCATATCTCTTTTGAATCTTTAACCATCATGAACTTTGCTTCGTTCTTTGTTTCTTTAGTTGCGGGTGTTACCAGCTTCGAAACAAAAACATAAATCCACTGTTTGGTTCCAAGTGTCTCTTCGGCTACGAAGTAATCATCAGGCTGAATATAGTGCTCGTCTGAATTATCATCATCACCATAGCCCCAGTCGCTGCTCTTGGACTTGCTTCCTGTTTTGGAAGTTTTTGAACCGGTGCCTGAATCATCTGAACCGCTTTTGTTCTTGTTGTCCTTGTACTCGTCATAAACTATCTGTGCCGAGTTAAGGCCTGTGTATTCATCAACAGTCTTGCAGCCTGTAGAATAGAAAAACGCAAGAGAGATGATGAAAAATATGCCGAGAATCTTTCGCATTGATAGCCTCCAAAATAATCCATTTTTGTTTGTTTACCCGTGAAGATTGTTCTGCACTGTTCAGGGCAGAACAGTTGTTCCGGTATACATATGACATTTTTATTTTATATCGGATAAAAAGTCAAACAAGATTGGGCTGCGGATTCAATATTCTTTTTTGAATTATTGAAACTTAAATCAGCTGAACCTGTCATAGCGCAGAATTTCTGCTGCAGACCGCCTGTATGCCCTGGGGAATAGTTTAAGGTCAGGTGCAGGGTAGCCCACTGCTACAAGCATGGGTATGATCATTTCATCAGGTATGCCGAACTCTTTTTTAACCTTGTCGCTGCTGAAACCGTCCATGGGGTGGCTTTCAAGTCCCAGCCCTTTAGCTGCAAGCATAAGAGTCATGGCAAACAGGGATGCGTTTTTTACTGCGAATACTTTCCTTGTGAGGCTGTCTTTATCGCCGTATTGTTTAAAGGGGCCCGGTCTTGTGGATCCGACATCCTCCTGTTTAAGTGTTCCTGCTTCAACCCGCTTACTCAGGATGGTATCGATATTCTGCTCAATAGCACCTGGATTTGCGATTATGATGAACACGACCGATGCCTCTTCGACCTTGGGCTGGTTGAATGCACACTCCTTCAGAATTTTTTTTCTTTGAGGATCATGGACTGCAATAACCTCCCACGGCTGCAGGTTGAAGGATGAAGGGGATAGTGATGCCAGTTCAACGAGAGTATTAATCTCCTCCCTGCTCATAGTCATGGTTTTATCAAAAAAATTTATGGATCTCCGGGTTTTGATTGCTTCGATGGTTTTCATGAACATTCTCCTGACTGATTTTATACTGTGACTCACTGTACAAATTACAGTTTAAATTTAACAGGTATTAAGGTGAATTGCAAATTTATTCGGTACTCCTGTGAATTTTACATCTTGACAAATAAGAGCTCCGGCTTTAGCTAATTATTGGCTTATTTTTTTATGAAAGACCGGTTTAAGCTTCTACCCCTTTGGGGAAAGGCTGTAATCCGGATATTACTTTTCCAGGAGAATACAATGATAGACCCCGGGATTATCAGGGACGACATAGAGTCAGTCAGGAAGAACCTTGTAAAGAGAAACATGACAGGTGTTGTTGACCTTGACGAAGTTAAAAAGATAGATGAAGAGAGAAGGACTCTTAACCTCAAGTCCGATGAACTTCGGGAAAAACGCAATACCCTTTCCAAAACCATAGGCCAGCTGAAAGGGCAGGGTCCCGAGGCTGAAGCGCTCAAGAAAGAGGTGCAGGCCATTGCCGACGAACTGAAGTCCTTTAGCGACAGGCAGGCCGAACTTGAGGTTAAGTTCAACGAGCTCCACCTCTCCATTCCCAACATGCTCGATGCCTCTGTGCCTGAAGGTAAGGATGAAAAGAGCAATGTTGTCATAAGGACCTGGGGTAAAAAACCAGAGTTCGGGTTCACTCCCAAACCGCACTATGAAATCGGAACCGACATGGGCATCCTGGATTTTGAGCGCGGTGTAAAACTCGCAGGTGCCAGGTTCTATCTTTACCGCGGGCTTGCGGCGCGGCTTGAACGGTCAATCATAAACTTCATGCTTGACCTGCACACAAAAGAGAACGGTTACGAGGAGACTTTCGGGCCATTCATAGTTAATGACGAGAGCATGACAGGTACAGGCCAGTACCCCAAGTTTAAAGATGAATACTACAGGATGGACAGGGACGGCTTGTCGCTCATACCCACGGCCGAGGTCACCCTGACAAATATATACAGGGATGAAATAATAGAAGAGGAGAACCTGCCCATACATCTTACAATGCAGTCATCATGCTTCAGACGCGAGGCAGGAGCTGCCGGCCGTGATACGCGCGGGCTTGTGCGCGTTCACCAGTTCCAGAAGGTCGAGCTGGTTAAGTTTGTTGAACCGTCAACTTCGTTCGACGAGCTTGAAAAACTCACTGCGAATGCCGAGGAGGTGCTGAAACGCCTTGGCCTGCATTACCGTGTTATGCTGCTTTGCGGCGGCGATACATCAGCCTCTTCGGCCAAAACATACGACATCGAGGTTTGGATGCCGGGCCTGGACAGATACATGGAGATTTCATCGTGTTCAAACTTCCTTGAGTACCAGGCGCGCAGGGCAATGATCCGTTACAGGAAAAAAGGCGAAAAGCCCGTGTACCTTCACACGCTTAACGGGTCAGGGCTTGCAGCTGGCAGGACCATGGCAGCGATCATAGAGAACTACCAGACAGCGGACGGGAAGTTCGAAATCCCCGAAGTGCTGAAAAAATATATGTAGGCCCGTGATGAAAGAGGTCAACCTTAACGGTTCGGGCTGGCGCGGATTGCGCCTTGCACTCTCGCTTGCCCTGCTGAAGGGGGAACAGACAGTTTTCCCCGGCGGCGTGAATATACTTACGTCTGACCCCGCGAATCTGCCCCTGTATGATGACATTAAAAGATTCCTGTTTAACGCAAACTGCGGAATGCTCGCCGAATCGGGTGAGGAAATCGCGTTCTATCCCGAAACTATTGCTCCCGGAAGATACAGTATTGAAACCGGGAACTATTCATCCATAACCGAAATTCAACTCTTCATTATGCCTTCGCTTTTCAGCCGCGGTTCACGCTCAGTGATAAACTATAAAGGCGTGACGCACTCGCACGTATCGTTCCCCACTGTCTTTATCAAGGAGACGCTGCTGGGCCTGCTTGAACAGTGCGGGTTCTATGCAAGCATGAACATGAAGCGTTTCGGCTACTACGGGTCGGGAGGCGGAATCGCCGAGTCACGGATTTACCCGGCGGAAAAAAAAGTCTGCGTTGACCTGCTTACCCCGCGCACGGTTTCCCTTGAGGGTGTGCGCATATTTGTTGCAAAGATGGACATGTCCCTTGCGGAACGTGAAAAGGAATTTGTGCTGAAGAACATAAATGTTACCGCGGATAAAGTCCAGGTCATGGAGATACGGGACGCGGACGGATTCGGCAACTCGATACAGGTATACATGAAGTACGGGAATGTGAATGTTATTCTTTCACGCGACATGGAGATATACAACAGTGCGGGTGACCTTGTTTTTGACGAGGCCAGGTACTATGCTGCCCTGGGATCGCTTAAGGATGAGATTACACGGTTTGCCGGTACTGGGATTCTGCCCGCGTACATTGCGGCGGAGGTTATCCCGTATATGGTGATAAGCGGTTCACCTGTGCCAGGCGTGTTTGCGGATGCATGGAGCTGCAGTATCTGCAAACAGATACTTGACTGAGTGATAGTTAGAGTAAAACCTGCCTGTATGACCCCTCTGGATTAACAGTTCGAAATATTAAGTTGATTCATTATTATTTTTTTATTATACTTGTATCGGTTAATCATTGAATAAGTATTCATGACGTCACTGCAAGGCATGCACTGCTGTGGCAGTCTTTTTTTAGAATACCCATTTTATGATATAAAACACATTCCTGTCTGAGCAGATTGCTTCACTTTTTTTGCAATGGCAGTGCTAATCTGATTGTTAAGTTTTATAATATACCGGTAGCGGGGATTAATAATGGAAAATATAAATTTTACATACGAAGACGGGAACAGGAAACCGGGTGAGGTTAAGGTATACGCGCTTTCAACATGTGCTTTCTGCAAAAAGGCTTTAAAATTTCTGCGTGAAAATTCAATCTGCTTCAGCTATGTTTATGTAGACGAGCTTGATCCGGAAGTTAAGGATAAACTTAAAGCATGGCTGCGGGAAAAGTACAAAGAGGAGACCGGGTTCCCCTTCCTTGTGATTGATGATTCAACAGTTTTAATCGGGTTCAACGAAGAGAAATACATCAGGCACCTGGTGAAATGATATGAAAACATTTGACGATGTAAGACTTTTCGTGACCATGGTCGCCATGCAGCAGGGATGGGAACTTAACCGGGACCCGGAACATATAGAAATAATAATCGAGGGCTTTGCTAAAAATTACAACAGGTACGGGTACTTCTCGTGCCCCTGCCGACGCATCCGGGAAAAAAGAGAGTGACAGGGACATCATCTGTCCATGCCGCTACTGCAGGCCGGACCAGGAGCAGTACGGACACTGCTACTGCGGATTATTCCTCACAAGGGAATACTTTGCAACGGGCAAAGAACCATCGTCGATCCCGGAAAGGCGCAAGTCGTAGAGCACAGGTTTGCAACCACGTGCTCTGCTGCCTGCGTGCCCGTACTCTGGTTATCAGTCCTGCCTGTTCGACCTTGTCCAGATATGCATTTTTGTCGCCCCGGCAATGAGCATCTCCCGGAAGTCCGGGTGGGCAATGTTGATCAGCGCCTCTGCCCTCTGGTAAGTCGATTTACCCATCATCATCGCGATGCCGTATTCTGTAACAACATAGTAAGTGATTGACCTGGGCACGGTGACAATCGCTCCCGGCTGAAGCGTGGGGACTATCCTCGACTTAACTGTACCGTCTTTTTCAGTGTAAGTCGACGTCATTGAGATTATACCCTTGCCGCCTGCCGAGTTGAATGCGCTATGTTATCAATTATTTATTGATGGAGGATTTATGAACTACAGTGTGTATTCTGATATTGTACGCGACGGATTCGAGGGATTAGAATTCAACCTGGATTAATACCCCGTTGTTGCCTGAAAATGATATAGTGCCGCGTATCTGTTTTACAAGTGCCTCTATCAGCTGGAAGCCAAGGTTCCCGCCTTCCGGGAAGGATATACCTTCGGCCATGCCGGTTCCGGTATCGCTGATGTTCAGTCTGTTGACGCCGGATTCAGAATCCCGGGTCAGTTCAACGGCAACACTGCCGCGCCGCCCCTTCGGGAAAGCGTGCTTGAAAACATTGGACAGAATCTCGTTTACTAGCTGCGCAAGAGGTATCGCTGTGTTAAGGCCGAGCTGAATGTTCCCGGCTGTTATTTTTACCTCGACCTGATCCTTCTCTATCCTGTACGAGTTCATCAGTATGGGAACCAGTGTGTTCAGGTAACCCCCGAAGTTTATGGACGTGAAGTTATTGCTTGAATAAAGTTTTTCATGAACAAGGGCCATTGTCCGCACACGGTTCTGGCACTCGTTCAGGATCGACTTCACGTATTCGTCAGTCTGCCTCGATGCCTGCAGGCTTATAAGGCTTGTGATGACCTGCATGTTGTTTTTTACCCTGTGGTGCACCTCGCGGAGAAGGAGTTCCTTCTCATTGATAATCTGCTTCAGGTCCTCTTCGTATTTTACCCTGTCGAGCGCTATGCTGATGCTCTGGACAATCCCTTCAAAGAATTCAAGGAGTTCGTCATTAAAAAAGAACTTCCTCCGGTCCAGCAGGATAAAGTAACCGGTTACATCGTCGCCGGATAATACAGGCATTAACGCAGCTGACTTTAATCCAGCCGCGATCATGCATCTGCATGTTTTTTTGTGGCTGGACAGGGTGTATTCATCAAGGTCGTTTGTCCAGAATATTTCCGCAGGGTGTGCGGCAGATTCTGATGAATTCTGTTGCAGCCGGGAACTCAGGCACCTGATACAGAAATGGTCCGGTGATGTGGTATCGTTATCATTGCACTCAGCCCTGAGGTAATCGGTAAGAACTGTTATTCCCGCCGAACTGTACAGGTTAAAGGTTCCTCCGGATTCAAGTTTAAGTCCGATCGCGCCGATTCCGGTGGTTTCGGAGACAAGGTTAAGAATTTCATGAATAACCCCGGGTCCAGGGTCCCTGCTGTTAAGAAGTTCCAGTATGTTAATTGCGACGTTCTGCCTGTCAAGGGCACGCTTCTGTTTCTGGGCTGCCTCGGATTCCTCGGTTATATCCCTGAAGTTCATGATAGCGTGATATCTCCCCCCGTCATCCCCTATGGGATAGCATTTAATTTCAAAAAGCCTTGATTCCCCGGCCAGGGTCATAAAGCGCCCCTGGTAAACTGATTCTGTTCCCCCCAGGCATAGCGAAAGCGCATCGCCAGGCCCTTCGTCGTTAAGCATAACGCCGGTAAGTGTTAATATGTTTCCCTTAACGGCTATGCCGAATGTGGAGGTAAACATTTCATTATTTATGAGAACTGAAAATGTATGATCAACAATTGCCATGGGCTCACGTACTGCGAAGAGGATGTCCCTGTATTTTCTGTATGCCGATAACCGGATTATGTATATTCGCATTACAGCTACAAAAATTCCTGTAAACATAATAAGGCACAGCCTGATAATATCGGGAATAATGAATGAATCGCGCCCCATGCTGATGTCAGAGGCTATAAGGATCATGCCGATTATGAGGATCACATAAATTACCCTGTACTGCCACAGGAAGGCAATCAGTATTACCGGGATATATAGAAGGTGTGTGACGATTATATCGTAGTTATAAACATATCTGAACAGGATTATCAGGAGAATAATCAATGTGAAAAGAAGCATTATTACAGGAATTTTCAGTTTTTTCATATTTCACTACCGGCGTGAAAATACCGGCATGAAATATTCCAATTGTCAATACAAAAGAGGTGAAACAGGATTAAAATGCTACTGCTACATTTGTCTTTTTTTCAAGAAGTTCGCGGGTCTCTGCAGGTATACCCTGGAAAATAATCTTTTTGTTGTCAAGCATGGCAAATCGTTGTGCAATGCAGATGGTTTTAATAAGTCCGGGCTCAAAATTATGTATTTTTGTAAAATCGAAAATAAGTGCGCTGTCGTTGCATCCTATACTGCGCACCCTTCTGAAAAACTCGGCGTGATTCTCGGTCTCAATCCGTTCGGTAAAATCATATTTTAGCATAACAACCCCCCGTTGTCCTGTTTTGTAATTTCAGTTATCACGTCAGCCAGCAGATCAAAATCGCAGGATTTATCGAAGAAATAGTCAGCTCCGAATTCCCTGCATTTGTTGATATAGTAATCATCGTAGTAGTTTGTAAGCATTGCCACCGGTATACAGGGGCAGACTTTTTTAAGCTTCTTCAGGATATCCAGGCCGTTGCGTTTTTTGAGTTTAATATCAAGAACCACAAAGTCGGGGCTTAAACCCCCGATGATCCTCCAGTCCTCGTCGCCTGTGATTCCCATTACGTTGACCCCGTCAAATGCAGAAAGCATCGACAACAGCCTTCCCCTTATAATTGATGAATCATCTACAACAAGAACTCTCATTCCGTCTCCTGAATCTGAAAGACATAAGATATTTAGCACGGAACGGGGTTTTACACAATCGGACAAAGGCTATTTATCAGGGAGATTCCCGGCATTTATCCGGTAAGATTGGATCATAGGCTTGTAGGACAAACGCCTACACGCGGCTATATGTCGAGGATGTTGTTTTTTATTACGTAGTGGGTAATTTCGGAATTGTTCTTCATGTTCATTTTTTCAAGAATTCTCTGCCTGTATGTGCTGATTGTCTTTACACTGAGGAACAGCTTAGAGCCTATTTCGCTTACGGTTTTGCCTGATGCGATCATGCAGAGAACCTGGAATTCCCTGTCTGTAAGTTTTTCGTGGGGGAGGTCACTGCCGCCGCCTGCAACGCTGTCTGCAAGTGTTTCGGCCAGTGTGGGGCTTATGTATTTGCCGCCCGAGACCACTCTTCTTACTGCAGATATGAGGGTGTCGCCCGCTGTCTCTTTTGTAATGTACCCCGAAGCCCCGGCCTTGATGGTCCGCACCGCGTACTGGTCCTCGGCATGCATGGATAGTACAATTACCGGGATCGTAGGTTTAATGGCCTTTATATGTTTCATCACCTCGATGCCGTTCATTCCGGACATCTTCAGGTCAAGGAGGACTATGTCGTAATCATTCTTTTTTATGAGCTCGATGAGTTTTTCGCCGCTGTTGGATTCACCGGCTACCTCCATATCCTCTTCATCGGAAATGATCTGCTTAAGGCCCGCACGTACTATATCGTGGTCATCAGCAATGACTATCTTTATCATATAATTTCCGTTATGCAGGAATAAGGACTGTGATAGTCGTTCCTGCACCCTCCTTTCCTTCAATTGACAATGAGCCGTTGAACAGCTTGACCCTTTCGCGCATCCCTATTATTCCATATGAGCCCTTTGTCCGCAGGTCGCCGCTGCAGAGGCCTTTACCGTTATCGCATATTATCATTTCAATATGTCCTGTCCTTTTTGCCAGGGATACGGCAACACTGCTTGCCTCGGCGTGCTTGATTATATTGGTAAGTGATTCCTGTAAAATCCGGAAGAGAGTTACTGATTTATCCTCCGGCAGGTCGCCGATCTCGGCACATGAGACATCGCAGGTATAGCCAGTGCGTTTACGGAACTCCTCGGTCTGCCATTCAATAGCAGCGGTGAGCCCCAGGTCGTCAAGGATCCCGGGCCTCAGGCTCGATGAAAGTCTCCGAACTGTCATGATGATTTCGTTGATTATATCGTCCATGGCCGTGGTCTTTGCTGCAAGTTCAGCTTCATCAGGTTTAAGTTTTTTTCTTATCCACGACAGGTCAAGCCTGAGAGCCGTGAGGTGCTGGCCAAGTACGTCATGGATCTCGCGCGCGATGTCTGTACGCTCTTTTTCACGCAGGGATTCAACATGGGCTGTTAGGTTGCGCAGCTCCTGCCGCGAGTAGAGAAGCTCCTCGAAGTAGAGTTTGTACTGCGTAATGTCCCTAATGATACCCTGGTATCCGCCCCTAAGCCTGTCGTGGTCCCAGGATTTCAGGGTCATCTGAACATCTATAGTGCGGCGGCTGGAGCAGACAAGCCTTGTGCCGAAATTGTTCACAGAGTTTTTATCCCTCACCTCTTTCATGAAACTGGCGTAATCATCACCATCTTCAAAAAGGAATTCCACCCTGTTGCCTATAAGTGTATCCAGCGGATAGCCGAAGAGGTCTATCATGGCCTGGTTCGCGTCTATTATAATCTCCCTGTCATCGCAGATGAATATCGGGTCAAGGGACTGTTCAAAAAGCGTCCTGTACTTGATTTCACTTTTTTTAAGTTCCCTGTCAAGCTTGAACCTGTGGAGCGCGATCTCTATGGCCGAGTATAGGTATTTTTCATCAATCGGCTTGACAATGTAGCCGTAGGGTTCGGTGAGGTTGGCCCTGACCAGTGAGTTTTCATCTGAATGGGCCGTGAGGTAAATAATTGGTACATCAAATTCCCGGTTAATAAGCTCTGCTGTGAAAATACCGTCAATTTCACCTGAAAGCATGATATCCATGAGTACAAGATCGGGCCTTTCGTTACGGACTGCTTCGATACACTCTTCGCCTGAACCAACGATGCCCGTGATCTGGTAGCCCAGGCTTTCGAGCATCAGGCGCAGGTCCAGGCCGATTATCAGCTGGTCCTCGACAATTAGAATTCTTTTAGTCTCTTTTTTCATGTAAAAAGTTGAATCATGTTCCTGCTAATCTGAACATTTAATATGCATGAGAATAATAAAATGTCAAGGTTAAACTTTGAAAAAATCATGCAGTGCTGATTTATTCTTTGCGCCTGTTTTTTTTAATCTCTGCAAGCATCTCCCTGTAGAGCCTGCCGATCCCTGAGTCGGCTCTTGTTATAAAGCTTGCAAGCAGCCGTATATCCATGTAAATAAGGGTAAAAGGGGCAAGGAGAGATTCAAGGAGGAGTATCCGGTAGAAAGTGCTGATCAGGGTATCGTTCAGCCTCACAACACTTCTGTCAATAAAACTGTAGTTTCTTGCGGTTTCATAGAAAACTGTACCGCAGGTGTTAATACATGTTTTGTCGCCCGCAAATGACATAAACAGCACCATCCCCCCTTTGCCCCCGGCCCGTTTAAGGTCGTCGGGCAGCTGCTTGTTCACGGCCCAGAGCATGGCCTGGTATAGTGACCTGCATTTTTCGTTAGTTTCCCTGCTGCCTGTAAGTAAGCCAAGGTGGTACCTGTGGTAGTCCAGTGATGCCCCCAGGATTCTCCGCCACCGGTTTTTACGAAGCAGTCTGTATAACAGCAGGAAGATAAGAAGCACAATCCAGAACGTCAGGTCCTGCAGCAGAGGTGAAGCAGCATAGTATTTATGTATTGTCTGAGCGATAGCTGTCATTTGCCGCTGTTCTCCATCTTTTTCATCACGGATCCAAGCCGCTTCAGTGCCTCATTAACAGATTCGTGAGGCTGCAGTTTTGCTATCCTTAGAAATGCGTCGCTGACAAGAGGGCCTGTCTGCTTTAACAGGGCGACTTCGGCTTTCAGTTCTTCGGGCGGGGTTTCCATGAAATTGCCGAGCTCGGGATACTTTGCATTGAGCCGTATTATTTCGGGTATGAGGATTTCAAGTGAGTCTGAGAGTCTGTTGACAGCTGCAGCGATGATTTCAGGGTCCTCGGAGGTTTCAACTGCGAGTATGAAGTCCCTGTAGATTGCAAGGAGCCTGTGCAGAAAAAGTTTCACATCTGCATAACCTGCTGCAGCATTGTCTGATTCTGCGAAGAAGACCCCGGTACCCTCGGTCAGTAATGGTTTCTCTGTTTTGCCGCACTTAAAGGTGCATCGTATAAAACGACCCTCTGTTCCGGTTACGGTAAGTGTGACCCGGTTTTTGCCTGTAATAGTATAGAGCACACTACCGGTTGAGGCTGCGGCAAGTCCGCTGTCGTTTCCGGCCTGCACAATAACCTCGCAACGTGCACTGCTGATGAATTCAATTTTGCCGACCGGTATGTCGCCCGTACTTTCCGCATGGGAGACAAAGGGATAAAGCGTAAATAATATTAGTGTTATAATTTTCAGATTTTTCACCGGGTATCACCATTAGGCTTCCTGCCGCAGAATTCTGCATGACCGGTATTAAATGTCAAACTATTACTGAAGGTAATCCTCACTTTCCGGAGAGAGGCTTATGGAGCCGGAGGGAGTCCTTCAGCTGAAAATGAGGGTAAACTGATATGGCTGAAGAGGTTTCCTGCCGGGATATATTTCTGCCGGCAGGGATTGCCTGTTTACAGGGTGATTTATATGCCATCCTGGAGATATGCATTCTGTTTAACACCGGACTTTTTCATATAGTCGAGTTTGTTAAGCGCATCGACGAATGAAATAATACCGGCAACAGAAATATCGATGCTCATTCCGTTCCCGAAAACTTTAAGCATGCTGCCGTTATACTCCTCTTCAACAGTGACCGATACCTCGCAGAGCGCATCAGAACCGCCCGTTATTGCCACCAGGTTGAATGCCTTGATGTTTGCCGTAGTCCCGGTAATTTTTTTAACCGCTTTAACGCCCGCATCAACACCGCCGTTTCCGTGCGCAACATCAAGAGTAGACTCGTTGCTGTTTTCATTGTCCCTGAGTGTGATCACTGCCACAGGTGTCGAAAACATTCCTGTTGAAATCTGCACGTTTTCAACTGAATATCTCCACTTCTGTTCTCTCCTGTGCAGTACTTCACCGAGGATTGCCATGAGGTCTTCGTCGTATATCTCCTTCTTGCTGTCAGCGATGCTCTTGAATTTTATAAAAAATGCATCAAGTTCCTCCGGCTTCAGGTCGTAGCCCAGGTCCTTCAGCCGTTTAAGTACTGCGTGCCTGCCCGAGTGTTTGCCCAGTACAAGTTTGGACCGTGTGATTCCAACATCCTCGGGCCGCATGATTTCGTATGTCATCGCATGCTTCAGTACGCCGTCCTGGTGAATCCCGGATTCATGGGCAAATGCGTTGTCACCAACTATCGCCTTGTTCGGCTGGACCGATACTCCCGTGATATTTATGAGCAGTTTG
>Ga0116171_10000344_pt1 | contig 49720 bp, 43 predicted proteins | sample AD_JPNHW2_MetaG_FD_89798 | JGI IMG/M metagenome (GOLD analysis project Ga0116171, IMG submission 89798) | Active sludge microbial communities of municipal wastewater-treating anaerobic digesters from Japan - AD_JPNHW2_MetaG | ecosystem: Engineered > Bioreactor > Anaerobic > Digestate | place... | reverse complement strand
GCCCAGTTTATCCCTGACTCCGTCATCGTCTGGATATTACTCCAATTTATTCCTGCCTCTGTCATCGGTTGTAAGTTAGCCCAGTTTATCCCTGACTCCGTCATCGTCTGGATATTACTCCAGTTTATTCCCGACTCTGTCATAGCCTGGATATTGCTCCAATTTATTCCACTCTCTGTCATTGGCTGTAAGTTAGCCCAGTTTATCCCTGACTCTGTCATAGTCTGGATATTGATCCAGTTTATCCCGCTCTCTGTCATTGCTTGAATATTGCGCCAATTTATGCCAACTTCTGTCATCGTTTGGATGTTATTCCAGTTTATCCCGACCACTGTCATCAATTGTACGCTACTCCAATTTACCCCCTGCTCACTTAGAACCTGCAAATCTATCCAGTTAACACCAGACTCACTCATCGCCTGCAAATTTGACCAATTCATCCCGCTCTCACTCAGATTCCTAACATCGCTCCAATTTATTCCACTCTCAGTCATCGTCTGAATGTTAATCCAGTTGATTCCACTCTCCGTCATCGGTTGTAAATTCGCCCAATTTATTCCAGCTTCCGTCATCGTCTGGACATTTTTCCAATTTATTCCTACCTCTGTCATCGGTTGTAAATTACTCCAATTTATCCCACTCTCCGTCATTGGCTGTAAGTTCGCCCAGTTTATCCCCGACTCCGTCATCGTCTGTATATTGCTCCAATTTATTCCGCTCTCCGTCATCGGCTGTAAATTACTCCAGTTTATTCCCGACTCTGTCATCGTCTGGATATTGCTCCAGTTTATTCCGCTCTCCGTCATTGGCTGCAAATTACTCCAGTTTATTCCCGACTCTGTCATCGTCTGGATATTGCTCCAGTTTATTCCGCTCGCCGTCATCGGCTGTAAGTTAGCCCAGTTTATCCCCGACTCTGTCATAGTTTGAATATTACTCCAATTTATTCCTGCCTCCGTCATTGGCTGTAAATTCGCCCAGTTAATACCGGTTTCTGTCATTGTCTGAACATTACTCCAGTTTATTCCGCTCTCAGTCATCGGCTGTAAATTACTCCAATTTATCCCACTCTCTGTCATCGTCTGGATATTACTCCAATTTATTCCTGCCTCAGTCATCGGTTGTAAGTTTGCCCAATTAATTCCTGTCTCTGTCATCGACTGAATATTCCGCCAATTGATCCCACTTGCCGTCATTGCTTGAATGTTGCTCCAGTTTATCCCGCTCTCCGTCATCGGTTGCAAATTAGCCCAGTTGATCCCTGCTTCGGTCATTGCCTGGATATTGCTCCAGTTTATCCCAGATTCAGTCATCGTCTGGATATTGTTCCAGTTTATCCCACTCTCCGTCATTAACTGGATATTATTCCAATTTATTCCGCTCTCCGTCATCGGCTGTAAGTTAGCCCAGTTTATTCCCGACTCCGTCATCGTCTGGATATTACTCCAGTTTATTCCGTTCTCCGTCATCGGCTGCAAGTTAGCCCAGTTTATCCCTGACTCCGTCATCGTCTGGATATTACTCCAATTTATTCCTGCTTCCGTCATAAGTTGAATATTTCTCCAGTTAATCCCACTCTCTGTCATTGGTTGCAAATTGCCCCAATTTATTCCACTTTCTGTCATGGTTTGGATGTTATTCCAGTTAATTCCCGCCTCTGTCATACCCTGCACGGTCGCCCAGTTAATCCCGCTTCGACTCATTATCTGCAAATCATCCCAATTAATACCACTATTCGTTAATTGCTGTATGCTTGACCAATTTATGCCACTCTCAGTTAAATTTTGTACATCTTCCCAATTTATCCCGGTTTTTGTCATTACCTGTAAATTCTCCCAATTCACTCCGCTTTCACTCAATTTCCACACATCATTCCAATTTATTCCACTTTCACTAACTGTCTGCACATTCGCCCAGTTTATGCCTGCTTCTGTCATTGTTTGCACATTCGCCCAATTTATCCCACTCTCTGACATAGTTTGAAGATTATGCCAATTTATCCCCGATTCTGTCATAGGCTGTACGTTGCTCCAGTTTATCCCACTCTCCGTCATTGTCTGGATATTGTTCCAATTAATTCCGGCTTCCGTCAGCGGCTGTAAGTTACTCCAGTTTATTCCACTTTCCGTCATCAACTGAATATTATTCCAATTTATGCCAGCTTCCGTTAATTTCTGTAGGTTTTGCCAATTAATCCCGCCTTCAGTCATTCCCTTTAAATCATTCCAATTTACACCTGCCGCCGTCAACATCCCGACATCCCGCCAGTTTATCCCTGCCGACGTTAAAAATTGCATATCTAACCAGTTAACACCTCTCTCAGTCATTGACTGAACATCAGCCCAGTTAACACCCGCTTCTGATAAATACTGAACGTCGGTCCAATTAATCCCGGCTTCGCTCATATTTTGAATACCGAACCAATTCATCCCAGCTTTCGTCAATCCCATTATGCTTGCCCAGTTCACTCCGGACTCACTTATCACTGTTACTTCTTTCCAATTAATGCCACTTTTCGAGATCTTCTGAACATCGGCCCAATTTATTCCAGCCTCTGTTAACACTTGCACATTGTACCAATTTACCCCTGCTTCAGACATCGACTGAATGTTACTCCAGTTAATACCTGTTTCCGTCATCATTTGCATATTATTCCAGTTTATTCCGCTTTCGGTTAATGACTGAATATTCTTCCAGTTTATACCCGCCTCTGTCATTGGCTGTAGATCAAACCAATTTATGCCAGATTCAGTCATAACTTGGACATTGAACCAATTTATTCCAGCCTCACTCATTATTTGCAAATTAGTCCAATTTACTCCACTTTCACTAAGGCTTTGTATATTACGCCAATTTATTCCGGACTCACTAAATGTCTGAATATGCGCCCAATTGACCCCACTTTCTGTCATTGTGCGTAAATCTCCCCAATTCATCCCACTGTCCGTGAGAACTTGAAGATCATTCCAATTTATCCCGGATTCCGACAAAACTTGTATGTTTTTCCAATTAACGCCCGCTTCTGACAAATTCTGTACATTTGTCCAATTAATCCCGGCTTCTGTAAGATTTTGCAGATTTCCCCAGTTTATCCCTCGTTCAGTCAAAGACTGGATATCGTTCCAATTGATACCGGATATCGTCATAACTTCAATATCACTCCAGTTTACACCTGCTTCCGACAATGATTGGATATCTCCCCAGTTTATCCCTGATTCCGACATGGCGTTGAGTTCCGACCAATTCACTCCAGCAACTGTCATTTTTTGGACATCATCCCAATTTACTCCAACCGTGGTCATAACCTGCCAATCAGACCAATTTATGCCCGTCTCAGTCATAATGGAGAGATCATTCCAGTTAACCCCAGCGTTTGTCAATAATCGCAAATTATTCCAATCAATCGTTTCCGACCAGTTAACTCTGGCCCCTGTCATGATAGCCAAATCGTCCCAGTTTATTCCAGCTGCATGCATTTTTTGAACGTCACTCCAGTCAATCCCTGCTCGTGTCATTGACGCGATATCAGACCAATTTATACCTCTTTGAGTCATAACCTTTAGATCGTCCCAGTTCACATCGGCCTGCGTCAATGTTCGTAAATTATCCCAATTCACCTGAGACTGGCTCATTACTCTGACCCCACCCCAGTTAATTTGTGCTTTCGACAACTCTTCAATCCCAGCCCAGTTAACACCATCCAGCCATGCTGTCTGTTGCGCTATTTTCCCAAAAAGTGTATTTTGCGCAGAAGTATCGCTATAATTTCCTATCAAGCTTAAAATCTGGCCCGCCTGCTCATATAAAGTTTCGTTTTCTCTACCCCCGACTGCTGATATGATAGTTTCGACCGCTTCCCAATTTATCGTATCTGTTTTGGCTTTTATTGCGCGAACGTCATCCCAATTGATCGAACTCGTTTGTGAAGAAATACTCGACGTAGTCGTCATAAGGTTTGAAATGTCATACCAGTTTATGGCTTCTGTATCAAGACGAACAACATCGTAAACAACAAACGACTGATACTCATTTTTATCTTTTGAATCCACGATGACGACACTTGCATAATACGAAATTTTTGTGCTACTAGGGCTCCATGTCCCATAGAACATTTTATTTGCAAAATCGCCGGTCGTGACCAACGACATTGAAGGGGTTGCTTCACTTGTTCCATCTGGTTTATATATCGTCACACTACATGTTGAAGAACTGCCCAAAGTGACTGCCGCTCCGTCTTGCTCTACCCACGCCCTCACATAATAATTTGAACCGTTCCACACAACATCAGATTTTGGACCGGTCGCCGCCAATATGTCAAACGCATCCGATGTGGCGGAAAGAAGCCCTGATGCGGATGCTAACAACGTATACATATTGCCAGGTTTAGTTATTCCAACATCTGTGTAAGTAACCACACCATTGACCGCCACAAGTGTTACTGTGCCATATAGCGATCCTGCTCCTGGATTGTTATTAATGCTTAATGTAACTTCTGTGGAATTATCATCAATGATCACATTGCCATTGGCGTCCTGAATTTCAACTACTGGTTGTCTGTCGAAAGGTTTAAAGTGAATAACCGTCGAAGGAGAAACTGAAAAAGAAAGTTTATACGGTTCTCCATACCCTACCGTCGCATCGGAAGATGTTTGTCCGGAAGCATAACCATCATACGAACCGCCTCTGAACATGGACTGGCTCATGTCAAGTTCGGTATAGCCGTCATAGCTTCCGCCCTTGAACTCCGCCGCATAAAGAGGTTCCACTAAAAGATGCGTAGCAAAAAAAGCAAGGGAAACAGCTACCCTTAACGCTTTTTCTGCAGCGTTCATCTTTTTGTTTTTTCGGATCGAATACTCCATCAGATTATCTCAACCTTTTACTGTGCGGACCTGACACAACGTCCGCCAGAATCGCTGGTCCTGTTAGCGTTTATATTCGCCGCCTTGGATCTATTTGAAACGGCATTAAAATTTGTAGTAGTCTCGAGCCAAGAACCGCCCTTGAACCCAGAGCCGGTTGCGCCGCTCACGCCTTGCCCAGCCTGATATCCGGGCCAATCACTGTTTGTAGCATTTCCTTCAAAACCACTTGTACTTTCGAGAGAACCATCACCGTTCGTCGAAAGGAAAGCCCTGCCTGTCGCATTCCCCAAAGTCACGCATCTCTCCCAAAGATTTCCGCTAAATTCAAGCGCCCCATAATATCCAGCACCCGCCTGTTGCCGAGTTGAACTTGATGTTGCGAATATTCCTGCTCTCAAAGGACCACTCCCGCCGTCTCCTCCCGAAAACGTCTGGCTCCCATAACAACAGTTCGCCTCCGCATTTGAAAGTACTTCAGTCCCATTTTCCTCACCGGAAATATTTGTTGCCGCCGTAATTATCGTGTTCCCCCAAGCCAATTCTCCCGAAACCGCAGAGATATCTTCTCCTCTACAAATTTTTTCAAACTCAAGTTCCGTCATCGGCCTTAACGCCGCCCAATCAGCATACGCGCAGAGATCCGCCCACGAAAGATAACCGCATGCCCTATCGGGACGTGTTGTTGTCGCTTCTTCGGAAGTCCACGAAATCGTATTACGGTTTACAATGGCATCACTGTTCTTCCCGCTAGTTCCGGTTATGTCGCGATTAGTTTTTTGCGCGGTCGTAAGAGAATTAAAGAATCCTACCCACTGTCCCTCTGTTATTTCGTTTTTCATCACATAAATCGCCGAATACCCTTTAGCGTATGAAACGGGTAGCACAAACTCCGAACCCGTCGCGTTCTCTTGTGCATTCCCGGCCGTTACGTAGTAATATCCGTTAGAGCCGGTGTTCTCTACACTGATAGCTTTTTCGCTCTCAACATACCATGGATCGGTATCTCCGCTCCCTTGCGTAAAACCTGCGGTACTCGTTGAATCTCCGGCATAAAAAGCCCCTTCTGGAATATAGACCATTTCCACGCCAAATAACTTGATTCCGACATTCTTCAATTCATCACTACTTACCCCATCCGTTAAGTAATCCCATACGATCTTAACGCTATCAACACTGACTGTGCCGGTTAAATTAGAAACCCTTTGGATGAAACACCCTTTTTTATCGGACGGAACAAATATCTCAACATCCGTTCCGGTTCCAGCAGACGTCCCTGAAGGATCTATCCCGGATTCTTTCAATGTCACATGTTCCCATGTTACTCCGCCGTCAGTAGAATATTTCGCGAACACCCACACCGCATCAAAATTAACATTATCTTTCCAGGAATTATTCCACGTAATGTCAAACTGAATAGTCGCTGTCCCGCTCGAAGTATTTTCTTCCACAACCGTCCCGTTCTCTATCTTAAGACCGTTCGCATAGCTAAACACCGGAAAGAAAAAATTTCCCAGCAACAGGATTGTCCCCGTTAAAACCGCATAATTTGTTTTTTTATTTTTTTTCATTTTTATCTCACTTAAAAATTATTGAGCGGTTCTAGCGCATCTCCCGCCAAAACCGCTTTGTCGTGAATCGTCATTCTGAGACGCTTTGCCTCTGTAAGAAAGTTGAAGACCGGCAACATCTGTATCTTGCCAGTTTCCTCCTTTCAACCCCGAACCGGCAGCGCCAACAACTCCCTGACTTTCGACATATCCCGGCCAATCCGAATTCGTGGCATTACCTTCGAACCCTGACTGTAAATTTAACGCCCCGTCTCCGTTACTCCCTGCGAATTTTCTTCCGGCACTATTTCCCAGCGTAACACACCGTTCCGACAAATTCCCCGAAAGTTCCATCACTCCGTAGTATCCGGCGCCCGCATCTTCACGTGTCGATATTTCTGTAGCAAATATTCCAGCACGAACGGGACCATTCCCGCCGTCTCCACCGGAAAACGCGACATTGTCGTAGCAACAATTTGCGCCAGAGGTTGAAATTGTTTCGGTACCATCTTCACTTCCACTAATCGCTCGGGCCGCGACCACGCTATCCGATCCCCATGCGTATTCGTTAAGATTCGGCGTATTTGATCCGCGCGCAGCTTTTTCAAATTCAAGTTCTGTCAAAGGACGAAGCGCTGCCCAATCCGCATATGCACATAAATCCATCCAAGAGAGATATCCGCAAGCCCGATCCGTCCTCTGCGTTGAAGCATCGCCTAATCCGCCCCAACCGACTGTATTACGATCAACTACCGCATCACTGTTTTTCCCGGATGAAGAAGTTATGTCCCTGACGTCACGCTGATTTTGATTCAATGTATTAAAGAAATCCACCCATTGTCCTTCGGTGATTTCGTATTTCATTGCATAGAACGCTTCGTATCCTACCGGAAAATTTGCGTTATCAATATTCCCGTCATTGTTCGTATCCACCCCTCCATCACCGTCTATACCGATCCCCGAACCGGTAATTTGAGCATCATCAGATGCTCCAGCATCAACGCGAATATTTCCGACCAAAGCGTTGGTTATCTGTACCGCAGCATTTGTTGCCCCGGCATGAAACGCATACTGGGACTCGGTGGTATTGTTTCCATCCCCAATGTAAAAACTTTTTTCCGGGATATAGACCATTTCAACACCAAAAACTTTTATTCGCACACTGTCCTGTGCTTTAAGCCCGTCAGTTCCCCAATCCCATAAAAGCCGCAATTCAGAGATCGCCACCTTGCCAGATCCAACAAAAGAACGCTGAACAAAACATCCCTTTTTGTCCGAAGAAACAATAATATCTGTTTTCGTTCCATCCCCACTGTCAAATCCTGACGGATTGGTACCAGAAGTCTTCAATGTAGCGTGGCTCCATGTTAAGCCGGCATCTGTTGAATATTTCACAAATATCCACGCCGCGTCCCAATTCGTCATGTTACGCCATGAATTTTCCCACGAAAGGTCAAAAACAATATCAGCCACTTTTTGCTCGGAATCCGTTGAATCAATGACAACATTTTCTATGCGCAGATCGTTGGCATAACTGTGTGGAGTTAAACAGAAGAGAAAAAACACGACCGCGAAAACGGTCTTTTTGAATCCGTCGAAAACGTTAAAATTATATTTGATTGTTATATATAGCATATTAATGATCATTGTTAGCTGAAAGTTATAATTTATAATTATACGCGAAAAACTAGATTTCGCAATTATTTTTATTAAATATTTAACTGTTGTCATACTATGTGCTTCCCCCGACACAAGAATGTTATGTTTATCGCAACGACCTATCTGGAACAACGTTATTCCATTTCCCATTTCTTGCCACATTTTTGTCATTTCATATCTTCCCTAAGTCTCACTGTGATGCAAACTACGAGAAACAACTCCTTATTTTGTTTAGAACGCAAAATTCCACCCATGAGCTCACTACCGAAGTTCAAGAAAGGTGAGGTTAAACAATAATTGAATTATACCATACAATATTAAGATTTGCAAACTAAATACAGAATCTAGCTTTTAAAAAGTTAGATTTTGTTTGACAGTTATAAAAGTAGCTTTTAAACAGGCAGAGATCCCGCGACAATGGTCACAAATTTTTGAATATTTTCAGGAATTTGCGGATGCGACAAACACCTACAACCCGCAATTAATCAGAGTTTCGGGGCATCCGGATCATATGAATCGTCCATTTTTGAACCAGCTTCGGCAAGTGCCATCCTCTTCTTAATAAAATCGAAAAATTCCGTCTTAGGCTGTAATGTTATATAAGTTTCATAACATTTGTATGCCTTCGCTGGGTCTTTGACATAATAATCGTACGTAAGCGCAAGGTTATAATATACGTCAGGATCTTTCGGAATAAGTTTAACAGCCATCTCATACTCTTGAACAGCTTTCTGATACTCCCCGTTTTTGAAATAAAGATTGCCCAAATTATAATGAACTTTACCAGTTTCATTCTTTAATTGTTCATATTCAGCCGCGACTTCCTGCATTGCCTTCTGCGAATTTTCGGCCTTTTCCCCTATCTTTTTCATTTTTTCAACATATTCGTCTTGGGGTTTCCCTGACTTCAACTTACCAACCATATCGTTCAGCTTCTCATTTTCCTCTTTAATTTTCTTTTCGTTCGTTTTCATCTCTTCGAGATCACTGCTTAACTGGTTGATACGTTTTGTATACATCTCCGTCTTAACGTTCAGTTCTTTCGCCGAACGTTCCGCATCTTTACCCTGCTGAGAAAGTTTCTTCATTTCATCTTCTAACTGCGTCATTTTACTCTTCAACTGCTCATTTTCTTTTGCGACAGAGTCATTTTCCTTTTTTAATTTTTTATTTTCTTCTGAAGTTTTTTTGAACGAATCTTCCAAGGTCCGCAACGTCTTATCCAGACTGATTTCTGGAACATTTCCAGTATTTTCCTCTCCAGCGTATAACAACGCTGGGGACACAAAGAATGCCAAAGTGATTATAGATATTGCCACACCGAAATGCTTAGCTTTCTGCATAAACCTCTCCATTTTTTTCAATAGGTTTTATCCGCCATTATCGTCCGCTGATCTGCAATTTTTTGCTTCATATATTCCGTATTGTCGTTAACAATATGCGGTGTCAGTAATATCGCGATCTCGGTTTGCGTCTTCGAATCCGAAACGCTTGAAAAAGCCTTCCCCAGCCATGGTATATCCATCAGATAAGGCACACCTTGTCTGGTCTGTTCCTTCTGATCTTCCTTCAAACCACCGATAATTATAGTCTGTCCATCCTTTGAAATAACACTGGTTTCAACAAGCGTGGAGTTTATAAGAGGGACTTCCGATCCCTGTGGCGTCTCTAAGGTCCCACTACGCGAGGATATTTCAGGCGCGATTTGCATAACAATAACGCCATCTTCGTTTATCGTCGGTGTAACCTTAAACTGTACTCCAACATCGATATAGTGTATCTCTTCGTTTGTTCTTTGGCTATCACCAGCACCAATAGTTGTCGTTGTGACATATGCCAATTTATCGCCTATATGAATACGGGCTTCTTTGTTGTTAACAACCATTATACTTGGGCTTGCCAGCACTTTTGTGGCAACCACATTTTTAAGTACCCGAAAATCCACATGTCGTCCTTGTGACGTATCCCCGACGGCAATTTTTATATAATCATTAACATTCGTAATCCCTGGGAAAGGCACATATGTCCGTATATCCGTGCATGATAATTGGTTAAAAACAGCTTCCCAATCCACCCCCATAGCTATAGCGGGATTTATGGTAACTTTCAGGATTTGAACATCGATCAAAACAGCCTTGGTTTTGACGTCTATAGCCTTCACCATTTCCTCGACTTCTTTCATTCTTTCAGGGAAAGCCTTAACGATGAGCCTGTTCGATCTTGTGTCAGCCTCTACAGAACCAACTGATTTATTATCCAATTCCTTTTTAAGTTTTTTTGCGGCGTCATCAGCATCGGCATATCTGAGATTAAAAATCCTCATTTCCAAAGGATGGTCTACGCTTTTAATAGCTTCCTCCATCTTTATAAGGTTCTCACGTGTGTCGATAAGCACAACTGACCCGGTATCGCCGTCTATTACCACTTTACCTATGTCACTTTTTATATTTTTCAACGTTTCAAGCACATATGCGGGTTTTGCATATTTTATATAGACAATTTTGACCTCGCGCATATCACTGAAACGCTCTCCGTACATACTAATATATTCTTCTTCGGTCATAACGTAAATTATGTTGTCGCCGATGAATTTATATCCTAAATTGTTGGCTATTGTGATTATATCGAGAGTATCGCGGATCGTAACATCACTCAGATACAGAGTCACACGCCCTTTGATATTCTTGCTAATCGATACGTTAAAATTGCCCTTCACCGCAAGAAATTTATAAACATCCACTACATTCATGTCTCGCAGGTCAAGCGATATTGTCTGCGATAGTTTCTTTTCCATATCCACCGAGGTAACCAACGTTGGCTCGGAAAAACTCTTGAACGGAAGACAAAAAATGGTCGCTACGGCTACGCTTACACATAAAGCCAATCTCAACGTATTATGAAAAATCCCCTTACTCCCGGCTCTAAACAAGGTCATTTTGTATCCTTTTATCTCAGTTCTACTTCTTGCTCTCCGCCTCGGTATCTCAATGTAACACTACTTTTCCCAATTTTGTATACAACGAATGACAATAATGAATCCCCTTCAGCTAGAAAATATGTAATTCCCGTATTAGAGTCTTCGATCATAGCAAAACGCTGCGATTTCTCTGGGAACCACGACAAACCGACTATCTTAAGATTTTGGGCCAACGTATTCAGGATAGGCACCGCAGCCGCTCCGTCAGCCTTCTTTTGTGCAGCCTTAAAAATATTACGGCCACCGATTACTTCGGAATAATGTGCAAAGTCATCCATCGCAAAAGTCTTTTCCGAAACTTCGGTCTGAGATTCTGTCGCAACTGCAAATTTCGGGATATTCTCAAGCGCTATAAAACCCTGTGCAAAAGCGATAACTACCCATGCTCCCGCCACAAGCGTCAAAAAGACTACAAAATTCTTAACATCACTGAGACTTATGCTGTTAAATCTTGAAACATATCCGCTCAAAACCTGATTAAAGCTAAAAGAAAGCCGGCTTTCCACGGCCCCAGCCGCACCAGCCAAACTCACAACTTTTTTTGGACTAACCGGAGGAGCGGCCTTCGGAGCATTAACTGGTTCCGGCCCCGAAGACGGGATACCCGCACCAGCCTCAATTGCCTTTAATAACTCTCTTTCCGCTGAACCGCCATCGTGTTCCATATAGCATCAGAATCATTCTTTAGGACCTGCAACACCAATTCCCTGTCAACTGCCGTTTTGGTTTTACTCATAATTAAGGCCCGCAAGCAACTGTGGCACTTGCGTATTATCCCCCTTGGATAGCCTTTTGTCGCATAATATATCTCCCGAATCGCATCATCCAGGAAAAGATAGCGTGGTTCTTTGAACCCTGCCTGACGGATTCTAAATTCAATAAGCTCTTTTGTTTCCTCGAACCCAAGCGGGTTCAATGTATACCGGAAATCTATCCTATCATAGAAATTAGGCATTTTTATGATCTTCGGACAAAGCTCTAACTGTCCCATGAGCACAATTTGGATAAGCTTAAAATCATTAGTTTCATAGTTCAAAAGCACCCTTAAAGACTCCAGCGTGCTGTCGGAAAGCTTTTGAGACTCATCTATTATCAAAACCACAGTTTTATTCTCATTCAGATTCTTATGCAAAAGGAAGCTCTCAAAAGCATTCCTGACATTTGATACAGTAGTTTCATGAAAATCCTGATTAAAAGGCACGTTATAATTGCGTATCAAAGAGTATAGAAACTCTTTTTCGCTTTCAAAAGTCGGGTCCAGAATTATATGAAAAACAAAGTCATCCCGCTCCTTAAGCTCAGTAACCAACTTCCGAGACAAAGTCGTCTTTCCGGTACCAACATCTCCCAATATGACGTTAAGGCCTCGCTTTAGACGCATCTGTATCAGGACATTGGTCAAGGCCAGATCATGTTCACGTGTCAGGTACAAAAAGCTAGGATCCGGACTTGTCGAAAAGGGCTCACGTTCAAATCCCAAAAGTTTATAATAACTCATCGGGATATCTCCTTAAGTTAAATTACAACCTTTCGCGCACGCTATCTACATATTATACCCTTAATAATAATGATACGATGGGGCTTTGTCAAATGTTTCATAATAATTTAATAAGGCGTTTAAAAAATATTGTACGTTCGATGTTGTTTTTATATAATGAACATAGAAGGAGGTTGTTTCGCAATGGCCTTATTTGCCCGTTTTGATAGTGATAACATGTACCACATATCTTCAAACGCTGTATTTTCCATATTATGCCTGATTACTGTTAACTTTCCCTTTAATACAAGCTTCGCCGATACCGTATATACAAACGATGACAATACTATTAACGGTGTCGTGCTCGAAAAAACGGCAAAAAATATACTCCTCGCCACATCAGAAAAAAACATAACAATAGATTGGTCACAAATAAAGAGCATCGCCTACACGACGGAAAAACAAAACTTGATCATGCTAGCGGATTTTGCAAAAAATAAAAAAGATTTTTCGAAAGCCTTCTACCTGTACAAAAAAATTTTCATGCTCGACCCTACCTCACAGGAAGCCATAGATGGGCTTGCTGAGGTAGATAAATATTTGTTCACAAATAATCCTACCGCCGAAAAAACAGATAATATCGGAATAGTAAAGAACTATGAGCGTATCCGGGATAAAATGCCGGACGGAATAAATGATGATCAGGTGCTCAGCAAAGATACGGAACTTTCACAAAAGATGATCGATGTTTTCGGGATAGTATTCACGTCTAAGTCGCAAAAAACAAGCCCCGTTATGAAACAGATCATATGGCAGGTCATTCCCGCATCACGCGCAGATAATGCCGGACTTAAAAACAGCGATGTTTTGATAATGGTCGGCGACTCTTATGTAAGCTATATGGGAATATACGATATATCCTGCATCATTCTGAAGAAAAGCGGCGCTGCTATAGATCTGGTAGTATCCCGAGAAGTAAACATCTGGATAAACAATGAAAATTCACTGTCCCGGCCTTCGCTTTATGACGCGGCCGGATTCTCGCTGGAACAAAACAACTCTGGTCTATTCGTTTCAAAGGTGGAAAGCAGTTCGGATCTTTCGAACTACGGGATAGACACCGGGGATGAACTTACCCAGATCAACGATACGCCTGTCAACGATATGACAATAACCGCGGCCGCTGATCTTATAACAAAACCATCATCCAATAAGATCAAACTTACTTTTCAAAAAAATATCAGGCTTTAAGCCTATTGCGTCTGGTCCGATATGTCACCGGATTGAATAGCTTCAAAATACTTGTCGACTTCTTTCATATTCTCGAAGATCGCGCGAGCCGGAAGAGCCTTTAGAACATCGAATACTTTCTTTATCTGCGGCTGGAGGTGAGTAAGGATTATGTGTCCATTATGTTTTTTCAATTCACGATATGCTGACAGTATAGTCCCCAATCCCGAACTGTTGATATAATACACATCCTCCATATCTATTACTATGGTCTCGGGACACGATCGCAATGCATCTGTCATTTTATTCTGAAAGATCTCATTGGTCTCGGCGTCTATTCTACCCTTTGGCGTTATGACCACTATTTTTTCGCTTCGTTTCATCATATCTACAGTTAACGGCATAGTTACCTCCGATCAGTATAATTTACACCTTGCCTGTATTGTACCTTTCCCTGTCTCATTTTCAAAACATTTTCTTAAAACGCAACACATCTCGCATCTTTTCCAGGCCGACACGATATTTCTCAGATACGCCGTTTCAGCCCAAGCTTGAATTGCACACTAATACGTAGTACAATCACAATCGTTACTTTAAACAACAAAATAACGTTCTCAAACTGAAGAAAAGGTATTTTTGTGTTAAGGCAATCGATCAGAAAAAACATACCGAATATCACCGTCGTATCTGTCACATCATTGTTCGTTTTATTATTGTTCTGTTCCTTTTTGATCTTTACCAAAACCGCGCTGCTAGCTTTGACCAGAGGCCTTTTCCCGGTAAACAACATGAACATAGTCTCGGTTTTCTCCTGCTGTCATATAAATTTCATGATGGTTTTATATTTTTCATTCATTTTTGGCGCTGGTGCTTCGATCCTTATACTCAAGAAATTCGCCCTGCTAAAAAAATCCGTCCCGGTCAAAAAATGTATTTTCATATCCATATTGACTGTATTCGCTATATTCACATTATTACAGTCCTTTAACCGCACCCTTCTTTTTATTGATGAGATCAAAACATATGGCGGAAAAAATATCACAGAGCGCAAAGCGATGTTATTCGGGTTCCCTTACGTTTTTTCTTCTTTCTGTCAAAGCACGTTTCCCGGAAACCATAAAGCACGTTTTATTTCCGATCTTGATACAACGCGTGGTCCCGGTTTGGCCATAAAAGAAAGACTGATATATTTCATGTACCCTTTGGACATAAACGATATATCGGATAGCCCGGAAGAGTGCGCAATTATATATTGCAATAAACCTCCAGATATTCCCGCGGAAGTATCACAAAAATTCCCGGTCTTAAAAGGGGTTGCGAAATACTACGCGATCGCGATCCCCGAGGAGCGCACAAAATGACAAACGGTTTTATAAAGATACTCCTTATGTTATTCAGTTTACTTATCCCTAGCTTTACCGGTTATCTTTTTATAACCGCGTTATTTAAACGCGCCAGAATGGGATTTCCTGTCATGGCAGCCTTATCATATGGGATCGGCCTCGGCATCCTGACACAGACAATGCTTTTACTCGGCATGTTTCGCATCCCGTATACCTTATTTTCGATATACACACCGATAGCCCTTGTCTCGTTGGCATGCGGAATCTTTATTTATAAACGCAAAGATCTCAGCGGCCATTCTTTTAAACAAAAACTTATATTCCCGAAACTGACACAAATAGAAAAAATAATATTAGCGGTAACGGCTGTTTATTTGATCGGGGTACTTATCTTTATTTTCTGGAAGGCGCTAAACATCCCCATTTACACATGGGACGCTATTGCAGCCGTCGCGTTCAAAGCAAAAGTGTTTTTTTACGAAAGGTCTATCTCGTACCTAAAAAATCTTTGCCACCCGTCATATCCACTACATGTAACGTTTCTCGAAACATGGGGGTGCATAAATCTAGGAGAATGGGACGACCAGACGATAAAGATCATCTTTCCTTTTGTATTCCTTTCTTTCACGGTTTTATTGGCCTATTTCATACGTACGTACACAAACCGCTTATGGATGCTGCTTGGAACTCTTATTTTCATCTCTTCAAATTTTCCGGTTTTTCACGCTACCATCTCATACCGCGACTTATTCCTCATGTATTACACTTCGGGCACTATCCTTTTTCTTATCCACTGGAACCGCACTGAAAACGACGATTATCTTATTATCTCCTCAATTTTAGCAGGTTTCGCAACTTTCACAAAGCTAGAAGGTACGGCGTATCTATCCGTTTTTACGCTGCTTTTGGCCGCGATGTTATTCTTCAAAAAATCTTTTACCGTCAAAAGAAAAATGATATCCGCCTTAAAATTCATTATCCCGGCTTTCTTTATCTGCGCATATTACCATGTTTACAAAATCGTGGCGCATCTCACTCCCGAAAAAATATTTTATGATTTCTCCATTCAGAATCTCGCACGCATTCCGCTGATAATGAAGACCTTTTTTTACGATATGTTTTTCACCGGGAATTGGAACATCACATGGTTCATCCTGCTCATCAGCATTTGCACTTACTGGAACAAACTCAAAAATAACGCTGAAGCACGTTACTCTCTATTGGCATTATTTCTATTCTTGGGGTTTTATACGGCCAACGGACTGTTAACTCAAAATTTCCTATGGATAGGGGGAACGGGAACGCTCACCACAATATCACGCCTCGTCCTGCATTTCTATCCGTTAGCTATATTCCTTGTAGCGGTCTTAAATCATTCGGAGGAATAACGATGGTCACTGTCATTGCTGGATTCTGCCGTACACCGATTACAGCTCAAGCACCAGTTCTTTAAATCCCCTAAAGCAAACTTTCATAAGATGTATACCGTGACTCAAAGCTTTCATTTTAGACGTGCCGGCCGTACGCGACATATAATGGACGGGAACCTCAAGTATCCTGCTACCGTTTTTTGCCGCACCAAAAAGAAGATCGAAATCGCCCCATTTATCCACTCCCATTTTTATACGTTTGTAATCTTTCTTATACAACGCCTTTGTCCCGCATAACGTATCAGTAAGGTTCTGCCCCGTAAGAAAGGTCATAATAAAACTGAATATTTTGTTACCGAAAAGATTCGCCAGTTTCATCGCCTGATCCTGCATAGGATATATCAAACGGGTACCATTCACAAAATCACAGACACCTTTGTTCAATAGACTGAAAAATCTCGGCAATTCTTCCGGCATTACCGACATATCGGCGTCAAGGATCATGATAATATCCTGCGTAGCGGCGTTAAAGCCGGTAGTAACGGCATATCCTTTCCCATGGTTCGGGCTATAATCTATAAGTTTGAGCTCCGGCATATCTTTCTGCATCTCGCGGACTATATCGGCCGTTTCATCCTGGCTACCGTCGCTTACAACTATGATTTCCGTATTACTTCCCATCTTCGGGACACGTTTAACCGCCTGGGCAATATTTCCCGCTTCGTTATAACATGGGATAATAACCGAACAGCCCATATTTAGATCTGTTTTATTTTCAGGAACCGGTCTTAACACCATGTATTGCACAAAAGAAAGTTTATTTATTACACCTACGCGAGTTAGCACCTTATTCGCGATATATGACAGTAAAGGGATCTTCTTCGGACACAGCGCAAGAAATCCCGACGAATTAATGGAGAAATCCATTGCTTCGATTATTTTAGTAAGGTTCCTTTTTTCTATGAAGTTATACGGACCGAACGGCATCTTGATCTTTAGCTTTTCCGAAAGTGTGAAGAGAGGCCTCCACCAGGGATTTGTCGTTGTAATTATGATCTTCGTCGTCGAATGGCAGAATTTATGGACATTCTCAAGCACTTCGGTAACGTCGTAAGAATAGCCCAACACATTGAGCAGAAGGATATAATCGAACTTCTCCTTAGCCTCGATCTGCGAATAATAAGTGCAAATAAACTCATAATTCGCATGTTTCTTTCTGGCGATATCTATCATCTCGGTGCTGACATCGATACCGACACCTCGAGAAGGTTCCGTGGCCGCAAGCATATCCCCCGTGCGGCATCCTATTTCAAGCACTCGACTCCCCGGCGCGACATTCCTGCGCAAAAACGATTTTATCTCACCATAAAAATACGAGTTTTTTTCCTTCCACTGATCATACTCTTTTGAAACAATGTTCAAATGCCGGCTTACGCTGTCTTTGTTTATATAATATTGCATATTTTCCACGGACGGCTCAATTTTCATCGGGTTTTTCCCTTTTTAATTTTCACTATTTCCTCAATTATATCATGCAGACTTTTTTTAAGCTTCCATTCCGGATAGTCTTTTTTAAATTTCGACATATCCGAGTAATAGCAGACATGATCGCCTATCCTGTTCTGATCATCATAGACATAATTCAAGGTGAGACCGAAATCCTTTTTCAATATATCTATCGTTTCCAATATTGATACGGAATTTCCCTTACACCCCCCGAGATTATATACAACGCCTTTTCCAGGATTTTTAAAAAACTCGTTGATCGCGGCCACAACGTCACTACTGTGTATCTGATCGCGGACCTGTTTACCTTTATATCCAAAAACCGTGTATTTCTTACCGTTTACGGCACAATCGATGACATAGGCTAAGTATCCATGAAGCTCCACGGCTGAATGTTGAGGGCCGGTAAGGCACCCGCCTCTAAAAACCCCGACTTTAAGCCCAAAATACCTGCCGTATTCCTGCGCCGTTATATCCGCCGCCGCCTTAGACGCCCCGAAAAGACTGTGTGTTGAATCATCGATGGACATTTTTTCGCTGATTCCATTGGTCGATACCCCCGCTAGAACCTGTTTTTCCGCGTATTCATATCTTTTTTCAAGCTCGATCATTTCAACGTAATTAGGTTTATCCCCGTAAACCTTATTTGTGGACGTAAAAACAAACACACCTCCCGACGAATGAACGCGAAAAGCTTCCAGAAGGTTTAGGGTCCCCACGGCATTAACGTCGAAATCGACAAATGGTTCTTTTTTTGCCCAGTCATGCGAAGGTTGCGCCGCAGTATGAACTACCAGATCGAACGGACCATTCTCTTTGAAAACATCCGATACTTTTTCTCTATCTCTTATGTCTATCTCTAAATTCCGAAACTTTTTTTTAAGAGACAGAAGAAATTTGATATTACCGGTAGTGTCCCCGCCTTCGCCGAAAAAATACCGCCGCATATTGTTGTCTATCCCCAGGACTTCAGCACCGTTCTCCAGATAGAATCTCACAGTCTCATAGCCTATAAGTCCGCCACAGCCAGTTACCAGTACTTTCATTTTTACGCCTCGATTCAGATCAGAACTAAAAACATTATCGTAATATTTTGCCCATAAAATAGTACCAGATGATACGCGTTATGACAACCGCATTTTACGACAATAGTTTGCGTCTTAATACATCTTTTATTGTTTTAAGGAGTTTTTCCGGACTGATAGGTTTTTCTAAAACAATTTCTGCCGGAAGAATATCTCGGTCGGCTTCCATCTTAAATGGCAATGACATTTCTTTACTGACCCCGGTTACCAAAACGATAGGTATATGCTTGATGCCGTCGGTCCTCTTTATCTCAAGGGCCGTCTCGATCCCTTCGTTCAACGCGGTCATCATCACATCAAGTATGATTATATCCGGTCTTTCCGCTAGCGCTTTTTCTATGCCATCTTTCCCGTTGGAGGCACTTACAACTTCATATGCCTTTTTGCGGAGATACAGAGACATAAGGGCTGTATATTCCTTGTCATCATCTATCATGAGAACTTTGCCTTCCATACTCCCCCTATGTATCGAGCGAATACCTCAAAACCGTTGTTGTTTAACCACGCTGTCTCAGGTCCTTGATTATTTCGGTTACTTTCTGGCGGGTAAGTTCTCCGTATATCTTATCGTTTATCATCATGACCGGTGCAAGCCCACAAGCGCCAAGACACCGTGTTTCCTGCAGTGTGAACAACATATCCTGCGTAGTCTGCCCCAACTCGATACCAAGCTCTTTTTTCACCGTTGCGAGCACATCTTCGGCGCCTTTGACATAACACGCCGTCCCGAGACAAACCGAAATTATATATTTCCCGCACGGTTTAAGCTTAAAATAGTGATAGAATGTCGCAACTCCCCAGATATGCGCGGTAGGGATATTCATAGCGGCCGATATCTCATCCATCACCTGCGGATTGAGATATCCGAATATACCCTGCGCCTTATGGAGGATATCGATGAGATATGATTCTTTGTATTCCTCTTTCTTCCTGAGTTCCATATATTTTTTCAACTCATCAAGCTTGTTCTTATCAAGACCTGCAGTCACGTTCATTTCTTTCTCCTAAGAATAGATTATTGTTAACGTACTTTCATGTTCTCCGCAATTATCCCGCGCGGAGATTTCGGGGCATAATGCGTATGAAGCAGCTTATGCGATTTTTCCCCGAGCGGTTTTCCAAGAAATTCTTTGTACAAACGCTGTATATCGGGGTTTTCATTACTTCTTCTGATGGTTTTATCCTTATCTATCCCATATAACGCTTTAGCGCGGGCACGCAGACAATCCTCATCAAGCGGTATGGAATTTGAATCAGCATACGGCTGTCCACCGCCGCCGATACAACCGCCGGGACAACCCATTATTTCTATAAAATGGTATCTATTCGGATCCTTTTTAGCGATATCGAGCAGTTTCATAGCGTTGCCAAGACCATGAGCGACAGCTACACGAACCTCGACATCGCCCATTTTAACCGCTCCTTCTTTTATCCCGGTTATACCGCGAACCGGCATAATATCAATATCCATAAGGGTTTCACCCGTATACAGCTCATAAGCCGTACGTATTGCCGCCTCCATAACTCCACCGGTGGCCCCGAAAATCACACCTGCTCCGGACGACCTTCCCATCGGATGATCGAATTCCTCACCCGGAATATGAAGAAAATCTATGCCGGCGGATTTTACCATCCACGCGAATTCTCTGGTGGTTACGACTATATCTGTATCAGGCACACCGTCAGTGCATAGTTCAGGGCGTGCCGCTTCGTATTTCTTCGCGGTACAGCACATCACTGCTACACTGAGTATCTTTTTCGGATCGGCTTTTATCTTCTCGGCAAAATAAGTTTTAACCAACGCGCTCTGCATCGACATCGGAGATTTACACGTCGAAATATTCTCAATCATATCCGGATAGAACTGTTCCATACATTTCATCCAGGCGCTGGAACACGACGTTATCATCGGAAGTTTCCCGTGCCCTTTAAGCCTTTCCAGAAGTTCGCTCGCCTCTTCCATAATAGTCAAGTCGGCCGAAAAAGGAGTGTCAAAAACATAATCAAATCCCAATTTACGCAAAGCCGCAGCGCATTCTTTTTCCATAGCCCGGCCCGGCGGCAAACCAAAAGCCTCTCCAATAGCCGCTCTGACCGACGGCGCTATCTGCGCGACTTTTATAAGAGAAGGATCACTCAACTTAGCGAACAATTCCTGTGTACTATTCTTCTCAACGAACGCGGCCGTCGGACATACGTTTATACACTGACCGCAACAGCTGCAAACCGACTCGCTGAAAGGCATATTGTACGCCGGCATAACTACGGTCTGAAAACCGCGATGTGCCTGCCCCAAAGCGTTAACTTTCTGGATCTCTGAACATATACGGACACATCTACCGCATAAAATACATTTTTCAGGATTTCTTACTACAGAAAACGATGAAAGGTCCTTAGGATATCTTTTTCTTTCCCCTTCAAAATGACGGTGCCTTATGCCCATCGCGTACGCAAGTCTCTGAAGTTCACATATCCCGTCACGTTCGCAGGTATGACAATCCTGCGGATGATTATCAAGTATAAGTTCCACTATATCACGCCGAGCACGACGTATCTCCTCAGTGTTCGTAAATATCTTCATCCCATCGGACACAGGATATGCGCATGATGCCACATAATTTCTCATCCCCTCTACCTGAACGATACAAACCCTGCATGCCCCTTCAATAGAAAGTTTAGGATGATAACAAAGCCTGGGTATATGAAACCCCAATTTATCGGCCGCCTGCATTATCGTCTGGCCGGCATCAACCTCATAGGGTTTGTTATTTATGATTATCTTTATTTTACGCACTTCCCCATTCATGACTTTCTCCTATCATTCAGCTTGGTTATCGCCTTAAATTTGCAAGTAGAATAGCAAAGCCCACAGCGAGTACATTTATCCGGATCTATCGTGTGTTTTTTCTTGGGTTCCCCCGATATTGCCTTTGCAGAACACACCCTTTTACACGACGTACATCCCACACACTTGTCAGTTATCTCATAAGAAAGGAATGTTGCACATTCACCTGCTCTGCACTTACCACCGCTTATATGCTCTTCATATTCCTCACGGAAATTCTTTATTGTACTAAGCACCGGATTAGGTGCAGACTGCCCGAGACCGCAAAGAGACGCTTTTTTGATCATATTCCCAAGTCTCTCCAGTTTCTCTATATCCCCTTCCACACCTTTACCTTCAGTTATACGGGTCAATATTTCCAGCATCCTCTTCGTACCTTCACGGCAAGGGGTACACTTCCCGCACGACTCGTTCTGTGTAAACTCCAGAAAGAATTTAGCCATTTTGACCATACAGGAATCTTCGTCGATAACGATCATCCCGCCGGATCCCATTATCGAACCGGCTTTAGCAAGCGATTCATAGTCAATCTTGGTATCGAGATCTCTCTCCGTAAGACATCCGCCCGACGGGCCGCCGGTCTGTACCGATTTAATTTTTTTACCGTTCGGGATACCACCGCCTATATCATAAACTATTTCCCTTATCGTCGTTCCCATCGGAACCTCTACCAGCCCAGTATTCTTAACCTTGCCGGCCAAAGCAAAAACCTTCGTTCCTTTGCTCGTCGGAGTTCCGATCGAACTGAACCATTCTGCCCCGTCAAGAATAACAACAGGTATATTGGCCCATGTCTCAACGTTATTTATCAAAGTCGGTTTTTCAAAAAGCCCCTCTTCTGAAGGATACGGTGGGCGTGGGCGCGGCATTCCTCTAGAACCTTCGATAGAATGGATCAGAGCCGTCTCCTCCCCGCACACAAAAGCTCCTGCCCCAAGCTTTATCTCAACATCGAATGAAAAATCCGAACCCATTATGTTGTTACCTAAAAAACCCGCTTTTCTAGCGTCATCGATAGCTCTTTCCAAACGTTTTATCGCCAAGGGATATTCGGCCCTTATATAAACATACCCTTTTTTCGCTCCAACAGCATATCCGCCGATGATTATACCTTCCAAAACAGTGTGGGGATCGCCTTCGATGGCGCTTCTATCCATAAAGGCCCCCGGATCACCCTCGTCCGCATTGCATATTACCACTTTATCTTCTTTTTTAGCTTTAGCGGTAAGTTCCCATTTCACTCCGGTAGGGAACCCCGCGCCGCCCCTTCCCCTTAGCCCCGCTTTCTTCACTTCCGCAATGACTTCTTGCGGCGCCATATTAGTCAGCACTTTCGCCAACGCTTCATAGCCTCTAACTGAAAGATATGCATCAAGATTCTCCGGATCTATTATCCCGCAATTACGGAGCGCTATCCTCATTTGTTTACTGAAAAACTTCACATCCCCGAAAACACGGTAAAAACGGTTAAAAAGATGATCCTCAACGACAGCAAGACGAGCGACCGGCTTCCCCTTACAGACATGTTCCTCTATGATTTCCGGGATATCGTTTTCTGTCACATAATTATAGATTGTGTATTGCGGGTTCACAATTACCACAGGACCTTTTCCACACATTCCCAGACATCCGGAAACACTTACGGTCACCGTATCCGCAAGCCCGCGTTTCGCCAGTTCCTTGGCTATAACACTCTCCAATGCCCTAGAATTACGCCCCTCACAATTGGATCCGCTACATATAGTTATTACATACTCTCCCATACCCATTCGCCGTCCTTTGTATATTACTGAACCGTCCACTCTTTGATGACTTCACCTTTTTTGATATGTCTTTCTATAATATCTTTGGCTTTCGCCGGGGTAACCTTAACATACTTTACCGGTATCTTTCCTTCTTCCACGACCTCAACGGTCGGTTCCAGATTACAACGGCCGACACATCCTTTTTGGCTTAAAAACATCCCGCTTACACCGTTCTTTATAGCGTCTTTGAACACATCCATGACCTCTTTCGATCCAGCGGCGATCTCACACGTCGCCATCCCTACATAGACCCTTTTCATCGACAGATAGCCGTCATTTATTATGCGATTGATCGCTTCTGCTTTTTTCTTCTTTATCAATTCAAGTGGCGTAACCATTATTTCTCCTTAATTTTTTATCAGTTTCCTAGACACCTATTCCTCAATATCCTCGGGTTTTACTTTTCCCGAAATATTTACGAAATAAATAAGATTTTCTATTTCCGCCTCAAGATTCACGTTGTTTATTACAGAATCTTCTCTTCCTTTAAGACGTATCGACGAAAAGTTCAGTATGCCCTTTATCCCACCTTCCAACATCACCTCAGAGGCATGCTGCGCGGCGATGTCCGGAACGGACAATATCCCGATAGTCACGTTATGGTCTTTCGCAAAAGTTTTCAGCTCATCTAGCGGAAATATCGGAACTTTATCTTCCCTGCGGAATTTCGTCGGATCAATATCAAACCCGGCTATTATCTTTATCCCTTCTTTTTCAAACCCTCCATAATTCATAAGCGCGCGGCCGATATTCCCTACACCTACGACCACAACATGCTGCACCTGGTCTTTTCCCAGAATAGACTGCAGTTTGTCGATCAACTCGTCTATGTTGTATCCACCGCGTTTATTTCCGGAAATACCAAAAAGTGAAAAATCTTTACGAACTTGAGCTGACGTCACCCCTATGGCATCCGCAAGTGTATCCGAAAAAACTTTGACGAATCCAATATTTTTAAATCTGTAAAGAGCTTTTTTGTACCTTGACAACCTGACTATACATTTTTTGTTAGTTATCATAGGGAGCCTTTTATTGTCTTTTTTTTCACAATAACAGCTAAAATATATCATTTGAGGACTGGCTTGTCAATGTTTATTGTGACAAAAATCACTACATAAATGAAAACGCCCTCCGCGGCGGCATCTCGGAGAGCGTTTTCATTTCTTTTTATCTTTTCTCATTCAATAATGTGGGTATCCCCTGGGCCGTTTAATTCCCGTATCCCAAAAGGATGGTTATATGTCGGTAAATAATATGGCCTTATTGCGAATTCTTTACCGCCGCCGAAAGCGAAAAAAAGCTGATATACCTGAGTCCCCCATGCCAAAAGAATTACTACGAACAAGACTTTTTTAAAAAATAATTTACGGTTCTTCTGTAAAAAAATCCCGGACACCCTTATCCCATACAGAAAAAACAAAAATACACATACTATCGGCAATATTGTCGTACGGCATTCTTTATACTGGGATAAAAAAACCACACCCAAAAACACGGCAGACAGAAATCCCTGGACGATAAAAAACAGGTTGATATCCTTGAACAGCCATTTTACTTTATCTATCATCGTTTTAGCTTCTCCACAAAAAATACGCCACACTTCAGATAAAATCCATACAGACCCGCCCAACGTAAATACCGCCATGGCCGGTCCGAAAGAATCAATGATCAGCATTCTTATCCACACGATCATAGGTATGGCATACTTTACGACATTAGGATCGGTTTTATTAGGCAGAATTCCGGTTTTTTCTACAGTCTTATTGATTATCTGCGTACACACACCAAATCCGGCCGACACAAAAGGATATATGACGGCAAAAAATACGACAAGTGCTACCCACCGTTTAGACCAAATAAGCATCACAGCCACAACAAATATAGCGGCAATAAAACACGGAAATGCATATTCCCGTAAAGTGCTAAAAAGCGCCATCCCATAAGCACACCCAGCAGGGATCAATATTTCCTTAAAGACAAAACCGAACCATTTCTGACCTCTTAATTCGGGCCTGTACAAAACCATCGCCAAAGAGAAAAAGGCAAACGCCAATACCCCGCTAAAAACATAATTCTCAGTAACTATCCACCTATTGACCCCAAAAACTATTGGCATTGACATATACAAAAAAACCATACTGCAAGCAAACCATGGTTCTTTCCATATCCATCTGGCTATCAAATACACAAAACACAGCTGGAATAAATACAAAACAACATTCGCCCCGTGAATAACCCTGTCAGCATCAAACTGCTTAAAAAATTTCAATCCTATAATAAGATACGACTGGTATCCGATAGTACGATTCCCCAATTTTTCCGTATTCGGCAACAAAAAATCTTTTATACATCGCGCGGCAGATTTGTGAACTTCGAAATATTTAGCCAGCCCCTTGTAATGCCGGTCATCATATCCGACGACCGGCTGAGCCACGAACGCCGCGTACAAGCGAAATAAAAGCATAACAGAAATAGAAATAAGCGCGACCCATTCTAAAAGTTCCGTCAAAAAATCTTCATTCTTAAAAATCATAATTTTATCCATTTTCTCCCTTTCACAATCCGCTGAATTTTTATCAATTATATCATGCCCTATGCTATTAACAAAATGGAGCAGACATCCGAGCAATAATTCCGATCCAAAAGATAACGCCCAAATCAAAACTATGTCACACTCCCCGTTTCCCGTCAGTGGATATTTGAATAATATATTATTCCAGCATAGATATGGTAGGCTATGCATGCAACCTCCCGTTCGGTTGACTTGGCGAAACGAGAGCTCTGTCGTTCAGACGATTCCCTTTTTCGGAGAATTTTCTAACAATTTTGGCGCCTGCGGGACTCGCTTTAACGGGACATTCGTTCTTTGGCAGAACGTATGTCCCGTTAAAGCTCAAACAGTCCTCGGCGGCCTTGTCATTCACATTCCAAGCCTTCCCAAAATAGTTATAAAATTCTCCGGGAAATCGTATTCACTCCATCCCTTCTCGTTTCGCCAAGTCCCCTGAATGAGGGATCGGGCATGCCCCGCGCGTTTTGGGAGACCCCGCTAACAAATAATTTCACTTCACGGTTTTATGTGATAAACTATCTTCAGAAAAATCAAACGGAGAGCAGCATGTCCACAAAAAAAATATCTGTCGTCATTCCGTGCCTTAACGAGGAAAAAGGGATAGGCACCTGTATTGATAAAGCGCGATCCGCGCTCGATAAACTGGGAATGCCTTATGAAATAGTGGTTTCCGACAACGGCTCAACCGATAATTCTGTGAACATCTCGCTTGAAAAAGGCGCCAGAGTGGTCAGAGAACCCAAAAAAGGATACGGTAACGCTTATTTGACGGGTATGGACGCCAGTAACGGCGACTATATCGTTATGGCCGACGCGGACGACACATATGACCTCTCCCAAATACAGGATTTCATCCGCCCTTTGGAAGAAGGTTTTGATTTTGTCATGGGATCACGGTTTAAAGGCAGCATGCTCCCAGGATCCATGTCGTGGTCACATCGTTATATCGGCAATCCGATTCTTTCTTCGATCCTGCGTATTTTTTTTCATACACGGATATCTGACTCGCACTGCGGTTATCGTTCATTCACGCGTGACGCGTACAAAAGAATGCAGTTAAAAACGACCGGCATGGAATTCGCCTCGGAAATGGTAGTGAACGCGATTAAGGAAAAGCTAAAAATAACCGAGGTACCAATAAATTATTACCCGAGAAAAGGCGACTCCAAACTGGAATCGCTACGCGACGCGTGGAGACATATGCGTTTCATGTTGTTATACGCGCCGACTTATCTTTATCTTTTACCCGGTGTAATATTTCTTTCGATCGGGCTTCTGCTCGTTGTCGGTCTGTCGATGGGAACCGTGATGTTATTCTCCCGCCCTTTACTGTATCATTTCAACATACTCGGCATGGTACTATCTATACTTGGTTTTCAAATCATAAGCCTGGGCATATTTTCGAGGGCTTTCTCTTATCTGAACGGATTCGATAGATTCGACAAGAAGATAGAGGGATTCCTCAAAAACTTTCATTTGGAAAAAGGCCTAATCTCAGGGCTTGCGCTCTTCGCCGCTGGGGTATGCGTGTTTATTCACATCTTTCTGAAATGGGTGTTTTCGAATTTCGGCGAACTTTTTGAGATAAAAAGCGCCATGCTGGCGACAACGCTGACAATAATCGGCATACAGATGATATTTTCTTCGTTCTTCCTGAGTTTTCTAATACTTGAAAAACGCAATGACGGCTCGGTCCGCCCCAGGAACAACAATTAATCAACGGATTGTTTTTTCTATTTTCACCTTACCCGCGAATAACGATATTAACTAGTTTATCAGGAACGACAACCCATTTAACTATATCTTTCCCGCCTAGATATTCCTGCGCTTTGGCATCGGCAAGAACGGCGTTCTTGACCTTTTCTTCGTCTGTCCCCCGCGCGATAGTGATCTTCGCACGTATCCTGCCGTTTATCTGCACCGGGACTTCCACTTCGTCGGAAAGAAGCATGGCGGGATCATATCCCGGCCAGCTATTTCTGAAAACACTTTTCTTGCCGGCGGCAACTATCTCCCACATCTCTTCCGCCATATGAGGAACGAACGGCGCAACGAGAAGCAAAAGGTTTTCAGTAACGGTTTTCAGCGTTTTTTTATCGTAACACGCGTCGCCTTTAACGCTTACGCCGCTATACACCTGATTAACAAGTTCCATAAGAGCGCTGATCGCCGTATTAAAATAAAAACCGCTTTCAATATCGTCCGTGACCTTCTTTATTGTTTGATGCATCTTTCTTAAAAGTTCGTCCGTAGCGGCCTTATCGCCTGCTTCATCCGGGGCTTTTTCTATCATCTCGAGAAGCCCCCAGGTCCTTCTTAAAAATCTGAAAGCCCCTTCCACTCCCTGATCCGACCATTCAGCATCTTTTTCAGGAGGCCCGATGAACAATGTGTAAAGACGGACTGTATCGGCGCCGTATTTCTCTATTAAAGCGTCGGGACTTACAACGTTACCTTTGGATTTAGACATCTTAGCGCCGTCTTTAATGATCATGCCCTGCGTAAAAAGACGTTTGAACGGTTCATCGAACGAGATAAATCCCATGTCATACAGTACTTTAGTTATGAATCTTGAGTACAAAAGGTGCAGTATGGCATGTTCAACACCGCCGATATACTGATCGACCGGCAGCCATTTATTTACATCATCTTTCTCAAAAGGTTTATCCATATCTTTCGGCGAAATATACCTTAAAAAATACCAACTGGAATCAACAAAAGTATCCATCGTGTCTATCTCACGCCTGGCGGCGGAGCCGCAGGTAGGACACTTTGTGTTCACGAAATCTTTAGCGTGTTTAAGGGGGGATTCTCCCGTCGGCAAAAATTGCACGCCTTCCGGTAAGAGCACCGGAAGATCTTTCTCCGGAACAGGCACTATCCCGCATTTTTCGCAATATATCATAGGTATCGGCGCGCCCCAATATCTCTGACGGGATATCAGCCAATCTCTCAATCTGAAATGTATCGATCTTTTGCCGATCCCGTTTTTCTCCATATACTCAGCTATTTTCTCTTTAGCTTTCGCGCTCGGTATACCGTTGAAGTCCCTGGAATTGACAAGCACCCCTTCGTCCTCAAAGGCTTCCTTCATCGTCTTCGCGTCGAGCGGACTTTTGGGATCATCTATAACAACTTCAATAGGGAGAGCGTATTTCTTCGCGAATTTAAAATCCCGGCTGTCATGCGCGGGAACGGCCATAACGGCGCCGGTACCGTATTCCATCAAAACGTAGTCGGCGATCCAAAGCGGTATCTTTTTACCGGTTATCTGATTTATAACGTACCTACCGGTAAATATCCCCTTTTTATCCCCATCCTGCGCTCTTTCGATCTTCGATTCATTCCGTATATCCTTCACAAAATCCATTATCTTCGCGCGATCCGGAGAATTACCTATCAGTTTGTCCAGCATTGGATGTTCCGCGGCAAGTACCATATATGTACATCCGAATATCGTATCCACACGCGTCGTAAAACATGTGATCTTTTCGTTCGTCTCGTCCACGATGAAATCCAGATTCACGCCCTCGGACCTGCCGATCCAGTTCTTCTGCATCGTTTTGACTTTTTCCGGCCAGTTCCCGAGCTTTTCTATATCATTAAGAAGCGTCGCCGCGTAATCCGTGATCTTGAAGAACCACTGTTCAAGATCCTTCTGATCCACAACGGTATCGCATCTTTCACAAGCGCCGTTCACGACCTGTTCATTCGCAAGCACGGTATTACACGAAGGACACCAGTTCACAAAAGCCTTTTTACGGTACGCGAGCCCTTTTTCGTAGAGTTTAAGGAATATCCACTGTGTCCATTTGTAATATTCAGGCAGGCACGATATGACCTCGCGATCCCAGTCATAGCCGACGCCCCATGAATTAAGCTGTCTTTTCATCGTGGCAATATTTTTAAGCGTGGATTCTTTCGGATGCATGCCGCCTTTTATAGCAGCGTTCTCGGCGGGAAGACCGAAGGCGTCGAACCCCATAGGCGTCAGTACGTTGAAACCCTTCATCATTTTATATCGCGCGACCACATCCCCGATTATGTAATTCCTTCCGTGGCCGACGTGTAGCGCCGCCGAAGGATACGGGAACATCATTAGACAGTAGTACTTATTTTTTGTGGCCTTAGTGTCCGCTTTAAAAAGGCCTTCTTCTTCCCATTTTTTACGCCATTTTTTCTCTATCTCGGTAAAATTGTAAAACATACTCCGCCTTTTCTTTGATATTTATAGGAATAATTCTCACAAACTTTTCGGGAGGATATTATACTACATTACTCTTTCGATAATAATAGATATATGTCAGAAATTTATAAATCAGCTTTGCCGCGATGAAATCCGGGCTTTTGTCCTCTTTTTTAGGACAGAATTCCACGCAATCGAAGCCGATCACGTTCCTCTTTTTACACACTTCCCTGAGAAGTCCAGTGACCTCATACCAGTTAAGCCCGCCCGGCTCCGGAGTGCCGGTGGAAGGCATTATCGATGGGTCGAACACATCGAGATCTATTGTGACATATACGTTCTTCGAAAGTTTATCTACGACCTTCTCAAACCATCCGGTCTTACCAACAATATTTTCAGCAAAAAACACCCTATCCCGGTCCATATTCGCTTTTTCCTCGACACACATGCTTCTTATCCCCACCTGAGCGATAGGACACATTTCTTTCACACGCGCCATAACACAAGCATGATTATAACGCGATCCTTCGTATTCATTTCTAAGATCCGAATGCGCGTCTAACTGAAGCACAGACACATCTTTGAAACGCGAGACATGGGCCTTTACCGAACCTGCGCTTATAGAATGTTCGCCGCCTATCGTCACGACGAATTTCCCCTCATCTATAAGTTCGAGCGTCTTTTTTTCGACTCTTTTCACCATAACTTCCGGGGAACAATCAAGCGGGATATCCGGCGCGGTATAAATGCCGTGTTTATAAACCTCAGAATCTGTCTCAATGTCGTAAAATTCTAGATTCGGAGAAACATCAATAATAGAAAAGGGGCCTTTATCGGCCCCTTTTATCCATGTACTAGTTCCGTCATACGCGACCGGGAAGATCGCTATCTCTGAACTCTTTCGATCAACGTATTCTTTTATGTCATTACCGCCAAAAAACATCTTTTTCTTCATTCCGGCCCGCTTATTTCACACATGCGGCCATAACCGGCTGGCCATAACGGGCAAAATGCTTGCCCCTTGATACGAGATACCTGTCATATTTCTTCGAACCGAACGTGTTCACAAGATATTTCTCCGCGAAATCCACGTCAAAATCCTTGCATGAAAAGACATCGATAAAGCAATGATCCTTTTCCTGGAATGTGTGTATCGAGATATGGCTCTCGGCTATGACCACCACGCCGGTTATCCCTTTATCTTCCGGGACAAGGCCGGAATATGGGAATACATACGGCTGGGTTATCTTGGTCATTCCGATCATTTCGGGGAGTTCGTTCAACACGTTAAAAACAAGATTGTAATCTTTCAGTCTCTTTGTGATACATTCTCTCAGGTCCAGCATCAGGTGCGGACCGAACGGCTCGTTTATCGTCTCTTCCATCTTCCTTTTTCCTCCATTTTTGTTTTTCACTCTTGATTGAGTAAAAAAAACAGAGCTAAAAAAAACCCGACACCAAACTGCACGATCTATATTTCACCCGTTCTCACAGGAACGGCGGATCCGAGCCGTACTCTTAAAAGTATATTTTCAATATCCGACGTTGTCAATGTATCCGGCTCAGTATTTCAATGGTGGAGCTGAGGGGGTTCGAACCCCTGGCCTCATGCATGCCATGCACGCGCTCTTCCAGCTGAGCTACAGCCCCACAAAATTATCAACTTGCGAAGTATTATAACATCACGTGTTTTGATGTCAATTGTTTTCACTTCTCAATTAATTACCCGAAAATGCTTTCGTAAAATAAAAAAGGGAAACGTTAAAAACGTTTCCCTTTTTTATTGGTGCCGGAGGTGGGAATCGAACCCACATGAGGTTGCCCTCGCGGGATTTTGAGTCCCGTGCGTCTGCCAGTTTCACCACTCCGGCGCAAAACCCAAGTAATTTTATTACCATAAATGTCAATAGTCAAGCTATTTCCGGACCGCGCCTTGTTAGCATCATGTAATATTATCAAGTATTATCGAATATAAACATAGCGGCGGTGGACATATCCAATTCGCAAAGAGAAGTTTGTGTTCTTTCTACCGTGGGCGCTCGAAATCCCCTGCGAGGATTTCTTCGCTCAGCGTTCGGCCTCGCTCTCTCCGCTAACGCGGAGATCCGTGCCCGCTCGGCCTCTCGATGCCACGTCCGAAAGAACACAAACTTCTCTTTATCATAATTTCACATTAGGAAATATACGTAACCCTTAAAGACGCTTTTCCCACAATCCATCTGTTCGAGATGTTCGAGCACTTAAGAAAAATACCCGCAAAAGATAAAAATATTTTACGCTTCAGCGAAGCATCAAACGCCTGGAGATCTAAAATAACAGGGTATTTTTCTAAAGCGCGCAGAACTTCCGAACAGACGAAGGCGGGAATATAATGGGAAGGCGAGTTCCGCAGGCGCCAAAATTGTCAGAAAATTCTCCGAATATGAAAATCGTCTGCGGGCAGAACTTCTCGTTTCGCCAAGAAACGCAAGATACCACTCAATGCGTCATTATTCTATGCCTTGAATTCGATCAGCGACGGATCGTAATCGGCGGGCTTCTCGTAACCCAGAAGATTCAGTATGGTCGCGGCGACGTTCGACAGCCCCTTCTTATCGAGCTTCGCCATTTTATACTCGCCGTTATACTGCGGATCATATATCACGAACGGCACCGGATTAAGCGTATGCGCCGTTTTCGGCTCATGCTTTCCGGTTTTCTTGTTTATTGTGAACATCTCGTCCGAATTTCCGTGATCGGCCGTGACCAACGCTATGCCGCCCAGCTTTTTCACTTCATCAAGCATTCTCGCCACACACGCGTCGACGGTCTCTACCGCGGTAATTACCGCTTCGGGAACGGCTGTATGCCCGACCATATCCCCGTTGGCCAGATTCAGCCTGCCAAATCTGAATTTGCCGCTGTCCAGCAATTCTATTACTTTATCCGTTATTTCTACCGCTTTCATTTTAGGCGCTTTATCGAACTGTATCTTATCGGACGGTATCTCGAAATACTCCTCAAGATCCTTACAGATATATCCAGATTTATTCCCGTTCCAGAAATATGTCACATGCCCGAACTTTTGGGTCTCAGATATCGCGAACATTTTCACCCCGGCCGAACACAGATACTCGCTGACCGTTCGATCTATCTCCGGAGGGCTGACAAGATAATGCTTAGGTATATGCAAGTCCCCGTCATACTCCATGATCCCGGCGTAAAGAACGTTCGGGTACCGTTCTCGGTCGAACTCCTTGAAATCCGCCTCGTCGAACGCTCGAGACATCTCAATGGCACGGTCTCCTCTAAAATTTATAAACACTACGGAATCACCGTCATTTATGGTGCCGACCGGCTTGCCGTTCTCTGCCACTACAAATGAATCCATATATTGGTCGGTCATTTTAGGGTCTTCTTTGTAATATGTTTCTACCGCTTCCTTAGCAGACCCAAAATATCTACCTTTGCCTAAAACATGCGCGTCCCAGCCCCTTTTTACGACGCTCCAATCTGCGTTATACCGGTCCATCGTGGTCACCATTCTCCCTCCGCCGGACGCTATGCGATAATCAAAACCCTTTTCTTTATTTATCTTGGAAAGAACATTCTCGGTCTGTTCAAGATATACAAGGGCCGATCTCTCAGGGACATCGCGTCCGTCAAGAAGCGCGTGTATCCTAACCCGCCTAACGCCTTCTTTAGCAAGTTCATTCACCATGGCGAAAAGCTGGGCTATATGCGAATGCACATTGCCGTCAGACAAAAGACCTATAAAATGTAATGTTTTTCCGGGATTTTTAGCCCCGGAAGCCAACTGTTTCCAAAGATCTGTCCTAAAGATCGAACCGTCCCCGATAGCGGCGTTCACCCTCTTAGCACCTTGAGCGAAAACCCTGCCGGCGCCAAGCGCGTTGTGTCCAACTTCGCTGTTCCCCATATCCTCATCCGAAGGAAGCCCTACGGCCTTACCGTGAGCCTGAAGCTGGGTATATAACTCGCTTTTAAAAAGTTTCTTCAGGCACGGATCGTTAGCCACATAAACGCCGTCTGTTTCGTCATGCTTACCGATGCCAACGCCGTCCATTATTATCAAAAGAAGCGGACCTTTTCTAGGCGTAAAACCTTTTATTTTTTCGAGTTTCAAAGACATATTTCCTCCTTAAATAACAACCTAATAATGTTCCACTATTTAATTCCTGAAAAATCATAACACAAAAGAGATTATGCGTCAAAGACAAAGGGATCGGCACCTTTCAGGATTTTATCACTCACAAATTAACAGTATTTTGTCCATTCGCTGTATTTTGTCCGGCATTTCTGCGCGCTTCGCGGTTTGCCTTTTCATTTCTGATCTCCCGGCGTTTGATTCGCGCTGTAGCATAATTTATTTTTACTCGGATAACGGCAAAACCTCTGCAGGGCTCGAATATGCCGGACAAAACTATCACGCAGTGGATAAAACTACGGATCAGGTGCGGATCGCTAAAACCGTTATGTCGTCGTGCTGCTCGGCCTTGCCGGCGAACTCGGTTATCTTTTTATGAATGGCGGTCACGACTTCCGCGGCAGATCTCCCGGTCAGAGTCTTGGCGAGATCTATTAAACGCTTTTCCTCGAACATCTCGTTCCGAACGGTCATAGCCTCTGTCACACCGTCCGTATATAACAGGATAAGGTCACCTTCGTCATATGTGAACTCTTCCCGGCTGAAATCCCCTTCCATAAGGCCGAGAGGTGTTCCCTCTTCTCCCGCGAATATCCTGACATTGCCATCACGGCTCACAACAATGGTAGGCAAATGCCCACCGATAGAGAAACTGACCGTCCTTTTCGCGGTATCGAATATCATATACGTCAGCGTAACAAATAAGTTACTGTTGCTTTCGATTATCAATCTCTCGTTCACGCTTTTCACCACTTCGTTACACGCGCCGCCTTTTACAAACGATTTAAACACACTTACGACTTTCGCCATAAAAAGCGCGGCCGGGACGCCTTTCCCAGACACATCCCCTATCATCACGCCGAGTTTTTCATTATCCAGCTCGACTATATCGTAAAGATCGCCTCCCACCTGCCTTGCCGTCTTCATTTCCACGGCTATATCCAATCCACCTGTCTTAGGGATCTCTACCGGCAGAAAACTTTGCTGTATATTTTTAGCTATATTCAGCTCTTTTTCGAGCAACTCGCGTTTTCTGGTCTCATCTAGATATCTCTGGAACGTAAGCACACCATACACACAGATAGCGCTGGTAACGGGATAAAACATATCTATCCACACGCCAAAAAATGAAAACAACGCGATAGAAAAAATCAAATAACCCGCTATTGCTACAAAAACATAAATAAAAGCCTTTTTTCTGTGCGCCCTGACCGCTATCGCCCCGGTAAGGATCCACAGAAAAACCAGCGCCACAATATTCCATATCCGGTCCAACCTAATGATAAAACTGTTGTTCATTAAGCCGTTATAAAGGCTCGCATGCACCCCGACCCCCGGGTATACTGGCTCTATCGGGGATGGATGCGCGTCAGGAGAAGCCGTCGCCGTAAACCCCACATAGCACACGCTTCCTTTAAGCCCTTGAAGATCAATGATCGACGGTTGTCCGAGCGTCTGCGCAAGATAAGATTGAATAATATCGATGTAAGAATAATGCCTAAATGTCTGAACCCATGGTCCCGGATAATTGACCAGCATAGTTGAATTTTCCTCAAGCGGAACGATCCGACCTTTCTCCAACTTCATATATTTACCGGGCACTATCTCTACCTTATCAAAAGAAGTCCCCATCTCCTGAAGTACCGCGCTAAAAGTTATATGCGGGTAGTATTTGCCTTTATACTCTATGAATGGCGTAACATGCCTGACTTTTCCGTCCCTGTCCGGAAGCACATTGACGAAGCCTGTTCCTTTCGCTGCTGACTCCAACTCCGGCAAAAGCGGAGCGGCAAAACCCGAAGCGGTAAAACAACGGTCGTCCGGAGTTTTACCCGAGACATCAAGGACATACGGCAGATAGACATTCCCGGCCTCACGCGCCGCGTCGGCCAGCATCTGATCGTCGCCTGTCTTTTCGCTAAAAAAAATATCCATCACTATTAGCTTCACACCGGCTGACTTCAACGCGCTTATCAAAAGGGCATGGTTCCTTCTCGGGATAGGCCAATCTCCAAGCTGTGTTATAGTATCGTCGCTGATATGTATTATGGCTATGTCTTTATTAACAGGCTGAATAGGACGAAGCATGTAACGGAAATCAAGCGTATTGTATTCAAAGTCATCAAACACTCGCAGATATGAAAGGGAAAGAAAAAACACGATCACTATAAAAGCGACAATACGTCCCACTATGCTTGCTTTTCCTTTTTCCATAGCGAAATAACATCACCCTTACGATCGTGGCAAGATAAAACCTAAACCTTAATCATTATCAATTGAACACTTTTAGGGATAAAAAAAACGGACTGCCCGGATAACGGACAGTCCGCATACTTTTCGGGGTTATTCACCTTTGAACAGCAATTTCCAGGGATGTTTCTTCACATCCTCGCTGAACTCCTCAAAATTCTTTGTAGTACCCTCGAGATTAGAAACGATATTGCTTATACCTTTCTTATTGTCAGTGAGAATCCCATTAAAATTAGTAACGGCGGTATTCGCGTTGGCAGCCAGGCCCTTAACCTCTTTCAACGTATCATCAAGCGTCGAAGCTATCTTATCGGCCTTCTTTAAAAGCTCTCTCATCTGTATCGGATCTTCACTCGGGATCACTTCATCCGGTGATACGAATTCCTTAGCCGCCCCGGCCGTGATACCTATGTAGGCGTCACCCACAAAACCTGCTGTACCGATATACGCGATGGCGTCTTTTCTTACCTTTACGCCATCCTTAAGTTCCAGAACACATTCCACTTTTGTATCCGGATCATATTGAAAGTTGATCGATTTAAGCCGCCCAACTTCGATCCCGGATAATTTCACCACCGCGTTATTCTTAAGATCCCCGGCATATCCAAAAGTCGTTTTTATCTGATAGGTTTTTGTCTCGACCTTAGACGTTCTTACGTAAAACATCGCTATCAGACCGATACCGACCAGTATCACGACCCCGGCCTTCAACTCGTTGGACAACCTCATATTGACTCCTTTTATTAGCACATTTAATTTAATACCGCACTTTATTTAGTAAGCTGTTCCAGATAATCGTCTTTTTCCTGAAAGAATTTTATCGGTCCGTCAAAACTACCGTTTATAAATTGCTGAACAATCTCGTTCTTGGACCTTTTTATCTCGACAGGAGTGCCTATCTCAAGCACCCGACCTTCATACAACATCGCTATTCTGTCGGCTATCGTCATAACACTTTTCATATCGTGCGTAACGACCACACTGGTGATCGAAAGTTTTTTAGAAAGATCGATGATCAGTTTATCGATGACCGCCGACATGATCGGATCAAGCCCCGCGGTAGGTTCATCGTAAAAGATTATCTGCGGGTCCATGGCTATGGCTCTCGCCAGCCCCACGCGCTTTTTCATACCGCCGGATATCTCGCTCGGCATCAGGTTCTCAAAGCCCCTGAGCCCGACAAGCTCAAGTTTCATCTTTACCATAATATCGATGACAGTCTTATCCAACTTTGTATGTTCTCTAAGTGGTAAACTTACGTTCTCCCCTACGTTCATCGAATCAAAAAGAGCCGAAGATTGGAACGACATGCCAATCTTTTTGCGCACATCGTCAAGCTGTTCCTCAACAAGATCAGTGATATCAGTGCCAAGAAGTTTTACGCGCCCGGATGTTGGCTTTATATTCCCGATGACATGCCTCAAAAGCGTGCTTTTCCCGCAACCCGAACCACCCATTATGACAAACGTCTCGCCGCGGTATATCTTCATATTGATACCGTTCAGGACGCGACGCCCGGCAAATTCCTTCACAAGATCTGTTACTTCTACGACAACTTCTTTATCATCTGTCTGTAACATTTTTTCCTCTTCCAAATCTTTGTGAATATTTACACCTGTGAAAAATAGAACAATCCCGTCAATATTACATCTATAAATATCACGATAATGAAACTTATGACGACGCTCAACGTCGTGGATTTACCTACGCCTTCGGCACCGCCGCCGGTCCTAAGCCCCACATAGCAGGATATCATCGCGATGGCTACCCCGAAAGCGATGCTTTTGATAAGCCCCGTCCACACGTCTTTCCACGTAAGGAATTCAAACGTGAACGTGATATACCGATATACGTTGAGCTGTAGGTTAAAGACTCCAACGATCATGCCACCCACAACACCCATGGCGTCGGCTATAAGGGTAAGAACAGGCATCATAACCACAAGAGCTAAAAAACGCGGGACTACAAGAAATCTGACAGGATCCAAAGCAAGTGTCTCAAGAGCCTCTATCTGTTCTGAAACCTTCATGGTACCTAACTCAGCCGCAATCGCAGACCCTACCCTTCCGGCCACGACCAACGCGGTAAAAACAGGCCCCAGCTCTCTGGCCATACTTATACTCACCATGGCCGCCACATAGATAACCGCGCCAAGCTGCTTAAGTTGATAAGCGCTCTGCATGGCGATAACGATACCCGTGAACATAGATATGAAGAAAACTATTATAACCGACTGTACACCGGCAAAAACCATCTGTTGGAATATACTCTGTCTGCTGGCTGCTTTTCCCTTGAAAGGCCCCAGGAATATCCAGGCAATAGTGTTAAAAAAAAGCGCAAGGATACTAACCATATCCTTCATAACACCCAGGAATATTCCTCCTACAACCTCAATAGGATTTCGCATTTTATTTCCTTTTTCTATTTTAGTTCACCGAACGGTATCTCTTCTCGAACGGTATACAATAATACCTGATGTTAGAAAGAACTCAAAGCGGAGTTTTCATCCGTTTTGATATCAAAGAGTTTATTCAACTTGGTTATTTCAAACAAACCCATTACTTTACTAGAAAGGCTGACCAACTTAAGTTTGCCGCCGTACAACTTCATGTTTTTGAGGACTTCGACAAGCGTAGCGAGCCCCGAAGAATCCACGTAATTGACCTCACTGAAATCTATCATAACTTTATTCTTCTTCCCGCGTATGACCGGCTCCAGAAACTTTTTTACTTCCGGAGAAGTATTTATGTCTATGTCGCCCTTCACTCTGCAGATGGACACTCCAGAGTTTTCCTCGATTCTAATCTGCATTTTTCCTCCATTTATAACTTTATTTTTTGAGTTTCTTGCTCATTACAATACGTCTGCCACCCAATTCAAACTTAACATTGTCCATAAGATGTTTTATAAGATACACCCCACGGCCACCCTCACGGAGAATATTATCACCCTGCGTCGGATCGGGAAGTCTGGACGGATCAAAACCGTCCCCTTCATCCTCAACACTGATGATCACCTCATCATCCCGTATTTCCGTATCTATCTTTACTTTTTTATCGTCACGTGATTTATTGCCATGAACCATGGCGTTACGAAGCGCTTCCTCAAAACTTATCTGAATATCGAACAACAACCCTTCGTTGATACCCTTATCTTTAAGGCTTACAATAAGATCTTTACTTACCTCTTTCAGTAAGCGGCTGTTATTCTCGATCTTTTGCGAATTTTTAACAGGCATTTGTATATGTTATTCCTTGTATACGCCTATTTCGCGGTATTTATTGTACCTTTGTTCTACAAGTTTTTCAACCAGAAGAGGTAAAAGCTCGTCCAAACTTTTCTTCAGCATCTTTTTTATTTCTTTGGCCGTATCCTCCGGGTTGCGATGCGCGCCGCCAAGCGGCTCCGGGATAACCCCGTCTATAACACCCATTTTTAAAAGATCGACACCCGTCAGTTTTAGCGACATCGCAGCGTCAGGCGTTCTGGCTCTGTCTTTCCACAATATCGCGGCGCACCCTTCCGGAGATATAACCGAATAATACGCGTTTTCCAGAACAAATACCCTGTCGCCAACGCCTATACCAAGCGCACCACCGGATCCACCTTCGCCTATAACAAACACTACTATCGGAACCGTGAGTCCAGACATCGCTCTAAGATTGTACGCTATCGCCTCGGCCTGCCCTCTTTCCTCGGCACCTACTCCGGGATACGCGCCGGGCGTATCGATAAAAGTGACTATCGGTAATTTATATTTTTCGGCCATGTTCATAAGCCTCATCGCTTTACGGTAACCTTCGGGATGCGCGCATCCGAAATTCCTCATAAGATTTTCTTTTGTGTCACGCCCCTTTTGATGTCCCATAACCATCACGCTTTGCCCTTCAAAACGGGCAATACCGGTTATAAGCGCCCTGTCGTCCCCAAAATGCCGGTCCCCATGTATCTCCATAAAACCTTCCATTATCATGCTAACATAATCCAGTGTATACGGACGATTCGGATGGCGTGCGAGCTGAACTTTCTGCCACGGGGTAAGATTGTCGAAGATATTTTTCCTCAAATGTTCAAGTCGCCCCGTAAGCTTAGTGATCTCGTCAGAAAGATCTATCTCTTCTTTCTGCGTGAATTTCCTAAGTTCCTCTATCTTTTTCTCAAGCTCGATTATTGGTTTCTCGAATTCCAGAACTATCGCCATTTTTCTCTCCAAAAGATTTTATTTTTTAGCCGCGTTATCTGCCGCTTTTTCTCCGCTCGCGGTACCGTCAATTATCTCAACCGGCGTGCCCACCGGCACCAGATCATAGAGTTCTATCACATCGTTGTTGTGCATACGAACACAACCCGCCGTAACTTGCCCTCCAATAGAATTTTCGTCATTCGTTCCGTGTATCCCATACCCCTGGCATGATATCGCCATCCATCTCTTACCAAGTTCATACCTTGGATCGTCTGGCATTATGGTTCCCACGCCGGGTTTTGTCCACGGAGGGGTAACCATTTTATCAACAATTGTAAACGTCCCAACGGGAGTCGAATTGTTTTTTCCGGTGGAAACGGTATACGTTTTGAACGGCTCACCATCCTTATTGAGGATCAGTATATTCTTGGATTTATCAACGAATATGTTGAATTTCGCCACTGTGATCTTAAGTTTCTGGCCCAAACGTATCACATCGCTGGAAAGATGATTCGCCTGCTTAATGAGACCTATCGTCGTGTTGTATTTTTTCGCCAGCGCATATAGCGAATCCCCTTTCTGCACAACATATTCAAAACTATCAGCGGTCGTCTGCGGAGACTTGACCATTTCCACATTAATATTGTCCACTTTTGTCTGCACTTCGGAAGCATCCTTGATCCCCGGGAAAGATTTAAGCAACCGTTTATTGTAATATGACGATTTTGAATAATCGCCTTTCTGAGAATAATATGATGCGAGATCTCTCAAAGATTTTTCGGTATATTCCGAATCCGGAAACTGTTTTATGATCGCCGTATAATTATTCACCGCTTTCTCGGAATCTCCGGTTTCCATAAGCTCCTTGGCGCGGTCATATATAAATCCCGCTTTATCCATTTTATCGAGAGAACCGCTTGGAGCCTGCGCCGACCTTATTGCCGCAAAAGACCATATTGTCACAATAACCGCCACGATACCGATACCAATTATAAAATTTTTCGATTTCACACTCATCCCCTTTTTTTAGAAACCACAAAAGACAAATCCTACCAATAAGCCTATACAAATACCGGCAATGACTTCTATGGGCGTATGCCCTATAAGTTCCTTAAGTCTGTCCTGCTCAACTTTTTTCTGCCAATAAATATCCTCTAGCATTTTATTCAAGATACGAGCCTGTCGTCCGGTAGCGAGCCTTACCCCCTGCGCGTCACATATAACCACGACGGCGAACATCAGCGTTACCCCGAAAAGGGCGGTTTCCACACCTTCCTGCAACCCTACACTCGTCGCAAGTGCAACCACACCCGAGGCATGCGAACTCGGCATCCCGCCGGTTCCTACAAACCAACGGAAATTGAAGCGTTTTTCCCTGACAACACCGATTATAACTTTAACGGTCTGCCCGATAAACCACCCCATAAAAGTCGTAACCACGACTTTATTATGAAGAAACTGCCATATAGCAGTATGCTCAGAAGCCATTATCCCATAACCTTTTTTGAAAATATCCGATATTCTTACACAATATGTACCGGAATACCGGCACAAGAAGTTGCGAATAATTATATTATAGCGGAAAGCAAAAATCAATAAAAGAAGTGCCCTAAGCGCAGACTTTCATCAGAAGGCTATTCAAATATTATTCCTGGCTTTTGCTTATCTTGATTCATTAGAATTAGAACTGGAATGTTGAGGCGCAGCATCAACGTTTATCCCTACACCGTTCATTTCAATAATACCGTTTCTGTCCCCGGACGTATACGCGGTTGGAACACTTCCATCCAAAAAGATTTCTTCTTCCGCCCCTGAGTCCGGGACCATAAAACTCCTCAATTCTTCAATTCTGGTCTGAGGAACAGCCCCCTCAAGTGCAGGGGACTCATATTTCCGTGTAATACATTTATTCCCCTCAGGTATTTCTACCACGTCCCCGAGAGAACCATCTTTATTTATTCCCCTCATCTGTACGCAATGTTCGAACACCTGTATTTCTGTAGCGAACCCGTCAGTTGCCATATACCATCCGGTGCCATGCGCCGTACATACCCCACTTGGTGTTTTTAACGAAAACTCTGAACCGGCAGGAACATACCCCAAACTTACCAGCAGTTCGCCGCTGATCATTTCAAGCATTACCGATCCTTGCCCCTTGATCACCGCAATGCTGTTGGAATCCATTTTTATACGATTTTTATCAGCATCGTCAAAAGCAATGATAACATATGAATTTTCGCCGGTAGAAATCCAGTCTTCTCCCTTTAATTGCATTTTCGGAGTGCATTGATACCCGACTTTACTATTCGCGCGCACAACCTTTACATCCCCCTGATATGTCACAATTACAGGCGCGGCAAAACACGTCCCCGAGATACAGACGGTTATGATCAACACCCCGATCAACATCATGTATTTGTCCGTTTTATTTGGCATATCGTAGCCCTTTCATCGCACCTGATACAAGTCTATCATATAAAACACCCAAATGGAACGTTAAAATAAAAAAATGTTTGTTTTACAATAGATCAATGTATTTATTATAAAAGATCAAAAGGACTACTACTCTACATATGTATGTTAAAAAATCGACTTCAAAAAGGACGCTAAATGTATATGTTTATTTTGAATACCTAACTTTTTTCTAATCTTAACACAATAAGCATCCACTTCTCCGGACGTAATCCTCAATACTTCGGAAATATTACCGCTATTCATACCGTTCTTTAGCATATCGCATATTTCCTGTTCCCTTGGCGTTAAGCGCACATTCATGAACGAAAAGTTCTGATCAAAAACCGATACGATACTTTCCAGATCTTTTTTCAGCGACATTATCTTTTTGTCATTAAGAATACCTTTGCTCCGGCCAATGCCATTCAAAATAGGCATAAGCGACCCCTGTATGCTGTTATATAATTTCCCGCTAATCTCTTCTTTTTCCTTTTCCACTTCAGAAAGAATCTCTTTTAATACTCCAGACCTATCCTGCAGTTCTTTATTCTTAACCTTTAACGCGTTCTCCGACGCGATAAGGTTTTCCTGCCAAAGTTTTCTTTCAATCACAGGACCTATTTCGCGCGAAATAAAATTCACCCAATCACGTTCAGGCGAACATGATCTCATATTATCAGAATCAGCTAACCGGTCCGACATGAAATAGACTTCGAGGACCCCTGAGTCTTTCCCATGGACCTTGATATCCGAAAACTGGCACCATTTTGTTTTTCGACATGTTTTGCATCTATATTCTTTTCCCTGATAAGATATTGTCACACACGACACGTCTGACGCACACCATATCGTAGAAATAATATTAGTTATTCCCTGGATAAGTCTGCCCATAGACACATTCTGCGAACCGGCCAAGTTGTAAATATCATAAAGGCACCTAAGCTCTTTTATTGCCCTGGCCATTTCCACATCACGACGGGATTTTTCGGTCTCCCGTTTCTTCCGTTCGATGGCATACCCGACAGATCTGTGCAAAAGCTGCGCGTCATAGTTTCCCTTTATAAAATAATCCTGCGCGCCAGCCGCGATCATCTGGGCACCAACTCTTTCATTATATTCTCCGCTTATAACAACGATAGGGATATCGGGTCTAACGTTTTTCACTTTATTCAGAGTATCTAGACCCTTGGTATCAGGCAGATTAAGATCCAAAAGTATAGCATCAAAATATTCGGCTTTAAGAAGTCCTTCCGATACATGAAAACTATCGGCGCATTTTATATCGGCTTTGGCTTCCGAACCATAGTCGGAACCGTGAAGAAGATCCACAAGAAATTTAGAATCAACGATGTTATCCTCTACGATCAGTAGTTTCCAAGGTTTACCTGATTGCTGCAGCATAGATACACCTCCCTGTTATCTTCTCTGAGACGCGTATTATGTATACATGATATTGTAGCAATATAACAAAACTTCCGCAACGGCATAATATCGTGAATCATAATTCATATTTTGGCGCGCCCGGGGAGATTCGAACTCCCGACCCGCTGGTTCGAAGCCAGTCACTCTATCCAGCTGAGCTACGGGCGCACACAAAAGGTATTAACAACAAATGAAAGAACTAACGTACTACAAACAGCACAAACCACCACTACTCGTCCTCATGCGCCGGTTTAGCCACTCCCACCAAATATCTACGGCGCAGGGGGAAGCTACGGGCGCACACAAAAGGTATTAACAACAAATGAAAGAACTAACGTACTACAAACAACACAAACCACCACTACTCGTCCTCATGCGCCGGTTTAGCCATTCCCACCAAACATCTACAGCACCAGGAGAGGCGGCAAGGCACACCCGAACAATCTTATACCACAGACCGTCAGATGTGGCAACTAACAATCATATTATCTTCCCCTCTGGTCAGAAATATAAATTTCTTATGGCAATTCAATTCGAGACGGAAAATTACCACGGGATCTTCACAAAAAACATAGCGATCACTTTTACAAAGACAATATCTGTTCGCTGAGAATTTTCAGACAGGCCATAACATTTTCATGACGTTTCGCGGTAAGTTCAACTTCCAACGCAGCCATTTTAACGGATTGCAACCTTAGATTAGCCGCTGTTCCCTTGATAGTATGGGCAAGATCCGCAATTTTCTCAAATTCTTTTTTCTGGGCATATTTCTCTATCTGGACAATTTTATCTTTCGCCTGAGGGATAAACATGGAGAGTAACTGATCATACGACTCAGAACTGATACCCGATAATTCGTGAAGGATTTTTTCTTTTTCGTTCTTGTCCACCGCTGACTCCCGGCACATAATATACTACACAAAAAATTATTTCTGCGTTTGTTCCGGAGAAACGGTTTTAGCCGGAGAGGATACACCCTGTTGTTTCAGTCTTTCTTTATAGAGATACTCCAAAAGATCTACCTGCTCTCCGTCTATTATGACGACGCCACGGGGATTATATGACTGATCAGCAGCCCCGTTACCGGCACCGGTTTCTTTTTTCTTTTCTTGCGACTCGACTTTATTATTACCTTCGTCCTGTTTTTTCTCAGCTATCGAAGGCTTCTGCTGAGCCATTGTCTGCGCCAGATGATGGGCAATTACCTGTTCTTTGAACCATGATAATACAGCATCAGGAACGGCTTCAAGCTCACCCGGGTCCTGAAAATTTATGGTTTTTCGCTGATACCCCTCTTCTATCCAGAATTTGCCTTTTTTTACACTGCCGTCCTTATTTAAACCACAGATCACAGCTTTATTATCAAAAACCATAACGTTCGTATATGTCCCATCGCTGCGAACACCAAGCCCGCTGCTGGTCGCTTCAGTAACAACAGACGGAGTAAGCACCCTGAACGATTCCCCTTTATTCACCTCTTCGATCATAGCATAAAGCTGACCTGTAAGAAGCTGAATCTTAAAATAACCATCCAGCTTAATTATAACAAGACTATTTTCCTCCAGATTGATAACATTATTCGCTTCTTTATCGAACGCGATGGAGACTTGCGCTCCTTTGCCTGTTTTTATCCAATCTCCTGAAACAAGCGTCATGCCTGTCGTACATTCAACACCGATATTTCGCCCCTTAGGAACGACCTTTACATCGCCTTTAACGGAAAAGACCTTAACCGTCTCTTCCACGGCGCACAGGTTCAGTTGCCCGAGCAAAAAAAACAGAATGACCGCTATCGAAGAAAATTTAATTTTGAATCTCATCTAACATCTCTCTTTTTGGTATTAATTTACACAAGAACATTATACATTGCAAGTCCGGTAACGGCAATTCTCAATAGTTACTATCTTATCCTTTATTATAAGTTCTTAAGTCAACTCCGGCGGCACGCCACATATCTTCGGGCTCCATGCAAAGATACACCCAGCATTCCGGGCTCATATCCTTTATCGAGGATGCCATCGCCCTGTAAATATCGAGTCTGATCTCACGCGGATATCTCATTTTGCCGTCGGTATCCTCAAAAAATTCGCCGTCATAATAAAGATTATTGTCAGAGAATCTCTGTTCAGCAACTTGTTTCAAACCCGGGACATAACGTAAAGTACCTAGGCTGATCCATAGCGTATTTCTCCTCATCGCTTCGTTCGAAAAAATATCCGACACAACATTTTTGTACGCATCTTTCCATCCACGATGATATATGATCGGGTCAAAGTGGAACCCCACTTTATATCCGCGTTTCACGGCTTCACGGGCCGCATTGAGCCGATCTTTCATCGGGGCCCCACCCTTTTCATATCTATCAGCCAGATCGGGAACATTGACCGACCAGGATATAACAACATTATCATTCGGAGATTCATTAAGAACGTTATCGATATCAGCATGCTTGGTTTTAAGCTCAAGCGTAAGATTTTTACATTTTCCGAATGCCGGGATAAGCCTGGAAGAATATCCGGTGTATCTATCAAGCGCGAGCGAATCCGTAAATTCGCCGGTACCTATCCTTACACGGCCGGCGGCCTTTGAATCAAAATCTTTTACATGCTCGACATATTCGTCAATATTGGCCGGCAGTATGAACCCGGGCGCGTTGCTGTATAGCTGCAAAAAACAATACGAACAATCCATCGGGCAACCGAACCCGATGTTCAATATCCAATATCCGCATCGCCGATACCCTTTCGTACACGGACATATCTTAATAAACGCATCTTTGTTTCGCACGAGAAATATTTTTTTGCGACGTTGATTGTACTTTTCGACAGCCCCGGCATGATCCACACCCTTAACAATATCTTTAAAACCGTCAATTCTTGTTACTTTTGCCAATGGAAAGTGTGATAAAAAATCCAGCGTCCATTCATTTCTCGACACAACATTTTCAACAAAAATTTCCTGCGGAGAGACAGCATCATCCCATTCATCGCACACCCCGGCATCCCCGGGCACATTTATGGGTAAGAGATGCAGTTTCATATCTTTTTTAACTGAAGGATATCTTATCCCTACCAAATATTTTTTTATTTTATGGAAGAAACCGTCTTTTGCATCGGGAACGTCTTGTGTCTTACTGAAACCTGCCAACACATCGCCCGGCCGGGAGAAATCACGCCGGCATATTTCAAACATAAGCCTTACCAGTTCGTTTTTTTTATTAACCCCCAGATGCATCGGAAATATGCGAGACAACTCGTTTTCGATTTCTTGCAGAAGTTCTATATTTTCCGACATTTTGCTCATTATTCCCATACCAATTCGACTTTATTCTTTCCGGCAATTTTGGCCTTAAAAAGACTTTCGTCGGCATTTCGGACTATATCCGCTATTTTACATTGTGGCTTCGGTTTCCTGATTGAAACTCCGCCAATAGAGATCGTGATCTTTATCGATTTCTGCCCTGAACTGCCCTTTATATTTGAAATGTTTTTTATTATGCGTTCGGCCACAACCCGTGCGCCCTGTTCATCCGTTTGCGGAAGTATGATGGCAAATTCATCGCCGCCATATCTTGAAACGACATCAATATTCCGCACGTTCCCTACAAGGGTAGAAGCTACTATCTTTAAAACCTCATCACCACATTGGTGACCATATTTGTCATTTATTTTTTTGAAATCGTCTACATCTAACATAAAAAGAGATATCGGCATTTTGTATCTCTGGGCACGTTTCAGCTCAACATCTATCATACTTTCAAAATAGCGTCGATTAAAAACCTCAGTCAACCCATCTATTACAACCTGTTTTCTGGTTTTTTCCAAAATTATGGCGTTCTCTATCGCCGCTACAGAATGAGCCGCAAGTGAGGTAAGAAGTTTCAAGTTTCCACCCGCATACATATCCACCGGATAAATATGGCGCATATTTGCATGTTTCGAATCCGGATCATAAATCTCAAACTGGCAGAATTTATCCCCTTTACACGCGCATTTCGTTTCAATAATATCCATTTTTTTGTGGAACATATTCTCCAAAAGTCCGGAATACATCCCGGCCTCAAAATAGCATATTGGCACACTTCCGCCGGTAACGCCCTTGGCCGTTATCCCTGAATTTTGCTCAATCAAAACCTTGTCAGGTCCGATATTTTTAACTTTTACTTTTATCCCAAATTCACCAACGCATTCAACTATATCTTTTTCAGATCTAATATCAAGACTCTCAACTATAGACTTGCCAAGTTTATACGCCACCGATAGCAGTCTTCCCTGCAACAGATTCTTTACCACAATCATACGAAACGCATCAGCGCCTGTGACATCACCGTGTTTTTTTTCACCGCTGATCATTGACATAATTTCATTCCTGGAAATAATAGCACTTTTAAACGGTTTCTGGCCGTTACTTATCTGTACTATATCCTCTAATTCTTCGGTAATACTTGCCATACGCTCGGCTAATTCGGCATTATTTGCAACGGTCGAGTTAAAAGATGCATCTGCCACACTTTTATTACCCTTCTTCATGTTTTATCCCCTTAGTTATGCAAATCAAGAAAAAACGATAGCACCCCCTAAGTATATCTGCAAATAACATTTGCTACAAATGCATAAATTAAAACTTCTCATTGTCTAATTATCTTCAAAACGCGCTACCCGCCCCCCCTTCTCGCCCTGGCGGGCGCGGTGCCGAAATGAGAAGTTTTCGGGAAAATTTATTTTCACGAAAACGACGAATGAAGGCACGACAAATTTGTGTTTGATTTCGTTCGAATTTGGCACATTTTGAGCGAAG
>Ga0116171_10000342_pt1 | contig 49773 bp, 34 predicted proteins | sample AD_JPNHW2_MetaG_FD_89798 | JGI IMG/M metagenome (GOLD analysis project Ga0116171, IMG submission 89798) | Active sludge microbial communities of municipal wastewater-treating anaerobic digesters from Japan - AD_JPNHW2_MetaG | ecosystem: Engineered > Bioreactor > Anaerobic > Digestate | place... | reverse complement strand
GGTAATAACAGCAGTGGCTTCACAGCGATAGCCGGTGGGTTACGATACAATAATGGGGATTACGATGGCGCGGGTATACATGGTTTATGGTGGACAGCAACAGAGTATAATGCGCAAAGTGCAGGGTACTGCTACTTGACTTCTCTTAGCTCAGGAGCGCACAGTTCTGCAACCACCAAGCTTGCAGGCCATAGTGTCAGGTGTGTCAAGGATTTCTAAGCTATTTGATTATTACAGAGACGCAATCGATTTTTTTATTTTAATACAAATTACAATGAGAAAAAAAATGAGCGAATAACCAACGAAACGCTAACACAGGGGCTTTGCATCAGGCGGGTACGGGAAAAATTTGAAACGAATGGAAAATTAATTAATTTTATGGACGGGTTGACACGGCAGGCCGGTTTAAAGCCCGCCCGCTGCAAAGCCCCAAACCGTTATGGGTGAGTTTAAAAACGGTACCGATGAATATTAAGACAATAATAGCTGTATTTTTTTGCGTTTTAATTATTTCGTATTCGTCGGGACAAAGTAAGGCCCGCGTTGAAGATAAAATTCAAATTGCATTACTTTTAGACGTTAGCGGGAGTATGGATAATTTATTATCTCAAGCTAAAGGCCAAATTTGGAGAATGGTCAATGAATTATCTAAAGCACAAAAAAACAATCAAAAACCTATAATTCAAATAGCCCTTGGAACATTTGGCAATGGCGCGTTTGGTGAGAATGGTTATTTTCATCTTTACACACCATTGACAAGCGACATCGACTCAATATCTGAAAATCTTTATAGCTTAACGACAGGAGGAAACCTGGAATATTGCGGCTTTGCAATAAATTTTGCGTTAGACAGTCTTGCATGGTCAAAGAATAAAAATGATTTGAAATTAATATTCATTGCTGGAAATGAACCATTCAATCAAGGCAGCATTGATTATATTTCAACATGCAAGAAAGCTGTCAAGAAAAACATTCTTGTAAATACAATTTACTGTGGTGATGAAAAAGCAGGTATAAAAGACCTTTGGGAAGATGGTGCAAAAACAGCAAGGGGAAAGTATATGGTAATCAATCAAGACTCCTTAATAAAATATGGTGAAACATTTTGGGACAAAAAAATTATTGAATACAACGATAAACTTAATAAAACCTATATTCCTTATGGCTTAGAGGGTGAAAAATGGTTCCAACGGTTACTGAAACAAGATGAAAATGTTTTATCTTTTGGTAATGCATTTATGAGAGAAAGGGTAGTTTATAAAGCCTCAAACAACTATCAGAATATTCTTTGGGACCTGGTTGATGCTTATATGAATGACAGCACAATTTTAAATAAAATTAAATTGAATGATCTTCCTGATAAGATGAAATCAATGACAACAGAAAAAAAGAAACAATATTTGGAACAAAAAAATACAGAAAGAGAACTTTATAAGGAAGGAATTAATACATATTATATCAAAGCACAAGAGTTTATTAAAACTTCCACAGGAAATGAAGATGCTTCAGTGACATTAGATAATGCGATAATTAAAACAATAATTGAACAAGCGACAAAAAAGGATTTTATTTTCAGATGAGAATTAATATCCAGCGCGTAAACGATAAGGCTTCGTGTAGCGCAGTTTAACATGAAGCCGTGTTGGACGAAAGCCCATCTGGTCAGGAGTTTCAGAAATAAAACGGATTCTGGATTGTTAATGACTTGGGGGCCGTTTGCTTTTGGTGCAATCTGTCAAATTTGTGGAAATTTACACGGAGAAAATTTCTGCGCAAAGAGAACCTTCTTTAACCGGAATTCAAAAAGTGTAAAGTAAAAAGCTCTAAAAGTGTAAAATGATTTGTTCTATAAATGTAAAATAATATCCCGCGGAGCAGGATAAGACATGAAAATCATTCAAACCCCGTTACCAAAATCTCCACCCTCCGGTTTTTCTCCATTTTATCTTCGCTGCGGGCATCGGGATATATCATTTTGGTGGCGCCATAACCCTTGAACGCCATGCGTTGTGTATCGATCCCGGCATCGTCCAGGTAATCGTAAATCGCTTTTGCCCGGTTGATGGACAGCTGCATGTTGTGTTCTTCCATATTGTCGCAGTCGGGCCATGTGGTCGGGCAGTTGACGTGCCCCTGTATCTCAATATGCAGCGACGGATTGCGTTTCATGGTGGTGGCAATCACTTCGAGCGCCGGTTTTGATTCGGGAAGTATTTGTGCCGAATTACCATAAAATAAAATGTTTTCGAATACCACATTTTGCCCGACTTTGATCCGGCTCATTTCCAGCTTTACCGTGGTGTTTTCGCCTGTTGCAATGGTTTTAAAATCTTTGGCATTGTCAAAATAATTTTGAGCTTCGGCCTTGATGACAAAAGATCCGGAAAGCGCCAAACTCGCCACATAAGATGAGACGCTGTCGGCAGCGGCGGCAGGCGGCAGGTTCGCCTTGTTCTTATAATATATTTTCAGGTTGGCGGCCACCAGCTTCTGTGTTTCCTTGTCCACAATATTTATATTCACCGTGGCATTTTCCGGAGTCTTGGTAACCGTTTTCTGCGGCGTCTTATTTTCAGTTATTACAGGCTCTGCTGTTTTTCGTATTCCGGAATAATGCAGGATCACCGTATGCCCGCTGCCGTTGGGATAAACATTGTCAACCACCAGGTAATAGATTTCTCCTTTTTTTACCGCGATGCTTTTGCTGAACGAAGCCCCGGGCCCGGAATGTATATATTCATCGGGGGCCTGTTTTGATAAGCCGGTCCTGCTTTTAATTTTTAAATCGTTGCGCGAGATGCAGGTGCGTACCGGCTTGATTTTTTTCTCCGCCACATCCGTGCAAAATGTTTTTCCGCTGTATTTGTAAAGGATAAAATCATAATCGTCTTTGACGTTCACCGGGATGATGTCGATCTCAAGGGTGGCGTCGTATTTTGCTTTGAAAAAATACCAGCAGGTGTTGTGTTCTTTTTCAAATTCGTACAGGCTGTTTTTGGTGCCGGTAATTTCCATGACGGAGCCGTACCCCGCCGGGGCATTGGTCGGGCCAAAGATGGTATCTTTTATTTCCACCGGTTTTTTGCAATCGCCATTTTCGGTTTTTATCAAAAAATTACTTTGAGCAAACACCTGTGCCGCTGCTAATAACCCAACCGTCAGAGAAATGAAAAACTTCATTGTAAATTATTTGATCAATACCAGTTTTTTTTCACCCAGCTTTTTCTTTCCGTCAAGCGAGAAAAGCCGCGCATAATACGTTCCGGCTGCAACATCCGCTGCCTGCCATATGGCCTTGTGTTCATTGCTGCCGGCCTCAATCACGCTGACTTCGTTTCCTGCCACATCATAAATTTTTATGGATGCTTTTTCGTTAATATCAAACGAAAAAGTAAAAGAATTATTTGACGGGTTGGGAAAAGCTTCCAAATGATTTTTCGGAGTTTCGGGGTTGTTTACAGAAGCAACATAAGGCGTTCCAACCGCAAAACAATATTCGCCTTTACGCAGGGTATCGACAATCAGATATCCCACTGTCGAAGGGCCAAGGCGTGAAAAATGCGTGATGCTCCAGTCGGCAGCGGTATTGGGCCGGTAAAGCAGCAGCAGCGAATCCGTCGAAGTGTATACAGGCAGCAGGATATTGTCGATATTTACTGTTGACGTACTTGCGTTACGGTTGTATTTAAAACGTGCGCTGGCAATAAAATTTTCAGGGAAAATACCATCCACCTTCCAGTAATGAACATCCGAAAGCCTGAGAATATCGGGGTTTGCGGCCTTCAGCGGATCGGGGGCCACCCAGTTGTGTTCCACGCGGACCAGTGCGGAATCGTTGATGCCGCTCACATCCACCCGGCAATAGGTGAGTGGCAGGTCGTACGTGCCGGTGGTTTTGATGACTTTATACATGTCTGTGATGGCATCGGAAGTTTTTTCATTAAAATCCATCATGGCAACGTCAGGAATGAAAGGCACTACAAATTCTTTGCTTGCTGCGCTTCCTGAGAATTGGATGGTATCCGAAAATAACTGCCAGTTGTTTTTTCCAAAGGTAATTTCCACCCGGTTGGAATTGGCCAATGCAGGTGCATGGTGCAGGCGCTGCCTTACATACACCCGGACTTTGATCTCTGGGCTTGTCTGGGTAACCACAAAAGAATCAATGGAAAAATGCGGAAAGCCCGGGCTGAACACCCATGCCTGGAAAAAATCATTCAAGTTCACTCCGGTTTGTGTGCTTAGGTAATCGCGCATGCCGGCAGACGAAATATCCCGAAACTGAAAATCATTGGTCATAGCCTTCACAGCAGCAAAAAAGACACTGTCGCCCAGATAATTTCTTAATGTATGCACCACATCGGCTCCTTTATCGTAAACCGTGTTGCTGTATGTATACGCGTCGGGGATTCCGTAAACCGCACGGTATCCCTGATCCACCACATGAGCCTCCGTGATCACGCTGAAATGATTTTCCCTGACGTTTTGTTTGTATGCATCTGTACCGTAGAGCAATTCCATGTATACGGATTCACAGTAACGCGCCCAGCCTTCGTTGATCCACATGTCTAAAGCGGTGCTGCAGGTAACCAGATCGCCAAACCACTGATGCGACAATTCATGCGCATAGAGCGATTCATAGGTGAGGTTGCCGTTGATGCACACAAGCGGGTATGCAATATTGGTCGAATGTTCCATGGCGCCGCTGTTAAACGGCACGCCTACATAGCCGACGCGTTCCCAGCGGTATGGCCCGAAGCGGTTTTCGAAAATAGCCAGGATCTGTTTCAGGTTGATGAAAGACCCTTTTGCCAAAGTGGTGTCAGACGGCCGTACATAAATATTTATAGGGACCTTGCCCGACATGCTGTTAAACGTATCGGTAACGGAAACATAATCACCAACCGCTACCGACGCCAGGTATGTGGGAATAGTGGCGTGGATTTTCCAGTGAAAGGTGCTGCTGTTGTTGCCGTTATCGGTGACCGACATCAGCGTGCCGCCGCAAACGGCTTTTTTATCGTTCTTCACGGTGATAAAGCAGTCGTAGGTGGCCCGGTCCACAAAATCGTCCAGGCACGGGAACCAGACACGGCCATAGTTGTGCGGAACAGCCTGGAAGCCGACACCCAGGTTGTAGGCAAAGGAACTGTCGTTCGTGAAATAAAAACCGCCCCAGCCGGATTCGTCAACCTGCGGAATACCATGGTAGTGAACCGAAAGCAACACGGTATCGTTTATGTTTATCGAATAGGGAAGGTCGATGCGGATGACGGTATCATTATAGGTGAAGGTGGCCAGCGGGTTGTTCTGAAAGTTTATAGAATCAATATTCAGCTTAAGCAGGTCCAGCTTTATCTGCGATAGGTTGTTTACGTTGGGCGTGATCGTAAGTGTGGTAAATCCCGAGATGGTTTTGGTTGATAAATGCACAAGGTCCAGGTTGATGCTGTAATTCAGGACATCAACAGAATCGCTGACGGCTTTGGACTGTTTTGCAGGAAAGGCAGTTATTGCTGTCAAAAACAAGGGTATGAGGAGGAGGTTTTTTATTTTCATAGTTGAAAAATATTTTGCAAGGATTTCAATTTCATTATTCTTGTGGCGGTGGCTGAGCCTGTCGAAGCCACCGCCACCGGGGTTATAAAAATAACCAATAATCAGAACTTTAGTCCACAATGCGTATTATTCAAGTTAGAGAACACATACAAAAATAAGAACATTCTCCGTTTTATGTTGTGCTCCGATAAATATTTTGATTTGGCGGGGCATCAGCTTATTAAAAGATTTTATCTTTGTGTCTTATTGAGAATTTTATGAAAAAGTATTTTTTAACTGCTTTATTCTTCATTTTTTCTTTTTCACCTTACGCCTTTTCGCAAAAAGTCTGGACGCTTGAAGATTGCATTTCCCATGCCCTTGAAAACAACATCCAGATAAAGCAGCAGCAGCTGAGCACGGCGGTTTCGAAACTTCAATACAACCAGAGTATAGCAGCGCTTTTTCCATCGATCAACGCCAGCGCCACCCATGTTTATAACAACGGCCAGACGGTAGATATGTACACCAACTCTTTTGCTACGCAAACCGTTCAGTCGAATAATTTTTACCTGAGCGGCAATGTGGTGCTGTTTAGCGGGCTGCAGCTTCTTAACGGCTTAAAACAAAAACAACTCGATTTCCTGGCCAGCAAGTACGATCTCGAAAAAATGAAAAACGACATTTCGCTGACTATTGCCACCGCCTATCTTCAGATTTTGTACAATAGCGAACTGCTGGAAACATCCAAAAGCCAGTATGAGATCAGCAAACAGCAGCTCGAACGGACCAAAACCCTGTTTTCGGTTGGAACCATTGCCAAAGGAACCTTATTACAGATGGAAGCGCAGGCAGCAGCTGATGAACTTCAGGTGGTGACGGCACAAAATCAGCTTGACCTGGCGTACCTTTCGCTGGTGCAGTTTCTCGACCTTCAGTCAACACAGGGTTTTGAAATAGAAAAACCGGCCTTAACGTTACCCGACGCCAATGTGTTGTTGCAACAGGTTGATGCCATTTTCAATAAAGCCATCGCCATCCAGCCTGATATTAAAAGCGCTGAACTGAAAGTCAGGAGCGCCAAAAAAGGCTTGCAGTCCTCATGGGGGATGATGAGCCCGACGATTTCCCTCAACGCGTCTTATGGGACAGGCTACTCCGGCGCAAGTAAAAATATTACCAACGCCACTATTTCCGGGTACCAAACTATCGGGGTCACCGAATCGAACGAAATGGTTTACGGGCCGACATACCAGTATACTTACGAAAATGTGAAGTTCTGGGATCAGCTTGATAAAAACCTGAACAGCTCGGTGGGATTGTATCTTAACATTCCCATTTTCAACAAATGGCAGACAAACACCATGATCGGCACATCAAAGATTTCTGTAGCCAACGCCGAACTCGTGCTTCAGAATACCAAAAACCAGCTTTTAAAAACCATACAACAGGCTTATGCCGATGCCCGGGCCGCGCTGAACAGGTATAACGCAAGTCTGAAAACGGTGGAGGCGCTTACCGAATCTTTTGCCTACACCCAGCAAAAATTTGATGTTGGTATGGTAAACTCAATAGATTATAACGATGCCAAAAACAAACTGACGAAAGCAACGTCAGATCTGTTACAGGCCAAATATGAATATGTTTTCAGGATCAAGGTGCTTGATTTTTATCAGGGCAATCCTCTTACACTCAAATAAAATGTTTCTATGAAAAAGAAAAGAATCATTCGTTTTTCAATTATCGGAGTAGTGCTTATTATCATCCTTCTTGCCGTCGGGAAGAAAGCAGGATGGATAGGAAAAAAGGATGTCACAGAAGTTTCTACCGAAAAAGTTACGAAGAGAACCATTATTGAAACAGTATCGGCCAGCGGCAAGATACAACCCGAAGTGGAAGTGAAGCTTTCTCCGGACGTGTCGGGCGAAGTGGTTGAACTCCTCATCAAAGAGGGCGATAAAGTAAAAAAAGGGGATCTTCTTGCCAAGATAAAGCCCGACATTTATGAATCCAATTATGAGCAGATGCAGGCGGCGCTGAACTCACAAAAAGCCAACGAGGCCAACGCCAAGGCGCGCCTGGCACAGGTGAAGTCGCAGTTCATCAATGCCAAACTTACCTATGACCGTAACGAGACCCTTTTCAAGCAAAATGCTATTTCACAGTCGGAATACGATGCTGCTAAAACAGCTTTTGATGTAGCCAAGGAAGAAGTTGCAGCCGCTGAAGAATTATACAAAGCGGCACAATTCAACGTGCAAAGCACCAACGCCACGGTGAAAGAAGCCCGTGAAAACCTTGCAAAGACCAATATCTACGCGCCTGTCGACGGAACTATTTCAAAGCTCAACATCGAACTGGGCGAGCGTGTTGTCGGAACCACCCAGTTTGCCGGGACCGAGATCATGCGCATCGCCAACCTCAACGAAATGGAGGTGAGTGTTGACGTAAATGAAAACGACATCGTCCGCGTGGGCCTCAATGATACGGCGCTTATTGAAGTGGATGCTTACCTGAACCGCAAATTTAAAGGCATCGTTACTGAGATCGCTAATTCCGCTGAAACCACAGGCGTCACGACCGACCAGGTAACAAATTTCACTGTTAAGATCCGGATTTTGCGTGAAAGTTATCAGGATCTGATAAATCCCGAACACCCGAACCTTTCTCCCTTCAGGCCGGGAATGTCGGCAACGGTCGATATCCAGACCAAAACCGTATATAATGTGTTGTCGCTGCCGATACAGGCTGTTACCGTGAGGGAAGACACCGCCCATAAAGAAAAGAAAGAAATAAAACCTGAACAGGAGACAGATGAAACCCAGACGGCTGTAAAGAAAACCGAGCACGCCGAGCCGCAGCAGGAATATGTTTTTCTTTATAATGACGGAAAAGTGAAAATGGTGAAAGTGAAGTCGGGTATACAAGACAATATGTATATCCAGATTCTCAGCGGGCTTAAAGAAAACGACGAAGTGGTGACGTCTCCGTATACGGCCATAACCAAAACCCTTAAAGACAATGCCGCGGTTAAAAAAGTAGATAAGAAAGAGTTGTTCAAAGAGGAAAAGAAATAATTCTTGTAACGGTGGCCCTGATTTTACATATTGAAACCGCCACGAATATTTGTTCGGTTGCCTTGTCTGACAATAAAAAATTGCTGGCCTTACGCGAAACGGCAAAGACAAATTCCCATTCCGAACTTGTTACGGTATTTATACAGGAAGTGATGGCGGAGGCTAAAACGGCACTACAGCAGATAGATGCTGTGAGCGTAAGTATGGGCCCCGGCTCTTATACAGGCTTGCGTATTGGTGTATCTGTTGCAAAAGGCTTGTGTTATGCCCTTGATAAACCTCTTATAAGTGTTGGAACCCTGACGGCTATGGCCTACGGCGCGGTACAGCAAACTACTGAAATGGATAGCACGCTATTATTATGCCCCATGCTTGATGCCCGCCGCATGGAGGTTTATTATGCGCTGTACACCAAAAACCTGGATGAATTTCAGGAGCCGGCTGCGGAGATCATGGATGAACATTCGTTTTCGGAGCTGTTAAAAAGCCACAATTTATTGCTTTTCGGCGATGGTATGGAAAAATGCAAAACTCTTTTTGAAAAAAATTCCGCAGTTAATTTTATTGATGGCTTTTTGCCTTCGGCAAAATTTATGATTCTTCCTGCGCTTGAGAAATTCCGTACTGGCAATTTTGAGAACGTCGCGTATTTTGAACCTTTTTACCTGAAAGATTTTATCGCCGGAAAGCCCAATGTAAAGGGGTTGAAATAAAAAAGGCGGCCTTCAGAGCCGCCTTTTTTATAGTATAATCTTTAAATCAATTACCTTGATTTGATAAATTTTTCGGTGATAACGCGTTTGGTTTCATCCTTAATAGAATAAAAATATACGCCATCGTTTAAGTTGCTGCCGTTAAAATTAAAATAATTTTCACCGGCATTGGTATTCAGATTTTCTGAATAAACTTCGCTGCCAACCATATCAAAAACTCTTAAAGATACTGTTTGCGGGATTTCTGTGAAGCACCCGAGTTTCATGGTTGAGTTAAAAGGATTTGGTTGCGGTTCAATAATGCCAAAAGCACCACGAGTGTTTTCTGCAACAGATGCAGCCGGGCTTACATGAACAACCAACGGCATGCCCGAATCATAACCATCAGGATTTGTAGGACAAGTAACGCAAACCGGTGTGCCTAAAATTAATGAATACACATCAACCAGTACCGTAACTGAGGTATAGCCGGCGCTTCCAATTGGAGGTGTTCCTGTTACCAATACACATTTTGCTTCGCCTGCAGGTAATTCGCAGTTTGAAGGATTGCATGCATAGCTTAACCATGCCGGTTTGTCAAGTAAATTTTTAACAACGATATGGTCAATGGTGATATGGCCGGATGATCCAACACTGGCAGTGTCCGGGCAAATAATGGTCAGAGTGAGGTTTAAAGGAACATTTTCCTGGGCTTCAATAGTATCCGGAACCATTTCACCGTTACCTTCGGGGTCGGTTACAAGCGGATCAGGAGTACATTGTCCAAAGGCAAAGCCTGCAGAAAAAACGAAAAGGCTTACAAAAACAATAGAGAGTAATGATTTTTTCATAGTTTTTTTTATTAATTTTGGGTGCAAAGATACACCTTTTTAATAAAATGACAATTTTAACAAAAAATTAATAAAAAAATTCTTAAAATATGGCTGGGGTGAACATTGAGAAGCTTTCTGAAACAACAATTCAAAACAGGGGAATCCGCTCATGGCCCATATGGACCAAAGAGGTTTCGCGCTTCGACTGGTACTACGACAGCGAGGAGGAATGCCTGATCCTTGATGGGGAAATACTCATTGAAACTCCGGAAGGGAACTTTGAGATTCATCCCGGCGATTTTGTTACGTTTAAAAAAGGGTTGAAGTGTGTGTGGAATGTCAAAAAACCCGTCCGGAAACATTATAATTTTAAATAAGACCCTTTGAAAGGAACCATTGTTAAATCAACCGGAAGCTGGCATACCGTCAAAACTGATGATGGGAAAACTTTCGAGTGCAAGCTTAAAGGCCAATACCGTATCAAGGGTTTGAAAGCCACCAATCCGGTAACTGTGGGCGATCATGTGGAATTTTATTTCCCCGGCAATGAAGAGGTCGGGATGATCGACAAAATAGAGCCGCGCAAAAACTATATCATCCGCAAATCAAAAAAACTATCAAAACAGGTTCACATCATCGCCGCCAATATTGACATGGCTTATTTGGTGGTTACCCTGGCGCAGCCGCGCACGTCCACCGGGTTTATCGACCGTTTTCTCATCACCGCCGAAGCCTATCACATCCCGGCAAGTATCATTTTTAATAAAATCGACCTGTATGATGAAAAACTCCGGCAATACTATGAAGAACTAAAAGCCATTTACACTGCTGCCGGATATCCCTGCCTGGAGGTTTCTGCACTTCGTGGAGATAATGTCAGCGAATTAAGAAATTTGCTGGAAGGGAAGATTAATTTGTTTTCCGGCCACTCCGGTGTGGGGAAGAGTGCGCTTATCAACGCCATTGATCCCTCGCAACACCTCAAGACCGGCGAAATTTCCGAAATGTTCCTGAAAGGCAAGCACACCACCACCTTCACCGAAATGATCTGCCTGAAAAGCGGGGGATACATCATAGACACGCCCGGCATCAAGGAGTTTGGGCTTATTGATTTCAAGCGCGAAGACCTCACCCATTATTTTCCGGAATTTTTCAGACTGCTCCCCGAGTGTAAATATTACAACTGCACTCATATCAGCGAGCCGGACTGCGCGGTAAGAAAGGCGGTTGAGACAGGCATGGTCAGCCAGTCGCGTTATAACAATTACCTCAGTATCTTTTTCGGAGAAGATATTGATATTAATGAATGGGAGAGGTAAGCTACCGGTGGCTTCGACAGGCTCAGCCACCGGGGGACGATAGGCTCAGCCACCGGAGCGACAGGCTCAGCCACCGGAGCGACAGGCTCAGCCACGTTATCAAAATGCTGCCTGAGGCACTCGAAGGCAGCACATCCTCAGCCAACGGAGATGATAAGAAAATAGTTTAAAATGAAAATATAATTTAAGAACAAGGATTAACGAATGTAGATTTTCGATTCTAAACCCTTCTTAGATCAAAAATCGTTAATCCTTAATCGATATTACTTTTTGATTACATTTAACTCCTGATGAATAACAATAATATCTTACCCCGGACTCAGGTTAGTACCTTGTCGAATAATTGTTTTTTACAACCTTTGCCACATTGGTGAATGATTCAGATTTAAATTCCACCGTATAGATGCCAACTTTCAGATCTGCCAGATTCAGTTTTGTGCTCCGGCTTTCCGCATCAGCAGCGGTAAGATTCTTTTCAAAAACCATATTTCCAAGCATATCATAAACACGGATCACCGCATTTTTGAAATCAACATTGCTTAGGTTCACCTGTATTTCGGAAGTGAACGGGTTGGGATAATAAGAAATTCCCTGTCCGTCGGCATTTTCTCCACAAATAACTGCGACCGGGCTGAACGTTTCCGATCTGCCGTCGTAATCTGTTTGTTTCAGGCGGTAATAAGCTGTTCCTGAAAGAGGGTTGTGATCTGAAAAAGCATAATCAATGCGGGTGTTGCTGTTGCCGTTTCCGCTGACACTTCCAACAAATTCCCATTTTACAGCATCGGAACTTCTTTCGATGGTGAAAACAGCATTATTGGATTCACTTGCTGTGGTCCAACTCAGGTCTATATTTTGCCCGTCACATGTTGCAGAGAACGAAAGCAATTCGACAGGAAGGGGAGAATTCACATTGTTTTTTGCAATGGCAAAGTCGCTGAATACGGTCAGGGCGGTCCGTTTGGCTGTTACCCAGTTCCAACTCGTTCCCATGCTTTGGGTGGCATTATCGTGTGTTCCCTGGGTAACCCATGGCGATGCACCATTAGGCCTTTTAATTACGGCGTGCGAACCGGCTGTCAGACCCTGGTTCGTGTGGCCACGTGAAGTAAGGGTTACATCATAATTATAAGTGCCGGCATTTGGGGTTATCGTCCAGAAACCGTAATTTAACAATTCCATTAATAAATCGGAGTTCACTAATAGCCCTAGTGGCGAAATATCAATAGGCGTAGTATGTGGTGCTGTAAAGAACGCATCAATATATCCCAGGCCTGATGATGAGTTGAGGTTTATATTCGCATATTCATATTGTGTGGCTGTTCCCACAGGGAAGTCGTAAGAGCCGGTTGAAAGAACATTTCTGCGAAGGTTACCATTAATATAACCGGTAAATGCGGTTGAGCCCGGAATTACATGTCCGGTAATGGAGGATGTGGCGGTGTTAATAATATTAGCCTTATTAAAATCTGTAGTAATAACACCACTTGTTAAAGTGAGGATGTTATTTATAATAATGTCACTACCTAAAGTCAATGTGTTTGATGTTGCAGTTTTCAACATCGCAAGATTATAAAAATCAAAATTACCGCTACCGGATAAAACACTATTGTCATCTTTAAAATTTACAACCCCTAGTGTGAAGGCAACGGTTCCATTTTGGGTCCAGTCCCCATAAATATCCAATCTGCTATTACTATGATTCATTGTCAACGTGCGGCAATTCTCAATAATCAAATCATTGCATTCAGCCGTGACAAAATTGTAAGCCACTGGGTTCCCTATGGTAGGTTCATTAAAAACACCGGATATGGGAATAATTACATTTGTATATTTATCTGGTACCCTCATAGATTGCCAATTTGCGCAATTGAACCAGTTGCCATCAGCCGAGCCGTTCCAATGCCCATCTGAAAAGCCTCCTGGAAGAATTGTCAAAAGCATTCCATCGTCATACTGCGGGCCAGTAACCTGATAAGCATTGCAGTCCGCGTAAGATGTCCAATTTGTATTGGAATTAATTCTGTCAATCCACTCGCGTTGTGTTGCCGGGGTTAATGGTCCAGTATATTTGTTGTAATCAGAAGACCCCGTCGGAGCCATATTCAGACATTCCATTCCAGGATACAAATTCGACCTTTGCGTTGGCTTATCATGAGCTGTTGTCGTGTCTATACAAGAAGCTTCCCATGGGTGATCCGGGTTGGTTGAAAATGCAAATAACAATCTGCCTGTCCCCGGGAATGTTGCATTATGGCAAGCAGCAGTCCCACTACCTGAAGGCGGACAGGTACCTGTAGCACAATTATTTGTTCCACCATTCCATTGACAATCCTGGCCAATATATAATTGATCTCCACCGTTATTTAGGTTAAACAGTGTTCTTGTGGCATTTGTTCCCAAATCAGTTGCAGACCATAGCGCATCCGGATAAATGAAAACTACATCATGAGTGACATTCATATCAGTCCTGAACGTGATTACAGTCCCCGCCGGGATGGTGCCTCCAGTGCGGGTTAAGACAGCCCCTCCCTCTGTATTTCCCCATTGGCCAGATCCTGTGTAATTCCGTTCATAGGGATTGTCCGTAATTTGTATTTGAGTCCCATTCGTGATATCCACAAAACACATAAAGCTGATTTCATCTCCATTATTTGACCCGGAAACACAGGCGCCTCCTCCCGATTCCATGTTTGCATTTACAGCCAGAATCACCAGATCTCCGTATCCTATTGTGGCAGCACTGGTAGTTGCCAATGTTGTAAGATTAATTACATTTGAGCTCAAGCTGGTTCCACATGAATTTTTCGCACGTACTCGATAATAATATGTTGTGCTCACATTCAACCCTGAAACATTATAAGAAGTCACATTGCCAACATCTTTATTGTTGAAGCCAGTAACAAACGATGTGAATGAGGCATCTGTAGCAACATCAAGATAGTATTTTGTCGCGGAAGAGACACTTGCCCAGTTTGCTGTAAAATATGTTCCGCCATTGGATGTTGCAGCAGAAGCTACAGGTGCAGCCGGAGCCCCGGAACAATTTGTAATCAGAATATCATCGACATATAGCTCAAACTGATTCGCTGCACTGTAGCCATGAAATCCAATATAATAATCTCCGGAGGTGCCAGGGGTAAAAGACCCTGTTCCTTGAATGTATGATTCATTATAAATCGATGTGTTAGAAAAAATTGGTCCGTTCGTCATTCCTGCGGCTGTAGCAGTTGTTCCCCATTTAACTTCAAGCTTTTCAGTATATGTATTCAAACCAGCTCTAAAATAAAAACTTATGTTGTAAGTAGTACCAGCAACCAATGCCAACTTTGGTGTATAAAACCAATCATTCATCGTGGCAGATGTATTCCCAATATACATTGAGTTTATCCCTGAATAAGGATTTGCAGCTGATGTAATCCAGTATTCAGCATCACTATTGTCATTTGTCTGAGTCCATCCACAAGGAAGACTTGGTTCTCCAACAGCATCAAAAGTTTCTAACTGAGGAAATGTTGTCATAACACAACTACCACATACAATATTAACATCATCAAGAGCAACATTGCCTGCTTGCTTCTGCGAATAAGAAAACCTAAACTTCGTATAGGAACCAATTGAATTATATGTTAGAATTGTTCCTGTTGTAGGAATGTTGTTAAATTCATCGATAGTGATCCACGAACTTCCATCCCAACCTTCAACAAGAAACTTAGAATTTGGATTAATGGATAAACCTTTTATCCAAAATGAAAGTTGAGTAGGGCTAGTAACATCAGCTGTCTCAATCTGATCCAGTTCGTCATCAAACTTTATTGAAGGGGAAGCAATGCCATAATTTCCAGATGTAGCGTATGTTGAGGTAATACCAGTAAAACTCCATCCACCCGGAGCTACTGGCCCACCAGCAAAACCCTCACTACCACATGCAGAATATGATAATGCAGTTGTTGTTTGATTTGCAGGATTTCCCACAGCATCAGGAGTCATGAAAAGGATATTGGAGCCAGTACAATTAGCTTCATAAACTTTAAAATAATAGGTAGTTGATATGCTAAGACCTGATAATGTGACTGACGTTCCTGAGCCATTATAAACAACCTGCTCTCCCGAACCGCCATAAACCGCATTGGCAGATGGATCCGTTCCATTAACCGGGTTTGTGAATGAGTTTGATGTGTTGATTATCACAATGCGCTTACTTCCGTTTCCGATAGTCCAGCTAACAGTCATTTGAACATTGGTAACATCGGAAAATGTAATGGCTGTTGCTTGTGTTGTAGGCGCAGCACAGGATAACGTAGCATAACTTAATGGATTGTCAGTTGCGGTGTTGGTTTGATAAACTGTTTCCGTGCCGCTGCAATTGTATTCATATACCCTGAACCAATAGGTTGTCCCCGGGTTTAAACCGGTTACGGTCACATTACTGCCATTACTGTTATAAACAACCTGTTCACCCGAACCACCATATACAGAGTTTGCAGATGGAGATGTGCCATTGGTTGGATTAGTGAAGGAGTTCGATGTGTTCATTATTACAATCCTGTTGGCACCGTTACCGCTGGTCCATCCAACCGTCATCTGATTGGTGCCAACTGATGAAAATGTCAGGACCGAAGCCTGCGTTGTTGGCGCAGTACAGGATGTAGTTCCCTGACTGTTAGGATTATTTGTTGCCGTCGAAGTAAAATACTTTGTACTTGTACCTGCACAATTGTACTCGTAAACTCTGAACCAATATGTGGTCCCTTGTGTTAATCCTGTAACAGAAACACTGCTTCCATTATTATTATATACAACCTGTTGTCCAGAACCACCATAAACAGTATTTGCAGTTGGATCAGTTCCATCTGTTGGGTTCGTGAATGAATTACTCGTATTCATTATTACAATACGCTTACTTCCATTACCATTGGTCCAGTTCACAGTCATACTGTTGTTGCCGATACCGCTGAATGTGATGGCGCTTGCCTGGCCGGTGGGAGGGGTGCAAGCAGAGGCAACAGTTACTTTAACATTATCCCCAAAAGCAGTTTGATTTGCACCAGTAGAACCTTGCCAGTAATAACCAAGATAACCAAGACCTGATCCAGTATATAGATTATCTGTTGCTGTCCCTTGAGATGTTAAAGAACCTGATGATGGATCGGAAAATGCAGAGGTTCCATCATTTCTTAGAAATAATTCCCATTGATTTGTTGAGGGATTATAGGTCACTTTAATACTTAAATATTCGGTCCCGAAATCTGTCAAACCGGCTGTATTGGAGGTAATAATGTTAGTTAGTGTTCCTTGTAATCCATTAGTGTATTTGGCAAGCCTAATTGGGTCTGTGGTTCCTGATTGGCCATATAAAATAGCATATCCATTACCGACAGTAGCAGCATTGTTTGATGACCCAGCTAATATAAAAGCTACACTATAAGAACCCGTGCTGAAACCAGCCGGGTCCGTTCTAATCTGGCGAATGTTTAATGTCCAGGTCACAAGGCCAGAATTTAAACTTAAAGTAGTATTATATGGAGATGAAAACGCACTCGTTTGGGTTGATGTAAAACACCACCCATTTACATTTGCTGTAACACTTGCATCGTTTGCCAACTCTAACTGTGCTGGTGATGTATTCCTTCTTGCCCCCCAATCATCTCCACTTCTTGTAACAGACCAATTACTTGAGCCAATTGTACCACTTGTTGTCCAGGAGGTACTCTGATTCAATGAAAAATCATCAGAAAATACTGTTACCTGTCCCCAACCCTCCAAACTAATACCAGTAAGGGCTATGAAAGCCATCAAAAACAAAACAAAACGAAAAACACCAGGTTTTTGCCGTGCGCGGTGCCGGCGGGGTTCTAAGTGTTCAGCCGGCTTTAAATATATTTTATTCATAGCCTTACAAAATTTAATACGTTAACAACGGGATTGTATAGTATTATCTTTTAAGCCGGTTTCAGTCATTCCGGCACATCGTCGCCGGAACGCATCAAGGATGCTCAACTTAGAAAAGATCAAATTTCAAAAAACGATTATTGCAGGACAAAAGTACAAAAAATATTCACAAATTGCAAAAAAAATATGTTAAATTTATAATATATTTTTTAGAATGTCAACTGTTTACATTTATTATTTGGTGTTCTGAAATTGAAGCAATTATTAAACACAGGTTTTTTAAGAATAATTGGTCTGCATCATAAAAAGATGAAAGACGATCCATAATAAATAAACAATTGCTGAACCGCAATAAGATCAAATGTTTTGTACATTTGCCTTCAAATAACCATATAGCTATTTACCGATGAAAAAAATATTACTGGCAACGGCCATTGTGTTCCTGATAAGCAGCCTGGCACCTGCCCAACAACCCGATCATCTTAGCCGCCTGCGCCAAAACATGCACTACCCATATCCTCAGATCCTAAATAAAAACGATGCAAAGGCCTATACCATCAAGCTGGACAGCATCACCTCCGAACAATTTTGCCTGAGCTGGACTTACAACGCCCAGGGACAGATCGTGGAGGAGGTCTTTCGTGACAAGTTCGACCCTGCTACCTATAACTGGCGGGAAGTTGCTTCTTTTGATTCCGCAGGTAACATAATCCGTATAGATATGTACTACTGGGACGTTGACGACTGGGTTAACAGCGCATACCTGGAGTTTGAATACAACGCACTGGGACAGCGGACTCAGCGTATCAATGTAAATAATTTTGACGGAACCTGGACGATCGGCGGAAAAGGGTTTTATACATATACCGCGAGTGGAAAACTATCGCAGTATCTGCAGCAGATCAACATGGGCAGCTATTATGAAGATATAACCAGGGATGATTATTACTATGCTCCCGACGACAAGCTGGAAAAGGTGGTTTACTTTTATTACCAGGCGGTATGGGATACTTCACAGAAAGTTATTATAACCTATACGGGCGATCTGGTTGAAAGCTACTCTGAATACTTATACAATGCCGGCGTCTGGGAAAACTCAGCTAAATTCCAGTGGTTTTATTCGGGGGCCAACAATGCCTCACATCGGGATTATTTCCTGGCAAGCACCCCGTCCACCTGGTCGGGCGTGCAGGACCGTTATGAATACCGTTATGATACAACGGCCAGCGCTGCCGAAATTTTATTTCCCCTGACGTCAAGCTATTTCGCTAACGATTATCAGTGGTTTACCATGAACCATAAGCGTACAGAACAAGATTGGTGGACAACGGACGTAAATACGCAGGTGTTTTCGTTTGTAGAGACACAGTATTACCATTATTCGTCTGCCGCCAACCTGGGCGTAAACGCTCCGGATGCTGTTGCTGAAATGGAGGTTTATCCGAACCCGGCGACAGAAGCCTTCAGCGTCCGTTTGCCTTCAAAATACGGCACATGGAACCTGGTGATGACAGACATGACAGGCAAGACTGTTAAAACCTCCAACGTGGTAGCCGGACAGGAAATGTCCGTCAGCGATATTCCGGCAGGGTGTTATTTCATAATCCTTTCGGACAAAGACGGTGTGGCAGGCCGCACCAAGCTTATAATCGAATAGAGCTCACAGATCTATTGCCGGATAAATTTTGCGTATTAAAAAAGCTGCCTTTACAAGCAGCTTTGTATTTGTTATTTTGTGACAAAATAGTATCACGTTTTTATTTCATTTTAAAAAATGTTAATTATTTGTTTGTTTTATTAAAACAATCTGTATTTTTGGAAATCGTTTGCAAGCAGTTGTTGTTTGGTGTTAACGCTTTAAAAACCAATCACAGCAAGCCAATCATGAGTGCCCCATTAAATAAAACCATGAATGAACAAATACAAATAATATCTACGGAATGGGGATTAATATTTGATCCTGTATCTGGATTTGAATTGAATGATCATAACATTTTTTCAGTTATTGACTTTGCGTTGGATAATTGTAAGGAGAAAAAAAAGTCAAGGTTACTGTTCGACGAGACAAATATTAAAAGGAAATTATCATGCGCTAAAATAATAGATGCAGTGGAACATTTCAGAAGATATTCTGAAAATTCAGGCGTTTATAGGCTTGCGTTCGTTTTGCAGGGAAATTATGACAGAACAGATTTAAGATTTGTTGAAAATGTTGGCTACAACAGAGGAATAAGAATTGAACATTTTTATGACAAGAATAAAGCAATAGAATGGCTAAAGAGTAAAGACATTTCCCCCGCAGACAAATAATTGTAACCCGTCCCCTCCTTCCTGTATTAGCGTATTTTCCCCAAGGAAAAATTCATTATCAGCACGGGTATTATAAAAAAAAATTGTTTGCTGAAATTCGTAAAATCATACAAACAAAAAAGCCACACCAGGGAATTGATGCGGCTTTTGTTGTCCTGTCAGGGGTCGAACCTGAACTCTTCTGATCCAGAGTCAGACGTGTTGCCAGTTACACCACAGGACAATGAGGCTGCAAAATTATGAAAGTTTTATGAAAAAAAAACTTTTTTTGCAAAATACTTTGTCCCACCCGCCCGGCAAAGGAAAAACCCCACCCGGGATACCACTTTTTGAACCCTTACAGGCCCTGTTTTTATACCAAAGTGAATTTGCAGGTAGTCCAAAGACGTACTACAAATTCTTACGTTGCCTGCCTGGCTGAAGACAGTCAAACAGGGTAATGCCGATGGTTAAAATATCCGCCCAGGCGGAAGTTCAAACGAGTGTTGCAAAGTTTGACTATATTATTTTTCCAATCGGTATTAACATGATAGCCAAACAAAAGCACTAATAATCCTCTGGGTATAATCTTGAAAATATTTTCTGTATCAATACACCAAAATCCTTAATTTTGAAAATAATTTAAATATCCTTCACAAAAAACAACCCATGAAAAACAACTTTTTAATTCTGGTCTTTTTTTGCCTGTTTACCGGCCCTATGCTTTACGCTCAGGAACCCCCAATAGCTGACGATAAAACTCTGGGGGACCAATTTTATGATAAAATGTCGTTTGCCAATTTTCCCGAAATTCTAAAAAAATTCAATGAGGTAACACTACCCATTGCATCCAATTCAGAACAATTAACCAAGGCATCCGTTCAACTGAAAGGAAAATTCAGTATCGACAAGAACTATGTTGGATTATTTGTAGGAAGCGAGATATCCTTTAATTTATATATTTATGACACTAAGGGTAATTTTTCCGATCGGGTGTTGGTGTATGATTATTGGGATGATTATTATTACGATTATTATTCGGTTATTGAGTTTGCATTAACCAAAGACCTTATCCTGGACATCTCCTGTGAAGGTGATGACTGCGGCGGTTATCCCGTGAAATATAAGATTATCAGCGGAAAATTTGTCAAGCAATAGCGGAGGCTACATTACAGAAACCTGCCGGTATCATAAAAACAATTTTTATATCAGAAGATTTTCCTGACACGAAAAAAGTTAAGAGGAAAAATTATTTTGGCGCTACCCAGGCCCCTTTCAGCCCAACGGTTTTGTTGAAAACAATCGTGCTTTCCGTTGTATCCGGGTCCACACAAAAATACCCCACGCGTTCAAACTGAACCTTATCGCCGGCTTTCAGGTTTTTTGCCGAAGGCTCTGCAAAGCATGTGCTCACCCTTAATGAATCCGGGTTGAGGTTTGATTTAAAATCCTCGCCTTCGGCTACGTCTTCCGGGTTTTCTTTAAGGAAAAGTTTGTCATACAACCTGGCTTCGGCCTGAACGGCATGTTTGGCGGAAACCCAGTGAATGGCTGCCTTTACCTTACGGTTGCTGTCGGGCATGCCGCTGCGCGTATTGGCATCGTATGTACAAAGGATCTCTTTTATATTCCCGGCTTCGTCTTTGACCACCCGTTCGCAACGGATGATGTAGGCGTATTTCAGCCGGACCTCGTTTCCGGGGTAAAGGCGGAAATATTTATGTGCCGGCACTTCCATAAAGTCTTCCTGTTCGATATACAACTCACGGGAGAACGGTATTTTGCGTGAGCCGGCTTCGGGATCTTCGGGGTTGTTTACGGCTTCCAGTTCTTCTTCCTGGTTTTCGGGATAGTTGGTCAGCACCAGCTTTACCGGGTTTACAACCGCCATCATGCGGCGGGAGCGTTTATTTAAATCTTCGCGCAGGCAGTGTTCCAGGAGCGAAACATCGATCACGTTATCGCGTTTTGCCACACCGATGATCTCGGCAAAGTTCTGCAGGGATTCGGGTGTATATCCCCGCCGGCGCAGCCCGCAAATGGTCGGCATGCGCGGGTCGTCCCAGCCGTTCACCTGTTTTTCCTGTACCAGCTGCAGCAGCTTACGTTTGCTCATCACGGTATAGTTGACATTCAGGCGGGCAAACTCTATTTGCTGGGGGGCGAAAATCTCAAGTTCGCGGATAAACCATTCATACAGCGGCCGGTGAACCTCAAACTCCAGCGTGCAGACAGAATGGGTGATGCCTTCGATGGAGTCACATTGCCCGTGGGCAAAGTCGTACATGGGATAAATGCACCAGGCGTTGCCGGTACGGTGGTGTTCGGCGTGAAGGATGCGGTAAAGAATGGGATCGCGCATGAGCATGTTCGGCGAAGCCATATCGATCTTTGCCCTTAAAACCTTAGAACCATCGGCAAATTCACCTTTTCTCATGCGTTCAAAAAGATCCGTGTTTTCTTCCACACTGCGGTTGCGGTAAGGGCTTTCTGCCCCCGGCTTGGTCACGGTGCCGCGGCTTGCCCCGATCTCTTCCTGTGTGAGGTCGCAAACATAAGCCTTGCCCTTGCTGATAAGTTTCATGGCATAGCCATAGAGGGTTTCAAAATAATCGGAAGCATAATATTCGCCATCCCAGTTGAATCCCAGCCATTTAACATCTTCTTTTATAGAATCTACATATTCAACGTCTTCTTTGGTAGGGTTGGTGTCGTCGAAACGCAGGTTACATTTGCCGTTATATTTTTTTGCCAGGCCAAAATTCAGACAGATCGATTTGGCATGCCCGATGTGCAGATAGCCGTTAGGTTCCGGCGGGAAACGTGTATGAACGCGTTTTTCATTTTTTCCTTTTGAAAGGTCTTCTTCGATGATCTGTTCGATAAAATTCAGAGATTTTTCTTCACCCGCGGGCGATCCGGGCTTTGCAACATTGTGATTGTCTTCCATAAATAGTTTTCTTAAGAGATACAAAAGTAATCATTTGCTGTGTTTTTTGGCTAAATTTGCGCATTCAAATTTTTTGTTTATGGGACAGATCGCTCTTGAAGAAATGGAGTTTTATGCGTACCACGGCTGTTTTGCGGAAGAGCAGATCATTGGTGGAAAATTTCTGGTTACGGTTAAAATCACGACCGACACTGCCGTGGCTGAAAAGACAGACAATATCACGAAAACGATCAACTACCAGGATGTTTATGCCGTGATTAAAAAAGAAATGGAACAGAAATCCAAACTTCTTGAACATGTAGCCTCACGGATTGCGGATGCTGTAAAAAATCATTTTCCTGCAGTTGAAAAAATCTCGGTGAAGGTGACCAAGATCAATCCGCCGGTGGGAGGTAAAATGGCCGGGGTCAGTGTCCGCATCAAAAAATAGAATTACGGGAAAAAGTATTTTGGATAATCTCCTTATAAAATTATGAAAACTCACGCCATGATCGTTTTTATCTCGCTGGTACTTACCGTTCATTTTCTGGTGAACCTTTATATTTTTACCCACGGATGGCGTTCATTATCGTTGTTTCCGGCCATCCGACCGTATTTTCTTGCCTTGTTTATCATCCTGTTTTTATCTTACATTCTTGCCCGTGTGTCAGAGCCGATAATCGGTTATACTGCGGCGAGTGTTTTCAACTGGATCGGCTCTTTCTGGTTTGCCGCCATGCTTTACTTTTTTTTGTTCATTCTTTTTATTGATATTTTCAGGTTGTTCAACCACTGGTTTCATTTCTTTCCAGCCGTTTTTTATGCTGATTATGCCCGTACCAAATTCATCACAATGATGTGTACTTCAGGATTGGTGATCGGCCTGATAGCCTATGGGTTCATCAACGCTTCCATTGTACGGATAACCAAACTCACAATTCCCGTTCAAAAAGAAGCCGGGCATCTTAAATCCTTGCATGTCGTCATGCTTTCTGATATTCATTTGGGAACTATCATTGGCCCCAGGAAACTCAGCAACATCGTAGCGAAGATAAATGCACTTTCGCCCGACATCGTTTTGCTGGCCGGCGATGTAGTGGATGAAAACATCAGGCATGTGATCAAACAGAACCTGGGTGTTCAGCTCGAAAATATAAAATCTAAATACGGCGTATTTGCCATCACGGGCAATCATGAGTTTATCGGCGGTGTGGAGCCGGCCGTGGCGTATCTTGAAAAACACAAGGTAAAAATTCTCAGGGATACCGCCCTGCTGGTTGACAGCGCCTTCTGGATTGCCGGCCGTAATGACAAGGATATGAAACGGTTTACAGGAAGGGACCGAAAACCACTTGCAGAGATCCTTAAGGAGGTTGATAAAAAATACCCGGTCATACTTATGGACCATCAACCCTTTAATCTGGAGCAGGCAGCGGAAAATGGGGCCGATGTCCAATTTTCGGGGCATACACATAACGGGCAGATGTTCCCGCTGAACCTGATCACCAAGGCCATATATAACCCGGACTGGGGCTTCAAAAAAATTGACAATTGTAATTTTTATATTTCATGCGGGGTCGGCACCTGGGGCCCTCCGGTACGCATAGGCAATTATCCTGAAATTGTCAGCGCAGAATTTACTTTTCAATAAAACATTCGCTATTTTTCTTACTTTTGTTACCTATTTTATCAAGCAATGAACGGTAGTGAAATACTGATGTTTGTGATTTTTAATGCCTTTGTCCTGTTCATGCTCTTTCTTGACCTGAAAGTCATAGACAGGAAAAGCCATGAGGTGAAATTCAGGGAAGCAACCCTCTGGTCGGTATTCTGGATTGTTTTGGCCATTGGTTTTTATTTTCTGATACGCAGCCATGGTGAATGGATACACGGTATTTCGAGCATCGAAGATATACAAGGCAAGATCAGCAAATACCATCAGCCCGTTGATATTACAGGCTTATCATACGAAGAGGCGCTGACCCTGTATAAAAACAACCTTTCCCTCGAATACATCACCGGCTACATCATTGAGAAAACACTCTCCGTTGATAATTTGTTTGTGATGATCATGATCTTTTATGCTTTTGGCGTACAGAAAAAATATTATAAAGAAGTGCTCTTCTGGGGGATCCTGGGTGCGCTGATCATGCGTTTTATTTTTATTTTCGGCGCTGCTGCCGTGATATCGCGTTTTGAATGGGTGCTTTATGTATTCGGAGCTTTTTTGGTGTATACCGGTATTAAAATGTTTGCCGACCGGAATAAAGAAGAAAATAAGATCGATATCGGCAAGCATCCGGTGGTAAAGTTTGCCGCGAAATATCTGAGGGTTTACCCGAAATTTATCGGGAATCGTTTCTACATCAAGAAGCCACACCGAAAGTTTTATTTTACCCCGCTGTTTATTGTTGTGCTGGTCATCGAATTTTCTGATGTTATTTTTGCCACCGATTCGGTGCCTGCCATTTTTTCTATCACTCAAGACCCTTATATCGTATATTTTTCAAATATCTTTGCCATCCTTGGCCTGAGATCTTTGTTTTTCCTGCTGCTTAATTTTATTAACAGGTTCCATTACCTTAAACACGGGCTGGCCATCTTATTGACCTTTATCGGATTGAAACTGATTTTTGATCACTGGCTAAAGGAGTGGGGTTTTACAACCACTCATTCGCTTATCGTGGTGCTGAGTGTTCTGGTAATCAGCATGGTAATTTCAATAATGTTCCCGAAAAAATAATTTTTTTCTGTTTTTTGCGTAACTTTTTCAAAGAATCTTTTGGATTTACTGTAATAAAGTAGTAACTTTATGTGTATCAAATATATCATAAAAATTAATGCTATGAAAAAATTAGTCATTCTTTGTGTCATTTTTCTCACAGCCGCATTTACCATGAATGCGCAGACTGTTGACAGAAAATGGAGTGTCGGCCTTTATGGCGGCGCCAATCAGTATGCCGGTGATTGGGGAAACGGATTTTACCGTTTTGATAAAGGGTTCTATCCGATGGGGCAACTGACCGTATCCCGCTACATGAACCGTTTTTTTGATGTTTTTTTAATGGGGAATTACGGTACTATGGGTTACGACCGTCATATGGATACGGTGTTTAAGACAAGCATGCTACTGGGAACCATTAATGTCAGGCTAAAATTTCTGGGTAACGACAGCTATAAGTTATCACCATACATTTTTGCCGGACTGGGTGGTATGAGATTTAAAGACCTGAATGATAAGTCAGAAAAACACAATAATGCCGCCATTCCGGCTGCCGGCTTCGGGCTGACTTACCATGTGGCTCCCCTGATCAGCCTTCAGTTGCAGGAAGCCTTTATTTTTAGTGATTACGACAACATTGACGTCAAACAGGGTAAAGATTACTACGATAATTATATGCAGCACAGCCTGGGTATCATGTTTAATTTTGGAAAAGTTAAGGACAGTGATAATGATGGAATCGCCGACAAGAACGACAAATGTCCCACCGTTAAAGGGCTGCTGAAGTTTGACGGTTGCCCCGATACGGATAATGATGGTGTTGTTGATGCCGACGACGCTTGTCCCGGAACGCCTTCGGGTGTTAAAGTAGACGCCAAAGGTTGTCCGTTAGATGGTGATGGTGACGGCATTGCGGATTATTTGGATAAATGCCCCGATGTAAAAGGTATTGCTAAACTTGAAGGCTGCCCGGATTCCGATAACGATGGGGTGGCCGACAAAGATGACAAATGCCCCACGACTCCAGCTAATGTTAAAGTTGATGCCAAAGGTTGCCCGCTGGATAAAGATGGTGACGGAGTTGCAGACTACCTGGATAAATGCCCCGATGTTAAAGGGCTTACCAATCTTGACGGCTGCCCCGACAGAGACGGTGATGGCGTTCCCGACTATCTTGATAAATGCCCTGATGTTAAAGGTATTATTGCAAATAAAGGTTGCCCCGAAGTGAAACAGGAAGTGAAGGACGTATTCACAAAAGCATTACAAGGCATACAATTTGAAACCGGCAAAGACGTTATCCGCCCGCTTTCTTTCCCGATACTCAACAATGTTGTTAAGATCATGAAAGACAATAAAGAATACAATTTAATCATAAACGGACATACGGACAATGTTGGTAAACCTGAATCAAACATGGCCTTGTCTCAAAAAAGAGCGGATGCTGTGAAGGCTTACCTTGTTAACAAGGGGGTGGAAGCCGGCCGCCTGAAATCATTCGGTTATGGTGAAACCAAGCCGGTTGATGACAATAACACAGCAGCCGGACGTGCTAAAAACCGTCGTGTTGAGTTTGTAGTAGAGTTTTAATTGAACGGTATTCAAAAAAGCGGCAGCACGGATGTGCTGCCGCTTTTTTTGTTTTCAAAACATAAATTTAAGCAGCCTTAACATATAAGTAAGAGCATATATGCAAAAAAAGAATAATTTTGCACCTCGATTTATTTATTAACTTACAAAACAAAACATGAAAAAACTTTTAATCATTATTGCCATCCTGTTGATTGGATATCAATATTCAGGAGCACAGACCGATGATAGAAAATGGAGTATCGGCCTTCATGGAGGTGCAGAACAGTATTGGGGCGACCAGGGACATGGTTTTTATCGGTTTGATAAAGGATTTTATGGCTTTGGCGGCTTGTCCGTTTCCCGGTACCTGTCCAGTTATTTCGACGTTACCCTGCAAGGAACGTACGGAACCATTGGCTACGCTAAATCCACCAATTCGCTTTTTCATTCCACCCTCATCTTTACCGACCTGACGGCTCGTTTCAAGTTTTTAGGAAACGACAAAGCAAAAGTATCCCCATATATTTTTCTGGGGATCGGCTACATGCGGTTTATGGATAAAAATACCGATGAAAAATGGAATAACCTGGGATTACCTTCCTGTGGGATCGGACTTACTTATCACGTGCTCCCATTCATGAGCATCCGTTTTCAGGAAAAATATGTTTTTTCTAATTACGACAAAGTTGACCATATTTCACATAAAGCTGATGACAGTTATCTGCAGCACGACCTCAGCCTGGAATTTAATTTTGGTAAGGCTAAAGACACCGATAAAGATGGCGTCCCCGATAATAAAGATAAATGCCCGACCGTAAAAGGCCTGTTGAAATTTGATGGGTGCCCGGATACCGATAATGACGGCGTGGTTGATGCCGATGATGTTTGCCCCGGCACACCTGAAAATGTTAAAGTGGATGCTAAAGGCTGCCCGCTGGATACCGATGGCGACGGCATTGCGGATTACCTGGATAAATGCCCGGACGTTAAAGGCCTTGCAAAATTTGAAGGCTGCCCTGATACCGATGGCGATGGTGTTACGGATGCCAATGACAAATGTCCAAATACTCCCGCCAATGTGAAAGTTGACAGTAAGGGCTGCCCCGTAGATACTGATGGCGACGGTATTGCCGATTATTTAGACAAATGCCCGAACGATAAAGGCCTTGAAAGCCTGAACGGCTGTCCCGACAAAGATGGCGACGGAGTTCCCGACTATCTTGATAAATGTCCTGATGTAAAAGGTATTGCAGCAAACAAAGGCTGTCCCGAAGTGAAACAGGAAGTTAAGGAAATATTCAGGAAGGCCTTGCAGGGAATTCAGTTTGAAACAGGAAAAGACATCATCCGGCCGGTTTCGTTCCCGATACTTAATAATGTGGTTACCATTATGAAAGAAAATAAAGAATACAACCTCATCATTAACGGCCATACCGATAATGTAGGCAACCCTGAAGCAAATATGACGCTGTCACAAAAACGTTCCGACGCCGTGAAAGCATATCTTGTTAAAAAAGGTATTGATGCTTCGCGCATGAAGGCTTATGGCTTTGGAGAAACCAAGCCGGTTGAGGACAATAAAACCGCAGCCGGACGTGCTAAAAACCGCCGTGTTGAGTTTGTGGTAGAATTCTGATTTTTAAAATCATAAAATAAAAAGGCTGTATCTGATGCTCTGATACAGCCTTTTATTTTGCAATTTATAAACGGCCATACTTGTTTTAATTTAATCTAAAAAATATCTATAAAAAAAACATTTGTTGTAAATTTAAAAAAAATATTATTTTTACAGTTTCTTTTAAAATACAAAAACTATAAACTATGAAAAAATTAATTATTCTTTGTGTAATTCTTCTTTCAGCAACTTATATCGCTGATGCCCAGAATGCAGACAGAAAATGGAGTATTGGCCTCTATGGTGGTGCCAATCAGTATGCCGGCGATCTTGGTAATGGATTTTATCGTTTCGATAAAGGGTTTTACGGAATGGGGCAGTTAACATTTTCGCGTTATATCAACCGTTTTATTGATATCTCTCTTTTAGGAAATTATGGAAACCTGGGCTATTCAAAAGATACAGACAGTACTTTTAAATCCAGCCTGCTTCATATAAATCTTAACTTCAGGTTTAAATTTTTAGGCAACGACAAGAAGTTTTCACCATATCTTTTTGGAGGGTGGGGATATTCAAGGTTTACCAACCTGAATAATAAAAACCAGGTATGGAACAAAGCTGCTATTCCTGTTATCGGAGCCGGTTTCACATGGCACATGATCCCATCGTTAAGCCTGCAGTTTCAGGAATCTTTTATGTTTGTCAATTATGATAACATTGATGGCGTTTCAAATAAAGCCAATTATGACCACTTTTTACAACACAGTCTTGGCCTGATGGTTAATTTCGGCAAATTGAAAGATACGGACGAGGATGGAATTCCCGATAAGACAGACAAATGTCCTACTGTAAAAGGCCTTGCTAAATTCAACGGCTGTCCCGATACCGACAATGACGGTGTTGTTGATGGTGATGATATGTGCCCGGGAACACCAGAAGGCGTAAAAGTCGATGCCAAGGGTTGTCCTCTGATACCGATGGCGATGGTATTGTTGATTATCTTGATAAATGTCCCGATGTTAAAGGCCTTGCAAAATTTGAAGGTTGCCCTGATACCGATAACGACGGCGTTATTGACAGTCAGGATGAGTGCCCGGAAACACCTGCCAATGTTAAGGTTGATGCCAAGGGTTGCCCGCTCGACACCGATGGCGATGGTATCCTTGACTATCTTGATAAATGTCCTGATGTTAAAGGTGTTGCCGAATTCGAAGGCTGCCCCGACAGAGATGGCGACGGAATTCCTGACTATCTGGATAAATGCCCGGATGTAAAAGGTATCAAAGAAAATAAAGGTTGCCCGGAAATCAAACAATCTGTTAAGGATGTGTTCCGCAAAGCACTGCAAGGCATCCAGTTCGAAACCGGCAAGGACGTCATCCGTCCGGTTTCCTTCCCGATACTCAACAATGTTGTTAATATCATGAAAGAAAACAAAGAATACAACCTGATCATCAACGGACATACCGATGATGTAGGTTCCGACGAATCGAACATGATATTGTCCGACAAACGTGCCGCCGCAGTAAAAACGTATTTGGTTAAAAACGGCGTGGAAGTAACCCGACTGAAATCATTCGGTTATGGTGAAACCAAACCTGTTGAAGATAACAAAACCGCTGCCGGCCGTGCGAAGAACCGCCGCGTAGAATTTATCGTAGAGTTTTAATCTGTAAATTGTAAACTCAAAAAGGCTGTGTCTTGATTGATACAGCCTTTTTTATTGTACCTGAGTCGTATTGAAAAAAGTTGACACAGAAAACAACTTAATTTGTGACCATTTGATAAGGAATCAGGGATAAGTGGAATCGGGATAGAAGCAATTTTGGAAAACGTTCCGGGGCTTTGCAACGGGCGGTACTTGAACATTCCCGCCGTGTCAACCCGTCCATAAAATTAATTTTATCATTTCAAGTTTTCCCGCATTTCGGCAGGTGCAAGCCCCTGTTATCGGTATGTTGCTTTTGTTTTTATCCTTTCCATTATTTGTTTTTGTTCTTTAATTACTAGTCTATAAACCAAGTCATGGCTGCAAAGGGATTCTCAAAATCAAATTGGTTTGAATGCCAATAATTCAATAAGCATATTATGGTTAGTGTCAAAGGCACCAAATAAAATAATAATTTATTTGTTAAAAATTTCTTTTCGCTTCTAATTGTCAATGCTATTCCTGAGATTGTCGATATTAATGCAGGTATAAATAAAATGATAGATACTATTATGCAAGAACGAACGAAGCCATGAATGGAATATGTATTAGGGTCATTATAACTAACACCAAAGCCCGTTTTATGCTCAGTAGTTATCACAAAATATGTTTCAATTGACCAAATATAATAAAGAGGAACGAGCCCAATTAAAGGAGTAAGTGATAAAACTTTTAAGATTAACCTTACAATTTTCATTGTTGTCAATTACCGATAACTTGTGCCTTTATTTACTCCCCGAAATTTTCACGTTAAGCTTTACCGCAAAATTTTTGAGTTCGTTGTCAAAAGCATAATACCCGTAACGGTAAAACACACCGGCGCCCAGCTTGAGGTATGCAAGGTTAAAAAGCTTAAGCCGCACCAGGTTGTCAAACAACAGCCCGGATTCAAAAAACCATTTATCGGGAACTTTAAAATCTATTCCGGTATGATAGTTTTTATCCGATAGTGTTCCGTACAAAATGCTTTGGCAAATGGTTAATTCAGGCCTGAATTTTCTGATCTTAAACAAATAACTTTCGAACGAATGCCGGTAATGAAAAGCCACATATTTGTCGTACAAAAACTCATCAATGCGCATGGTTTGAAACGTATTCCTGAAATAAAGCATAAAGCTGGAACTGTATGAGCCTTTGCCTTTAAAAAGCTTCATATAAGGAGCCTTGTTAAGGATTAGACCCGATTCGAGCAAGACTTCTGTTTTCCCAAAATGCTTTATCCTGAATTCGTCTTCAACGGCAAATTCTATTTTGTCATAGTTGAACTGCCCGTCCAACAGCCCTTTAAATCCGCGTATATAGGAGAAATACAACACAGGATATTTGGTTCCCAGTGCATACCTTTTATTAAAAGCATCGACAAGTTTTTCGTCGTAGGCATAACGTATTCCAAATTTCAACTCGGTGAATTTGTAAGTGTTTTTGTCAACCGTGTCGGCAATGTCGGGCAGGTAATAATAGCCATACTCCGGCGTGCGGCTTTCGTGCAACCCTGCGATTTCAACTTGTGCGTACCGTAATGCCCTGAATTTGAAATAAGCATTATACCGTTCCACAAAATCAACCCTGTCGATGAGGTACTCGTTCCAGTAGGAAAAATTACGGTACTTGTATAATCCGGTCAGGCCGGGCGTTTCAAGGTCCTTCATGTAATTAAAACCCAGAAATATTTCATGTTTTTTTGAAATATTAAATTCAAGGTCGCCGCCGTATTTGAACTTTTTATCCCAGAAACCATAAGCGCCAAAACCTCCGAGGGAGAACCATTTACATAATTTTTCATTGGTCCTCAGCCCAAGCCCGATCCTGACACCTTCAATATTGTTATAGTTGAAAAGCTCTTCAAGCTTGAAATCAAAAATACTCAGCGGCAGGTATCCGTCAAGAATTTTTTCAGCTGCCCTCGGGATATAATCGAATTTTCTTTTTTTACCCAGCGAATCCAATTTGGCGTAGGTTTTTATTTCTTTTGCCGTCAGCGTATCCTGCCGGGTGCTTTTCCAGTATTGCTCATCGTGCTTGCCTGCACCTTCTTCAAAAACAATATTGCTTGGGCCAAAATCTTTGTTTTTATTTTCTGCGTTGAAATCAATTTCAGAAATATAACTCCGCCCCCGCATCACCACGCCTACTTTTTCAGACGGATAATTCGGCAACAGCCAGTCGTAATTCAGCTGGACCGGAAACCAGTATTTGTTGTCCGTGAAGGCATACATCTGCTGAATTTTTATCGACCATAAGCCTTCTTCAGCAGGCTGTGCAATCACATTTTGTATGGCATAACGGTTCGAGTTGATGTACAGCACACCCTTGAGCGCATGAAAACTTTTTCCGGCCATGGGCTTGAAAGAAATGACGAAGACGCTGTCCCCATTGCTATACAGCGTATCTTCCAGTAAAAAGTTGTACCGGCCGATGCTGCCGTTGCTGATCGGGTTCAGATAATCTTTTACATCGGTAAGTGTTAATGAAATAAAATCCGTATAAAATGAAAAAGGCTGTACATCCGTTGCCAATGTGGTGAAGTTGGGATCTGAAAACCCTGAAACCCTTGTGCCGAGGACTTTTTCCTGGCTTTTTCCGTTCAGATACATACGTTCTGAAAACGATTCCATCATCATGATATATTGTTCTTCAGCCTGCCGGCTCAGCCGGAGGAAGGTGCTGTCGTCCTTAAGTTTTGATTCGGGATCTGAGCTTATTGTGTATTTTGTTTTATCGAGATACCACTCGGCGGTTACTTTGTTGTAACATTTGTACCGGAACGAAGGAATGTTCTCAGGGTCGTTAAGCTTTCTGTTTTCCTGAGCCTTCCGTATGATCTTATGTGCGGGATTTTCACCCGGGTAAATCACCACCCCGCTTAATTCAAGATTCCTTCGGACCATGGAAACCTTCAGGTATTTTGGTTTCGAACTTACGTCAATGGTTCGGGCCTGATAACCGACAAATGTGAACGTCAGTGACTCGATGGGAACCGTGGACTTGAAATAAAAATTTCCATCGATATCTGTTGACCCGCCATAATCATCATCGTTGACAACAATGTTTACGAAAGCAAGAGGTGCGCCGGTTACAGAATCAGAGACCTTCCCGGATGCAACATGCTGCGCCATTATCCATTGAGGAAAAGAAAACAATATAAAAGTCAAAAACAAAATCCGGTATTTCATGCAGCAAAGTAAGCAATAAAAAATTAACCTAAGGTTTTATAACGCAAAACCGGTCATTATTAGCATAATATTTTTAAAATTACTGGTATGCGTAGGTTTTATATTATATTTTTGTATAAGCAATCATTATAATTCTTGTTTTGAAAACGTCATTTAAAAAAGTTTTATTTCTTGTAATTTTTTTTCTGGACACTTTTTTATCGTTCGGGCAGCTGCTGGATTTCGAAATTTTTATGGATACCACAGCCTCGTGCGACTGGAATCCTGTTGACACTAACAAGGTGGCCATTGCATTACGCGGAAGCGATGGGTATTTTGATGTTTATTCCGTCAATACCGATGGCAGCAATAAGACCTGCATCACCTGTGGAAACAGCGTTCTTCCTGGCAAACATCAGGGCTCTCCGTCTTACCATCCTTCGGGGAATTATCTGGTAATAACCGTTGAAAAAGCCGTTCATCCAGGTTCTTCCATTGAAGCATTGCCCGGGCTGGGAGGCTATACAGATATCTGGGTCATCACCAGCGACGGAACAAAAGCCTGGCCGCTGACAAACACCGCCAATGATTCAACTGGCGGCGCCATGTATTGTTTCTTTTCGCCCGACGGAACACAGGTTATGTGGACCGAACGCACTGCCGCGCCAACGCCGGCCTGGGACATCCTCAACTGGAAACAGCTTGCGGGTTTTTGGGTGATTAAAGTCGCCGATTTTCATTACAGCCCCGACAGCGTGTATATAGACAATATCAGGACTTACGGTGATAACAACCCCGGATTTTATGAGTGTTACGGATGGTCCCCGGACGGTTCACGCATTCTGTTTAGCAGCGATTATAACCAGTTGACGTTCTGGGACAACCAGGTCTTCACGCTTGATGCAGCCACCGGCGGTGATTGGAAACAGTTGACCAACGGGAATTACAATGAGCAGTCATTCTATACTCCCGATGGCAGCGCAATCGTTTATATGTGTAATAAAAGCAACCAGAATACCGGTTGCGACTGGTGGATCATGAATGCCGACAGTACGAACAAACACCGCATAACTTTTTTCAACGATTCCACAAGCCCGCAATATGCAGGATACATGCTGGTCACCGGGCTCGGTCATTTCAGCCCCAATGGTAAAAAAATGATCGCAGAAACCCAGAACCCTTTAGTTCAGATTGCGACGGCCTACCTTGTTGATTGGAATCCGGGTGTCATGGGCACAGAAGAAAATCCCGGGCAGCAAGAAGAGAGCCTTGTCTATCCAAATCCTTCAGGAGGAAAAATAAATATTAATCCGCCACCTGAAACAAAGCGGATTGAAATTGTAACGATTAACGGTCAGGTTCTTTCAGAAATCAATACCTCCGGGAAACAAATGGTAGGCATAGATCAGTTGCTAAGCGGGGTTTATTTAGTAAAATTCATTTCTGAGAAGACTATTTATACAAAAAAAATCATTGTAAACACTAAATAAAAACCATTCTTAAAACGTAAGAAATTTTCACAGGCCAATCGCCTGTTTTGATTATGGCAGAACATAACGATCTTGGAAAAGAAGGAGAAGACCTGGTTGCGCAGTTCCTTGCAGATAAGGGATTCAGGATATTGAACCGCAACTGGCGTTACGGAAAAGACGAGCTTGATATCGTGGCAGAGACAGATACACACCTTGTTTTTGTGGAGGTAAAAACCCGCAGTAATATCATTTTTGGTGAGCCTGAAGAAGCCGTTACCAAAAAGAAACAGCGTTTCCTGATCCGCGCTGCAAATGCCTACATCGAAAAAAATAATTGTACCAAAGAAGCCCGCTTTGACATAATTTCCGTAATTTTGCCGTCGCATCCACCACACATCAACCATATTCAGGATGCTTTTTATCCAACTCTTTGAAAAATCTTAAGCTATGAAAACCTCCGGTAGTTCACCAAATAAAAAAAGATCACACAGCAAAGAAGACCGGAAACCCCGGGACAAAAAACCTTTTTCCGGAAAACGCAACGACAAACCCACCGAAAGAAAATACGCTAAAAAAGAAGATGGTTCAGGTTATGCTGACCACCATGATGAAGACCGCGGCAAGCGGCCTGAAAGGAAATTTGCAAAGGGTGGCGATTACAAAAAAAGAGCCGGCAAACCGTTTGAAAAATCTCATGATGGAAGCGCTGACAGGCCGGCAAAGCGTTATGACGACAATCATAGTGGGGAAGAGAAAAAACGTTATTCCGATAAGCCATTTCATGCCAGGGAAAAGAAATATGGCGATAAGGGCACACATTCCGGTAAAAGATTTTCTGGTGGAGATGATTATAAAAACAAAGAAAAGAGACCTTACGAAAAACATAAGGAAGGTGGCTCCGAAAGGCCTGCTGAACGCTATGTCCGGAAAAAAAGAACCGAAAACGACAGGCCATATTCCGACAAACAAAGTTTTTCTCATGAAGGTGATGGGGACAAGAAACCGTTTTCAAAAAACAAAAGGCCGCGGGTAATGGAACCCAAAACCTATATCGGCAGAAAACGCGAATACCGTGAAACTGAGATTTATGTAAAAGACAATACCTACGCCAAGCGCCCGTCGTTCCGCGACCTTTCGGAGACAAACGGGATACGCCTGAATAAATTTATTGCCAATGCCGGCATCTGCTCGCGCCGTGAGGCCGACACCCTTATCGAAACCGGCGTAATCACCATCAATGGAAAAGTCGTTACCAAGCTCGGAACGAAAGTGATGCCGGGCGATGTGGTCAAATTTAACGAACAGGTTTTGACCGGCGAACAGCACCAATATCTCTTGCTAAACAAGCCCAAGGGCTATCTTACCACCACCGACGACCCGCAGGAGCGTAAGACCGTGATGGAGATCATCAGGCATGCCTGCAAAGAAAGGATTTATCCGGTGGGCCGCCTCGACAAAAACACTTCGGGATTGTTGCTGTTCACTAATGATGGCGAGTTGGCAAAAAAACTCACACATCCGAGCCACCGCGTTGAAAAGATCTACCATGCAGAACTGGATAAGCCGTTACAGAAAGCTGATATGCTAAAAATCTCAGAGGGAATTGAGCTGGAAGACGGCCTGATAAAAGTAGATGCCATCGCGTATGGCGAGACAAAAAAAGAAGTCGGCATCGAAATCCATTCAGGTAAAAACCGTATTGTACGCCGCATTTTTGAAAGCCTGGGCTATGAGGTGGTAAAACTTGACAGGGTAGTGCTGGCGGGGCTTACCAAAAAAGATTTGCCGCGAGGGAAATACCGTTTTTTAAGCACGGAAGAAGTAAATATTCTGAGAAGGATAAAATAACCTGACTATTTCACTAAAGATCCGTTTTCAAAATCTTTCTCTTGTTGCACAAAGCATAATTCTCCTTTTTGATTCTCAGCCATGAGTATCATGCCCTGCGACTGTATTCCCCTCAACATCCGGGGTTGCAGGTTCACCAGGATCACTACTTTCTGGCCGATAATTTTTTCAGGATCGTAATTTGCGGCAATACCCGATACGACAGTTCTTTTATCAATCCCGGTATCCACGGTAAGTTTAAGAAGCTTATCCGTCTTTGGCACACGTTCCGCGGTAAGTATCGTCCCGGTGCGTAGGTCGAGTTTGGCAAATTCTTCGTACGAAATATCTTGTTTGGCAGGAGTGACTTTTGTTTCAGCCATTTTGTTCTGCTCTTTGGTTTTGTTTAATTTTTCAACCTGGGCCAGAACGGCATCGTCTTCAATTTTTTCAAACAATAATGAGGCTGTGCCAAGTTTTGAATTATCTTTTAAGAGTTCCACACTCCCGGCGTCATTCCAGCCTGAAAACTCAAAATTCAGGATCTTTTTAATTTTTTCTGAAGTAAAGGGTAAAAAAGGATGAGCGACAATGGCCAGGTTGGCACAAATCTGTAACGACAGATTTAGGATGGTCTGCACTCGTTCGGGCTGCGTGGCAACAATTTTCCATGGTTCGCTGTCGGCGAGGTATTTGTTTCCCAGCCGTGCGAGGTTCATCATCTCGCTCAATGCTTCGCGGAACCTGAAATGGTCAAGTGATGCGGCGATACGTCCGGGAAATTCTTTTATGGCTGCGACTAGTTGTTTGTCCGCATCCGTCAGTTCTGTAATTGAAGGAACAACCCCATTGTAGAATTTTCCTGTAAGCACAACCGCTCTGTTCACAAAATTTCCGAGTATGGCAACGAGTTCACTGTTGTTTTTGGTTTGGAAATCTTTCCATGTAAAGTCGTTATCCTTGGTTTCGGGGGCATTAGCGGTGAGTACATAACGCAGGACATCCTGTTTTCCCGGGAAATCGGCCAGGTATTCATGCAACCAAACAGCCCAGTTGCGCGAGGTTGAAATTTTATCTCCTTCAAGGTTTAGAAATTCATTGGCCGGCACATTATCGGGTAAAATATAGCTGCCTTCGGCATGCAATATGGCCGGGAACATGATGCAATGAAACACGATATTGTCCTTCCCGATAAAATGCAACAGCCGTGTATCTTCGTCTTTCCAGTATGTTTCCCATTTTTTACCTTTTTCAGCGGCCCATTCTTTGGTCGCCGATATATATCCGATGGGTGCGTCAAACCAGACATATAGCACTTTCCCTTCCGCGCCTTCCACGGGAACTTTTACGCCCCAGTCCAGGTCTCTGGTTACGGCGCGTGGTTGCAAACCCTGGTCGATCCACGATTTGCATTGCCCGTAAACATTGGTTTTCCATTCTTTGTGATCTTCAAGTATCCATTGTTTCAGCCAGGGCTCATATTTATCAAGAGGCAGGTACCAATGTTTGGTCTCTTTCATCACGGGAATATTTCCGCTGAGCGCTGAACGCGGGTTGATAAGGTCGGTAGCATTTAATGAGGTGCCGCAGTTTTCGCATTGGTCGCCATAAGCCCTTTCGTTATTGCAATGCGGGCATGTGCCGGTGACATACCTGTCGGCAAGAAACTGTTTTTGTTCTTCATCATATAGCTGTTCAGAAGTCTTAACAATAAATTCGCCTTTATCGTAAAGTGTTTTAAAAATCTCCGCCGCGGTCTCGTAGTGTATTTTATTGGAAGTGCGTGAATAAATATCGAACGAGATGCCGAATTCTTCAAACGAATCTTTTATGATCTTGTGATATTTGTCGACCACCTGCTGCGGGGTGATGCCTTCTTTTCTGGCTTTTATCGTGATTGGAACGCCATGCTCGTCGGAACCGCCGATAAAAACGACATCTTCGCCCTTCATTCGAAGGTAACGGACATAGATATCAGCAGGAATATATACACCGGCCAGGTGTCCGATATGAACGGGGCCATTAGCGTAAGGCAGGGCGGAGGTAACGGTGGTTCGTTTGTAATTTTTTTCTTTAGGTTCCATTTAAATGCGTGTTTTTTACTAATTTTCACAAGTTTTTATGAATTGCAAAATTAAGTATTTCGTCCGATTTATATGGATAATTAAACGAAATGGTAGCTGTTATGACCCTAAAGCCCTGAAGTCTCTTCGGCTTTATAACAACGGACTTTAGTCCGTTGTTAAGCGAGCTAAGCGCTAATATGGGCTTTAGCCCTGAAAAAAGTATTTTTATTAATAATTAAATTCATAGCTTTGGCTTCTAATAAATCCTGAAACCAACACCGCCTTTTAAGGCAGAGGACTTTGAACAACAATAATAATTGGGTTTCAGCCCTGAAAATAAAAAATATGGCTTTTGTAAAAGTTATGATACATGCTGTCTGGGGAACAAAAAACCGCCATCCATTTTTAACGGATGAGATCAGAAAAAGTATGGTTGCTCACATCAAAGAAAACGCGAAAGATAAGCAGTTGTTTATTGACACCCTTGATGGATATACGGATCATTTGCATTGTTTATTTGGGCTTAATGCCGATATGAGTATTGCTAAAACATTGCAATTGCTAAAAGGGGAATCTGCTCACTGGATCAATGATCAGAAAATCATCAAATCAAAGTTTGGGTGGGCAGATGAATACTATGCAGTTTCCGTGAGTGATTCAGATCTGGCCAGGGTAAGAAAATACATTAATGAACAGGAATCCCATCATAAGAAAGTTACCTTTGCTCAGGAATATGAAAAGTATATCAGGGCTGAAGCCTTATAGTAGTGGGTCATCATTAACCCCGGCCTTAAGGCCGGGGTTAATGATGACTATGCTCTCTTTTAAGGACTTTAGTCCTGACCACCTCATTATATGCACATTATGAAAACACCACCCTATCTAAAAAAAGGCCACAGCATCGGCATCGCCGCTCCCGCCCGGAAGATCAGCATCGAAGAACTTAGTCCCGCTATTGAACTCCTTAAAAACCGGGGGCTTGAACCGGTTTTTGCCTCCAACCTTTTCTGCAGCGATAACCAATATGCCGGAACAGATGAAGAACGGCTCAACGGTTTTCAGGAACTGCTGGACGATCCTGAAATAAAAGCCATCATTTGTGCACGCGGCGGTTACGGCACCATGCGTATCATTGATAAACTCGATTTCTCACAGTTTCTGCTACACCCCAAATGGATCGCCGGTTATAGCGATGTTACCGTGTTGCATTCCCACATTAACAAGAACTTCGGAATCGAAACACTGCACAGTTCTATGCCAATAAATTTTTCCACCAACACGCCAGAAGCTTTGGAGAGCCTGAGAAAAGCCCTGTTTGGAGAAAAACTTTCTTATGTTGCAGCGAACGATAACCTTAACAGGCCAGGTAAAACCGAAGGCGTGTTGACTGGCGGTAACCTGTCTATTTTATATGCCCTGAGTGGTTCTGCTTCTGATATAGATACCAATGGAAAAATACTTTTTATCGAGGACCTTGAAGAATATCTGTATCACATCGACCGTATGATGGTGCAGCTGAAACGCAGCGGAAAGCTTCAAAACCTTGCCGGGCTAATAGTAGGAGGGATGAACAACATGAACGACAACACGGTTCCGTTTGGCAAAACTGCGTATGAGATCATTTCTGAACATGTTGCAGCTTATGATTACCCGGTTTGTTTCGGTTTCCCGGCGGGGCATATGGATGATAACAGGACGTTGGTCATGGGCAGAAAAGTTGACCTTGAAGTTTATAAAAATAAATCGGAAGTTCATTTTGTGTGATGCTTAACTTCCAGATAAATACCGTCTCTAAAACGCATCACCATAACGAAAAAAAAATTACATTTGCAGTTCAACACTAATTAAAAATCATTTTATGAAAAAATTGTTTTTAACTACAGCTGTTTTATTACTATTTGTTTTTCAAAACAGCCATGCCTGTACCAACTTTATTATTACCAAAGGCGCCTCCACTGATGGTTCTGTAATGATTACCTATAATGCCGATTCACACACGCTTTATGGAGAACTTTATTACAGGCCGGCAAAAGATTATCCCGAGGGAGCCATGATGGATATTTATGAATGGGACACCGGCAAATTTCTTGGAAAAATAAAACAAGCCCGTCATACCTATTCCGTGATCGGCAATATGAATGAACATCAGCTTGCCATTGGTGAGACAACATACGGCGGCGTTGAAGAACTTCTTTTTGACACCACCAGTATTTTGGATTACGGGAGCCTGATATATATTGCCCTTCAAAGATGTAAGACTGCCCGCGAAGCTATAAAGCTTATCGGGGAGCTGGTTGCAGAATATGGCTATTATAGCGAAGGGGAATCGTTTTCTATTTGTGATGCAAACGAAGCCTGGATATTTGAAATCATTGGAAAAGGACAGGGCGGCAAAGGCGCCGTATGGGTTGCCAGGCGTATCCCCGATGGTTATATTTCCGGCCACGCCAACCAGGCTCGTATCACTACCTTTCCCCTAAACGATCCTGAAAATTGCCTCTACGCAAAAGATGTGATTTCGTTTGCCCGTGCAAAAGGCCTTTTCAAAGGAGAAGATAAAGATTTTAGTTTTTCAGACACCTATAACCCTGTGAATTTTGAAGGCGCCCGTTTCTGTGAAGCCCGCGTCTGGAGCGCTTTCAAAAGCGTGAATAGCGATATGGGAAAGTACCTTGATTACGCCATGGGCCAAAACCTGAAAAACAGAATGCCGCTCTGGATCAAACCGGACAAAAAACTTTCCGTCTATGATGTCATGGAGCTGATGCGCGACCATTATGAAGGTACGCCAATGGATATGACCAACGATCTTGGCGCCGGTCCATTCAAATGCCCTTACCGCTGGAGGCCGATGACATGGGATGTAGACGGTGTGCAATACATACATGAAAGAGCCACTTCCACCCAACAGACAGGTTTTACTTTTGTGGCACAAAGCCGCAGCTGGCTGCCGGATCCAGTGGGAGGAATCTTTTGGTTTGGCGTTGATGATTCGTACAGTACGGTTTATGCTCCGATGTATTGCAGTATTACCAAGGCTCCTGAAGCTTATGCCGAAGGTTACGGCGATATGAATACCTTTAATGAAAATGCCGCTTTCTGGGTCTTTAACCAGGTTTCAAATTTTGCTTATACCCGCTATTGCGACATTATCCCTGAAGTCCGGAAGTTACAGAAAGAACTGGAAACAAAATACATAACACAGGACGTTCCCGAAATGGATAAAAAAGCGGCCGAACTGTATAAAAAATCACCTAAAAAAGCCAGTGAATTTTTAACACAATATTCTGTAAAAACCGGTAACGAACTTGTAGTCCGCTGGAAACAATTTTACGGCTATCTTTTCACCAAATACATGGATGGGAATATCAAGTATCCGGGAAAGACAAAAGAAACTTCCAAAGTGGAACATCCAAGATACAGCGATGAGTGGTACTGGATGATCGTTAAAGAAACAAAGAACAGGTACCGTAATTTAACACCGGACTGTAATAAATAAGATTGTTTTTTTTCTGATACAACAGCCGCATATTTTTGCGGCTGTTTTTATAAAACCACTAAAATGCCCCTGTTAAACCTGCAACACCTGATTGTTGATTTTAAAAGCGAAAGCGGTGTCGTTCGTGCAGTGAAAGATGTTTCTTTTTCTCTTGAAAAAGCAAAGACCATTGGAATTGTCGGTGAGTCCGGTTCCGGTAAATCCGTGACCTCACTGGCTTTGATGGGCCTGCTGCCTGCGGGTATTTCTAAAGTGGCTTCCGGAACCGCAATGTTTGCTGATAAAAGCGGAAACGTAATTGACATCCTTGCGTTGCCTGAAAATAAACTCAGGAAATTCAGGGGCGCTGAAATTGCCATGATCTTCCAGGAACCGATGACCTCACTGAACCCCGTGTATAAATGCGGCAGGCAGGTGGCAGAAACGATAATGCTACATCAGAAAGTCAATAAAAGGGAGGCTAAGCGCATTACACTTGACTGGTTCCGGGAGGTCATGCTTCCCGATCCTGAAAAAGCATACAGGTCTTATCCTCACGAACTCTCGGGCGGGCAGCGCCAGCGTGTGATGATCGCCATTGCCATGAGCTGCCGGCCATCGCTGCTCATTGCAGACGAGCCCACAACAGCCCTGGACGTGACGGTTCAGAAAAACATTCTGGAACTGATGAAACACCTTCAGCAGAAATACCAGATGAGTATAATCTTCATTTCGCACGACCTTGGCGTTATTGCTGAGATTGCGGATTATGTGCTGGTGATGTATAAAGGCGAGGTGGTAGAACAGGGTTCTGTAGAGGAGATTTTTAAAAATCCGCAGCACCCATACACCAAGGGTTTGCTTGCCTGCCGGCCACGACTGGACGCACGTTATAAACGCCTGCCGACCGTTGATAATTTTATGGAAAACAAAACCGATGGCCTGTTTGAAGAAATTACCACCGGAGAATATCAGCAGGAATTGGATGCTATTTATAAAAATGAGCCGATGCTGGAAGCCGGCCATATTAAAACCTACTTTACGTTTAAACACGGATTGTTTCGTGCGGCAACCAAATTCAAAGCTGTTGATGATGTCAGTTTTACTGTTTTTCCAGGTGAAACCCTCGGTATTGTAGGAGAATCCGGATGTGGCAAAACGACCCTGGGCAGAACGGTATTGCGGCTTGTTGAACCCACCAGCGGAAAAATTGTTTTTTTCGGTAACGATATTACGTCTTATTCCAAAAGCAAACTCAGGCATATCCGTAAGGATTTTCAGATCATTTTTCAGGACCCGTATTCTTCCCTGAACCCTCGACTTACGGTCGGTAAAGCAATAACCGAAGGTATGCGGATCCACAAGGTCGGCAAAAGCGCCCAGGAACGAAAGGCCATTGCTATCGGGATATTAAAAAAAGTTAACCTCAGCGAAAATATTTATGAGCGCTATCCGCATGAACTCTCCGGCGGGCAGCGACAGCGGATTTGTATCGCCCGCGCCTTAGCGCTCAGGCCAAAGTTTATCATCTGCGACGAATCGGTTTCTGCTCTAGACGTTTCAGTGCAGGCACAGGTGTTGAATTTGCTCAATCAGCTGAAAAAAGAATACAGGTTTTCATTGATATTTATTTCGCACGACCTGTCGGTGGTTAAGTATATGTCCGACCGCATGATGGTGATGAAAAACGGAAAGCTTGTTGAATACGGCCCATCTGAAGAGATTTATAAAAATCCCCAAACCGATTACACCAAAAACCTGATTGCGGCGATCCCGAAAGGCCTATAACCGGCTGAAAATTACCTTCTCAATGATTTCCGGAAAATAACGGTATTCCAGCTGGTGGACTTTTTGTGCAATGGTGTCTGGTGTATCATCAGGATCCACGGGGCATTTTGCCTGAAAAATGATCGCGCCTTCATCATATTTTTCATTGACATAATGAATGGAAATTCCTGTTTCGGTATCGCCGGATGCCCGGACCGCCCGGTGAACGATATCGCCATACATGCCTTTTCCGCCGTATTTCGGCAATAATGCGGGATGTATATTTATTATTTTTCCGGGATACCGGTCAATGATCTTTTGGGGTATCATCAGCAGAAAACCGGCAAGGACAATGAAATCGATATGATATTCGTACAGTTTATCAAGGACGATATCGGTTTCTTTAAGCTCTTTTAAAGAAAAAACAAAACAGGGAATATGATGGTTTTTGGCACGTTCAATCACGTAAGCATCCTTATTATTTGTAAGAATCAGGGCTACCTCAACATTGTTTTTTTCAGCAAAATAGGTAATGATATTTTCAGCGTTGGTGCCGTTGCCCGAAGCAAATAGTGCTATTTTTTTCATTTCAAAATTTTTTGGATAAACCCTCGCTACAGTTACAGCAAATATCTATGTTTTTTCGTTCTGAAAAGACCTTATTCCTGAAAATCTGGTACTTTTCGTTTTTCCAGATTTCATCCAGGCTTTGATTCAGTATGGTTCCCATGGAAAAAGAAGCATTTTTATCAAAGCAACATGGTATCACATTTCCGTCCCAGGTGATCACACAAGAACTCCACATCCGGAAACAACGGTTGGGTAATATGCTGTTAAGTGTTACCGTACCGTTTTTATCTGTTTTATACCGTGTGCTTTTTTCAGGGAGCCATTCCTCGGCGCTATTATTAGTAATAAGTTGAAAAGCTTTTATCGTAACCCTATCAACACCTAGCTGCCTTCCGAGTTTTTTTATTTCTTTTTGCTGGTGCTGATTTTTTTTTGTAAGCAGGAATTGCAGTTCTATAAATGGGTGACGTTTTTCCATTCTTTTTTTTAATGCCACCATGCTTTGGATTCCCGTTAATACTTTTTCAAAATTTCCGTTTTTTCGGTATTCATTGTATGTTGCCGCATCTGTACCATCCAATGAAATGATCAACCGGTCAAGTTGAGCATTTACTAATTTTTCCGCCAAAATTTCATCAAGGAAATTCCCGTTGGTAGATATGGCGGTATAAAATCCAGCTTGTTTAGCCATACCAATAAAGTCAATGAGTTCGGGATTCATAAAAGGCTCCCCCTGGAAATACAGGTTCAGGTAAAAGCCATATTCTGATGAATCGTTTAAAATTTTTTGAAATGTTTCTTTGGTAAGGCTTCCTTTAGGGCGTGTAAAAAAAGGCTGTGTGGTGAAACATTCGGGACAACGGAGGTTGCAGGATGTTGTCGGCTCAACTGATAAAAAAGCCGGGTTACCTTTATGAACGGGATTTCCGGTAATTATAGAAATGAAATATGAAAATTTTAATTGCAAAAAATTCAGCAGTTTTTTTCTGCTTATCAGCCGGAATAAGCGAAAAAAATCATATACGGATGCGAAGAACACAATCAGATGTTTTTGGTTAGCCTTTTTATTACCGGATATTGAATTAAAAATTCTTTGGCAATAATTCGTATAACGGTATAGGTTGGGATTGCCAAAATCATTCCCAGTATACCGGCGGCGCTGCCCGCAATCAGGATTACCAGGAATATTTCAAGGGGATGGGCTTTTACCACATTTGAATAGATCGTTGGCTGAACGACATAGGCATCAAGGATATTAATGGCCAACAAAGAACCGCCGACTTTAAGCACGAGCGGCAACATCTCCAGGGTCCCCCCGGCTTCAATAATCCCTGTTGAGGCAAATATCAACGCAATGATCATCCCGATAACCGGGCCGACATAAGGAACCACGTTCATCATACCGGCAAATACGCCTATCATGAGGGCATTTTTAAACCCGAAGATCCACATGGCAAGTGTGATGAGCGTCATTACAATGATAAGATCAACACTAAGCCCGATAAAATACTTAGACAGCATTTTGATGATCTTAAGAAAAATATGCTTGATTTCGGTCTGGAGCCTGACAGGCGTTACCAGCATAATGGCCCTGATCAGCATTTTATCCTGTTTCAGGAAAAAGAATGTGATAAACCCAATGGCAAAAACCGCCACAAAAAAGCCGCTTGCAAAATTTAAAATGCTGTTTGCAAGGTCTTCAACATTGGTAAAGCTGATAAAAGACATTATTTTGTTGGAAATAATAATTTCAAGATTATCCTCCGGCTTAATCATCTGGTTCCGGATCAGGAAATTCTCAAGCCAGGTGATCGGCTCTCTTAATCCGGCCAGTAAAACATCAGGATCAATGGAAGCAAGCGTGGTGATCTGCGAAATCAGCACCGGAACCACAAGTGCAAAAAATCCAAAAATGACACCGTAAATTACGATAAGTGTGATGATGGCGCTCAGCGTATGCGGAAAAACCCTTTTGCCGATGCGTATCCGGTCGAGCAGATGGACCAGCGGCCGCCCCATGATGGAAAGTACCGCCGAAACAATAATAAATATTAAGATTTTAGAAAAGTACCAAACCAGGAAACCTACAATAATAACCCCGAGGATTATCAGAAGCCATTTATTTCGTTTCAGCATTGGCGTTACTTTTTGTCAAAAATAATGAAAAAGAGGATAATCTGTTATCAAATCGTGCTTAAAATTATTTCTTTCAATTGTTCCTTATTTCTGGGAAGGGAAATTCCCGCATAAGCGGCGGCGTTTTTAACGGCCTCGTTAAGGTTAAAATTTTCCTGGGTGGTGGAATAAAGTATTTTTTTCTTCATTAAATACCCGGCAAGATATTCCTGTTCTGTCTGCCCAGGAGTAGGAACAAGGATGGCTTTTTTTCCTGTGGTTGCGAGATCCATAATAGTGGAATATCCCGAACGGGCAATCACATATTCGGAACACATAAAAAATTTTTGTATTTCGGAGGGCGGTAAATAATTATAAACAGTAAGTTTTTTTTCTTTTGTATTTACCATGTTGCCTGATGGCAGTCCAAGCACCACCACCGCTTTTTTATCGGACTGTCTGAGCTGATCGAGAAGCAAGTCTTGAAAAAGCGTGCGTTGGGGTTCCGGGCCGGAGATCACGGCGCAGATGTCATATTCAATCATAGCACCCGGTGTCGGTTCGCCGAAATCAGAGAGCAGCCCGATAAACCGTGCATTGCCGGGGATGGGATGTTTACCGGAAAGATCCCCGGAAAGTTTAAAATCGCCCTCCATATCCGGGATCCAGCAAGCATCATACTTCATGATAAAATACCTGTGGACCCTCTTTAAAAAATTTTCTGTGAAGGTATTTCCTTTCGGGCTTTTAATAAAAAGCTGATGCGTGATGTAAACGGTACGGACTTTTTTGTTCCACAGCCCAAAACGGTTGTCAGAAATTACCGTGTCTATGCGGTGTTCCCTGACAATTTTTTTCAGCTTGAAATGTTCCGATACTATGCCGGATAAAATTTTCGGAGCCTGAAAAATTATTTTTCTTACCAGGTGTCTTCCCTTGGAATACCTGATGTTATAATCATCAAAGCGGATGCATTTGTTTTCAGGAAATGTATTTTTCAGCAATGAAAAGGCAACGCCACCGGCGGCAATAATAACCTGATGGCCGGCCTGGTTTAAAATTTTTATGATCGGGATACACCTGCTGGCATGGCCAAGTCCCCAGTTGAGAGGGCAAATCAGAATGTTTTTCTTTTCAGGCAAAACGATCAGAAAGTCAGGCTATACTGTACAGCAATATTTCTCGGTGCTTCGATATAACCGGGGCGGGTCATGTATTCTGTATTCAGAATGTTATTGACATACAGGCCCACTCTTTGAGTTTCAGTAATATCAAACAATCCACGCACATTCATTACAAAATATCCTTTGTCGTGTTCTTCCCGGTATGCTTTTATTCCGGGCAACAGGTCCGATGAAGTAATTCCCGGAATCAGTTCGCCCTCAAAAGCCTTATCAATATTAACCATATTGCTGGTATAGGTCATACCGATTCCAAGAGTGAAAAAATTAAAGGTAATATCAAAATCAACTTTAACAGAATGCAGGTACCTGTATTTTAAAATTTTCACACTGTTTCCTGTTGTGTCTGAAGCATCATAGCCAAGATTGATAGGATAACAATACGTATAACCTGCCAGAATAGTGGCCGGGAACCCAAAAAGATTTCCCTGGCCGGTAAAGGTGGCGTCAATTCCGGTAATGCGTGCATGCCCGACGTTTAAGGATTTAAACCCGACATCCGCCAATGTGGGATATAAAGCGGTATCCGGTTTATAAATACCAAAAGTAAATTCCATCATATTTTTATATTCGGTCCAGAATCCGGCAATATCAACGTACCCGTTCCATTTTCCAATTTTCACGCCCTGTTTGATGCCAACTTCTGCGGCCCAGCCGGTTTCGGGTTTTAAGGTTTTATTCGGGAAAATGTTCAAACCGCCAATGTTTGTTTTGATAAACTTTTCTGCAACTGACGGGAAACGGTATCCCTGGCCAAAAGATGCCCTGAGGAATGTATATTTGGCGGCCTGATAATTAATACCCGCCCTGAATACAGGCATGATTGGGATCGTGTGGTCCTTGCCTTTTATTTTAAATGAAAATGTAGATTCGGATTGTGCCGTATCGATCCGGTAATACTCTCCGCGCAAGCCCAAAGATAAGGTGAATTTTTTCCAGAATTTTGCATCATACTGAGTGTACACTGAAAAGTTAACCCCGTCGTGCTCACCGAAAAGTTCCGCCTGGGAGTTGGAATAGCTTCCCGAAACCCCGGCAGTAAGGTTGTGAATTCCTTTAAAACTGTGCTGGTACTGATAGTCGCCATAATATATGTCCGCAATATTGTTTTTGTCAGGTTCATTCGGGAATAAATTTGATGTGCGGAAGTATCTTAATTTCAGGCTGTATTTGCTTCCTTTTTTATTGAAATATAAAAAATAAGGATCGACATTTACCCGAAATCCCTTGTTATGAGTAATGGCGTCGGCTCGCTGCATTAACGCTGCCGAATCCGCATTGCCCCATAAGAAAAAGTTGGAGACCGCAGCATACATGGTGTTTGCATTGAGCCCGAAAGAAAGCCCTTCAATTTTTTTGACGCGGTAACGCATATTGATGTTGGCCCGTCCCCGGCATTCCCCGTTTGGATAGCGGAATCCCTGGTCCTCGAAAAAATTTCCACCCACACCCAGGTCAAACTGTCCGAATTTTTGTAAATGCGAAAAGTTAAAACCGCCAAACCCCGGATTTTTCATGCCCAAAAGTGAGAGCGGGTTGATGATTTTTGCCACCAGCGTATTTGAAAAATCAGGCGAGTATTCATCCCACCAGATGAGCTCTTTGCGTTTCGGGTTTAAATAAACACCTTCATTAATGGTGATTTTTGTCTGAGGTTTATCTTTCGGAAATGCGGTGCGCAAATTGATGACGCCATTGAGCGCCGATGAGCCGAATAACGCGGAAGAAGCGCCCTTGATAACTTCTATCTGGGAAATGTTTTCAACCGGCATATAGTTCCATTTTGCGTCACCGGCATCAGCCGACAGCAATGGCATATCATCCATCATGACCAACACACGGCTTCCGGCTCCGTAGCTGTATCCGCTTCCTGCGCGTATGCTGGGCTGCCCGTCAAAAATATCCACACCGGGAATTTTATTTATTATTTCATTGATGGCGTTGGTGTTTTTTTTCTCT
>Ga0116171_10000336_pt1 | contig 50270 bp, 45 predicted proteins | sample AD_JPNHW2_MetaG_FD_89798 | JGI IMG/M metagenome (GOLD analysis project Ga0116171, IMG submission 89798) | Active sludge microbial communities of municipal wastewater-treating anaerobic digesters from Japan - AD_JPNHW2_MetaG | ecosystem: Engineered > Bioreactor > Anaerobic > Digestate | place... | reverse complement strand
CAGAGAAAATAATGCTGCGCCGTCAGGATACGCATATTACCGTGTCAATCGGGGTGGCGAGCCTGCCTTTGGATACAAAAGATGAGGATGAATTGGTTCAGAAGGCGGATAAATCCATGTATATGGCCAAGGAAAAAGGCAGAAATCAGGTATGCTCAATATAATATTGCTTTTAATTATTACGGTGGCGTTGGGCTTATTTTTTCGGGACTTTTTTTCGGAAAACCTTAAGCGTAAAGAGGCGGATCAAGATTGTTTGCAAAATGAACTTGACCGGCTTAAGGATTTTAAGCAAAGCATAGACCGGGAAAATAGTTTGTTGAATAATAGGTTTGAAGATACTTTGGCGCTTTATGAGGTGACTAAGGATATCTGCAAGAGCTTGGACGAGGAGAAGGTCTTTGCGACTTTTAATAAGAATTTAAAGCAGCATATCGGTATCGGTGACTGCCGTTATATTAAAAATAGCGCGGATTTAATCAAGTATAAAAACTATACAATTTTACCCCTGCATCTAGAAGGCAACCAGATCGCAGGATACTTGGCAGTGGACAGAATTTTAGAAACTGATAAGGAAAAATTCGGGATATTGGCGCAGCAATTTTTAATTGGTCTGAGAAAAGCGTTGCTTTACCAGAAAGTCCAGGATTTAACGATTACGGATGTTTTGACCGGCGTTTATTGCCGGAGGTATTTTTTGGAGCGTTTTAGTGAAGAGCTCAAACGTTCTAAAAAAAATAAGCTAGCGCTAACTTTTTTGATGATCGATATCGATAATTTTAAACAGTTTAACGACCGCTATGGGCATTTAGTCGGCGATGCCATATTACGCCAGGTAGCTAAAACTATTTCACTGGCGGTCAGGCAAATTGATTTTATCGGCCGTTACGGCGGCGAGGAGATCTCCGTAGTTTTGGCAGAGACTAATAAAGAGCAGGCTAATTTTGCCGCGGAACGTATCCGGCAGGCAATTGCCACGGAATCAATTAAAGTTTATGATGAAGACTTAAAGGTTACGGTTAGCATAGGCGTTTCTACTTTTCCGGATAATGCTTTGAATATGCAGAACTTAATTGAAATGGCTGACCAGGCTTTGTATCTGGCTAAAGAAACCGGAAAGAATAAGGTGTGTTTTTCTCCCACCTAAATTTAAAGATTATTCCTTGAAAATCCATTCATTTTAATATAAAATACCACCCATGGTTAAAAAATTTATCATTGCCATAGATTTAGGCGGGACTAATTTAAAATGCGCTTTACTGGATAATAATTTAAAAATTAAAGCCAGAAGCTCTTTTAGCACAAAGAGTTTTGATAATCAGCAAAAGCTTATCCGGGGAATTATCGAAGCGGTTGAGAGTTTCATTTTAAGCCAGAAACTTAAAACCTCTGCGATCTTGGGAGTTGGTATCGGTCTTCCCGGGCCGGTGGATAATTTAGCCGGGATTGTGCATTTCCTGCCGAATATTCCGGGATGGAAAGAAGTAAAACTTAAAAAAATTCTAGAGCAAAGTACCGGGTTACCGGTGGCGATCGATAATGATGCTAAATTAATGACTTTAGCCGAGCATGAATTCGGAGCGGCGAAAAAATTAAAAAATGTGCTATGTCTGACTTTGGGTACGGGGGTAGGCGGAGGTTTAATTATTAATAATTCCCTCTACCGGGGGTTAGATAACGCCGCCGGCGAAGCCGGTCATTTTCCGCTTAATGAAAAAGGCCCCTTGTGCGGCTGCGGAGCGCAGGGGTGTTTAGAGGCGTATGTCGGCAATCATAAAATTATCAAAGAGGCGAGAAAAATATTTGGGCCGCAGATTACTCTGGAAGAAGTAAGCGCTTTGGCCCGGAAAAATGATCTCAGGGCAATTAAGTTTTGGAAGCAGGTTGGTGAAAAACTGGGTTTGGCTTTAAGCGGTATAGTTAATTTGCTTAACCTTGATGCGGTTGTAATCGGCGGAGGGGTAGCTTGCGCCGGAATGGTGTTATTGGAAAATATCAGGCGGACAATCCTTTTGCGGGCGATGCGGGTGCAGGCAAAAAGAGTAAAAGTGATTAACGCCAAATTAGGGGTCGATGCCGGGATTATCGGAGCCGGAATTTTAATTAAAGGGGCGGTTGAAGGATAAAATCCGCGCCTTCCGTAAATTTAACTGTTAAAAGTAAATGATTTAATGAATCTAAGAAGAAAGAAGGTGCGGATTGAAGATTTTCATTGATACTGCGAATGTTAAAGAAATAAAAGAAGCTGCTAGTTTAGGGTTAATTGACGGCGTGACTACTAATCCTTCGCTTATGGCTCGCGAGGGGCGTAGTCCTCAACAGGTACTAGAAGAGATATGCCAATTGGTGGCCGGTCCGGTCAGCGCGGAGGTAATCAGTCTGGAATCGATGGGTATGATCGGCGAAGCGCGTCAATTGGTAAAAATAGCTAAGAACATTGTGGTTAAAATCCCGCTTACCAAAGAAGGGTTAAAAGCGGTGAAGGTTTTGGCGCAAGAAGGGATTAAAACCAATGTTACGCTTTGTTTTTCCGCTGCCCAGGCTTTACTGGTGGCTAAGGCCGGTGCTACCTATGTATCGCCTTTTATCGGCCGGCTTGATGATATAGCTCAGGAGGGCATGAATTTAATCAGAGATATAAAGAAGATTTACGTTAATTATAATTTTAGCACTCAAATTATTGTTGCTTCCGTGCGTAATCCGATGCATGTAGTTGATGCTGCTTTGATCGGAGCGGATATTGCCACTATTCCATATTTGGTGATTGAACAGTTAATTAAGCATCCTTTGACCGAAATCGGGATAAACAAGTTTCTGGAAGATTCTAAAAAGATCCCCCAAGGAAATAATGTCAAATAAATCAGAAAAAATCCAACCGTTTAAAAGATTGGCTCTGGGTATCATCTTGGGTTTTATCTTTGGGGTAAACTTAGTTTTTGCTGAAACAGCCAAAGAATCGCCGATGATTATAAACGGTGATAACGTAGAATATTCTGCCGATAGCAAAGAAGTTGTGGCAACCGGCAATATTGAAGTTATCTATAAAGGCGCTAAACTTACCTGCAATAGATTAAAAGTTAATATGCAAACTAAGGAAGGCCTGGCCGAAGGAAATGCTAAAATTGAAGATGCCAAGGGTGTTGTTACCGGCGATAAAATCGCTTATGATTTTGCAAATAAAGTCGGGGTTATTTACGACGCGGATTTTCGCGCCAATCCTTATTTTGGAAAAGCCAAAAAAGTCGAAAAATTAAGCGACAGTGAATTTGTATCTAAGAACGGCTATTTTACCACCTGCAGCCTGGATCATCCGCATTACCGTTTTGCTACCAAAAAGATCAATATGTTCCCGCAGGATAAAATTCAGGCTAAAGGTACTACGCTTTATTTGTGGAGCATACCTTTAATTTACCTGCCACGGTTTAATTATTCAATGAAGGATCCGATTATGCATGTCCAGGTGGAACCGGGTAAGCGTAAGGATTGGGGCCCGTACCTTTTGAGCACCTGGCGCTATAATCTTACGGAGAATTCCAATCTGAGATTATTTTTGGATTACCGTACCAAACTGGGCCTGGCCGAAGGTTTTGATTTAAACTATAAGCAGCCTGCGCTGGGCCGGGGTGATTTTAAATTTTACTATACGGATGAAAAAGCCAAAAATTTACCTACCGGCATACCCGGAGACCCGACAGAGTTTCAGCGTTATTTCTTGCGCTGGCGTCATAAATGGGATATTGACCCGCGGACTAACTTTATCACCGAATTTTATAAAATTTCAGATCACCGCCGAAAGTATGAAAATTATCCGGCTCCTAATTCTGAAGCCCACAATCTTTTTCAGGATTATTTTTTCCGTGAATACGAAAAGGATTCTGAGCCGCTGACCTATGCATTATTTCATCACAGTTTTGATTATTCCAGTTTGGATATATTTCTTCAGAAAAGGACTAACCATTGGTTTGACCAGCTGGATAAAATGCCGGAAATAAATTATAGTTTACCCAGTCTGCAGGTGGGGCAAACTCCGCTTTATTTTGAAAATTCCAGCCAACTGGGGGTTTATAATAAAAAAGCAGCTACCGCGCCGGTTACGGCTGATGACGTTACGGTAACCCGCTTGGATACTACTAATAAGGTTTCTTTGCCGATGAAATTAGCTTTTTTACAGTTTAAACCTTTCCTGGCAAGCCGCCAGACTTATTACGATCAAGGCGCAAACGGTCAAAGCGGGATAGTGCGCACAATTTTTTATGGCGGAGTTGATCTGAGTACTAAGTTCTACCGTATTTATAACGCCAAAACAAATTTTATGGGATTAGATATCAATGGCCTGCGTCATATTATCACTCCTAGCGTGGGGTATTTGTATACGCATGCTCCAACTATTCCGATGGGTAATTTAAGGCAAATTGATGCGGTAGATACAATTACCCGCGGCAACACCGCGGCTTTAAGTTTATCGAATAAATTACAAACTAAACGTAACGGTCAAAGCGTAGATTTTGTAGATTTTTTAATTACCTCGGAATACGTGTTTGATCCTAAAAGCGGTATCAATCAGAATAGCATTCTTACCAATACCGGTAATAAATTAGAAAGCCAGCTTTCGGATATTTTGTTCAGGCTAAAAGTGTTGCCGTATTCTTGGTTAAGATTGGAATCGGAAGCAACTTTCCAGCATTCGAATCATGACTTGGCTAACTACAACAAGTTTTCAGTAGCCAACTATAGTTTAAACTTCGATTTGGGGCCAGAACGCTCATTTTCCATCGGACAGCGTTATGAAAGAAAAGGTTATAATGAAATTACCGCCGGTTTCAACTGGCGCCTAAGTCCGAAATGGAAGTTTAGCGTTTACCAGCGGTATAATCTTAAACAAACTCCCAATTTGGATAAGGGCTCTCAGGAACAAGAATATACTCTAACCCGGGATTTGCATTGCTGGGATTTGGACATTACTCTGAATAGGAAAGAAGACTCCGGGACAACGGTGTTTTTTACCTTCCGGCTTAAGGCTTTTCCTGAAAATGAATTCGGTTTTGATCAGAAGATGAGTGAAGGGAAATCCGGTTCGCAATAAAATTCACGTTCTCTTGCGTAATATCAACAGGAAGATCTAAAAGTACAATCTAAATGAATATTTCAATTATTGGTTCCGGTCATGTGGGATTGGTTAGCGGCGCCTGTTTTGCCGAACTAGGTAATCAGGTGATCTGCGCTGATAATGATGTAAAAAAGATCGCCGGCCTTAAAAAAGGGGTGCTTCCCATTTATGAACCGGGTTTGGAAGAATTAATCGCTAACAACCTTAAAAATAAAAGAATTAAATTTACTTCCAGTATTCCTGAGGCAGTAAGACAGAGCGAGATAATTTTTATTGCGGTCGGAACTCCGACGCTTAAAAACGGAGAGGTGGATTTAACCGGAATCGAGAATGTTGCCCGTGAAATTGCCCAGAATATGGATGGCTACCGGCTGATTGTCGAGAAATCAACCGTACCGGTAGAGACTTGCGCTTGGATCAAAAAAACAATTTTAACTTATAATAAAAAGAAATATAAATTTGATATAGTTTCAAATCCGGAATTTTTGCGGGAAGGTTCAGCGATTAATGATTTTAATCATCCTGATCGAGTGGTCTTGGGGGTGGAAACTACCAGGGCTACCCAGACCATGACTAATTTATACCAGCCTTTGAATCGTCCGGTCCTGGTTACCAATATAAAATCCGCGGAATTGATCAAACATGCCTCCAACGCTTTTTTAGCGGCTAAAATCTCTTTTGTTAATGCTTTGGCTTGTATTTGTGATTTGGTGGGGGCGGATGTAAAAGAAGTGGCTGGCGGTATGGGACTGGATAATCGTATCGGCCGGCATTTTCTGCATGCCGGTATTGGTTACGGGGGTTCTTGTTTTCCAAAAGATTTAGATGCTTTTATCGGGATTGCCGAAAAATTAGGTTATGATTTTCAGATCCTTAAAGCGGTTAGAAATACTAATCGAGAGCAGAAGGTATTTGTTTTGAAAAAGATTAAAGATGCTCTCTGGATCATTCGGGGTAAAACGATTGCGGTTCTGGGGTTGGCTTTCAAACCGGATACGGATGATTTAAGAAACTCACCGAGTTTGGATTTGATCGAGCTATTAATCCAAGAGGGAGCCAAAATCAAGGTTTATGACCCGCAAGCTATGGAGAAAGCCAGGAAGATTTTAAAAAAAGTTGTTTTTTGTAAAGATGCTTATCAGGCAGCTAGCCAAGCCGATTGCCTGATTGTGGCTACTGAATGGAACGAATTTAAAGAGTTGGATTTCATGAAATTGAAAAAGAAGTTAAAACGCGCTCTCATCGTGGACGGCAGGAATATCTACGATTCTAAGCTGCTTACTAAACAAGGTTTTACTTATATCGGAGTGGGATCGGGAAATGGATAAAATTTTAGCGGATTTAAACAAAAAAATAAAAAATAGACAAATTAGAGTCGCGGTAGTCGGCTTAGGCTACGTGGGTTTTCCTTTGGCTTTGGAATTTGCTAAAAAAAAGGTAAAAGTCACCGGGATTGAGATTGATGCTGACCGCCTGAAATCCATTGCCGGCGGTAAATCATATATCAGCGATATAAGCAGCTTGGAATTAAAAAGGGCGTTAAAGAGCGGATATTTTAAGGCCAGCGGCAGTTTTGAGGATATCCGGATGCAGGATGCTGTTTTAATCTGCGTTCCTACTCCTTTGAAGAGAAAGTATCTGCCGGATATCTCTTTTATTAAGAACGCGGTGGGCCAGGTGGTTTTGCATTTAAAAAAAGGAGCTTTGGTAGTTTTGGAGAGTACTACTTATCCCGGGACAACTGAAGAAGAAATCCTGCCGATTTTTAACCGGCAGGGGTGCCGGCATGGTAAAGATTTTTACTTATGTTTTTCACCTGAACGTATTGATCCGGGTAATAAGAAATTCCCCGTGCACAAGATCCCTAAGGTTATTGGCGGACTCAATCCTCAAGCTACCCGCCTGGCCATGGCAGTTTACCGGATTATTCTTAAGCAGGTGGTTCCGGTCAGCAGCTGCCGGGCTGCGGAAACGGTAAAATTGCTGGAGAATACTTTTCGCCTGATTAATATCGGATTGATTGATGAGCTGTCGATGATGGCGCATAAAATGAAAATTGATATTTGGGAAGTAGTCGGCGCTGCCAGCACCAAGCCGTTTGGCTTTATGCCTTTTTATCCCGGGCCGGGTGTAGGAGGCCATTGTATCCCGAAGGATCCTTTGTATTTGCATTGGAAAGCTAAAAGTTTCGGTTTTCATTCACGTTTTATTAAGCTGGCTTCCGATGTGATCAATACATGCCTGAATATATTGTAAAAAGAATAGAAAATGGTTTGCAGCGGGTTGGCTGCAAACTGGCAAATGCGAAAATATTAGTGGTGGGGGTTACTTATAAAAAAGATATCAAAGATCTGCGTAAATCCCCAAGTATCGATGTAATCAACAGTTTAAAAAGGCAAGGGGTTGAAGTTTGCTATTCCGATCCATTGATACCCTTTTTAAAATGGGGAGGATTAAATTTAGAGTCAGTGCCGCTGACCCCTAGAATAATTAAGAAATTTGATTGCTGTCTTATCGCTACCGACCATACTCAGGTAGATTACGCAGCTTTATTAAAAAACGCGAAATTTATTTTTGATTCAAGAAACGTTTATAAAGGAAAATACCAGGATAAGGTGGAGAGATTATGAGCAGGTTTTTGGTTACCGGCGGGGCAGGTTTTATCGGTTCACATATTGTCGAAGCTTTGGTTAAACAGGGCAAGAATGTGCGGGTCCTGGATAATTTTTCTAGCGGCAAATTAAGTAACCTTAAGGGGCTGGAAAAAAAGATTGATTTAATCAGAGGGGATATTTGTTCTTATGCTGCTTGTGTTAAAGCGACCAAAGGGGTGGATTTCGTTTTACATCAAGCGGCTTTAAGGAGCGTGCCTAAGAGCATGGTTGAACCGCATGCCTATAATCGCGTTAATATCGACGGAACGCTTAATATGCTGGAGGCTTCCCGGGAAAATAAGATAAAACGTTTTGTTTTTGCTTCATCGAGTTCGGTATACGGTGAGGTAAAAGATTATCCGGAAAAAGAAAGTTTCCTCCCCGGTCCGATTTCCCCGTATGCTTTAAGTAAGATAACCGGAGAATATTACTGTAAGATATTCAGTCTATATTTTGCTTTACCTACGGTTGCCTTGCGATATTTCAATGTTTTCGGGCCGCGCCAGGCATTAGATGATGATTATGCGGTAGTAATTCCCAAGTTTATTAATTGTCTTTTGAATAATCAATCTCCGCCGATTTTTGGTAATGGTCGCCAGTCCCGGGATTTCACCTTTGTGCAAAATGTGGTAGCTGCCAATTTGTTGGCCGCTTCTGCTTGTAAAGTTAAGCATGGAGTTTTTAATGTCGCCAGCGGTAAAGACACTTCGGTTCTGGATTTAGTTAAAATCCTTAATCAGATTTTAGGCAAAAATATTAAACCTAGATTACTTCCTGTGCGGGCGGGTGATGTATTTAGGACTTTGGCTGATATAAGACAAGCCGGAAAATTTTTGAATTTTAAGCCGAAAGTCAGTTTTATCGATGGTTTAAAAATTACTGTGGATTTTTGGAAACAAAATGCCTAAACAGACAGTGTTGATTACCGGGGGAGCGGGTTTTATCGGTTCGCATTTGTGCCAGAGGCTGCTGGCCGAAAATTACCGGGTTATTTGTTTGGATAACTTTATTACCGGTACTCCCAGCAATCTGGATGGATTTTCTAAAGATAAAAATTTCAGATTAGAGGTTTGTGACGTTTCCGACCATATTAATATTTCCGGTAAATTAGATTATGTCCTGCATTGCGCTTCTTTAGCTTCTCCGAAGGATTATTTAGATTTTCCCATCCAAACTCTAAAAGTCGGTGCGTTAGGTACGCATAATGCTTTAGGCCTGGCTAAAAAGAAAAAAGCCGCATTTATGCTTTTTTCTACTTCGGAGGTTTATGGCGACCCTCTGGTTCATCCGCAAACCGAAAATTATTGGGGACATGTGAATCCTATTGGTGTGCGTAGCTGTTATGATGAATCCAAGCGGTTTGCGGAAGCCATAACGATGGCTTATTGCCGTGAACATAAGGTAAACACTAAGATTGTCCGTATTTTTAACACTTATGGTCCGAAAATGCGTCATAATGACGGCCGGGTAGTCCCTAATTTTATCAGTCAGGCTTTAGCCGGCCGGGCGATTACGGTTTACGGGAGGGGCAAGCAGAGCAGAAGTTTTTGTTATATTGATGATTTGGTGGATGGTTTATTGCGTTTAATGGTTGCTCACCAGAATCTACCGGTTAATCTGGGTAATCCTGCCGAATTCACTATTATGCAGCTGGTAAAGCTTGTTTTAAAATTGACCGGTTCTAAAAGTAAGATTGTTTTTAAAGAATTGCCTCAAGATGATCCGCAGCAACGCCGGCCGGATATTACTAGAGCCAAGAAGCTTCTTGGCTGGAAACCCAAGGTTTCCCTGGAAAACGGGTTAGAGCGCACCATAGCCTGGTTTAGGATATAAATCTGCCCGTTTCCTTGACAATCCGGTCGGATATATGTTATACTTTTTGATAAATTGCAGCTAATCCTACTATACCAAGAACAAGCATTAATTCCCAAAAAAATAGGAGAGAGTGATGATAGCCGAGACGTTAGCAAAGTTTAATTTTTTAGATTTCATTATCCTAATTGTTTTATTTAGAATATGTTACATTGCTGCTAAAATGGGTTTATCCATCGAACTTTTCAAGCTTGCAGGTGTAATTTTTTCAACTTATATATCGCTGCATTATTATGTCGCTGTTTCAGATCTTATCCAGAGGCGTTTTTTCTCCCAAATTATGCCTTTAGCATTCATGGATTTTATAGTTTTTATTTTGCTGGTTATTGTGGGATACTCCTGTTTTATACTTTTACGCAGCTTGCTTTTCCGTTTTGTTCAATTAAACGCTGTTCCCAGGATCAACCAGGTCGCCGGGTTGATTTTAGGCATTTTCCGGAGTTTTTTGATAGTCGGTTTAATTTCTTTTACTTTGAGTATTTCCACGGTTACTTATATTAGTAATTCCGTACGGCATTCTTATTTAGGCAGCCGGGCTTTTGCTATTTCTCCCCGGACTTACGATTGGCTTTGGAGCAATATCTTTTCTAAGTTCTCCGCTCATGAAAAATTTAATTCTACCGTTGCCGAAACCATGGATAAATTCTATCGCTGATGAAGCTGATAAACTTTTATAATCAGGCCGTGCGTTTTGGCCGTTTAGCGGATGTGCGTAAAGCTAAATCAAAAATAAAATCTTTTCCCGATTCAGCGATACTTTTCGGCCAGCCGGATTTAGAGGTTAAAAAAATTCTGGTTGGAATAGATATTGAAACCCCGGAGCTTTTGCTGGCTGACCGTATCCGGCAAAAGGAAGGGTTGGATTTAGTGCTTGCGCATCATCCCGAAGGAAAAGCTTATGCCGGTTTATATGAAGTGATGAGATTGCAGGTTGATCTATTGACGCAAGCCGGTCTGGCTAAGCCCGCCGCAACCAGATTAGTTGAGGAAAGAATGGCACAGGTCCAGCGCGGGGTATTGCCGCAGAATCATACCCGGCCGGTAGATGCTGCCAGATTGTTAAAGATTCCTTTTATGAATTTGCATACTCCGGCTGATAATCATGTGCACAGGTACCTGGAAGCGATTTTTAAGCAGAAATCCCGTATCCCGCGTTTAGTCGAAGATGTGGTAAAAGTATTAAACACTATACCGGAGTATCAGATCGCCGGTAAATTTAATACCGGGCCGCGTATAATTTTGGGTAATCCTAAGCGTCCGGCCGGCAAAATTTTATTTGAGATGACCGGAGGTACTGAGGGCTCAAAAGACGTTTTTGACAAATTATATAAAGCCGGGGTAAGGACTTTAGTTTCCATGCATTTGAGTGAAGGGCATTTTAAAAAAGTTAAAGATGCTAATTTAAATGTAGTGATTGCCGGCCATATTTCGTCGGATACTCTGGGCCTGAATTTACTTTTAGATAATATTGAACAAGCCGCCAGAGAACGTTTTGAAATTATTGCCTGCTCCGGTTTTACTAGAATAAAAAGAAAGTAGAGAAATGTTTGGGCGTATACCAGAAAATATATTAGAGGATATCCTTGGGCGGGTAGATATCGTGGAGATTATTTCTAGCTATATCCCGCTTAAGAAAGCCGGTTCGAACTTTAAAACCAATTGTCCTTTTCATCATGAAAAGACAGCCTCTTTTATGGTCTCTCCGGAACGCCAGATTTACCATTGTTTTGGCTGCGGTGAATCCGGCAATGCTTTTAAGTTCCTGATGCGTCATGAGCGGATGGAATTTCCCGAAGCGGTTGAAATGCTGGCTAAAAGATGCGGAATTATTCTGCCTGATCAGAATCGTCCGGAATTAGCTCAGGCTGCCAGTTTAAGCAGCCAATTATACAAAATTAATGAACTCGCGGTAAGTTTTTATGAAAATAACCTGCATGTTCCGGGAGCGGAAGCCGCGGTAAATTATTTACAAAACAGAGGGATTAAGCTTGCTACCGCTAAAGAGTTTCATTTAGGTTTAGCTACTTTGGGCTGGGATGGTTTAATTAATTTTTTAAGAAGCAAGAATATCAGTCTGGCTTTGATGGAGCAGGCGGGCTTGATTTTACCTAAAGATTCCGGTGGTTATTATGATCGTTTTCGCCAGCGTATTATATTCCCGATTTTTGATGTGCGGGCGCGTTCGATCGGATTCGGTGCGCGGGTGTTGGATGAGACTCTGCCTAAATATATTAATTCTCCGGAGACGCCGGTTTACACTAAAGGCAAAAATCTCTTCGGGTTGAATTTATCCAAGGATTTTATCCGGGATGGCGACCGGGTAGTGATCGTGGAAGGTTATTTGGATTTCATTATTCCTTTTCAGGAGGGGTTGAAAAATATCGTTGCTTCACAGGGCACGGCGCTTACTTTGGAGCAGATTAAACTAATTAAACGTTATACGCATAATGTTGTAATGGTTTATGACGGAGATGCCGCCGGAGAGCTGGCTACTTTAAGAAGCCTGGATATTCTGATCGATGAAGGTTTGCAGGTAAAAGTTGTTACTTTGCCTGCCGGGATGGATCCGGATACTTTGGTGCGCAAGCAGGGTGTCAATACCTTAAAAGATAAAGTAGAAAAAGCGGCCAGTTTCTTTGATTATAAACTGGAGATTTTAAAAAGCCGGCATGATATAAAAGATGCGCATGGTAAAGCTAAAATTGCCGCGGAAATGCTTTTTACGATTAACAAGTTCGATAATGCTATTTTAAGAGGTGAATATACAAAAAAATTGTCTGAAGAAATGCGGATACCGCAGGCAGATATTCTTGAAGAGTTGCGTAAATTCAAACCGGTTGTTTCTATTCCTGCGGATCCTGTTGTTGTTTCGGTGAAAAACTCTATGCCGATCAATCCGGCGGAGAAACTTTTGATCAAATTTATGCTCGAGGAAAAAGATCTGATTGAAAGAATTATGCATGAGTTGGCGCCTGCCGATTTTGCGGATGCGCGCACGGCTAAAATTGTTTCTGTAATGCATGATTTAGTTCTTCAGGGAAAAAGTATTCAGCCAAGCGTACTGATGAATTATTTTAGCGAAGATGATGCCAGCCAGTTGGTTTGTGAAACTATGTTTATGCCGGCGCTTACGGATCAAGGCAGGGAGAAAGCGGTTAATGATTGCATCGCGCGGATTAAAACCCAAAAATTAAGATCCCGGCGTGAGAATTTAAATAAACAGATTAAGAGCGCTGAATCTCAAGGCGATCAGGAAAAGTTAAACAGTCTTATTCAGGAATTTGATAATCTTATAAAGAAAGGCGACTAAGTATGAAAAAGAATCAGCAGCAGCCCACCAAAGATATGGAAAAACTAATTGCCCTGGGTAAACAGAAGGGCTTTTTAACTTATGATGAAGTTAATGATTTGTTGCCCGAAGACCTTTCTAGTACCGTGGCGATTGATCACCTTTTTGAATTACTGGGGAATGAAGATATTCAAGTGGTCGAGGGTGAAACTGACGCAGGTTTATCGGCAAACCGCGCTACCCAGCAGGATAAGCAAAATTTAGTGCAGCAGCGTGAGGAGCTGCTCACCGAGCAGCTTAAAAGCGAAGAGCGTTTTATGCCTTTGGATGATCCGGTAAAAATGTATTTGAAGCAAATGGGTTCGATCTCTTTGCTCAGCCGTGAAAATGAAATTGAACTGGCTAAAAAGATCGAAGATGCCGAAGATAAATTCAAGCGGGCAGTTTTAGTGACTAAGTTTGCCAGGAATGAAGTCTTAATCGTGGCGGCCAATATTTTAGATGATAAGATCAATATGGAGGAGGTAGTTAAAGAAGATATCCATATAAAGAAGAACAGCGTGATCGGCAGGTTTAAGCGTATTTTAGCTAAAATTAAGCAAACCCGCAGCGATAGTAACGCGATAAATTTAATTTTGCAGTTGAATTTTACTACTTCGGTGATCGAAGCGGCAGTACGCAAGTTGAGCCTTTTATTGCGTGAGCTAGAGCATATTAAGCGGTTAAATAAACGGGATAATCTGCGCAGCCGCCAAATTCTCAAAGAATTGGCCCAGCCTTACGGTAAAATCAAAGAGCAGATGAAGCTGATTAAATCCGCGCATCTTAAATTCAGCCGTACAAAAAAGAAATTAGTAGAAGCAAACTTACGACTGGTGGTGAGTATCGCTAAAAAATATACCAACCGTGGTCTTTCTTTTCTGGATTTGATTCAGGAGGGTAATATTGGTTTGATGCGGGCGGTAGAAAAATTTGAATATAAACGTGGTTATAAATTTTCCACTTATGCTACTTGGTGGATACGCCAGGCGATCACCCGCTCAATCGCGGATCAGGCCCGTACCATCAGGATTCCCGTACATATGACTGAAACGATTAACAAGATAATCCGTTTTTCCAGGGTTTTTGTGCAAAAAAACGGCCGGGAGCCTACACCGGAGGAGATCGCTCATAAAATGCGTTTTCCGCAAGGCAAAATAAAATCAATACTCAAGATTGCCCAGGAGCCGATTTCACTGCAGATGCCGATTGGCGATGAAGGTGATACGCACTTCGGAGATTTTATCCAGGATAAAAAAGCCGTCTCTCCGGCTAATGAAACGGTGCGTTCAATGTTAAAGGATGAAATGAATTCGGCTTTAAGTACTTTAACCGAAAGGGAGAAAAAGATCCTGGTTTTGCGTTTCGGCATTCATGATGGTTCCGCCCGTACTTTGGAAGAGGTGGGCAATGTGTTTAAAGTTACGCGCGAAAGGGTCAGGCAAATCGAAGCTAAGGCCTTAAAGAAACTCAGGCATCCGTCACGTTCGCGGCGTTTACGTACTTTTATGGATATGACTTTGGCGCATCAGAGGGAATATTAAAAGATAATCTGACCGGGGATATTAGATGATTTACTCAAAAGATAAGATTAAAAAAGCAGCTTCTTAATTAAAAAAGGAGCTGTTTTTTTTTCTTAACCGGTAAATAAACAACCCTAAGGCTAAAATGGAAGATTCTAAAAACGAAAATTTTGAAATTACGCTTGCTAAGCTGCGCAAGGTAGAATTCCAGCAGAAGGCTATTTTGGATAATATCCCGGATATCGCCTGGCTTAAAGATCTCCAGGGCAGGTTTATTGCTGTTAACGGGCCTTTTGTTAAAGCTTGCGGTTTTAAGGTCGAGGAAATTATCGGAAAAACTGATTTGGATATCTGGCCTAAAGAATTAGCTTTAAGTTACCAGGCTGATGATCAAGAAGTAATTAAGAGCAAGAAACGTAAATGTGTTCAGGAAAGATTAATGTATCAAGAAACAGGTGAACAGTGGATCGAGACGATAAAAACTCCTTTTTTTGATGATCATGGCAACGTAATCGGCACAACCGGAATTGCCAGAAATATTACCCTTTATAAGAGCCAGACAGATAGGTTGGAAGATGTCCGCGCGGAGCTTGAGCTTAGGGTTAAAGTCAGGACGGCGGAGTTGGCCAGCTCCAACGAGGCTTTGCGTAAAGAGATGCGCCTGGCACAAGAAACCCAAAAAGAGCTGGGTAAGTTGACTGCTTTTTCAACCAATGTGTTTAACAGCATCCAGGATGGATTAAGCGTTTTAGATCCGGAAATGAACGTTGTCTGGTGCAATCTGACTAAAGAAAAATGGCATGAACATAATTTGCCTCTGGTTGGAAAAAAATGTTACGCGGCTTTTCATGGAAAAAATGAGCCTTGCCAAAATTGCCCGGTGAAAGAGACCTTTAAAACTTTAAAGCCCGCCGTTAATGTTTCTCCGAAGCATGACAAAGAAGGAAAAATTGTCGGTTATTTTGATCTTTACAGCTTCCCGATGTTTGATGAAAAAACTAAAAAAATTAGCGGAGTGATTGAATATGTGCGTGATATAACCCAGCGTAAAACTGCCGAAGAGGCTTTACGCTATAGCGAAGAAAAATTTAAGACTATTTTTGAGAATTCTAACATTGGGATGCTGATTGTTGATATACAAACCCGCGACTTTGTTTTAAGCAATAAAGCGGTCCAAAAGATGCTGGGTTATAGCAAAGATGAATTGTCTCATTTAGGCGTCAGGGATATTCATGCCAAAAAAGATTGGTCTTTTGCCGCTGAACAATTTGAACGGCTGATAAAGGGTGAACTGATTAACGTTATAAATATACCGGTTAAAAGGAAAGACAACAGTATTTTCTTTGCTAATATTACCGCCTCAATGTTAACTTTAGATGGGCGGCTGTCTGTTTTGGGAAGTTTCGAAGATATCTCTTTGCAAAAAGAAAATAGTGAGAAACTAACTATTGCTGAAGAACGTTACCGCTTGGTTACCGAGCAAACCGGCCAGCTTATTTACGATTTGAATTTATCAACACAGGAGATAATCTGGAGTGGTTTGATTGAGAAAATTACCGGATTTACTCATGAAGAGTTTTCCAAAGTAGATCTTAGGCGCTGGGAAGAGATGATCCATCCTGATGACCGAAAAATGGCCAGTGATTTATTGAATCAGACAATCAAATCGGGCGGAGTATATGAAGTAGAATACCGTTTTTTACAAAAAAACGGCAGTTATGCTTATATGAAAGACAGGGGGATGTTCCTTAAAGATAAAAATGGTAAACCTTTCCGGATGCTGGGATGTATGGAAGATGTTAGTAAAAGAAAAGAATATGAAAATGAATTAAAGGTTTATCATGAAAAGCTGGAAATCTTGGTTGAGCAGCGGACAAAATCTCTGGAATTGGAAATCGCCTCGAGAAAGGAGATCGAAGAAAAAGCAAATCTTGTGCATCAGCGGTTAGAGTATACTTTAGGAGTAACTAAAACCGGTTTAGATATCATCGATCAGGAATACAATGTTATCTACATAGATCCTGCTTGGTCTAGCGTGTATGGCGAGTGGAAAGGGAAGAAATGTTTTGAGTATTTTATGGGGCGCAAGGAACGCTGTCCTACTTGCGCTATTGAAGAGGCTTTGAGAACTAAGAAGATTGTGGTAAGTGAAGAAATTTTAGAGAAAGAAGGCAATCGTCCCATTCAGATTACTTCTATACCTTACCAGGGTAAAGACGGCAAGTGGTATGTCGCTGAAGTGAATGTGGATATAACGCAAAAAAAGAAGATTGACGAAGAGCTTAAGCGTTACCGTAATGATCTGGAAGAGCTGGTAGGGGAACGTACCCGCGATCTTCTACAGGAAACTAATCGCTATAAAGCCGCGGAATTGGAAAAAAGCAAGCTCAACCGTGAATTGATCAAAATTAATGAAAAATTAAAAAGTATTTCATTAATTGATGCGCATACCGGTTTATATAATTATCGCTATCTGCAAGAGGCAATCGAGGTTGAGTTCCATCAAGCCAGAAGGTATGCCCAAAACTTAGCCATTATCATGCTGGATGTTGACTATTTTAAATCGATCAATGATGTGTATGGAATCGCTTTTGGGGATTTAGTTCTGAAACAATTAGCCAAGCAGCTTAAGCGTATGGTTAGGCGCTATGATGTCTTGGTGCGTTATAGCGGCGAGGAGTTTATTGTTATTTCTCCGCGTCTAAGCCGTAACGTGGCTTTTAATATGGCGCAAAGATTGCTGGATTCCTTTAATTTTATCAATTTCGGGAATAGAAAGCACAGTGTTAAGCTAAAAATCAGTCTTTCGGTGGTTTCATTTCCCGAAGATCGGGCAAAAAACGGGATGGATTTAGTGAATTTGGCGGATATGTTGTTGAATAAAGTTAAAGAAGGCGGCGGTAACCGGGTTTATTCTTCATTGGATGTAAAAAATCCAATAAAAAAAGGAATCGAGAAGATTACTAAATCCGTAGGTATAAAATCATTAAAGAATACTATTGATAAATTGAACAAGCAATCTAAACAGGGTTTAAGCGAATCAATCTTTGCTTTTGCTAAAACATTAGAATTGAAGGATCATTATACCGGCGAGCATGTTGAAAATACGGTGCATTTTGCCGTTGGAATAGCTAAAGAATTGAATTTGCCAAAAGAGGATGTGGAATTGATTAAGCAGGCCTCTATGCTGCATGATCTAGGTAAAATCGGAATTAGCGAGAACATTTTACTTAAAAAAGGTAAACTTAATAAAAAAGAGTTTGAAGAGATAAAAAAGCACCCTCAAATCGGAGCTGATATCATCCGGCCGATTCAGTTTTTGCACGATCTTATCCCGTTTATTTTTTACCATCATGAGCGTTGGGACGGTAAAGGGTATCCCAGCGGAATAAGAGGTGAAGATATCCCGCTGGGGGCCAGGGTGATCGCGATTGCCGATGTTTACCAGGCTTTGATCAGTGACCGGCCATATCATAAAGCGTTTACTAAAACCGCGGCCATAGATATAATTAAGAAATCTTCCGGGACTCAGTTTGATCCCCGCATTGTCAGTGCTTTTCTTAGAGTAGTGGGTAAGATAAAGTAGATTTTCCTGCCCCTGAATTAAATAAGTTTTAACTTGCCAAAATTCCCTAAAAATAGTAATATATAGTATTATTTTATGGCTAATCTAGTCAACTAAATTAGCTTAGAATGGCAGCTGTAAATCTAGCAAAGATTTGGCTTTAGGTGAAATAAAGCTAATTTTATGGGGCCCATAGCTCAGTCGGTTAGAGCAGTTGACTCATAATCAATTGGTCCGGGGTTCGAGTCCCTGTGGGCCCATGAATTTTTACGAAGTAAAAATTCACTTCGAGCGATACCTAAAGAATTTATCCAGGTTCAAGCTCGAAGGAGCTATAAAGGTAATTAAACTTTTCCCCACGATTTCGGGGTAACAGCAAAGCGCCATAGGGGCAGAGCCCCTTTGGTAATTGGTCCGGGGTTCGAGTCCCTGTGGGCCCATGATTTTTGCTTCACAAAATCACTCCGAGGATACCTTATTAAATAAATATCGGTCTGACGAGGGATAAAGTTTAACAGGTTATTATACGATTTCTCATCGCTTGACCTAGATTTCCAGATTAAGGTAAAGCGCGGAGTAAAATTTTCTCGTTTCACTCGAAAATTTGAGGGCGATTGGCTCAGTTGGTTAGAGCGCTACATTCACATTGTAGATGTCAGAGGTTCGAGTCCTCTATCGCCCATTATTATATTGGTGAGGATTGTAGAGGTTTTATAGGTTCCAGTACAATTACGCCTAACAATAGCTAGAAGAGGAGAAAAATTGCCCAACGTAGACTTAAAAGCTCAGATTACCGGTTTAGTGAAGCTACAGGAACTAGATAGCGAGATTTACGCTTTAGGAAATGAAAAAAACAATAAACCTCAGGAAATTAAAATCCTGGAGGCAGCTTTTGAGCTTAAAAAACAGGATTTGTTAGCTCTGGAAAAAAAGTCTTTAGACCTGCAAAAACAACGCAAAGAAAAAGAGCTGGAGCTTGCTGCCAATGCCGAAGGAATTAAAAAACTTAGCGGCCAGCTTTTTTCACTTAAGACGAATAAAGAATTTCAGACTATGCAACAGCAGATCGCGGATGCTAAAGCTGATGGGTCGGTAATCGAAGAAAAAATTCTTATTTCTTTCGAAGAGTCGGATAAAATTAAAGCTCAGATTGATGCTGAAAATTTAAAACTAAAAGATGAAGAAAAGATTTTTTTGCAGAAAAAAAAGTCTGTTGAAACGCGGATCGAAGAAATAGCCGGACGGATAAGCCAGCTGGATGCTCAAAGGAAGCAGGTTATTCCCGGTATTGATCCTAAGATGCTGCAGGAATATGAAAGAATCTTGCACAGCCGGGATGGTTTAGCAATCGTTCCGGTCAAAGATAATTCTTGCGGGGGATGCCATATGTTAGTCCCGCCTCAGGTAATTAATTTGATTAAGATGTATGAACGTATTGTTACCTGCGAAGTTTGTAACCGGATTCTTTATATTCAGGAATGAACCATTTAGAGATTTATATAGATGGGGCCTCCCAGGGTAACCCGGGGCATAGCGGGGTAGGGGTTGTAATTTACCGGGATGGTTTGCGGATTAAGAACATCTCAAGCTATATCGGTCTGGCTACTAATAACATCGCTGAATATACGGCCCTTATTTATGCGCTTGAAGAAGCCCTGCTGTTAAAAGCTAAAAGCGTAAAAATAAATACTGACAGTCAGCTTTTAGCCCGGCAGTTGAATAAAATTTATAAAGTTAAAAATGCCGGAATAATAAATTTGTATAACCGGGCGGTGCATCTTTTAACGGGTTTTGAAAAAGTTTTAATTAACCATATACCCCGGGAAGAGAACAGTTTGGCGGATAAATTGGCAACACAAGCCGTTAATTCTACTCTGGGTAAATCTTTGATATAAGCAGGCAGGATGTGGCTGCCCGTCATTGTTTCAATGGCGGGAGGAAAGTCCGGGCTCCGGAGAATAACGTAACGGGTAATTCCCGTCCTTAGCGGTTTGAGAAAACCGCTAAGAGGATAATCCCTTGGGATCTTGCGCCAAAAGCGCAAGAGAGCCACAGAGACGAGTATCCGCTTCCAAGCGGAGAGGTGAAACGGGCAATCTCTACGTGGAGCAAAGTAGAATAGGAGATGAGTGCTGATTCGGCGCGCTTTCCGTTTCAACGGAAAACAATCTCGGGTAAACTGCTAAAGTTCCCGTGGTAACGCGGGAATTGAGAGGAATAGCCACTGCGATGTAGCATTCGCCTGCCTGCCGGCAGGCAGGCATCAAGACAGAACCCGGCTTATTCTGCCTGCTTTATTTATTAAAAATTAATTCAAGACACTCCGGGTGAATTGAAATTGCACTTAATGTGTGTTGATTAACGCAGTATCGAGGAGATATTATAAACAGTAGTGGGCACTCTACGCGGGTGTCGTCTAGGTAGATGAGGAGGAGTTATGTCAGGTCATTCGAAATGGAAAACAAATAAGGGTAAAAAAGGTATTGCGGATGCTAAGCGCGGGGCGACCTTTACTAAAATTATTAAAGAGTTGGTGGTGGTAGCCAGAGATGGCGGCGGAAACCCGGACTCTAACCCCCGTCTGCGTGCCATAATGGAAAAGGCCAAAAGAGCCAATATGCCTTCGGATAACGTAAAGATGGCGATTAAGAGAGGAACCGGGGAGCTTCCCGGAGTAGTTTATGAGGCTGTAATGTATGAAGCTTACGGACCGGGCGGGGTGGCGATTCTAATTGATTCTCTTACCGATAACAAGAACCGGACTACCGCTGAAATACGTAATATCATGTCAAAAAAAGGCGGTAATATGGCCGGTGCCGGTTCAGTGAGCTGGATGTTTACCCAAAAAGGCTATATCTCAGTAGCTAAAGAAAATGTCAAAGAAGATGAGTTGATGAATATTGTCCTGGATGCCGGGGCTGAAGATATGAAACATGAAGACGAGGTTTATGAAATTTACACAGCAATAGCGGATTTGGAGAAGGTTAAGCAGGCCCTTACCGAGAAAGGCATTAAGTGGGTTGATGCGGAATTAACCATGATTCCGTCCTCAACGATTAAGGTCACCGGTCATGAAGCAAAACAAGTTTTAGGTTTAATTGAAACTTTGGAAGAGCATGATGATGTCCAGCAGGTTTATGCCAATTTCGATATTCCGGATGAGATCCTAGATGAGGTTGCTTCTGAGGAATGATTATTGTAGGGGTTGATCCGGCTTTAGCGGTTAGCGGTTACGGTGTGATTCAGGTTAATAAAACATCGCTCAGTTTGATTGAAGCCGGGATAATCAAAACTAACGCCAAAGAATCTGTTTGCTGCCGGCTAGATAAAATATACCGCGGGGTAATTAAACTGGTCAGTGATACAAAAGCAGACTGTTTGGTTCTGGAAAAAATATATTCACATTACAAACATCCGGCAACGGCTTGTATCCTAGGTCAGGCTAGAGGGGTTATCTGCCTGGCGGCTTATACAGCTAAAGTTCCTTTTTTTGAGTATTCAGCGACCCGGATTAAGAAGGCGATTGTCGGTAAGGGGCTGGCTTCTAAAGCGCAAGTGCAAAGAATGGTTACCCATACTTTAGGTTTGAAAACTTTAACCCCGTACATGGATGTTACTGACGCTTTGGCCTTGGCTATCGGACATAGCTATATTTCGAAAGCAAAATTATGATCTCTAAAATTACCGGGCGCGTTACAGAGAAAGGCCCCAACTTTTTAATCCTGGATTTAGGCGGTTTAAGTTATGAGGTTTTTATCCCGGCTTGTGTTATGCAGGGACTGGATAATGTCTTAGGGCAAGAGGAAAAAATCTCTCTTCTGACTTATCATTATTATCAGGTTGACCAGGCCAAGAGTATTCCGATCTTGATCGGATTCCTGAGCCAGGTAGAAAAGGATTTTTTCGAGATATTTATTACGGTTTCCGGTATCGGCCCGCGGGCGGCTTTGAAGGCTTTGAATAAACCTATTTCTTTGATTGCTAAGGCTATTGATGAAGGCGATTTGGTTTTTTTAAAGTCGCTTCCGGGTATCGGCGAACAAAGAGCTAAAGAGATTGTGGCTAAACTGCAGAATAAGGTAGGCAAATTCGGGTTGATTCAGGAACGCGCCGGCGGAATAAAACTCGAAGCTAAAAATATAGCTGAAGAAGCATTGGAAGTTTTGCTGCAATTGGAATATAAAAGGAGTGAGGCCCTGGGCATGATCAAAAAGGTTTTAGAAGCCAAGCCGCAGGTAAACACGACCGAAGAATTATTAAACCTGGTTTATAAACAAAAAAAGAGATAGGTGAAAATGGAAGAGAATAATATAAAGTCAGCGGTGGAAGCTTTAATTTTTGCGTCTGAGAAACCGATCACTACGGAACAGATTAAAAAGGTTTTAGGGGATCTGGATGCGGCTAGCATTAATAAGATCGTTGAGGAATTAAAAAACGAATTTGATCTGCAGAATAGGGGGATTAAAATCATTGAGATCGCCGGTGGTTTTCAGATGATCACCAATAGTAATTTTGCCCCTTTTCTAAAAAAGCTTTTTAAAAACCGCTATAGCGATAAATTATCCAAGCCCGCCCTTGAATCTTTGGCGATTATCGCTTATAAACAACCGTTAACGAAAGCTGAAATTGAATCTTTAAGAAATGTAAATGTCGATGGCGTGATGAAAAGCCTGGTGGAAAAGAATTTAATCCGGATTTGCGGTAGAAAAAAGGTTCCCGGCCGCCCATTCGTTTTTGGTACTACCCGGGAATTTCTCGAGCATTTTGGGTTAAAAAGTTTGCAGGATCTGCCTAAAATGGAAGATTTTAAGGTTTTAGCTGAAGAGAAGGAAGCCCAAGCTGATATTGAGCCGATTGCCCAAGATGACCTGGAGGTTAAAAATGAGTCTGGACAAATTGCGTAAAAAAATCGATCTGCTTGACCGGAGACTGATTAACTTACTGAATCAGCGTGCCGCAGCAACTAAAAATATCGGTAAAATAAAGATTAATGCCGGCAAAAGTATTTATGTGCCGGAAAGAGAGATGGAGGTCTTAAAAAAGATCGCCAGCTTAAATAAAGGGCCTTTAAAAAAGGGCGCTTTGGAGGCGATTTATCGGGAGGTAATGTCAGCCAGTTTGGCTTTAGAGAAGCCGCTTAAAATTGCTTATTTGGGGCCTCAAGCAAGTTTTACTAATTTGGCCGCCATAAAAAAATTCGGCTCACAGGTCAACTATGTTGCTTGTAACAGTATCGCCGATATTTTTCAAGAGGTGGAATTAGGAAGTGCCGATTATGGGGTAGTGCCTATTGAAAATTCAATTGAAGGGGCGGTTAGCCATACCCTGGATGTTTTGGTGGATTCGGATTTAAAAATTTGTTCGCAGGTTATTTTAGAAATAACCCATAATTTACTGGCCAATTGCTCCAAGAACAAGATCCGGGTGGTTTATTCTAACCCTTATGTTTTTGGACAGTGCCGGATCTGGTTACAGAAAAATTTACCCAATGCGCGTTTAGTAGATGTTTCCAGCACTACCCGGGCAGCGGAGATGGCTAAAAAAGAAAAAAATACCGCGGCGATCGCTTCACTTTTGGCTTCTAAGGTTTACGGCTTGAAAGTGCTATCGTCGGGTATCCAGGATCTATCGCATAACATTACCCGTTTTCTGGTGGTGGGCAAAAATGTTGCTTCCCGCACCGGCAAAGATAAGACCAGCTTGCTTTTTTCGATTAAAGACCGGGTCGGGGCTTTATATGAGATGCTTCTGCCTTTTCGTAAATACGGGGTTAACCTGACTAAGATTGAATCCCGCCCTTCGAAAAAGAAGGCTTGGGAATATTATTTTTTTGTGGATATTTTGGGTCATCAGGATGATACTTTGATTAAGAAAGCGCTCAAGGAGTTAGAACACAAATGCAGCTATCTTAAAATATTAGGTTCTTATCCGATTGGAGAATAAACTGTAAAATGAAAAAATTAATTCGTAAAAGTGTTTTGTCGGTCAATCCTTATGTGCCCGGTAAGCCGATTGAGGAAACTAAGCGGCAGTTTGGGTTAAAAAGCGTGATCAAGCTGGCTTCTAATGAAAATTCCTGGGGCCCGTCGCCGAAAGCAATCGCGGCAATCAAAAGGGCGCTACCGGGGATTAATCGTTATCCGGATGCGCAGGGATTTTATTTAAAGCAGCGCCTGGCTAAATCTTTGGGGTTGAAACCTGGCAACTTAGTTTTAGGGAACGGTTCTGATGAATTAATCGATGTGGTGATTAAGACTTTTATGGAAGCGGATGAAAATATCCTGACTTCCGAAGGTACTTTCGCCGAGTATGAAATTATTGCCCAGGTTAATGACCGTAAGGTGAAAAAGGCGCCTTTACGTTATTTTAAATATGATTTAAAAGGCATGTTGAAGTTAGTAGACAAAAAGACCAAGTTGGTTTTTATCGCTAATCCCAATAATCCTACCGGAACCTATGTTGCCAAAAATGAGGTTGAAGAATTTCTAAACGCGTTGCCGGAATCGGTAATCGTTGTTTTTGACGAGGCTTATGGTACTTTTATTGATGTGGATGATTATCCGGATTCCTTAAGCTATTTGAACAAGAGAAAGAAAGTGATTATTTTAAGGACGTTTTCTAAAGCCTATGGTTTAGCCGGTTTGCGCCTGGGATACGCCATCGCTCAACCGGAATTGGTCAATTTTATGGAACGCATCAGGCAGCCGTTTAATGTTAATCTTCTGGCGCAGGTTGCCGGGGTGGCGGCTTTAGAAGATAAAGTTTTCTTAACGAAAATCCGCCGTTTGACTTTAGAGGGTAAAGATTTTATTTACCGGGAGTTGTCAAAGATGGGTCTGGGTTATGTGCTTTCGACGGCAAATTTTATACTTGTGGATGTGGGTCGGGATAGCCGCCAGGTATTTAAGTCTTGTCTTAAGTACGGGGTAATTGTCCGGGAAATGCGCCAAAGCGGGCTGGCTAATTTTATCCGCGTGACGATTGGCACCCCTGAGGAAAACCAAAGGTTTATACAAGTTTTAAAAAAAGTGTTGTTTAAATAGAAAAAAACCGTTTTGCATTGATGCGGATTTGTGCGGTTGTCCCTGGCCAATGAGGAGAAAATAATGATTATCGTTTTAAAACCTGGTGCTAGCAATGAACAAGTTGAACATATTATTGAAAAAGTAAAAGCTCTTGGTTTAACTACTCATGTTTCTAAAGGCGCCGAAAGGACAATTATCGGGGTGATCGGCCCTGAGGATGTACTGCGGGTTACGCCTCTGGAGGTTTTTCCGGGAGTAGAAAACGTAATCCCGGTGCTTGCGCCATTTAAGCTGGTCTCCCGGGAATTTAAATCAGAGGATTCGGTAATTGATCTGGGCAAAGGTGTTAAAATCGGCGGTAATGAGGTAGTGATTATGGCCGGGCCTTGTACCATCGAAAATATCGATAGTTTATATGAAATCGCCAGAGCAGTTAAAGCTGCCGGTGCGACTGTCCTGCGGGGCGGAGCTTTTAAGCCGCGTACTTCTCCGTATAGCTTTCAGGGATTAGGCGAGGCGGGTTTGAAAATGCTCAAGAAAGTAGGGGATGAACTGGGTTTAGTCACGGTCAGTGAAGTTATGGATAGCCGTGATGTGGGGTTGGTAGCTGATTACGTGGATATCTTGCAGATCGGCTGCCGGAATATGCAGAACTTTAATCTTTTAAAAGAAGTTGGCGCCACTAAAAAACCTGTAGTTTTAAAACGCGGGATGGCTTCTACGGTTAAGGATCTGCTGATGTCTGCAGAATACATATTAAGCGGCGGTAATTTTTCGGTAATTCTTTGCGAGAGAGGTATCCGTACTTTTGAAGATTCTACGCGTAATACTTTAGATATTAGCGCAGTGCCGGTAACTAAGCGGCTTTCGCATCTGCCGATTATCGTTGATCCCTCGCATGCCGCCGGAAAATGGAGCTGGGTCCCGGCTTTATCCAGAGCGGCGATCGCTGCCGGAGCTGATGGTTTAATTGTTGAAGTGCATAATCATCCCGAAGAAGCAGTTTCTGACGGAGCGCAGTCGCTTCTTCCGGATAGATTTTCTAATCTGATGGACGAACTTAAGGTTATGGCTGGGGCTGTAGGAAGAAAAATTTTATGAAAATGTTTAATAAAGTCGTGATTATCGGTACCGGTCTGATCGGGGGATCTCTGGGTTTGGCTTTAAGGAAACAGCATTTAGCCGGTCAAATTATCGGTTTAAGCCGGCATCAGAAGAATGCCAGGTTTGCTAAAAGAATCGGTGCGATTGATGTTGTTGGTGCGTCTTTAAAGGTATTAGCTGATGCAGATCTAGTTATTTTAGCTATGCCGGTGGATGCCATTATCCGGATTGCTCCTGAAATTGCGGAAAAAATAAAAAAAGAGTGCTTGGTAATCGATGTCGGCAGTACTAAAGAGCGTATTGTTTCCGAATTTAGCGCTTTAATTCCTAACTTTGTGGGTTGTCATCCGTTAGCCGGTTCAGAGAAGAAAGGGATTGTTAATCTACAGGATAGTATTTTTAAGGGTTCGATTTGCGTGATTACCCCCACAAAAAAGACCAGTAAAATTACTTTGGATAAGATTAAACGGCTTTGGCAGAAGCTCGGGGCAAGAATAACGGTTCTTCCTGCAAAAAAACATGATCAGATTTTGGCCTTGACCAGCCATCTTCCGCACGCTATCGCTTTTTCTTTGATCAGCGCAATTCCGGAACAATTTTTGGGTTTGAGCTCCAACGGGTTAAGGGACGCCACGCGAATCGCCGGTTCCGATGCCGATCTGTGGGGTGAGATATTTTTAAGTAATCGCGGTAATTTATTGAAGGCTTTATCGGTTTTTCAGATAAAGCTCGCCGCTTTAAAATTTGCTCTAAAAAATAAAGATAAAGAACGCCTAACAAAAATCCTTCGGCAGGCCAAACAAAAACGAGAAAAATTAGGATGATTATTGCTGTTGACGGTCCAGCGGGTGCGGGAAAAAGTACGGTGGCTAAAATTCTAGCTAAACGCCTGGGGTATCTTTATATTGACACCGGGGCGATGTATCGGGCTTTGACTTTGAAAGCTCTGGATAATCATGTTTCGATGGACGATGAACCGGCGATTATCCGGCTGGCTAATGGAATTAAGATTGATCTGAAGAATAATCCGGAAGGGCCGTTGACCGTTATCCTTGATGGCCGGGATGTTTCTTTGGCTATCCGGCAGCCCAGAATTACGCAGTTTGTTTCAGAGGTGGCCAAGATTAAAGAGGTGCGCCAGATACTGGTGAAGATCCAAAGAGAGTTTGGCCAAAAAGGAAACTGTGTTTTAGACGGCAGAGATATCGGCACGGTGGTTTTCCCTCAGGCAGAGAAAAAATTTTTTATCGATGCTTCCGCGCAGGTGCGGGTAAGTCGCCGTTTCAAGGAATTAAAAGGTTTAGGCCAGGAAGTTGCCGAGAATGATGTTGCTAATGATTTGGCCAATCGCGATAGAATTGATTCTACCCGGCAAGCTTCGCCTTTACGCCAAGCTCCGGATGCGATCTATATTGATACCTCGGATCTTTCTATAGAGCAAGTGGTAGAAAAGATGCTTAATTTTTGTAAACTAGATGGATAAAACGTTAATTAGGAATTTTTCGATTATTGCGCATATTGATCACGGTAAATCCACTTTGGCTGACCGGATATTGGAAGTAACCGGAGCGGTGGATAAACGGCATAAAGGCGATCAGCTGTTAGATGATATGGATTTGGAAAAAGAGCGGGGTATTACGATAAAGGCTTCCATGGTCAGGTTAAGCTATTTTTCTAAAAAATTTAACCGGGCATATATTCTAAACCTTATCGATACTCCCGGCCATGTGGATTTCACTTATGAAGTCTCTAAGTCTTTAGCTGCCTGTGAAGGCGCGGTGCTGGTGGTTGATGCCGGCCAAGGAATTGAAGCCCAAACCGTAGCTAATTATTATCTGGCTCTGGAGAATAACCTGCACGTGATCCCGGTAATTAATAAAATAGATTTGATATCTGCGGATGTCCCTAAAGTCCAATCTCAGGTCCAGACGGTCTTAGGCTTCAAGGAAGAAGAAATTATTTTGGCTTCCGCTAAAGAAGGCCGGGGGGTGATCGAGATTTTAGACCGGATTATTGAAACGATTCCCAGCCCCGGCGGGCAGGTAGAACATCCGTTAAAAGCTTTAATTTTTGATTGCCGGTTTGACGCTTTCAAAGGAGTGGTAGTTTTTGTCAAGGTTATTGACGGTCAGATAACGCCCAAGACCCAATTAAAAATGTTCCATACCGGTAAGGTTTATAAAATTGAAGAGCTGGGTGTTTTTAAAGATCTGAAATATTCCGCGGTTGATACTTTAACTTGCGGTGAAGTCGGCTATTTCACCGCCAATCTGCGCGATCCGCGGGAAGTAGTTATCGGTGATACGATTACCGACCCGAAAAACCCCTGCGCTCAAGCTTTACCCGGATACCGTAATGTAAAACCTTTGGTATTTTGCGGGATCTATCCGGTCAACCCGGCGGATTTTCCGGAGTTGCGCGATGCGATGGATAAGCTTAAACTTTCTGATGCTTCTTTTGTGTTTGAGCCCGAAAATTCCCAATCATTCGGGACCGGTTTTCGCTGCGGTTTCTTGGGACTTTTACACATGGAAATCGTGCAGGAAAGGCTGGAGCGTGAGTATAACCTAAACCTTATCCTTACCGTGCCCAACGTTGTTTACCGTATAAAAACAAAGTCCGGTGAACTCTTGGAGATAGACACGCCAATGAAATTGAGCGCTTCGGGAGATATCCAGGAAGCCCAGGAGCCGTTTGCCAGCCTCTTAATGATTGTTCCGGTTGATTCTATAGAAGCCGTTTGTGATTTTACAAAATCCCGGCGGGGTGTTTTTGTTTCTAACGAATATTTAGGTGAGGACCGGGTAAAAGTAGTTTTTTCTATTCCGCTCTCTGAAATTATAGTTGATTTTTATGATCGTATGAAATCGATCACCCGGGGTTATGGCTCAATGGATTATGAGGTGAAAGAGTACCTTCCGACCAGGCTAGTCAAGCTGGATATATTGTTAAACGGGCAGATTTGTGATGCTTTTTCATCGTTAATGTTTAAGGAAAAAGCGACCAGCCGGGCGCATCTTTTAGTTTCTAAGCTTAAAGATCTAATTCCGCGTCAGCTTTTTGAAGTAACCATTCAAGCGGCAGTGGGCAGCCAGATTTTGGCTTCTGAAAGAGTGCGTTCGGTGGGCAAGAATGCCACGAGTAAATGTTCCGGCGGAGATATCACCCGCAAACGTAAACTCTGGGAAACTCAAAAAAAGGGTAAGAAAAGGTTAAAGCAGTTCGGTAAAGTTGAAATACCGCAAGAAGCTTTTCTGGAGATATTAAAAATATGAGTTCGAAAAATAAATCCGTAATTCGAGATTGGGTCGAATCAATTATCATCGCTTTTTTTCTGGCTTTAGTGATCCGGGCGTTTCTGGTCCAGGCTTTTAAGATCCCTACCGGGTCAATGCGTATGACTTTGATCGAAGGCGACCTGATTTTAGTGAATAAATTTGTTTATGGGGCTAAAGTTCCTTTTACCGGTTTCAGGTTGCCGGCGCTGCATGAGCCTAAAAGAGGGGATGTGATTGTTTTTATTTACCCGGAAGATAAAAGTAAAGATTTCATTAAAAGGCTGGTCGGCCTTCCCGGAGATGTAATCCAGATCAAAGGCGGTTCAATCTATATTAATAACAAGCCTGCTCCGGAGGCAATCTTTAACCAGATCTATTATTATAATCAAGGACAGTTGGCTGCATCGGGTGAAAAATTGGTGGTACCACCGGATAGCTATTTTGTTCTAGGCGATAATTCCGCTACTTCTAAAGATAGCCGGTATTGGGGGTTTGTACCCAAAAATAATTTATTGGGCCAGGCGATGATCATCTATTGGCCGCCGCAGCGTATCAGGATCATCAAATAAATTTCGCACCGGCTAAGTATTTTATTACTAAAGACAGGTGTGTTTTACAAGTTAAGTAATCAGGAGCAGCCGCTTAATGAATATCGCTAATAAAATTTCAACCCTACGTATTTTAAGCGTTCCTTTTTTTATTGCCGCTTTATTATATTGCACTCCGGAAAGTGCGTACTTAAAGAATGTAGCTTTAGCGATATTTATTTTCGGTGTTATTTCCGACGGTTTAGATGGTTATGTCGCCAGAAAAGCCAAGATGCAGTCACAAGCCGGATTAATTTTAGATCCTTTAGGGGATAAGCTTTTATTGATGAGCGCTTTTATATTTTTATCTCCGGCTTGCCGTTTGGAATTAACTTTCCCGCTGTGGGTAAGTTTTATTGTGATTTCCAGAGATTTGATTATTATCATCGGCGCCGTGGTTATTTATATGGTTAAGCAGAATTTGGAAGTCTATCCTACCCGCTGGGGTAAATTGACTACTACTTTTCAAATGCTTTCAGTAATCAGCGTTTTGTTACAATGGAAGCTGTCGCTTTTAATTTGGTGGCCAGCGGTGATCTTTACGGTTATTTCCGGTGCAGATTATGTGAGGAAAGGATTTAAGATTTTATATGGTTCTGATATTTATCGCGTTAATAATTAGTTATCTTATCGGTTCTATTCCCACGGCCTATCTTTTCGGCAAAGCCCTTAAGGGAGTGGATATCCGTAAAGTCGGTTCCGGCAATGTGGGGGCGACTAATGCTTTGCGGGTTTTGGGCCGTAAAGCAGGGATCACCGTTCTACTTTTGGATATAATTAAAGGATTCGTGACAGTGGTTGTTTTGGGCAGTTATTTTGCGGATAAGGTAACATTGTTATCAAACCAGAATTTATGTATACTTATGGGCCTGTTTTGTATTTGCGGCCATAACTGGACGATATTTCTGCAGTTTAAAGGCGGTAAGGGGATTGCTACTACTTTTGGTGTTTTAATCGGATTATCCCTGAAAGTTGCCGGTCTAAATTTTGTGATCGGAATATTAATCTTAGTTTGGTTTATTGTTTTTTTTGCTTTTAGAATGGTTTCTTTGGCTTCCATCTGCAGCGCAATCGCTTTCCCGGCGGCTTCGTTTTTTCTGAAACAATCCCCGATGTTTGTTTATCTAAGCTTATTGCTTTCTATTTTTGTTGTGTTTCGTCATAAATCCAATCTGGTTAGAATATTCCAAGGTAAAGAATCTCGCCTTTATTTTAAAAAGTCAGAAAAATAATTTCTCCTTTAAATCTAATTAGACCCGTTTAATGGCAAGGCTGCCGCTTTCGCTAGTGAATTTTAAATCGGCGTTATCTGCCAAGGGTAGGGGCATACCCAACGCTAAGCGGTATTGCGTTGGTGTCGTCTAGGTAGACAATACACCCAACGCTAAGCGGTATTGCGTTGGTGTCGTCTAGGTAGACAATACACCCAACGCTAAGGGGTATTGCGTTGGTGTCGTCTAGGTAGACAATACACCCAACGCTAAGTGGTATTGCGTTGGTGTCGTCCAGGTGGACGAGGAAGCGCTTTCTTTTTAAGGTGAAATTGTATTGATTTAACCTCAGCTGGCTTGCATACTTTATTAGAAATCGGTTATTTTATTAAAGGTTTGGTAAAAGCAGGAGCCAGATGAGAGATCTACTTTATAAAAATTTGACTTTTTCTGACCGGGGACGTAAGATTATCGCCACTTCCGAGATTGCTGATAAAGAAGGAGTGCATAGCGTAGTGCGCCGGCATTTTGCTTATATCATCAGGCCTATTAAAGCCGATCAGTTGGTTAACCCGCAGCCGTATTTATATGTTATTAAGGAAAAGAATACCAAGGAAAAACGGGAGCATTTCTTTTGCAAAGTTAAGGGGAGTATTCTAGCGGTTAATCAGGGAAACTTTTTTCAGATTTTATTTGTGCATACTTTAAACGTTAACCTTACCTCGACTATAAAGATAAGCGAACAAATCGGTTAGCGGTAGTTATTTAAGCTTAGTTAAGGCCAGCCAGGCAATTTTTTAGCCTGGCTTTTTTAGTTGATCCAAAGGCTGGTATTTAATCCAGATAGATGTCAATCTTATTGATTTGACGCGACCTGATTGCTTCAGCATAAGGCGCAGGTATGACCGTGGAATTTATCTCTTGGGATTGGTTTTTATTTTGGAGGATGATTTTACGGATTTTGGCGGAATTCTTGCCGTAGGTATTCTTTCTTTTAGGGTTATGGTAGGTTATTTGAATTTGACTTAAGAAATTAAAAACATATTCGCCATTTTTATTGAATAGCCATCCCGCTAAGCATGGTTTAAAAGTTAAATTCAGCCGGCCGGATTCATCCAATGAAAAAGGAGAAGCCCCGCAGTTCATGATCAACCAGATATGTATAAATTCTGCGGTTGACCCGGATAACCTGGCTACGTATCCGTTTCCATGCAATCTTTTGTCAGGGAATGCGCTGCTGACCAGAAAAGAAGAGTTTTCTAATATGCTACGGCCGTAAATTTTCGGGTCTAGAAAAGGAATGAGCACATTTTTAAATTCGGCGTAAAATTCCTCATGGAGACCGGTTTTAAGCATCTCCAGAATATACTTGTATTCCATATGCAGCCAAATTGATTCATTTTCTAACCATCCGGGGCTAAATGCCCTGCATCTGCCGATCTCTTCCGGCATGGCGCCAAGCGGGGCGGTTACTTTATACATTTTTAGTTTTTTATCAAAAAGCGCGCTTTGTTTAGTCGCTTGGTATAGATCTAAACTTTGTTGGCCTCCGGAAGTAAGCCTTAAAGCATGCATTTGACCTTCCAGGAATAACGGAGCAGGTTTTTGGGTAAATTTAAGCGGTTTTATGTAGTGATCTTTTACAATACTATAATCGGAAACCTCATTGATAAAATACGAATTATAAACGTGTTTAGTTTTATCAAATGCTTTAGTTAAGCCGGTCTCCACTTTTTCCAGGCCGCATTTCAGGAAATCAAGCAGTTTATTCACCGGGACATTGGTCAGGGTCCCGGAAAACCCCAGGCGGATATTATAGCGGTAATTTTCTTTGACGGTGTTGCTTTTGTCCCAATAAGAAAAAGTTTCTTCCGCAAACAGGCCGCTAAGTTGTTCAATAAATTTAGCTATTTCTTCGGCCATCTCAATTTCTTTTACCGGGGATTTTTCTAGCGCCTGTTTTATCGTTATAAGCAGGCGTTTTAATTCAAAGGTTTCGCAGATTGATGAGCCAAAGAGGGCAGGCAGGCCGTTAAGCGAATCGAACCAGTTAGGTTTATTGGCTTCCATCTCAATGCCAACTCCGGATGCATCCAGAGAGGCGAGTTTATTTGCCGCCAGGCACAAAAGTTTAGCGGTTAGCGTCGTGTAATGGACCGGGCCTTCTCCGTGAAGCGTCCTTAAAGAATGCGGGTCAGCCAGCCGCTTACGCAGCATTTCCTTTTTGTTATTATCCAGCATAAGGGAATGCAGCTGGCGCGGTTGCCCGTTATAAAGAACATATTTTTCACTCCGGGGCCTGACAATTTCGGCGTTATCAAAGAATGAGAAAATTTTTCTTCCGAAAAACAGCGTGTTAGCTTTTTCCGGATACACACCCAGGTAGCTGTCGATTAAATCTAAATTATAAGCCCAATGATCCGTCCAGAAACCTTCACCGTGCTCGGCTTCCTGGGTTTTTAAGGAAGCCGAGAGGATCAGATCCAGAAAAATATCATAGGAGGTGTTGAGCAAAATTTTATTTTCCTCAATGAAAAAGATAAGTTCTCCGGGAGTAAAAGGTTTTTTTAAAAAATGGCCCAACCGGTCAAGATCCTCTTGTTTAGCTACGTTTTCCAGTAGTTTTTGTAAATCCGCGCTTTCTTTAATAAGGAAACTTTCCGGTTTTACTACCAGAGGATTAAAGCCGTCAGCTTGGATTAAATTCATGAAAGAAATAATATTTTCATCTTGTATATCCGGGTTGAACCAGATATCGCTACGCCGGTTTTGGTTAGCGTCCCGGTAGTTGCCATTGCCTTGAGAAAGGTAGGTAGGTTGTAGCTGAAACTTATTGTAGTCACGTTCTAAATCGCCGTGTTTACGAGAATAAAGATAGACTACCGATCCGGATTTAAAAACTTCCGGGTATCCGCCGCGCATAATATTATCCAAGTAGGTTTGCCCGGCGTATAAATCAAATTCGGCAGAGCTGCTTTTAGTTGCTATATCAGCTTTTAATTTTTCGATCAATTCCCGGTTTTGGCGCATTTTATCATCTAGATAGCCGGGTACGATGATTCTTTTAACCGAATTATTCAGGGTTTTACTGTCGCGGGCCTGGCCAATAACTGAATAAAAGATTTTTTGTTCAGCGGGCTTGAGCTCCAGATCCATCAAAAGCAGGGCGCTGGGGGTTTTACCCTGGATTAGCTGTTCGGCCGGATATGAAAATTTTGGTTTAGCTAAAAACTCGGCCGGATAAGAAAAATCGGTTACCGCTCCAAAAACAGCTTGCGGATCGACAATGGGTTTAAGTAGTTGAAGCTTTTGGTTTTTGAAATGGAAACCCAGATAAAAATTGCCATCGTTAATATGGACGACTTCCGGCCGGTCAGCCGGGTCAACTTCAAGTTTATAAAAAGGGACAGAATTCTCCAGGTTAACTATTTTCATCCAGGCTTCAATGGTGCGTCCGAGTTTTTTAAGGAAAAAATTATTTGTGCCGAAAGGGATGATTTGGGGTAATCCGTCAATCATCTGGAGGGATTTAAGTTTATGTCCGGTATTTTCTACGCAGACAATCCGGCTTAGGCCGGCAAAGGTATCGTTAGGAATATTAAAATATTTAACCAGGGTTTTAATGCCTAGGGAGCGATTTTCTTCTTCCAGGATCAACTCGGCAGAACCGATCCGCATGGAATTGGTAATTTGATATTTTAGATTGCTGTAGCCGTTATGGAATGGTTCATAATAGATTGGTTTGGACTTGGCGTTTTTAATTTTGTAGAAAGTGCGGAAACCCAGGGAAGAAGTTAATTCCCAGGCTTTATTCGCCGGGAAAAACTCCAGGATGGCGCGGTCTTTATCTTTGGTACCGAAGCTGCAGACACACTGCCCGCGGTTAACATAGAAAACCCACATCGGGATGCCGAATTTTCCGGCGATTCCCGGGAAGAAATTAGCGAATGGCTTGGCGTAATTGTAATTTTGAATTACAAATTCACCTTGCTTGTTTAAATAATACTTAGCTTTAGTCGGCGTGGCGCTCATTTTTTATTTAAAGTTAATTAAAAGTATTTTACACATTTTTAAGAATTTGTCAACTCATATGGATGGGCAGTAATGTTGACTTTTAAAAAGAAAAATGTTAGAATAAATAAATTCTGGAGGGAAAATGTCGTTAGATAAAGAAACAATTAAACATGTCGCGCATTTAGCGCGTATCGATCTGCAGCCAAGTGAGTTAGAGAAACTGTCGGAAGAATTGCAAAAGATTTTGGATTTTATAGATAAACTCAGCGCTTTGGATGTCGATCAAGTTAAGCCTGCCAGCCATATTTTACCCATTAGTAATGTGCTGCGGGAGGATAAGCCCCAGGTTTCTCTGACCCCGGAAATGGCTTTAGATAATGCCCCCGATAAAAAGGGCAACTTCTTTTGTGTTCCCAAAATATTAGAATAATTATGGAATTAAACCAATTTACTGCTCACGAATTATTGGCTAAGCTGAAAAATAAGGAAGTGTCTGCTGAAAAGATCTTGCTCTCGCTGCAAGAGCGGATTCATAAGACTGAGCCTAAAGTTAAGGCTTATGCCAGAGTAGGGGAGGTTGAAAATTCTGCCGCAAATCCTTCTGCGTTAAGTCTGCTTAAAGGCTTACCCATTACCATTAAAGATAATATTTGTACCGCAGGATTAACTACTGAATGTTGTTCTAAGATCCTGCGCGGTTTTCGTCCGCCTTATGATGCTACGGTAATTAGCAAATTAAAAGAAAACGGAGCCACGATCTTTGCGTTAAAAGCGAATATGGATGAGTTTGCTTTTGGTTCCTCTTGTGAAAATTCTTATTTCGGCCCGACGCATAATCCCTGGGATCTGGAATGTGTGCCCGGAGGCTCTTCCGGAGGAAGCGCCGCGGCTGTAGCAAGCGATGAAGCGATTTGGGCTTTAGGGAGCGATACCGGCGGTTCGATCCGTCAGCCGGCATCTTTTTGCGGGGTAGTCGGATTAAAACCAACTTATGGCCGGGTTTCGCGCTTTGGTTTAATTGCTTTTGCTTCCAGCCTTGATCAGATCGGGCCAATCACTAAAGATGTTCAAGATGCGGCAATTTTATCCGGAATTATCTGCGGGCATGACCCCCGGGATTCCACTTCAGTAAATCAGGAAGTTCCGGATTATACTAAAAGTCTGACCGGAGATATCAAGGGCCTTAAAATCGGTATTCCTAAAGAATATTTTGTTGCCGGATTGGATACGGAAGTTAAATCGATCATTGAAGAGGCGATTGATAAGCTTAAAACTCTGGGCGCCTTTACCGATCCGGTGTCTTTGCCGCATACTGAATATGCTGTGCCGGTTTACTATATTATTGCTACCGCCGAAGCCAGCTCAAATTTAGCCAGATTTGATGGCGTGCAATACGGATACCGGGTAGCATCTGATAACCTAATCCAGATGTATAAAATGACCCGCGCGCAAGGTTTCGGCCCGGAGGCTAAACGCAGGATTTTATTGGGTACTTTTGCTTTGTCACACGGATACTACGATGCATATTATCTACGGGCTTTAAAGGTGCGCACTCTGATCAAACAGGATTTTGACAAAGTTTTTCAGGATTTTGATTGTATTGTCGCCCCAACTTCTCCTACTCCTGCTTTTAAGATCGGCGAGCGGGCGCAGGATCCTTTAAAAATGTATCTTTCGGATATTTATACGATATCCGTAAACTTGGCAGGAATACCGGCGATTTCTATCCCCTGCGGATTTACAAAGAAAGGCCTGCCCGTGGGGTTGCAGATCATGGCCAAACCCTTTAATGAAGAAATGCTTTTTAGGGTAGCGCATACTTTCGAGCAGAATACGGATTGGCATAAAATTAAACCTAAACTGTAAGATTGTAAGATTAAATAATCAATATAATAAAGGAGCGGAATTGAAGTATCAGACCGTCATTGGATTAGAGGTTCATGTGCAGCTTAACACCAAAACTAAGGCTTTTTGCGGCTGCTCTACGGATTTTGGAAAAGCGCCTAATTCTAACGTTTGCCCGGTATGCCTGGGTTTTCCCGGATCTTTACCGGTTTATAACCGTGAAGCTTTAAATTCCGCGATTAAATTGGCTTTGGCGTTTAATTGCCAGATCCAAGAGCATACTAAATTTGACCGAAAAAATTATTTTTACCCGGACCTGCCCAAGAACTACCAGATTTCGCAATATGACCTGCCTTTATCGCGCAATGGTTATTTAGACATTTTCACTAATGATACTCCTAAGCGCATCGGGATTACCCGGGTGCATTTAGAAGAAGATGCCGGGAAGCTTATTCATGAAGCGCAAGCCAGCCTAGTGGATTTTAACCGCACCGGCATTCCTTTATTAGAAATTGTCAGCGAGCCGGATTTAAACAGCCCTCAGGAGGCTTTTGATTATCTTACAAGCTTAAAAAGTATAATCGAATATCTGGATGTTTCGGATTGCGATATGGAAAAAGGTTCCCTGCGTTGTGACGCAAATATTTCTCTGAGGATTCAAGGAGTAAAAGAGCTGGGAGTCAAAACTGAATTAAAAAATATGAATTCTTTTAAAGGAGTTAAGGATGCTTTAACTTTTGAGGTCCAGCGTCAGACTAAATTACTGGAAACGCAGGAAGTCATGCTTCAGGAAACCCGGCTTTGGGACGTTGAACAAGGAATTACGGTGTCAATGCGTACCAAAGAAGGGGCAAAAGACTATAGATATTTTCCGGATCCGGATCTGACAGTTTTTATTATTGACCAGGCGATGATCGCTGGGATAAAAACGCAACTGCCGGAATTGCCCCAGGAAAAAATGCAGCGTTTCATTAAGGAATACGGTTTAACTGAAGCTGATGCCAAGATCCTGGTAAGCTCGAAAAATGATGCGGATTTTGCGGAACAGTGCATCCGGGAATACCCGGGTAAAGATAAAAAGGAAATGGCAAATTGGATCATTGGCCCGTTATTATCCGAAGCTAATTTAAGAAAAGTAAAATTGCATGAGCTTAAGCTTGATAAAAAAGAATTAATCAGCCTGATCGGTTTTGTTCAGAGGCAGGATATTTCCCATCTTTCAGCCAAGAACGTATTAAGCCAAATGATTGATAACGGAAAAACCGCTCAAGCTTTAATCAAGGAGGGTAACTTACAACAGATATCCAATACCGAGGAGCTGGCTGCAGTGATTGAAACGGTAATCCGGGAAAATGTAAAATCCGTAGATGATTTTAAAGCAGGAAAAACTAATGCGCTGATGTATTTAGTCGGCCAGGTTATGAAAAAAAGCGCAGGTAAAGCTAATCCCAAAGTAGTCGGTGAAATAATCAGACGGAGGCTTAGTTGATGCGTAAAAATATCGTGCTCATTTTTTTACTTGCTGTATTAGTACTGGCGGGTGTTCGTTTAGGTTTTTCTGAAAGTAAAAAGAAAAATAACGATAAATTGTATAAGCAGGTAGAGATATTTTCGGATACCCTGGCCATCGTTCAAAAAGAATATGTCGATGAGACCAAAACCAGGGATTTGATCTATGGGGCGTTAAAAGGCATGCTGGAGTCGCTTGATCCGCATAGCCAGTTTATGGATCCGGAAGCCTATGAGGAATTAAGAGTAGATACTCAGGGTAAATTCGGCGGCTTGGGAATTGAGATCACGATCAAAGACGGATTACTCACCGTGATTACGCCGATCGAAGATACCCCGGCTTGGAAGGCGGGGGTAAAAGCCGGCGACCGGATCGTAAAGATTAATGATGCCCTGACCAGGGAGATGTCCCTTACGGAAGCGGTAAAAAAAATGCGCGGCAAGCCCGGCACATTGGTTGATCTTACGATATTAAGAGATAGCGAAAAAAAGCTTTTGGAGTTTAAAATCACCAGAGATATTATCAAGATTACGGATATAAAATATGTGCGTATTCTGGAGTCCGGAGTAGGTTATATTCGTTTAAGCGAGTTTCGAGAAAATACCCTGGCGGAGTTAAATAACGCTCTCAGCATTCTTTCCAAGGAGGGGATGCAGTCATTGATTATCGATTTGCGTAATAATCCCGGCGGCCTGCTGGATGTGGCGGTTAAGGTGACTGGGAAATTCCTGCCTCCCAATAAGCTGGTGGCTTATACTAAGAGCAGGCAGAAGGATCAGGACCTTGAATTTTTCTCCGAAGACCAGAATACTAATCTGAACTTGCCTTTGGTAATTCTGATTAATGAGGGTTCTGCTTCCGGAAGCGAAATCGTCGCCGGTGCTTTACAGGATTACAAACGCGCCATTATTATCGGGAAAAAATCATTTGGTAAAGGGTCAGTACAGACAGTTATACCTTTAAACGACGGTTCCGCTTTGCGCTTAACTACGAGCCATTATTTTACCCCTTCCGGTAAAATTATTCAGGGTAAAGGGATCACTCCGGATATTACGGTGGAAGACAAGAAGATCCCGGATAATAAAGTTAGTGAAACAGGACTTAAAAATTCTGATGAAATATTTGATCAAGTTCAGAATATGCAACAGAACGATAAGCCCGCCAAAAATGACTTCAATTATAAAACCGATACGCAACTTATGCGCGCCGTGGAAGCTTTGAAAGCGATTGAAATTTATAAGCAGGTTAAATAATTTAAATTTAATAATATTTTGATCGATGAAAAATAAAAGTTTTGAAGTGGTGGGGATTATTTTTGTTTTATTGGTATTTATTGCTCTTATTTTGCCGCCGGTGCATAGAAAACCTCCGGTAAAAAAACCGCCGGTAAAAAAAGCTTTGGTTAAAAAGGCGCAATTAACCCGCGGACGGATTGCGATTGTAATTGATGATTGGGGGTATAGTTTGAATAATCTGCCTGCCGCCGGGCAAATCCGGCAGCCTTTGACCTGCGCGATTTTACCGGGATTAAAAAATTCCAATACGGTCATGCAAAAATTAAACGCTTTAGGTTTCGAAATAATCTTACATTTGCCGATGGAGCCGAAAGAAAAGTATAATCTGGAAAAAGATACGATTACTGCCAAGATGAATGCCGGTCAGATCCGGGATATTTTTGACCGAGATTTAGGCGATATTAATTTAGCCAAAGGGGTATCTAACCACATGGGATCGCGGATTACCGAAGATCAAAAAGCTTGCGCTTTGGTGCTGGCGGAAGTAAAAAGACGGAAACTTTATTTTTTTGATAGTTTTGTGACTAATGCATCCTTGGGTCAGATTTTGGCTGAAAAAATGAAAATTCCATTTGCCAAACGGGATGTTTTTTTGGATAATCAAAATGATTTTGAATATATTAAAGGTCAGCTGTTAAAGCTGAAGAATTTAGCCAGGAGGCAGGGTACTGCCGTGGGGATCGGTCATGACCGTAAGAATACCCTGCTGGTATTAAAAACTATGCTTCCTCAGATGGAAAAAGAAGGTTATAAATTTGTTTTACTTTCGCAGGTGCTAGAATGATGGTTTTGGGAGTGGAAAGCTCCTGCGATGAAACCGGGGTGGCGATTGTTAAAGATGGAAAAAAAGTTTTAGCGGATGTCGTGGCCACCAGCCTGAAATTGCATAGCTGCCACGGCGGGGTAATTCCTGAGATCGCTTCGCGGATGCAGCTGGAAAGCATAGCCGGGGTATTCGCTGAAGCGCTTAAAATTGCCAAAATAAAACCTGAGCAGATTGATTTAATCTCGGTCACCACGCATCCGGGGTTGCCGGGTTCATTGATCGTGGGGGTGGCTTTTGCCAAAGCGTTGGCCCTGTCTTTAAATAGGCCTATTTTGGGGGTCAATCATATCTTCGGGCATGTTTATGCTAATTACCTTTGCCATGAGAAAATAAAATTACCGGCGGTAGCTTTAGTTGTTTCCGGAGGGCATACCTCACTTTTTTATGTAAAAGATTTTTCTAAATTTAAGGTTTTGGGGCAAACTTTAGATGATGCTTGCGGGGAGGCTTTTGATAAGGTGGCTAAAATTATGGGATTGGGTTATCCCGGAGGTCCATTAATTGAAAAAATGGCTAAATCCGGCAACCGGCATAAAATTAAATTTGCTTGTTCCGGGATGAACAGGGAGTTGGATTTTAGTTTTAGCGGCATAAAGACCGCGGTTTTATATTATCTAAAAGGCAAAAAATCCGGGATCAAAATGAAAAATGACCTGGCTGCCTCTTTTCAAGAGAGCGCCTTCAACGTTTTAATTAAGAAATCCTTGCTGGCTTGTAAACAAAACTCAGTTAAACAGCTTTTAATCGGCGGAGGGGTGTCCGCTAATCAGGAATTACGTAAGAAATTCTATGCTTGTGCTAAGGCCGAAGGAGTGAACTGTTTTTTTCCGGAGTTTAATTTATGCATGGATAATGCTGCGATGGTTGCCGGATTAGGCGGGTATCTTTATCAGCGTGGCGTTCGAAGTGATCTTTATCTTAATGTTTAATTACTATCATCCGGAGCTAAAGGGAATTGCACCGGCATAACAAGATGGACTGTCATTCGACCGTTTGGCGAATTAGATCGGTGCCGTCTAGGTAGACCAGGAGGAGAAGATGCCTACAGATTTACAAATGGTTATGCGTTTATTGGTAACTTTAATTTTAAGCGGATTTATCGGTTTGGAGAGGCAGGTGCATCGCAGAGATGCCGGTTTGCGCACACATATATTAGTCGCTTTAGGCAGTTGCCTTATCATGTTGACATCTTTGTATGTTTTTGATATATATAAAGATCAGGTGGCTTTAGATCCGGCGCGGATTGCTGCCGGAGTAGTTACCGGTATTGGTTTTTTGGGTGCCGGTGCGATTATGCGTGAATCTGACGGAATCCGGGGCCTGACTACTGCGGCGAGCCTTTGGGTGGCGGCAGGGATTGGTTTAGCAGTTGGTGTGGGTTTTATTAAAATCGCCGCTTTTGCCACGTTACTCGTTTGGTTCGTTTTATACCTTTTACGCTATGTAGAAACACCACTTTCAAAGGAGGGTAAACATGGCATTTAAAAAGAATTTAGAAGAAAAAACATTGGATGTCGATGCTGCTATGCAGGGGACCTTAACCTTTAAAGATCCGGTTAATCTGCGGATCAACGGTAAATTTGAGGGGAACCTGGATACCCGGGGTAATTTGACGATCGGGACTACTGCGGCAATTAACGCCGATATCGTCGGAGATAATATTATTATTGGCGGCCGGGTCAAAGGGAAAATTACGGCTAAAGAAAGGCTTACCCTGCTTCCTCAGGCGATAGTGGAGGGGCATATTTATCCGGCTAAGCTTAATATTGCCGAAGGGGCAGTTTTTGAGGGACAATGTACTATGTTGCATGATTTTCTTAATTCCGAACAATTGGCTAAATATCTGGAAGTAGAATTAAGTTCGATTATGGAATGGGCCAATTCAGGAAAAGTTCCGGCCAGTAAAGAAAATAATGATTGGAAATTCGAGCGTAAAGCGATAGATTCCTGGGTGGCTTCTGGCAAAATCGCAAAATAAGCCGGAAAAAACTTCGGGATTTAATTATAAAAACTGAATTCGTATTAGTGGATACCGCATCTGGTTAAAAAAAATACCGGAAGCCAAGGCCGCTTGAGTTTAAAATGACTGAAGAAAAAATGCTTACTGTCAGGGATGTTTCAATTATGCTGGGGGTGTCGGAAAAAGATGTTTTGGATTTGACCGAAAGCGGGGTCATCCCGGGTTATAAGGTAGGCGGAGTATATTTGAGATTCAAAAAGGAACAAGTCGAACAATATAAAAAGAAACAAGGTCATTTAAAACCCGGACCGGCTAAAGGAGAATCTGAAAGTTTAGGCAGCAGTATCGGCGATTTTTTTTATTTTAACGATTTTTATATCTTTGCCCTGATTTTTATTATCCTTTTGGGATATTTGGTTTACCGGGGTTTATAAAGCGATGACATCCGGCAAAGGATTCTGTGATTTAGGGTTTGCGAAAATTGATACCGACAGAGAAAACCGCAAAGGATTTGCCGAAGTCATTTATTGCCCGGGTAAAGAACGCCCGCATCTAAAAGGGATTGCTAAAAGAATAGTTGCTGCTAAACAAGATTTACTTTTAACCAAACTGGATAAAAGCGCGTTTTCTTATTTAAAAAAGAGCATCCCTGCCTTAAAATATAACTCCTTGGCAAAAATCGGTTACTATTTAAATAAGCCAAAATCTTTAGCGCAAGGTTTAGTGCTGGTAGTTTCTGCCGGAACTGCTGATATTCCGGTGGCTGAAGAAGCGGTACAAACCTTGAAGATTATGGGTAATCGGGTGGATAAGCTTTATGACGTAGGTGTGGCCGGCGTACACCGTTTGATGAAAAACCTTGATAAATTAAAAAAAGCTCAAGTGATCGTAGTAGTAGCCGGTATGGAAGGGGCGTTGGCTAGTTTAGTCAGCGGATTAGTCAAAGCGCCGATTGTGGCGGTACCGACCAGCTGCGGGTATGGATCAAGTTTTTCCGGCCTGGCGGCTTTGCTGACGATGCTCAACGGTTGTTCTCCGGGAGTCAGCGTAGTTAACATTGATAATGGATTTGGAGCCGGATACTTTGCAAGTTTGATCAATAATACCCGGCGACAGAAGTAAGTGTTTGCTCATATTAGAGTAGTACCGCGGGCGCTTTGCGGAAAAGAAAGGAATTATGGCACTTTCAGGTTTGGATATCTACAAGTTATTACCTAAGACAAATTGCCGTCAATGCGGGTTGGCTACTTGTTTGGCTTTTGCCATGCAGCTGGCGAAAAAGACACTGCCCATCGATAAATGTCCCTTTATCTCCCCGGAAGCTAAAAATACCCTGGAAGAGCAGGCCATGCCGGCAATTAAATTGATTACTTTAGGCAGTAATGAATCAAAATTTGATATTGGTAACGAAACGGTTATGTATAGGCATGAAGAAAAATTCCGTAATCCTGCGGGGTTGGGATTTATTATTAATGCCGATCTTAGTGATAATGAAATAAAAGACCGGCTTTCTAAAATTAATCAATTAAAATTTGAGCGGGTCGGCCAGGAGCTTAACGTGAATTTGGTGGCATTAGAACAGAGCAAGGATGCCGGAAGGTTTTTGCAAGCCACCAAATTGGTTATGGATAATACCGTTTTACCGCTGATGTTGATCAGCAGCGATTTGCCCACTTTAAAAGAAGCGGTAATAATCAGTCAAAAGCGCAAGCCTTTGCTTTACGGGGCAAATCAGGATAATTTTACTCAAATCGCCTCCATCGCTAAAGAATTCCAGCTGCCTCTGGTGGTAGTTGCGCAGGATATTGTTCAATTAGGCCAGCTGGCCAAAGAATTGAACAACTTGGGGGTCAAGGATCTGATTTTAGATTCAGGGGTAAAACCCATCACGGATAAAATTTGGGATTTAACCCAGTTACGCCGCCAGGCGCTTAAAAAATCCAATCGCGCATTAGGCTATCCCAGCCTGGCGATTGTAGAAAAAACTGATCCTTATGAAGAGGCTATGGAAGCAAGCGCTTATATCGCTAAATATGCCGGGATCGTTCTGATCAGAGGTTTTTCTGCCTGGGAGGTTCTGGCGATTTTAACTTTAAGGCAAAATATTTATACTGATCCGCAAAAACCTCTGCAAATCGATCCTAAACTTTATTCTATCGGTAAGGTCAGCCAGGATTCCCCGCTCTTGGTTACGACAAATTTTTCTTTAACCTATTATACTGTTTTAGGAGAGGTGGAGACAAGCAAAATACCCGCCTATATCTTAAGCGTAGATACGCAAGGGATGTCAGTACTTACCGCTTGGGCCGCGGAGAAATTTAACGCGGAAGCGATTACTAAATCATTATCCGCCTGCGGGGTTAAAGAAATAATTAAGCATAAGAATTTAGTCATTCCGGGTTATGTGGCGATGATTAGCGGCGACCTGGAAGACCAGTCCGGTTTCAAAATTATCGTCGGTCCTAAAGAAGCGGCCGGTATCCCCGCATTTTTGAAGAATCTTAATTAAATTTATTTTACCTATGCAAAAGTTTAAAGTTACATTTATTCCGGATAATTTGTCAGTTACCGTGGAACAGGATAAGACGATACTTAGTGCGGCTATATCTGCCGGGGTAAGCCTTAATTCTAATTGCGGGGGAGATGGGATTTGCGGCCGCTGTAAAGTGATTGTTAAACAGGGCAAAGTTAATAGCCAGCCAAACGGTATAATTACCGCGCAAGAGAAAAAGAATAATGTTTACCTGGCTTGTCTAACTACGGTACACAGTGATTTGGAGGTTTTGATTCCGGATAGTTCCCGGATTAATTTTGACAAACTTACTCCGGATGAACTGGAAGAACGGTTAAGCGGCCTGTACTCTAAAGCAGAGGATGTGCATCCGCTAAAAACAAGTCCGGAAGAAGAACTTTTTAAACATTCCCCGTTTGCCACAAAAATATATCTGGAATTACCCGAGCCTACGCTTAATGACAGTATCAGCGATCTGGAGAGATTATACCGGGCCCTGCGGGTTTTAGGAGAATTTCCGAGAATCACTACGGGTCTGTTTAATATCCGCCAGCTCGGTGAATTATTGCGGGATTATTCCTGGAAAGTCACGGTAACTTTGGCCCGGCGCGATGATGCCGTGGAAATTGTTTTAATTGAGCCGGGCGACACGACGGATAATAATTTCGGGTTTTGTTTTGATATCGGTACGACAACTATTTCCGGGCAATTGGTAAACTTGAATTCAAAAAAGATTCTCGGGACCAAGGCTACCTATAATCAACAGGCGGCTTTTGGCAGCGATGTAATTACCCGCATCGTTTATGCTGCTAAAACTGACGGTTTAGAAAAATTGCACAACGCTGTTTCGGATACCATGAACCAGATTATTAAAGAATTAACCGGCGAACATCAGGTTGATCTTAATGATGTTAATTGTGTTGTTTGCTCAGGCAATACTACGATGATCCATCTGCTCTTAAGTATGGATCCGGCGCATATCCGGCGCCAGCCTTATGTCCCGACGGCAAATTTTATTCCGGTATTCCGGGCTGCCGAGGCCGGAATAAATATTAATCCCCGGGGGCTGTTAAGTTGTGTCCCCGGAGTTTCCAGCTATGTGGGAGGCGATACTACTGCCGGTATTTTATCCAGCGGTATCTATCAAAAAGAACAATCTTGCATTTTGATCGATATCGGAACCAACGGGGAGATCGTCTTAGGCAACCGTGATTTTTTGGTAGCTTGCGCGGCATCCGCGGGCCCGGCTTTTGAAGGCAGTGGCGTAACTAGCGGTATGCGTGCCTCTAGCGGAGCGATCCAAAGAGTCAGTATTGATAAAAATGATTTTAGCGTTAAATATTCTACCATCCAGGATAAACCGCCGCGGGGGATCTGCGGTTCAGGTTACATCGATTTATTAAGTGAAATGCTAAGCTCCGGGATAATTGATAAAGGCGGAAAAATTAAAGCTACCGGTAAGCGGATCCGTTCAACCGATAACGGCCGTGAATTTGTAGTTTGTTTTAAAGAAGATATCCAGGCTCAAGCTGATATTGTGATCAACGAGGCAGACATTGAAAATCTTAAACGTTCTAAAGCGGCGATCTATTCAGCAACCTCGATTTTAGTTGAGCATTTGGGCCTGGGATTTTTAGAAATTTCCAAGATTTTTATCGCCGGAGGCTTTGGCACGTATTTGGATATTGAGCACGCTATTAATATCGGGTTATTGCCGGATTTACCGCTGACTAAATTTGTTTTTATCGGAAATAGCTCTTTGGCCGGTGCCCGGGAAACACTTTTATCCAGTCAGGCGATGGAATTGGCCGATGCTTTGGCTTCCAAGATTACATATTTCGAATTATCTGTTGATCCGGGGTACATGGAAGAATATGGCCAGGCCTTATTTTTTCCGCATACGGATTTAACCAAATTTCCTTCGGTGGGATTTTAAATGGGATATGTTATTGCTTTAGCCGGTAAGGGTGGCACTGGTAAAACTACGATCGCGGCTTTAATTGTGCGTGTTTTAAAAGAACGGAAATCAGGTTCGGTGTTAGCCATTGATGCGGATCCTAATAGTAATTTAGGTGAAACGCTCGGAGTAAAACCGGGCCGGGCGGTAGGTGATATTCTCGATAATCTATCGGTTAACCCGGACAAGATCCCGGCGGGGATGACTAAGGAGCGTTTTATTCAACACCAGGTGCAGGCAGCCATTCAGGAAGAGGATGGTTTTGACCTGTTAAATATGGGTAAACCCGAGGGTCCGGGTTGTTATTGTTATGTCAATAACATTTTACGCGGGCTAATTGTTAAGTTGACCAAAGATTATGATTATATTATTGTGGATAATGAAGCCGGATTAGAGCATTTGTCCAGACGCACTACGCCTCAGGCGGATATGATGATTGTAGTATCGGATGCTACCGCGGTCAGCTTAAGATCCGCTAAAAGAATTGTCCAGCTAGTGGCTAACTTGAAAATAGAGATTAAGAAAAGCCTGCTTTTGATTAATCGTTTTAATAACAGTATTCCGGATGAAATGATTAAAGAAGCCGGGTTGGAACTTTTAGGTAAGTTACCGGTTTCTCCGGAACTTGAACGTTTAAGTTTACAGGGTGGTTCAATTTTTGACCTAAAAACAGATGCGCAAGTTTTAACCGCGCTTAATTCATTGGGAGAACGTATATGGATGCACCATTAGTATTGGAGAAATGGCCTCAAGAAGTTTCAACCGTAACTATCGGAGCTAAACAAGCAGAGGGTGGTTCGCGCAGTTCGACCGTTAAAATCGGCGGGCAAAATGTCATGCCGTTATTATTCCGGGAAGGCACCATTCCCTATAAGCCTAAAATTGCTTTTGAAATTTGGGATATTGCGCCGCTAGATTTCGACGAGGGATTGATAAAGGCATATGGCAAAGCTATAAATGATCCCTTTACCTGGGCGGATATCTGTATTAACCAATTTAAAGCTGGGATGCTTTGTTTAAAAATGCAGGGAACGCATCCTGATTTCGGGAATAAGAGCCCCCAGGATGCCGCGAAGTTTATTTCTAAATTTTTAAGCAAGATCAGCGTGCCTTTGATAATTATGGGCAGCGGTGAGGATGACAAGGATAACTTGATTCTGCCGGCTTGCTCGGAAGCTGCCCGCGGAGAACGCTGTCTTATCGGTTCCGCAGTCCAGGATAATTATAAAACTTTAGTCGCCAGCGTTCTAGCTGACGGACATAGTCTGATTGCCGAAAGCCCGATTGATATAAATATCGCTAAACAACTCAATATTTTAATTTCTGATATGGGGTTGCCTCTGGAGCGGATTGTAATCAATCCCACGATCGGCGCATTGGGGTATGGTTTAGAATATGCTTACTCAATTATGGAAAGAGCCAGGCTGGCGGCTTTATCCGGGGATAAAACTCTATCTTCTCCGTTTATTTGTCTTGTGGGCCAGGAGGCCTGGAGGGCCAAAGAGGCAAAAGCTGATTTGCAACAAGGAGTGATTTGGGAAACGCTTACGGCTACCAGTCTTATTCAATCCGGAGCTGATCTTTTAGTTATGCGCCATCCGCAAGCCGCTTTAAATGTGGCTAATTACATAGAGGCGCTATTTAAGAGGTAAAAATGTTTGTGATCGGTGAATTAATTAACGGAATGTATTCAAATATCGCTCAAGCGTTAAAAGAGCGTGATAAAAAAACCATTCAGATTTGTGCGCTGGAGCAGATCAAAGGGGGCGCGGATGCTTTAGACCTTTGCTGCGGGCCGGCTTCCCGAAATTCTTTAGTTGATATGCCTTGGTTGGTCGAAACAGTCCAGGAGGTTACCGACAAACCGCTTTGCCTGGATTCCAGTAAGCCTGAAGCGATCGCCGAAGGATTAAAAGCTGCTAAAAATAGAACGATCATTAATTCTACTACGGCTGACCCGGAAAAACTGGAGATACTTGTCCCGTTAGCTAAAAAATATAAATGCAAGTTGATCGGGATAACGATTAGCGCCAAAGGTATTCCGCAAAATAAGGATCAACGCCTGGAATTGGCGGCCACGATTCTTATGCATGCCAGCGAAAAAGGATTTCCTGCGCAAGACCTATATCTTGATCCGATCCTGATGCCGGTCAATGTGGCTCAAGGTCAAATCCGGGATATCCTGGAATCAATTCATGAATTTAAGCTTATGTCGCTTCCCGGGCCGCAAACCATTATTGGCTTAAGCAATGTTTCTCAAGGGGCTCAGGAGCGTAATCTGCTCAACCGCACATTTTTAACAATGGCAGTTGCATCCGGCTTAGATTCTGCTATACTTGATCCTAAAGATAAAGAGTTAATGGATACGTTAATTACCGCAGAATTGCTTTTAAATAAGAATATTTATTGCGATTCTTATTTAAACGCTTATCGCAAGAAATAGCCATATCCTTGGTCATCTAAAAACGATTTTGGCGGAGTAGCTCAGCCTGATAGAGCACGCGGCTCCCCCTGAAGCCTGCGGCTTCAGGGACTGCGCCGCAGAAGATAACGATCTGGCGGCTTGATACCAAAATCAAGCCGCGTGTAGTAAAAATTGAAGCTTTGAAAACTTAAATTTGGCGGAGTAGCTCAGCCTGATAGAGCACGCGGCTCATACCCGCTTGGTCGGTGGTTTAAATCCACTCTCCGCCACCAGTTTTTTAGAATATTTGCTGCTTTGGCCTCCGATGTTTTAATAAAATACTATGGTAAAAAATAATACATTCAGGAACATTTTTAAAACCCGGGGCTTTATGAATAGCTTAAATTTAGCGGTTAAGGGGATAATCTATTTATTCCTTTATCACCGCAACATGCGCCTGATTTTTATTTCAGGGGTACTGGTATTTTTGTCAGGTATTTATCTGAAGTTAAAAGGTATTGAGCTGGTAGCCGTCTGCATTACGATTACGTTGGTTTTTATGGCGGAGATATTCAATACCGCGATCGAATTAATGATGGATGCGCTCAGCCAGGAGTATCAGGTTAAGATTAAACTGATTAAAGATATTGCCGCCGGCGTAGTTTTGCTGGCTTGTTTAAACGCTTTGGGAGT
>Ga0116171_10000335_pt1 | contig 50297 bp, 34 predicted proteins | sample AD_JPNHW2_MetaG_FD_89798 | JGI IMG/M metagenome (GOLD analysis project Ga0116171, IMG submission 89798) | Active sludge microbial communities of municipal wastewater-treating anaerobic digesters from Japan - AD_JPNHW2_MetaG | ecosystem: Engineered > Bioreactor > Anaerobic > Digestate | place... | reverse complement strand
CCGAAATCTTGTTCCCACCTGACACCTCGCGTCGCGCACAGGCGCGCGGGCAGGGGGGGAACAGATGAGAGTACGGATGGGACTGGCTGAGTTGATGTCGAGGGGTGCCGTAATGCGGCACGGCGGAAGCGGCTGCCGCAGCGGGTGGAATCCAGATTTAAGCCGGTGGGACCCAGATTTTTGGGGGTGTCCTGAAAAGAACACCGGACCCGGTAGAGTGATGGTGGGGCATTGATGTCACATATATGGCGAAAAAATAAAATATTTAATAAATAAATAATAAATTTGTTGCATAAATGGGGCATAGTCGCTATATTTAGGTGGCTCAAATGGGCCGATTTATTCACGTTCCCCGGATCAGGCATTCGTAGAGACGACATCAGAGGGGCAGCGGCGCGGATCGGATTTGGCTGGGTGATCGGAACGGATGGAATCCAGGGCGAACGCTTCCTCATTTCTGCAATTGCTTGCGGGACAGGTGCTCTCCCGCATGACGGTCGGTGTCATTCTCACCGACGCTGACGGCCGGATCGAGTGGGTCAACGACCGCCAGCAATGGTTTACCGGCGTCCCGCCCCAGGGATTGCTGGGCTATTCCATGTTCGAACATCCGGGCCTCTTTTTCGAAGCCCTCCATGATGCCCTCCAGTATGCCCTGGTCAAGGGCAAGATGCGCCAGATCCTGCTTCGCCAGCATCACCTCCACTGCCGCATCGAGGTTACGCCCCTCTTCGTTGAGGGCCGCCTCCTGGGTGCGGCGGTCTGTTTTTATGAGGTGACGGCTGCAGCCGCAGAGGCCGAAGATCCCCTGAACCAACTTGTTGCGGATGAACAGCGGGCGATGGTACGGATGCTCTCCGCGCTGCTCGACGGTTTGCCGCTGGCGGTGGCGGCGGTGACCCGGGATGGCGCGGTGCTCTATGTCAACGCCCCCTGGCGCACGACCATTGCCGGCGATGCGCTGGACCGGCCGCTGGCGGAGATGCTCCCCGAGCCGGCACGCAGCAGCGTGGCCGCAGCCCTGGCCGCCAGCTGGAAGGAGGGGAGCGGCCGCCATGTCGAGAGCAGCACGGCTGCGGAGTGTGCCCGTCATTTCTGGGTGGCCCCGCTGCCGGCCAATCCGGAACTGACGCTCGGCCTGGTCGCCGTTCTCCCGGCATGGCCGGGCGGCACGGGCGGCCAGAACCACTTTGCCTTGCAATTGACCAATCTTTGCCAGTTCGCCGGCCATATCGTCCACGATATCCGCAATCCGCTCACTACTCTCAAGTGCGAGCTCGAGGTGCTGCGTGACGAAAACCTCTTTGAGGAGGGCGGCGCGCACCGGTTCCAGGAGGCCATCGACCTCTTCGAAACGCAGGTCCGTGAGATCACGGAGATCCTCGATCAGATCGAACCTATGGGGGCCGATGCCCCCGGTCCCGTCGATGCTGTCTCCGTCGTCGAAGTGGTGCGGAACGCGCACTTTGTCGCCGAGTGGCGCCGTCCCTACAAGAGCATGCATATCGAACTTGACCTGCCGGAGGATTTGCCCTCTCTCACCTGTGACGGGGTGCGGCTGCAAAAAGCGCTCACCGGGCTGCTGCTGCATGCCCTTGACCAGGCCGGCGTCGCCGGCGCGATCACCTTCAAGGTGGAGCAGCTCCGCCCGGACACGCTGGGGCTGCGGCTTCTCTTTAGGACCGCGGGGTCCGGGCTGAACCAGCCGCTGCCGCCGCGCCCGCCCTGGAACTCGAAAGATATCGTGCTGGCCATGGCCTATGCGGTGATCATCGAACTGGATGGCACCTTCGACATGCAGCGGCGCCACACCGGTGAAACTGAAATTGTGATCACGTTGCCGGGACTCGATGAAGCGGCCCCAGCCGCGGCGGGGGTGTCCCACGCCTGGTGAAGCGGCCCGGCGCGGCCCCGCTCGTCCCTGCCCGGCAGAGGTGGATTGTGAGGTAACTGTGAACGAAAACGTGCAAAAAATATCGGTAGACCGGCAACTGCGCATCGAGAGCTGTTTTGGCGATCTGCTGCAGCGCCATCTGGGTGAAACGCTCAAGGCGGGCCAGCTCTTGCAGCGGCGCCTGCAGGCGATCGGCTGGCCGGAGGCCGCCGTGGCCCTGCAAGCGGCGGTGAAACAGGGCCAGACCAGCAGCGGCGAACAGGAGTATGCAGCGCCCCAACTGGCCCTGCAATGGCAGGTCGAACCCTGGGTCGAGGGGGAGCGGGTCCGCGGCGCTCTCCTCGCCATCCGCGAGATCACCTGGGAGAAGCGGCGGCAGCGCCAGTTCGAACTCAGCCGGCAAATGACCCATATGGGGCAACTCGCCCATCAGGTGGTCTCGCGCCTCCATCAGCCGCTGGCCTCCATCCTTCATCAGATTGGCTGTCTGTTACTCGAGGAACCAACCGGGACCGACTGGCCGCGGATCCGCCAGGAACTGGGAACCATTCAGGAGCAGATCTATGCGCTTTCCCAGCTCACCCAGGCCCTCGATGCCTTCAGTCCGGATGAGAACGGCAATGGCAAGCTGGTGCAGCTCACGGCCATCCTCGAAAAGTCGGTCGAGGTCAGCCAGCTCCTCACCGCGCAGCGGGGGGTAGGACTGCGCCTGCAGGCCCGGCCGGAGCCGGTGATCATCTATGCCAATGAGATCATGCTGGAACAATGCCTGTTGCAGCTGCTGCGCAACGCGATCGAATTCTCGCCCGAGGGTGGCGAGGTGAGTGTGCGTTGCGAACAGAGCGAGGGCATGGCCGTGGTGGCCATCCAGGATGCGGGACCCGGTATGAGTCCAGCCGAACTGGCCCATGCCTTTGATCCCTTTTATACGACCAGAACGCCCGATCATCTCGGCCTTGGGCTTCCGATCAGCTACAGCATCGCCGCGCAGTACAAGGGAGTACTGGAACTGGAGAGCACGCCGGGCAGCGGCACCACGGCGCGTCTCCTCTTTCCCATAGCCAAAAGCCTGGTCAAGAAAGGATAATGAATGGGTGACAAAAAAGCCAGCGACCGCACGATTCTGGTGATCGACGACGACCGTTCCGAGCTGGACTCCCTGGTGCGATTGCTTAAAAAGAGTCAATACAGCTGTCTTACGGCCATGAATGCGGAGGATGGCATCCGGCTATATGCGCGCGAGCGGCCGATGATCGTCCTTTCGGATATGCGGATGCCGGCCAATGACGATGGCATCCGGGTGCTGGAGGAGGTGCGCCGGATCGATCCCGAGGCGGTGGTGATCCTCTATACCGGATACGGCAGCATCCCCAATGTGGTCGAGGCGTTTAAAAAGGGGGCCTTTGATTATATCCAGAAGGTGCAGACGCACATCGACATCCTCCAGCCGATCGAGCGTGCCCTCAAGTTCGCACGGATGCAGCACGAAAACGCCTATTTGCGCAGCCGGCTGGACCTGACCGATAATTCCCTTTTTTACGGGGCCGTCGGGAGCACGCCGGTGATGCTCGAGCTTTTCGAAAAGGCGCGGCGGATCGCGCTGACCAATGCATCGGTCATGATCGTCGGCGAGACCGGCTCCGGCAAGGATGTCATTGCCCGGGGCATTCATTATCACAGCCAGCGCCGCGATGAGTCCTTTGTCCCGGTCGCAGTGGGCGCCCTCCCCGACAATCTGCTCGAGGGCGAGCTTTTCGGTCATGTCAAGGGGGCTTTTACCGGCGCCACCATCGACAAGGCCGGCCTGTTCGAGGCAGCGGACAAGGGGACCATTTTTCTCGACGAGATCTCGGAGGTCAGCTTTGATCTGCAGCACAAGCTGCTGCGTGTTCTGCAGGATCACAAGGTGCGCCGCCTCGGCAGCCTCAAGGAACGCGAGGTGGATGTCCGGGTCATCAGCGCCACGAACCAGGAACCCGATTACCTGGTGCGCGAGAAGCGGCTGCGCGAGGATCTTTTTTACCGGCTTCAGGTCATCCGGCTCTCGATCCCACCGCTGCGGGAGCGCCGCGAGGACATCCCGCTGCTGGTCTATCATTTCCTGCGTCAATACCGGCACTATGGACCGATCGAGGTCGAAAAGATCTCGAGCGATGCGCTGCTGGCGATGCAGCAGTACAACTGGCCCGGCAACGTCCGGCAGCTGCAGCATGCCATCGAGCATATGGTCACCATGGCGCAGAAGAGCGATCTGGAACTCGATGATCTGCCCGAAGACATCCTGCCGCGGCAGAAGAAGATGTTCGTCCAGGTCACCGAGGACATGGATTTCAAGCAGGCCAAGGCGGTGATCATCGCGCAGTGGGAAAAGCAGTACATCGAAACCCTGCTCGATAAATACAAGACGATCGCCAAGGTGGCCAAGGTCGCCGGGCTCAACCGCAAGACCATCTACCGCCTCATCGAACACCACAAGATCAAGTGGCCGCGCCATTCGGCGGCGGCTGCAGATCCCGGGGAAGAGGAAGAGGAGGAGGAGGAGCTTCTCGATGAGGAGGGCCTCGACGATCTCACCGGGGAGGAAGAGGAATAGCATATGCGCCCCGCGGCCCGCCGCGGGGTTTTTTATGGGATGTAACAAAGCTGGTACGTTTGCAGGGCACCATGTCCACTAAATGCAACGACGATAACTGTATTATATAAAAAGAGTTATAATATCGACGGAACTGAATCGGCTTCACTGGTCACATTTCCCATCGCCCGCGCCCGCCTCCGGCTGTCTCCGCGTTGCTTGTCTTACCACAATTATAATAAAAACAATAATTCAAAAGCTTCTGGAAATGTGCAGATTCTGGCACAATAGTTGTTTGCGATGATAATGCAGTCTGTTGCAGCCCTGCAGATGCCGTCCGGCTGGGTCGGGAGGATCACGGGACGGTCCGCGGCAGGGATTTGCGCCATCACATCCTTGGATAGGGACTTTACGAAAGGTGCAACCAGTGACCATGCAAACACCGCGCAAACCGGCCCGGACGGTCGTCGTCGCCACCAGCGATCGCAATCTGGAGGAGACGCTGCGTGAACAGCTGGCGGCCGAATACCGCGTGGAATGCGTCCGCCGCGGCGCCGAGGCGATTCTGCAAATGCTGGAGAACGAGATCGATTTATTGCTGGTGGATATTGACATGAACGGCCAGATCGGCACGGAGATCCTCCCTGTCATCCGCCGACTGCGTCCCCGCCTGCCGGTCATCCTCATCTCGGATGATTTCACCTATCGCATCCGTAAAACCGCCGCCGAGCAGGGCGTTACCTTTCAGAGCGTCAAACCGCGCTCCACCAGTGAGGCCCACGACATCATCACCGTAGTGGACAAGATCATCGCCCACAGAGAAAGATTGCCCGTCAATTGAGGCATACCCCGTTTCTTCCGGGTTGATGGTTGCGCACCCGCTCCCCCGACACTTATCTGCACAACCACCGCATCCGCGTCGTATCCTCGTGATACCAGCCATCAACCCGGCAGACTTGGCCCGTCAAGGGCCATTTTTTTTGCCCGCTCCTCCCTCTGCTCCACCCCTACTGCACCCCCGGCATGAGACATCGGCGCCACACCCGCCCCCTCGCTGTGTCCCTTTCAGGCGCTTTCCGCATTAAATAAATATTTACTAAACAATTATTAAAAAAGAAAAACCGATCTTGTAAAACAAATAAATAGAACAATTTAGCTCAATCGCCACCATTGAAGATTTTATTTATTCGCCGGCGCCAGGAGTTGGCACGACATATGCCTAAGCAGATGCGAATGGCGGCACTGTCCCCAAAGGCTGCGACAAGCCCCGCCGGCCGGGGCACTGCGCGCCAGGATCAGAAACAAACAGGCCTTGAATGTAGCAGAGGAGCAGATTCATGATCGAATATGCACGTGTTGTCCGCAGCGGCATCGGAAGGGGTGAACGGGAGCGGTATCTTGCCGGCAGGGTGGGCGCAGTCAGCCTGGTGCTGGCCCTGCTGGTGCTCGCGGCCCCGGGTTTTGCAGGCGGGCTGCTGGTGACCTGGGATGCCAACACGGAGAGCGATCTCGCCGGCTATCGCATCTATTACGGCGTGGCACCTTCGGTCTATCCCGAGATGGTCGACGTCGGCAATGTCACCTCCTATACCATCCAGAACCTGACCGAGGGGCAGACCTACTATCTCGTTGTCACCGCCTACGATCGCAGCGGCAACGAAAGTCTGCCCTCGACCGAGGTGACGGCCTCGGTCACCGCCGCGGAGGTCTATCTCACCCTGACCAGCACCGGCATCCAGGTCTACTGGACCGCACTGGCCGGCGCCGATCTCTATCGCGTCTATGCCTCCAGCGATCCCTATTTCACCCCGGCTACGCCGGTTGCCGAGAGCACGACCTCCTCGTTCACCGAGAGCGTCAATTACAAAGCCGTGCCCTTTGCCCGCTATTATCTGGTCCAGGCCCTTTCGGGTGGCATGGTTCTACACACCTTTGACCGCATCGGCGTCTTCAGCCGCGGGCTGCGCAAGGGGCAAAACCTGGTCTCCATGCCCCTGGTCCCGGCCGATAACAGCCTCAAGAGCGTTCTCGGCACCCAGTTGAACGGCGCTGCCAATGCCGGGCAGGCCGACAAGATCCTCAGCTGGAACGGCAGCGATTATGAAATCGCCTGGCTGGTGGAGGGAACCAGCACCGCCTATGACGGCAAATGGATGACCCAGGCGGGCGATCAGGAATCCTCCCTGAAACTCGATCCGGATCACTCCTTCTGGGTGGTCCTCCGCTCCACCTCGGTCGACACGGTCCTGACCTTCACCGGCAAGGTGAGTTGCGCTGCCAATCGCGAGATCGCGATCGCCCCGGGACCGAACTTTATCGGCAGCTGCTATCCGGTCGCCCTTTCCCTCGCCCAGAGCGAACTCGCCAGCGATGGAGTCGCCATCGGCAGCTCCTCCAGCGGCAAGTCGGACAAGCTCATGCGCTGGATCGGCAACAAATACGAGGTTGCCTGGCTGGTGGGCGGCACCGGGACCGCCTGGGACGGCACCTGGCTCAACGAAAGCGGCTCGGCGGCCACCTCCATCCAGTTCAATCCCGGCGTGGGCTATGTGCTGTGGGTCAAGGGCACCAACGCCGCCACGACCTGGAGCTATCCCAATCCGAAGCAAAATCTTTAATCCATATGTCGTAAAGGAGAATGACGATGAAACAACAGACTCGCGTATTCCGGCTTCTGGTCCTGCTTCTGGGCGCCATGGCGCTCGGCGCCTGGGCCGGCACCTTCGAGGCCATGTCCACCTCCGGTATCCTCGATGAGGACGGCACCACCCCCCTGAAGGGGAATGTGATGCAAATGCACGGCGATCTCGTCCAGCTCATCTGGACCGGTCCGGATGGCCAGATCGACGATCCCGATTCCCTTGGCCGCCCCACTGATGACGACTCCCTGCTCGGGACCACCTTCATCGGCTATGGCTATCCCTTCGAGCCCGATCAGGGCAAATTCAGCGTCATCTGGACGCACGACCTCCTGACCACCGGCAATGTCGTCTACATCCGCGCCTGGAATGATTCGACGGTCGTTTATGGCACACGCACCTATTATGGCAACTCGGATCTCTACACCCTGGCCTCCGGCTTTGACAGCCATGATTTCCGCACCTTCGGCATGACGCGCTCGGTCTCGACGCCGGTCGAACTGGCGGCTTTCACCGCCACTGCACTGCCCGGCGTGAACGAGATCAACTGGACGACCCAGTCGGAAACCAACAACCTGGGCTTCCATTTGCTGCGCAGCACTTCGCCCCATGGAGAGCGGATGCAGATCAACGACAAGCTGATCGAAGGTGCGGTCAACTCCCAGATCCGCCATGACTACAACTTTAAAGACTACAAGATCGAAGACAAGGTGGTCTACTACTACTGGCTGGCGGATATCGCCCTGGACGGCCAGATCAATTACAACGGGCCCAAGACCGCCGTGGCGGTGGCCAAACCGTCCGAATACCTGCTGGCGCAGAACTATCCCAATCCCTTCAATCCTTCGACCAGCATCAGCTATACCCTGAAGGATAACGGGATGGTCAAGCTGGCCATCTATAACATCCGCGGCCAACTCATCCGCCTGCTGATCAACCAGAACCAGATGGCCGGCCAGTACAACCAGGAGTGGGATGGACGCGACGAAAGCGGCATCGTCGTCCCGACCGGAACCTACATCTACTCCCTGGAGATCAATGGCTTCAAGGCGGTCCGCCGCATGACCATGGCCAAGTAATGCTCACGGGAACGTACCGGCGAATCGCGTTTATCTGAATCAAGGAGATTTCATGAAGTTGCAAACGCTGAAGAATATGGCGTCGCGAATCGCAGGGATGGCCATCTGGCTGCTCGCCCTGGCCTCCCTGGCCTCCGCACAATCGGGGACCAAGGTCCTGGAACTGGACGATCCGCTCACTACCGCAAAAACCATCGGCACCCAGCGTGGCGGAACGCTGACCACAACGGGGTGGACCACCAAAACCGCCCTGGACTATATTCAGTACAGCATCCCGAGCTGCTCCGCGGGCGAAATTTCGTTCGATGTGAAGGGCATATACGCCAGCAACGAGGTCTTTCCCAACATCGGCCATGACAAGGCCGGCGTAGAGGTCCCCGGCTCCGAAGATGTGCATTACAATCTCTTCAGCATGTGGGATGAGGACCTGGACGTAAGCTGGTACGGGATCACCCAGTGGCATAATCCCTACAAATGCTATATTCACATCTATGGCTACACCCCGGGCGATATTTACAAGTGGGGCCGGATGAAACTGCGTCTCAATGTCGCGGCCTTCAACGGCGGCTATGATGATGACCCGCACGCCTTCGAAGACCCCGCGGTGGGTCCCTTTGCCTGGGACAAAACCCATGTCTATCACCACCGCCTCATCTGGGGCGAAGGGATGATGAAATGGTACCTGGATGACGTGCTGATCAAGACCTGGGATTATTCCTCATTCGGCGCGGAATATGCGCCGCCGGACCATCGTATTCGCATCGGTTCGGGGATGCTCTCGCGCAGCGGCGGCTTCCAGGTGCCCATCGGCATCACCTACAGCAATTTCAAGTTCTACCGCTACAGGGACCTGACGCCCCCGCAGGTGGTGCGGCTTGATCCCCAGAATGCGGGCGAGGGCGTTGCTGTGGATGCCGACATCCTGGTTCATTTCAGCGAGTCGATGAATCCGACCGCCACGGCGGCGGCGTGGGCCATCTCGCCCACGGTGGCCGGGACGACCAGCTGGGTGGGCAATGCCCTCTATTTCCAGCCCACCGGCTTGCTGCAGCCCAACACGACCTATACCGTGACGGTCAGCACGGCGGCGAAAGACAATGCCGGCAACGCCCTGGCTGCTGCCTTTTCGGGCAGTTTCACCACCCATGCGCTCAATCCCGCCACCGTGGGGAAATACCAGCCGATCGACATCACCCTGGTCGCAACGGGCCTGGCAGCGACGACCAATCGCTATCGCGACGTGACCCTGAAGGGCGTCTTCACCGGGCCGACCAAAACCCTGGAAATCGAAGGCTATTGGGACCTGGGTGACATCTACAAGGTCCGCGTTGCACCGACCGAGGTGGGGAAGTGGACATTCAAGATCACCAGCACCAACGCCGGACTCAACGCCACCGGTTCCTTCGAGTGCGTCGAGAGCGGACGGCACGGCTTTGTCCGCCGCAATCCCAAGCGCCCGTACAGTTTTATGTATGACGACGGCACGCCCTGGCAGTGGCGCGGCGACACCTCGTGGCGCGGCTTCACCTCCATGCTGCCTTACGAAAGCCGCTGGAAGAGCTACATCGATCTGCGCGCAGCGCAGGGGTACACTGCCCTGCACTCCATCGTCGTCAGCTATATCAACGGCCTCGGCTTCTGGAAGAATGAGGGCGGGACCTGCTTCGCTGAAGGTGCTGAAACCAAGGATTACGACCGTCTCAATGCCGGCTATTTCCAGTGGATCGATAAACGCATCGAGTATGCCAACAGCAAGGGCATTGTCCCGGTCGTCTTTTTCACCTGGGCGCAGGAATACGCTAATTTCACTGAAGCACAGTTCAGCAAGTTCTGCCATTATCTCGTGGCTCGTTATGCGGCGATGAACGTGATCTGGGTGATCACCGGTGAATATGAAGAGATCATTGCCGACTATGGCCGGCCGATCTCCGAATACGAGACCTGGGGCCAGCTGATCTATGCGCTGGATCCCTATGATCATCCCATCACCCTGCATCCCTCGGGTCGCGGCACGAGCGCTCCGTTCGCCTCCCTGGCCTGGTCGGGGGCGATCATGCAGCAGACGCCGTACTACGTCCGTGATATCCGCCGCGACCATATCTATAACAAACCGGTGGTGAACGGCGAACCGCGCTATTTTTATCCGGCCGATCAGGATGAGGGTCCCAACGGACCCAGTCGCGTCGGTCTGTGGGAGATCGTCGCCAACGGCGGCTACTACACCTCCGGTTTTTTCACGACCTATGCGCCGGACAAGGGCGGCTATGACACCGCGGCCCTGCCGGAGGAACAGAAATGGGTCGAGATCCTCAACAAGTTCATGGATGCCATCCCCTTTGCGGAGATGGACCCGCATCCCGAGCTGATCAGCAGCGGTAATCTCATGACCATTCCCGGCAAATACTACTTTGCCTATAATGGCGTGGGCGGCGCGGTCACCCTCAACCTTTCCGGCTATCTCGGCAGTCTGCCGGCGCGGTGGATCAATCCCGTGACCGGTGCGGTCAGCGCTGATTTCACGGTCCAGCTGGGTGGCACGGTCACCCTGACCCCGCCCTTCAGCGGCGACTGGGCCCTGACCATCGGCCAGCAGAGTGTCGCCGACACGGTGCCGCCTCTGGTGCCGCGCGAGCTGAGTGCGGACAACCTGACCACCCAGAGCCTGACCCTCGTCTGGCAGGCTCCGGCCGCGGCCGCCGACGGGGACCTCCCCGCCAAATATCGCATCCTGCGCGATGGCGTACAGATCGCTGTGGTCAGCGATACACGCTACAGCGATGCCCATCTCCAGGAGGCGAAGGAGTATTCATACGAGGTTTACGCTGTCGACGATGCGGAGAACAGCAGCACCAGCGCCGCCAGCGGGCGTTTCGCCTGCCATGCCGATACCGAGCCGCCCTATCTCTGCCGGGTTTCGGTGGTGGCGGCCGATACCCTGATCGCCTGGTTCTCCGAGCCGGTTCAGGCCGCGGCCGCCCAGGTGGCGGGCAATTACCAGATCATGCAAAAAGTGCCGGTCTACGCCGCCTTCCTGGCGGCCGACCAAAAGTCGGTCAAGCTGGTCACCGGCCGGCATCAGACGAATATGGTCTATACCCTGATCGCGCGCAACCTTCTCGATCTGGCGGCGGTACCCAACCGCATGAGCGCCAACAACGCCCGCGGCTACTGGCTGCAGACCGATTATTCGGCCGCACTGATCATGCCGACCGCGTACCAGTGGGGCTGGCTGCATACCGGAGATACCTATTATCTCGACCGCACCCTGGCGCTCCTCGATATCCCGGCGCCTTTGCAGAACCTGCTCTGGCTCAAGACGGCGAATGAGGACCGGCAGATCAGCAGTGCCCTGTTCATCTCTTTCACCATCCCAAAGGCCTCCACCATCTATGTGGCCTACGATGCGCAAGCGGCCAGCGTGCCGGACTGGCTCTCAAGCTGGACCCGGACGGAGATGAGCATCAAAACCAGCGACACGGCGCTTCTGACCGTCTACGCCAAGTCCTTTGCTGCCGGAACCGTGCAGCTGGGCGGGAATAGCGGACTCAGCAGCGGCAGGATGTATGTGGTCCTGGTCAAACCGGTTGAGGAACTGGTCATCGGCAAACGGCCGATGGCGCCGGGCCTCATCCGGATGATGAGCAATTAATAATCCCAGATCTTATGAAACAGTGCGAGGAAGAGATGAAAGCTAATCGCAAACGCCACTGGCCGGTCGCCAGCGCGGCCCTGCTCTTGTCGCTGATAGCCTTCTCCTGCAGCGTGCGTCCGCACGCCGGGGTGAGCACGAGCGAGGGCAGCAAGGTGATCGTCGCGGCCGCTCCGGCCAAAGAGAGCCGCACCGAGAAGAGCACCGAACCGAAGCGCACCCGGGTCGTGCAGGCCGACAAGAAGAAAGAACAGGCCAAGAAGGAGCAGACCAAAAAGGAGCAGGCCAGCAAAGAACAGGCCCGCAAGCAACAAGCCGGCAAGGAACTGACCAGCACGGAACAGGCCCGGAACAAGGCGACTCGGAAGGACACACCGGCTGCAACGCCCCATCTGGCGCTCCAGGCGGAAGCCGCCAATCCCAGCCAGGTAGTGATTCAGCCCTCCGGCACTATGGCGAGTGCTCCGGCGCGTACCCTGGCGCCGAGCATGGTCTATCGTCTTGGATTCGGGGATGTGCTCGATGTCAAATTCCTGGCCAGTCCGGAATACAACGAAACCGTGACCGTCCGTCCCGATGGCCGCATCTCCCTGCAGGGTGTCGGTGAACTTGATGCCCTCGGCCTGTCGCCCGCGGGACTGGATTCGGTCATCACCGCCGCCTACAGCCAGATCCTGGTCCGTCCTGATGTCACCGTCATCGTGCGGAATTTCGGCGGCCAGAAATGTTATGTGGCCGGCGAGGTCGAGCATCCCGGCAGCCTGGATATCGCCAAGGGCATGACCATGCTGCGCGCGATCGCCACGGCGGGTGGCCCGAAAAAGAGCGCCAAGCTGGGCAGTGTGATCCTGATCCGTATGGATGCGCAGCAGCGCATCGAGGCCACGCGTCTCGATCTCTCTTTTACCTCCATGAAGGGGGGCATTGAAAACGATATGCCGGTGATGGGCAATGACATCATCTTCGTGCCGCGGACCTTCATCGCGGACATCAATGCCGTTGTCTCGCAGATCTATGATATCCTTTTGCCGCCGTTCGATTCCTGGACACGGTATTATTACTGGTATCGCGGTTTACGTTGAGCATCGAAACGTTAGCACGAGGAGAGTGCCATGATTCAGTATAGTAAATATGACAGCCCGATGTCGCCGGCAAGTTTTATGGGGGTTGTGCACAAGCGCCAGGGCGTGGTATTGTTTCTCTTTTTCGTCATCGTGGGCGTGATCACGCTCGCCGCCTTTCTGGTGCCGCCGACCTATCGCGCCAGCGCCCGGCTGATGATCAACTACCAGCTCGACATCGAAAAAGAGCATTTGTTGAGTCTCATTCAGGTGCATGACAAGTCCTATTATGAGCGGCTCAGCTCGGAGCCGATCATTCTCACCATGCGCAGCGTGCTCGAGCCGGTGGTCACCACCCTCGGCCTGGACCGCAAAAAAGGGTCCGCAGCCGAGCCCAATGCGAGCGAGCGGGACCGCGCCATCGAACGCCTCGGCACCGAGATCAAGGCGGAGCGCGAAAAGGACTCCAATGTTCTCAAGGTCAGTTATGAAAGCCGCAATCCTGAACTTGCCGCCGGCATCGTCAGCCAGGTGGTGGAACAGTACGTCAAACAGCGGCCCGGGCTGGAGCGCGATGACCGCGATGCCGGCTATTTCGACCAGCAGATCCAGCAGGTCAAGTCGCAGATCGACGAACTCGAGAAGAAGGGGATGGAGTACAAGGCGCGCGAACGCGTTCTCTCCGTCGACCGCCAATCCTCGATCCTCTTCGAGACGCTGGCCGATTACGACAAACGCCTCACCGATGTCCGCGCCGGACGGCTCTCCAAGGAAGCCCGGCTCAAGGTGATCCGCGAGCAGCTGGCCAAGGGCGGGGAGATCGTCATCCCCAACACCGAAAGCGGCAACTCGGGCGGACGCTATCTCTATATCAACGAATTGAGCAAGAGCCTTCTGGGGCTGGAAATCAAGAAGAGCAGCCTGGAGCAAAAGTACACTCCCAACCATCCCGAGCTGGCTTCGGTGCTGGCGCAGATCGACGAGAACAAGAAAAAGATCGATCAGGCGGTGCAAGAGTTGATCCAGGGCGAAGAGATCGATATCCAGGCCAAACAGGCCGAGGAACGCGCCCTCTCGGGCAGCATGGCCCAGGTGGCCAGCGATGTGACGGCCCTGTCGCGCAAGGAGTATGAGCTCGACAACCTGACCATCGGCATCGAGGACCTCAAGTCGGTCTACTCCATGCTGCTGCGGCAGCGTGAACAGGCGAGAATGGCCGCCAACCGCCAGGAGTATTTGGTTTCGGTCAAGATCCTCGAGGCGGCGGCCGTACCACAGCGTCCAGTCAGCCCGAACCGTCCCCTCTGGATCGCCCTCGGGCTGGTTCTGGGGCTGGTGGTCGCGCTCGGCGTCGCTTTTTTCCTGGAGTATTTTGATCACTCCATCAACAGTGCCGACGATGTTCACCAGAGTCTGGGATTGCCCATTCTTGCTTCCATCGGCACGTTTCAGGCCCCCATTGTCCATTCGAATCGGCCGCCCGCTGCAGAGGACAAGTCCGGCAAGAGCTAGGCAACAGGGCCCAGGCAGCACCAGCGAGAGAGAACGACGAACTAGCGGAAGCTGTTGACCAAGATAATGGAGATCTGGTTATGAAGAATATGTTGAAAATCAAGCGCTGGGAAGCTGAACTCAAGCAATATGAGCTGGCTTTTCTGCTCGGTTGCAGTGCAACCTATCTGTCGATGGTTGAGAACAACCGGGTCGAGGCTACGCAAGAGTTCAAGCGGAAAGCGGCGGAGATTTTTGGCGTCCCGGTCGATGAACTGTTCGGCGTCGATGTCCACGCCTCTCAGGAGTCCAGGAAGAAGCAGCTCGAACCGAAATCTCATGAATGATCAAAGAGGATGCCATGTATTTGAAGCATTTCCACCTGCGTGAAGAACCCTTTGCCACGACCCCGGATCCGCGCTTTCTCTACAAGAGCCCGGTTCATCAGGTGGCTCTGGAGCGCATCACCACCTCGGTCGCGAGCCGGCGCGGCATCAACGCCATCATCGGCGAGCCCGGCCTCGGCAAGAGCATGCTGATCCGGACGCTGCTCAAGGGATTCAACTCGATGGTGCAGTTCGCCTGGGTGTTCAACACGACCATGAACTCACGGGAATTGATCCGCTACATCTGCCGTGATTTTGGCTTCAAACCGAAGGGCGAGGATCTCGGCGATCTGCTGATCGAACTCTATAGCTTTCTCATCCGCGAATACGAGCAGGGCCGCTTCTCCGTGCTGATCATCGATGAAGCGCAGAACCTCAAGCCCGAGGTGCTCGAAGAGATCCGCCAGCTCTCGAACCTGGAGACCGCCAGCCAGAAGCTGCTGCAGGTGATTCTCAGCGGTCAGCCCCAACTGGACCTCTACCTCAACGATCCGGCGCTCGTGCAGCTGAAGCAGCGCATCAGCCTCAAGGCGACGCTGCACCGGCTCGACGAGAGCGACAGTGCGGCCTATGTCCAGCACCGCCTCAAGGTGGCGGGAGCGCGCAAGCAGGAGATTTTCACGCCGGCGGCGCTGCAGCAGATCTTTGCGATCAGCGACGGGGTGCCGCGGCTGATCAATCAGGTGTGCGACAATGCCCTGATGGCGGCGGCGGCGCAGAAGGTGAAGCAGATCGACGCGGCGCTGATCCTCGAACTGGTCCAGGAGAACCAGGTCATGGCGGCTCCGCCCGAACCGGCAGCGGCCCTGGCGGCATCCGCTATGGCTCCGCCCGAACCGGCAGCGGCCCCGGCGGCATCCGCTATGGCTGCGCCTGAGCCGGCAGCGGCCCTGGCCGCCTCCGGACCGGCTGCGATTCCCCCCGAGCCGGCGACGGCACCGGCCGCGCTGGCGCAATGCGAACTCCGGCCCGGCACCGCCGCCGCAGCGGCTGCCCCGATACAGGAGAGTCCGCTGCCCGAAGCCGAGCCGTTCCCGGCCGCTGCGCCGGCCCCGGTGCCCCCGCGACGCGAGGCGCGCCCGGCGGCCATGCCGCAGGAGCCGTCACCGCGGCGGCCGCGGCAGACGCCTGCGGTGGAACTCGAATTCGCGGCCGGCTTCGACGGCCTCGACCTGGGCGAACTGGCGATATTTTAGTAAATTATTAATTTTTCACCCTATTGATGATGAGGTGCAGAGATGAGTGCAATTTTTGATGAACTGGAAAAAATCGATGCCAGGGAAGGCATCGCGGCTCCGCCCTGGCCGGATGCTGCCGGCGCCGGCCCCGCCGGCAATTTCCCCGCCAATCTTCCGGTGGAAGTGCTCTCCGATTTTTATGATCTGCGCGAGTACATCCGCATTGCCGGACAGCGCAGCCAGATGCGGGTGCTCTCGATCACCAGTTCGCTTTCAGGCGAAGGCGCCTCGACGATCGCGACGACCCTGGCCTTCCTGCTCGCCTGCAACGCCGAAACAGCCGCCATGGCCGGCGCTGAGGCGGTGCAGGACAGCGTCATCCCCGATTCGGCGGAGCTGGACGGATACCTGGAACACGCCGAAGGCGCGGAAGCCGATACCATTTTTCAGACCGGCTTCACCGATTTCATCCAGAAGGAGGCCGCCGAGGCTCTGATCCAGTCGATCCGCGAGGGTGGAATTCTCCTGGTCGATGCCAATCTCCACAATCCCCGCATCCACTCCCTTTTTGGCGTCGAGCCTGAGGCGGGGCTGGCCGAGATCATCGAGGAGGGACGGGATTGGCGGCAGGTGGTCCAATGCCTGCGCCAGAACGATCTGCATATCATCACCGCCGGCAACGTCAAGGGCAATCCGGCAGACGTCATCGGATCCGACCGGCTGCGCGAGCTGATCGCAAGCTGGCGGGAATCCTTCCGCTACGTGATTCTCGACACCCCCGCGGTGCTGAATTATGTCGATGCGCTGGCCCTTTCCGCGCTCTCTGACGGCGTGATCCTGGTTGTCCGCGCCGGTCAAACGCGCTGGGAAGTGGCCCAGAATGCGAAGCGCAAGCTTTCCGTCGCGCAGGCCAATTTGCTCGGTGTTGCGCTCAACCGCCAATAGCGCGCGGCCGCCGGCGGGCGGCGAAGAGGGGAGAGGACCCAACAAGGAAGGTATGTTGCAGTGATGAGTTCCTATACGTTGCAAGAAGAGAAACCGTTTGTCCAGCAGGTCATCGCCCTGCTGGCGTTGACCGCGCTGGCGGTCGGCGTCTCCGCTGCCGCCTGGTTTATCTGGGGACTGCGGGCGGGCTGGTCGATGTTCGCCTTTATCGGGTTGCTCATGCCCTTTGTGCTGGCGATGGTCAAGGATGTGCGCCGCTTCGTCATGTGGTGGCTGCTCTTCCTGATTCCGCTGGGACTCGACTACAAGTTCTTTTATCAGCGCAGCATCTCCGGCCACAGTGGTCTCGCCGTCGGCACCACGGAGATCCTGCTTTGCGTTCTGGTGGTGCAGTGGCTGATCAGCGCTGTGCGCGAACGCAACCAGCGCCGCATCTACTGGTTTCCCGCGATCACCCTGCCGACCCTGGCGCTGATCACGATGGCCGGCCTCTCGCTGCTGGCGGCGCGCAGTATCACCCTTGGCCTCTTCGATATCGCCATGTATGTCAAGATGCTGATCTTCTTTCTGTTCCTGGCCAACAATCTCCGCGATCAGCAGGATGTCGCTCTGGCCCTCTCGGCCCTGCTCCTGGGCCTGGTGATGGAGTCGGGGATCATGGTGGCGCAGTACTATACCGGTTCGGCCCTGGGTCTGGTGGGGACCGAGGAACTCAGCAATTTTGTCGCCTACAAGCGCGATGCGCAAATGGTGCTGCGGCCGGGCGGCACGGTCGGAAACGTCAACGGCTTTGCCCGCTATCTCGGGTATATCCTGCCGGTGGCCTCGATTCTCATGCTCACGACCCGTGAGCGCAAGATGTTTCTGCTCTCTCTGCTCGCCGGTGTGGGCGGACTGGTAGCCCTGATCCTGACCCAGTCACGCAGCGTCTGGGGCGCCTATTTGATCGCGATGCTGCTGGCGCTCCTGTTCGTCCTGATGCGCCACCTCATCACTCTGCGTACGCTCAAGCGTATGGGCGCCGCACTCCTGCTGATCGGCGGTCTCGTCTTTTTTTACGGCGACACCGTCTACAACCGCCTCACCGGCGATGATCACGGCTCGGCAAAATCGCGCTTGACCACCGCGCGCGTCGCCCTCGAGATCATCAATGACCATCCCGTCATCGGGGTCGGTGTGAACAACTATGACAGTTATATCCGGCAGTACTGGCACATCGAAGATCCCTTCACCAAGATTGCCGTCGTCCATAACAATTATCTGTTGATTCTCGCGGAGATGGGCGTGATCGGATTTGGAGCCTTCCTCTGGCTGCTGGCTGCCCTGCTGGTGCGCACCGTCAAAGCGATGCAGTGCCGGGTCAAGTTCTTCCGCGAGGTCGCGGTCGGTCTCTTCGCCAGCGTCGTGTGCTTCCTCCTCGCCAGCCTGGCCGACGGGTACAAGTCGAGTTTGACGCTGATGTACCTTTTCTGGACGATCGCGGCGATCACCGAAGCGTTGATTCGCCTCGATGAGGGGTGGCACGAGCAGACCCTGGAATTCCTGATCCAGGAGAGATCCTGAGATGAATGCGAAAGAGATTTCCACCTTCATCGGCCGGCGCCCCTGGCTGCGCCGCATCGGTTTTGGGCTCATCTTTATCACAACGCTGCGCGAGTGGTATATCGCGCGGGCGCTGCGGCGGCTGCTGGCCGTCGATACCGGGATCCGTTCGGCTCTGGATGCCGGCAGCGGCATGGGACAGCACAGCTATGCTCTGGCGCGGCGGCGGCCGCAAGGGCGCATCACCGCGATCGAGCAGGATGGTGCGCAGAGCGCGGACCTGGCGGATTTTTTTCAGCGTTGCGGCATGGCGCAGGTGGAGGTGCGGACCGGGGACATCACCCGGACTAATCTGGGCACGCCCGTGGATCTGATCCTCTGCTGCAGCGTGCTCGAGCATATCGAGGATGATCTCGGTCTGCTGCGCCGCTTCCACGGCCATCTGCGCGATGCCGGCAGCCTGATGATCTATGTGCCCCTGGCGGAGCGCCGCGTTTTTAAGTCTTTGGAGCGCCGGATCACCGCCATGACCCGGGCAGCGGGCGACCAGCTGCCGCATGGCCACGTGCGCTATTACACCCCCGAGCTGCTCGAAGCGCGGCTGGGGCAGTGCGGTTTTGCCGTCTATCATCGCGAGCTCACGTATGGCCCCAGCGGCCGTCTGGCCTATGACATTGTCACGCGCCTCCAGTTCAGCCGCCTTTTTCTGCCCTTGTTCCCGCTGTATCTGCTGCTCGTTCATCCGCTGGTGCTGGTGTTGATGGCGATCGATTTTTGGGGAACGAATAGGGAGGGCAACGGCTTTCTGGTCGTGGCGCACAAGTCCCCGGTCCATTCCATATTGAGTGAACAGGATGCTGCAGCGTATAATTAGAAATACTCTCTGGCGCTCGCTGGCCGATGTCATCGCCCGCCTGGGTTCGGCCCTGTTTTGGGTCCTGCTGGCGCGCTATCTTGGTGCGGGGATTTTCGGCGCCCTCTCCTTTGCCCTGGCCTTGATGGGATTTTTTGAACTTGTCTCCAGCCTGGGACTCGGATCGGTGCTGACGCGGGATGCGGCGCAGGACCCCGGGGCAGCGAGCCGCTATTTTGGCCACATGCTGATGATCGGCATGGCCAGCGCCGTAGCCGGCGCCTTTCTGATGGTGGCCACCGCCTGGGCGGTCCGCCCCGATCCGGCGACGCTGCGCATCGTCATGGTTCTCGCGCTCCTGCTGCCGTTGACCAGCGTGGCCTACTGGAGCCGGTCGATGCTCGCTGCCGCAGAGAAGATGCAGTACATCAGTTTCGGGACGTTGACCGAGAACGGCCTGCTGATCGTACTCGGCCTGGGGCTGCTTCTGACCGGCCACGGTTTGCAGGCTGTGACGGCGGCGCTGGTGGTCAGCAAGCTGGCGTCAACGCTCCTGCTCTTCCATCTCGCCCGGCGCCGCGCGGCCCGGCCGGTCTGGTGCCTCGAGCGTGGGATGGCGGGCTATATCTTGCGCCAGGTACCGCTTTTCCTCGCCATTGCGGTTTTCAACGGGCTCTTCTGGTCGGTCACGGTGATCATGGTGACCTGGCTGCAAGGGGAGGTTGCCGCCGGCTATTTCTCCGCAGCCTTCAAGCTGATCAGCTATGTTCTTCTCTTTGCCGTCGCTTTCAGCCAGGCGCTCTTTCCGGTCGCGGCGCGGCTGGCGCAGCAGGATCGCGCCCTCTATTTTGTCCTGCTGCGGCGTGCTCTCTATTATCTTGTCATGCTCTTCATCGGCGTGGCGCTACTGCTGAGCCTGCTGGCCAGACCGATCATCCTCCTGCTCTACGGTCCCGGCATGGCTGGAGCGATTCCGGTGCTGCAGAGCCTGGCGTGGATGGCGGTTCCCTATGGCATCATCCCCGTTCTGGCGTATACGCTGGTCAGCCATCATCATCAGCGCCGCGACCTGTGGGCCAATCTGGCCGGGGCGGCGACGGTGGTGGCCGGCAATCTGGTGCTGATCCCGGTCTGGTCGGCGGCCGGAGGCGCACTGGCCATGGTCGCCGGCGCCTGCGTCTTTGCCGCGGTCGAATTTGGCTCGGTCTGCAGCCTTCTTTATCCGCTCACACCCGAGCGGGGCGCCTGGGCCCTCGGAGCCTCGGCGGCGCTGCTGGCTTTGACCCTGGTGCTGCTGCGCCACGCGTCGCTGGCGCTCAGCGCCGGCGCCGGCTGCGGGGTCTATGCCGCAGCTCTGTGGCTGTCGCGCGCCATCAGCCGCCAGGATCTGCTCCATCTCTGGCGCTCGGCCTGGCCGCAACATGAGGAGCGCCTGATATGAGCGCTGCGCAAGTGGAACTTTCGGTGATCATCCCCGCACGGGACCGCCTCGATGTCCTGAGACGCGTGCTCGCCGCTCTGGCAGCGCAGGAGCTGGATCCGCACCGGTTCGAAGTGCTGGTCATCGACGATGGCGGCGGCGACGGGACGCTGGCCTATCTGCAGGGCCGGGCCGCGGCGTTGCCGTTTGCAATGGTGACGCTGCAGGGCCGGGGAGAGGGCGCCGCTGCCGCGCGCAACCTCGCCGCCGCGGCCAGCCGCGGACGGGTGCTCCTCTTTCTCGATGCCGATACCATTCCTGCGGCACCGCTGCTTGCGGCCCATCTGGCCCTGCATCCGCGCGGCGCAGCGCCGGCCTGCCACATGGGCCGCATCGAAATGTCGGACGAACTCCGGCAGCCCGGTCAGGCGCGCTGGCATGAACTCGAACTCCGCGCCGACGATCCGGCCAGCGGGGAGATCGGTTTCCGCCGCTACCGTACCGCCAATACCTCGATGCCGCACCGCATCTTTGCCGCCAGCGGCGGTTTCGACGAGCGCCTGCAGGCCGCCGAGGATCTCGAACTGGCCTACCGCCTCGCCCGCCGCGGCTTGCGGTTCTACTATCATCCGGAGATCATCGCGGTCCATCACCATCCCCTCAGCCTGGCCGAGTATTATGGCAAGGGCAGGCTCTATGGTCAGGCGGTCGCGCGCTGGCTTGCCGCGCATCCGGAACACCGTCTGGAGCTGGCGCGCCGTTTCGGTTTATACGACGCCGGTCTCGCCTGGCGCGAGCGCTGCCGCTATGGCCTCAAGATTCTCCTGGTAAACCGGATCTCGGTCCGGCTGCTCTCGGCTCTGGGCCAGGGCTGCCGCCGCGGCTGGTTCGCCGCGTCGCAGCGGCTTTTCAAGGCGGCCTATGGATATTATCTGCGCCGGAGTTTTTCCACCGCCCGGCTGCAGCCGGATTTGCATGCACTCCATATTGGGAGGTGACGCTGTCATGAAAATCAGCATTTTTGGTTTGGGATATGTGGGATGCGTCTCGGCTGCTTGCCTGGCCGAGATGGGGCATGAGGTGACCGGTGTCGATATCAACGCGGAGAAGGTGCGCCTGATCAACCAGGGGCATTCGCCGATCGTCGAGGAGGGGCTGGACGGGCTCATTGCCCGGCAGCGGCAGGAGGGCCGACTGCGTGCCGCCACCGAGCCGGTGGTCGCGGACCGCGATCTGGTCTTTATCTGCGTCGGAACGCCGAGCAATGCCAACGGCAGCCTGCACCTGGGCTATGTTCAGCGGGTCTGCACCGAGATCGGCGCGGCGCTGCGCGGCGTCCGCCGCCGCGTGACGGTTGTGCTGCGCAGCACGGTGCTGCCCGGCGTGGCCGAGACGGTCGCGCTGCCGGCCCTCGAGGCGGCCAGCGGTCTGCGCGCGGGGATCGATTTCGGATTTGCCCTGAATCCCGAGTTCCTGCGCGAGGGCACTTCGGTCTATGATTTCTACCATCCGCCCAAGACGGTCATCGGGGTATTCGATCCGGCCGCCGCGGAGCTGCTCGCCGAGCTGTATGCGGACCTCGAGGCGCCGTTGTTCCGGCTGGCGCCGGGCGAGGCGGCGATGATCAAATACGCCGATAATGCCTTTCATGCCATCAAGGTCGCCTTCGCCAATGAGATCGGCCGGTTGTGCAAAAGCTTCCAGGTCGACAGCCGCCAGGTGATGAACGTTTTTGTGCAGGATACCAAGCTGAATCTCTCGCCCTATTATCTCAAGCCGGGATTCGCTTTCGGCGGCTCCTGCCTGCCCAAGGACATCCGGGCCCTCTCCCACCGCGCCCGGCAGGAGGATGTCGATATCCCTTTGCTCAACGCGGCGATGGCGAGCAATGAGGAACACATCCGCCATGCCCTGCGCCTGGTCAAGGCGTATGGGCGCAAAAAGATCGGCATTCTCGGCTTGAGTTTCAAGCACGGCACGGATGACCTGCGCGAAAGTCCGGTCGTCACCCTGGTCGAGGAATTGATGGGCAAGGGGTATGAGGTCGCCATTTTCGACCGCAATGTCTCCGTGGCGCGGCTGATGGGCGCCAACAAGGAATATATCGAACGTGAAGTGCCCCATATCGCCCGGCTGATGTGCAGCACCATGGAAGAGCTGATGGCGCGCTCCGAGGTTGTGGTCATCGGCAATAACGGAGCCGAGCACGACCGCGTCCTGGGCGATCTGCGCAACGGACACAAGATCATCGACCTCTCGGGGTTGAAGAATGGTAAACACAAACAGATGGAAGAGGTCAATTATGAAGGGATCTGCTGGTAGAATTTTGATCATCGTCCAGAACCTGCCCGTGCCGCTCGATCGCCGGGTCTGGCTCGAGTCGACGACCCTGCGTGATGCCGGATACCAGGTTTCCGTGATCTGTCCGGCGTCGCGGGAATATCCGGCCACCTTTGAGGTCATCGAAGGCATCACCATCCGCCGCTATCGCATGCCCTTCGAGGCCCGCGGCGTTGCCGGCTATGCCGCCGAATTCATCTATGCCTGGCTGCAGACCGCCCGACTCTCTCTCAAGGTCCTGCTGCACGAGGGCTTCGAGGTGCTCCAGGCCTGCAATCCGCCGGATACCTACTTCCTCCTCGGCTGGATCTACAGGCTCTTCGGCAAGGAGTATGTCTTTGATCACCACGACCTTGCGCCCGAGATGTACTCGGCCAAATTCAACGGCCGCCGCGGCTTGTTATATTACGCCCTGCTCTTGCTCGAAAAGATGACCCTCAAGACGGCGCGGGTCGTTCTCGTCACCAATGAGTCCTATCGCGAGTCCGCCCTGAAACGGGGCCGCAAGCATCCCGATGATGTCTTCGTCCTCCGCACCGGGCCGGACCTTAACCGCCTGCACCCGGTCGCTCCCGACCCCGCCCTCAAGGCGGGCCGTCCCTTCCTGGTCTGCTACCTCGGCGAGATGTGCCCCCAGGACGGCGTCGACTATTTGCTGCATGCGGCCCATTACCTCCGCTACTGGCTCGACCGGCGCGATGTCCGTTTCGTCCTGATCGGCGGCGGACCGGCCGTGGCCGAGTTGAAAAAGATGAACCATGAGATGGGCATGGAGGATTTCGTCCACTTTACCGGGCGGATCAGCGATGAGGAGCTCTCCCGCTATCTCTCCACCGCCGATGTCTGCGTCGATCCCGATCCCTGGTCGGAGTGGGCGAACAACTCCACCATGAACAAGATCCTCGAATATATGGTCTTCGCCCGGCCGATCGTCGCCTTCGATCTCAAGGAGATTCACTACTCCGCCCGCCGCGCCGCGCTCTATGCCCGGCCGAATGACGTGCGCCTCTTCGCCCAGAAAATCAACGTGCTGCTCGATCATCCGGAAATGCGCACGGAAATGGGCGCCTACGGACGGCAGCGGGTGGTCAACGAGCTGGCCTGGAGCCATACCCATCCGCCGCTGCTGGCCGCGTATGCCCGGATCTTTAATCACCGCGCGCCGGCGCGGCGGCCGAAACAGAAGGCGCCGGTTCTGCCCCTGCCGGTGCAGCCGATCCGGCTGAACTGTGAACACCTCGTGCAGTGAGGGGAGGACCATGCGCCCATTTCACACCTTGATCTACGCCACACTTCTCTTGCCGCTCGGCTTGTTGCACTGCGACAAGAATCCAGGCGGCAACGAGGATAAAACCGAGAAGGGTTGGGCCGCACTGCCGCTCGAGATCGCTGAACGTAAGGTGCAGTGCATCGCGGTCCAGCCGGACCATCCCAACACCCTGTACGTCGGACTCTTTGACGGACTCTACAAAAGCACAGACGGCGGGGCGAGCTGGCGCGCGATTACCTCCGGCCTGATCAGTCGGGATATCAATGCCATCGAAATTGTCGCCAGCAGACCCGAGGTTGTCTACTGCGGCAGCAACGGCTTTGGCGTCAGCCGCAGCGAGGACTATGGCGAGAGCTGGAGTCGTTTGAGCGGCGGCGTGGAAAAGACCCTGGTGGAACATATCCACCTGGTCAACCAGAGCGATGAGGTCCTCTGGCTGGCGACGGCGACCGGCATCTTTACCCGCAAAGACGGCGAGACTACCTGGACCGATGCCTGGCCCGGCTGCCGTCTGGTCCATACCGTGACCACCCTGCCCGGCAAGCCGGACACCGTGCTGGCCGGACTGCTCTATACCGGCTTCGTGCGCGGCGCCTGGGATGCCGCGCTCAATCGCTGGTCCTGGACGAAGGTCAACAACGGCATCCCGGAACGCAGCGGCAATCACGACTGCCCGAACCGGATCGGCTTTATCGGAGCGGACTCCAGCCTCGTCTACGCCGTAACCCAGGACGGTAATTTTTACCTCTCCGGTGACGACGGTCTTCATTGGGAGCGCAAGTACTATATTGCGGGTGCCGACTCCGGCGTAACCATGGTCACCCATCCCCGGCTGCGCAATCGCCTCTATCTGGCAACACGGCATCAGGTCTACCGCAGCACCAATGCCGGCGGGACCTGGAGCGGACTGACGCGCAACATGCCGGCCGTCACCATCACGGCTCTGCAGGTGGCTCCGGGCGACCCGGGCATCCTCTATATCGGCACCGAAGATCAAGGCCTCTATAAATATGTCGAATCCGAATAGTTCATGCAACAGGGCACGGCGATGATCCGCGGCGGCTTTCCATATCGCCATCGCGGCCGCTGGATCTTGCTGGCGATTCTGACGGTCGCCTGCATGGCCCGCTTGCTCCTCATCACGCGGCTGGATAACCGCCTGATCTACAGCGATGAAATAAAGAACGTGGCCCTCGCCGCCCGCCTCGCCGCCGGCGCCGGCTATACTCTGGACGATGGCCGGCCCACCGCCATTATTCCGGCCGGCTATCCGCTCTGGCTGGCCGCCCTGCGCCTGATCGGACTCTCCGAACCCGTAGAGGTCCGCTTCGTCCAGATCGGCGTCAGCCTGCTGACGCTCTTCGTCCTCTATCTCTTTGCGCACAGCCTCTTTGGCGCCCGGGCCGCCCTCCTCGCTGCGGCGGGAGGCGCGCTCTATCCCTATTTTATCTTGCTGCCTGGCACGATTTTAGCCACTACCTTATTCAGCCTGCAGCTGGTGCTGGCAAGCTGGCTGTATATCAAGGCGATAAATACCAATAATAACAAGTTGTTGTTCTTTGATGGCGTCATCTGGGGGTGGGCGATTTTAACCGTCACCACCGCGGGTGTCCTCGTCGGCGCCACACTGGTGTGGCATGCAGGTCACGCCCGCTACAGCTGGCGGCTCTTTTTCCGCCAGGCGGGGCTCTATCTGGCCGGCATCGCGCTGCTCGTGCTGCCCTGGATGGCGCGCAACCAGATGGCGATGGGCCGGCCGGTGCTGGCCAGCAACGGCGGCTACAATCTCTGGCTCGGCAATAATCCGGACAGCGACCTGGAGGAACCCTGCAGCCAGCCGACGCCGCCGGAGATGGATGAACGCATCATTCGCTCCGGTTCGGAACTTTATGCGGATTCGCTCTTCAGCGCCACGGCGCGCACCTGGATCAAGGCCCATCCGGCACTTTTCCTGCGTCGCACGCTGCTGAAGGCACTCTACTTCTGGAGGCTCGATCCCTCGCCGGTCACTGCCTCCTATCTGCGCGCCGGTCCATGGACCAGAATCGCGGGATTGCTTGCGTTTGCACCCCTCCTGGCCCTCGCTTTCCTTGGCTGTCGCAAGGCTCCGGCGGCTTTGAAAAAGAGCCTTGGACTCTTTTTGTACTATGCCGCGGCCTTTACGGCAGTGCATGCCCTGATGATCGTCAAGGTGCGGTTCCGGTTGCCCCTGGACCACTTGCTCATCATGACAGCCGCGTATGGCCTCACCACCGTCTGGAGCTCCAGACGGAAACATCTTTAGGAGAGGACACCTGGCCGTGAATAACGCTGAATCTGATCAATCCCCCCCCCGGCTGCCACCGCTCTCGGAACGGCAGCGGCGTCTCGGGCATGAAGTGCGCTCGACGGCGCAGGGGCTTCTCGGATATATCAATATCCTGAGCGATGAAATGCACCCGCAGATGACGCCCGAACAGGCGATGGTGATGGAGCGCATCTGGCACTACGGCAAACGGCTTTCAGAATTGAGTATGGAGCTGTTGAACGAGATCCAGGATCTCGCTCAGCAAATCCCACCCCGGCAACCTGAATAGTATAAGAGGATCGGCATGATGCGGAGAAAGACAAGATACGGCTTGAACGGATTGATCCGGGGCGTTCCCGGCTTGTTGCTGGTTTGGCTGCAGATAACGGCGACCGCTGCGGACCAGCCCTACCGGTGCACGGTGGTCGAATCTTCCGACCGGGCCCTGGTCTGCGATGTCGTCTTCGATTCGGTCCAGGTCAGCCAAACCCTCAGCGGCGGGCAATGGATCACCGAGGTCGCTCTGCCGGGCGCCTCCTATACGGACCAGTACAACCTGCCACGTCTGCCGCTCACCAGCCTGGTGCTGGGCGCTCCCGCGAGCGGAAGCGCCCGCCTGACGCTGATCTCCGAGGAGAGCACCACCCGCAGTGCCGGCTCATTGCGTCTCGCCGACAAACCGCTCTATCCGCTCACCGATTCCGAAGGCCGTGAAAAGGAGACGCTGCCCTTGGCGGCGTTGCAGGAATGGTACCCGGCACAGACAGCGGAGCTGGGCCTCGACGGCCAGTTCCGCAGCCAGCGTCTGGTTCAGGTCTATCTCCGTCCTGTCCGCTATGCCAGCCGGACGCAGACCCTGCAGATCGTCCACAAGCTGCGTCTGCGCCTCGATTTTACGGCGGAGGCCGGAGCCTCCGCATTGGCGCTTGCGGCGGCGGCCCCTGTGGAACCGGCCGCGTGCGAACAACTGCTCCGTGCCACCCTGGGCAATTATGAGGCGAGCAAGAACTGGCGCAGTGCCGGAAGCGCTCCGGCAGCCCTGGCCAGAACGGCGGCCGCGACCGCGACACGCCTGCGCATCGAGATCCGTGACGACGGCGTCTATATCATCACCGGCAAGGAGCTTGCAGCCGCGGGCATCAATCTCGCCGCGATCAATCCGAACGCTCTGGCCCTGAGCCATCGCGGCAAGAACGTCGCCTTGCTGGTCGAGGGCGGAAGCGATGGCACCTTCGACGCGCAGGACCGGATCCTTTTCATCGGCCGTCATAACAGCGCCGAAACCTTTTATTACTCGCAATATTCCGATAACGCGGTGTACTGGCTGAGCTGGGACGGGGAGGTAGGCGCCCGCTTCGCCGAAACGCCGGCTTCCCCGCCGCAAAACGCCAGCGACACCCTGAGCAGCGGCCAGTTCCGGATCCATCTCGAGCACGATCTGCTCTATGAGCGCACCCTGGACAACAGCGACGCCACCCTCGATCACTGGTACTGGGCTTCCGCCTCGTCCGACTATGACTTTACCGTGCCGCTGCCCATCGCGCATCTTGTCGCTGGCCAGCCTCTGCAGATCTCTGTCAATATGCTCGGCTTGACCCATATCTATCAGGCCAATCCCGACCATCATGTCCGCCTCTATCTCAACGATCAGTTGGTGGATGAGGCCTATTGGGACAATCAGACGGCGATCACCCGCACCCAGACGATCACGGAACCGAAGATCCTGTCTGAAAACAATACCCTGCGCTTCAAGCTGCCCCTTGACCTCAAGAACGTCAGCATCGACAAGATCCTGGTCAACTATGTCGACCTCCAGTTCACCGGCCGGCTGGTGGCGGACAACGATTCCTTGCGGGTCCTCCTGCCCGCCGGCGGCCAGCGTCTGGTGCGCCTCGACGGATTTTCCAGCGATCAGATCTATGCCTTCACTGAGGAGGGGCAGATCTTCACCGGCTATCAGATGCAGCAGCGCGGCGGTGGTTGGAGCTGCTACCTGGGATATCAGGCCGAGGCGCCGCGAAATCTCTATGTCGTCGGCAGCAGCCGGTTGATGCCGGTGGCCTCGCTGACCCTGGATACGCCCTCCGATCTGCGCAATCCGGCTAACGGCGCCGATTATATCATCATCACCCACGCCGATTTTGCCAGCCAGGCGCAGCGCCTCGCCCAGCATCGCGCGGCTGAGGGCCTGCGCACCGCTGTGGTCGATGTGCAGGACATCTATGACGAATTCAACGACGGTATTTACGATCCCAATGCCCTGCGGGATTTCATCGCCTATGCCTATTATAACTGGACGGCTCCCGCGCCGCTCTATGTGCTGCTCTTCGGTACGACAACCCATTACATGGATAAGCAGGCGGGCAAGACCCTCGGCTTGAAATCCTTCATCCCCACGCTGATGGTCTACACCAATTCCTGGGGGATGACCTCTTCGGACAATGCTCTGGTTTCGGTGAGCGGCAGCGATATCCTGCCGGACCTCTACGTCGGCCGTTTCCCCGTGAGCGATGCCGAGTCGGCCAATACGGTAGTCCAGAAGACCCTGGACTATGAGCAGCAGCCGGCCATCGATGAATGGCGGCGCAACGTCGGCTTGGTCTATGCCGAGGGCGACGGCGGCCGCTTCATCCGCGATGCCAACGAACTGATCAGCAAATACACCCCCTCCCGGGTTGTGGTCAATCGCCTCACCACCCTGCAAGGATCGGCCTACTATGGCAATACCGAGACCCTGGCGGAGATGATCAATTCCGGGCAGAGTCTGGTCAACTTTATCGGCCACGGCGGCGGCGGCGTCTATTTCGACAATGAATTGTTCAAGATCGAGGATGTCAAGCGGCTCAATAACAAGAACCGCTATCCCGTCGTCTTCAGCATGACCTGCTTTGTCGGCCATTTCGACAATCCGGAGATGCCCTCTCTGGGGATGCAGCTGGTGCTCGCCAAGGACCGCGGCGCGGTCGCCCATTTCGGCTCGGCGGCCAAGGCCTCGGCGGACGGCGATTATTATCTCGATATCGCCCTGTTCAATGCCATTTTCGCCGAGAATGCGCGGCGCATGGGGGAGATCATCACCCTGGGCAAGCTGCTCCTCATCCAGAAGACCAACGGCTATTGGGATAATGTCCGCCATTTTGTGCTGCTCGGCGACCCGGGGCTGAACTATCATATCTCTGACGCAGCAGTGACGATCCAGCCGGCGAAAAGCGCCTGGCTCGCCGGCGAGACCATCCAGGTCAGCGGCCGCGCGGACGCCATCACCCAGGGCACCGCCGTGGTGACCCTGGCCAACGAGGCCGATTCGGTGGTGGCGCGCAAGGTGGTGGCCATCCAGAACGGCGCATGGCAGTGCGACCTGATGACCCTCACCGCCGCCAATCTGGGCCTGTGGAGCACCGGCAAGGCGACCGCCCGGGTCTTCGCTTATGACAGCCAGCACGATGCCGCCGCGGCGGTGGCCCTCTCGGTGGCCGGGCACGCCCTGGTGGAGATCCGGACCGATCCCGTGGCCCCTATGCACCAGGAACCCTACTATTTCAGCGTGACGGTCGACGTCTCCGCCCTGGCGAACCGCGGCGGTGTGGCCGGAGTCAGCCTCAATCTCTCGGCCAATTCGGTGGAGTGGCAGTCGGTCGCCCTCGAGCGGCAGAGCGACGGCACTTGGCGGACGTCGGCGGCTCGCAAGCAGAATGAGGGCTCGCGTATCTACTACCAGAGCGTGGTCACGGCCGGCAACGGCGACAAGATCGTCGGCGAAATATGCAGCACCCTGGTCGGCTACCGCCCGGACCTGTCGATCGATCCGACCTCGGTCAAGATCGGCGGCACACCGGCACGCATCGAATTCCGTCTCAAGAATTCCGGCGACAAACCGGCTGCCAATTTCACGATCGCGGTGACCGAGGGGGTGAATGCCTCCACCTACAAACCCGTCGCCGACCGCCTCAAGGTCACCACGATCCCCGGCAACAGCGATACCCTGCTCAGCGTCCTCTGGAACGCCCCCAATGCGGGCGAACGCAAGTTCTGGTTCCAGTCCGATGCCGACAATCAGGTGGAAGAGAGCAACGAGGGCAACAACGTCACCCTGGCCACTGCGCGCGTCATCACCGCCGCTGCCGGCACGGGCGGACCACTCTACCTGCCCGAAAGCAACGGCTATATCGATATCCCGGCCGGGGCCATCAGCCAGACCACCACCCTGACCTGGCGGCAGGGATGGGACGATACCCAGGCCAGGGCCGCGACCTGGTCGGGCCTGCTGCCGGTCAAATTCCGGTTCTCTACCGGCTATATGCTTTACGGCTGCACCCTGGCCGACACCAGCCTCCGCGTCACTAAAGAGATCAGCGTGGTCGCCCTCTTCGATCCGCAGGATGCGCAAAATCAGCTGCTCGTCCGCAACCAGAGTCTGCGGATCTACGGCTGGAACGCCCGCACCAGCACCTGGAGCGGCCTGAAATCGGTGGTCGACTCGACGCAGGGCACCATCACTGCAGCGCTGCCGGCGTCGCTCCAGGCCTTCAGCCTGCTGGCGAGCCAGGATGCCGAGGCGCCGGTGATCACGCTCAGCGTCGGCGGCCAGAACTTCGCCGACGGCGACGCGGTATCGCGCACGCCGGTCTTCACCGCCTACATGGAGGACGCCAGCGGTTTCGATCTCGGCGGCTCGGGGATTCATCTTACCCTCGACCACCAGGCGGTGGAGGCGGGGGCCTATACGCTGTTTCAGAGCACGGACGCGCGCCGCTCGCTGACCTTGACCTTCGCGCCCACCCTCGAGACCGGGGCCCACACCCTGGCCCTGGAGGTGGCGGACATCAATGGCAATCCGGCTTCCATTGAGGCGCAGTTCCACGTCGAGGGCCTCTTTGCGCTGGTCAGCCTCGCCAACCACCCCAATCCCTTTCAGGAGCAGACCACCATCGCTTTCAATCTCAGCGAGACCGCCTCCCGGATCCGGATCGGCATCTATACCGTATCAGGACGGCTGCTGCGCACCTTTGAGCTGCAGGGCGTCACCGGCTATGGGGAACTGGATTGGGACGGCACCGATGCAGACGGCAACACGGTGGCCAATGGAGTCTATTATCTCAAATTCGTCGCCGAACAGGGCGGCAAACGCATTGAACGCATCGAGAAAATGGCCAAACTGCAGTAAGGGAGAAAGGGCATCGCGCATGGCAATGATAACTCACCCCCGGTGGCGCACTGGATGGGCGCTGCTCCTGGCACTACTCTTGACGGGCGTGACCTCCCTGCGGGCGGGGGAGTATGCGGCGGAATTTACGCGGATCGGCGTGGGGGCCCGGGCCATGGCCATGGGTGGGGCCCAGGTCGCCATCGCCAATGACGCCAGCGCCAGTTACTGGAACCCGGCCGGATCCGGGGGGCGGGGAACCGTCGCCCTCCAGTTCGAGCACATGCCGATGTTCGAGGGCCTGGCCCATTACAATTCCGCCTGCGCCCGGCTCGCCCTCAATCCCCGCACCAGCGTCAGCCTGAACTGGATCCGCCTCGGCGTGGATGACATCCCGCGCTATGACGCCTTGCTGGGCAGCCGCTTCGACCGCTACACCACCGGCGCCGGGCGCTCGGACGGCACCCCCCTGGGCTGGTTCAGCGATAAGGAAGACGCCATTTTCATGACCTTCCAGCGCAGTATGATCCTCGATATGACCATCGGCGGCGATCTGGCCGGGACGGTCCTGCCGGTCGAGTTCGCCTTCGGCGTGACCGGCAAGTATATCCACCAGAAACTCGACAGCTACACCGGCAGCGGCCAGGGGCTCGATGCCGGTCTGCTCCTGCGCTTCATGCCCGGCTGGCAGGACCAGCCCGAGCCGCAGCAGTGGATCAGCCTCGGCGCGGCCGTGCACGATCTGGCGCGCACCCAGCTGAGCTGGAATACCGCCTCCGATCACAAGGACGAGATCGGCCGCGGCCTGCAGGCTGGAATCGCGGCCTCCTATACCTGGTCCCCGTTGCATGTGCGCATGACCGCCGGCTATGATCGCCTCTTTTGGAATGAGACGGGCAACCGCGCCGGCGCCGAGCTGACCTTTTTCAACATCCTTAGCGTGCGCGGCGGCTGGTACCGCGAGGAACTGACCGCGGGGGCTGGACTCGAGCTGGCGGGCTTTTGCCTGGATTATGCCTTTATCGGCGGCGATCTTGGCAATTCGCACCGCATCACCGGGGCGTTTCGCCTCTAGGGGGAATGCCTGTGCAACTGGAAACCTGGCTGCAGAGCGGCAAGGGCAGGAGCTGGTGGCTGAGTGCCCTGCTGGTCGCGGCGCTCTACGGCGGGACCCTGGCGTTCGGCCTCACCTACGACGATCTGCTGTTGATCAAAACCTGGCCGTGGACCGAGCTGCTCGCCAAATGGTATGAGCCCTGGTCCGAACGCTTTTATCGTCCCCTGATCAATTTTATCTTCACCGGTGAACACCTGCTCTTCGGCGCAGCGGGCTGGGGCTACCATCTTGTCAATCTCGTCCTGGCGGCGATCATCGCCGGGCTCTACCAGAACATCTTGCGCGGATTCGGAATTCGGCCGCTTGCCGCCTTGTTCTGCGCCCTGCTCTGGCTGGCGCTGCCGGGCAACGGCGCCATCATTACTTGGATCTCGGCGCAGATCGACCTCTTGGCCCTGCTCTTCATGCTGGCCGCTTTCCGCAGCGTGCAGCGTGCCGCGGCGGGGCGCACTCCGGCCGGGAACATCCTGGCCTCGCTGCTTCTCGCAGCCCTGGCCTATGCCTGCAAGGAGATCAGCGTCACCCTGCCGCTGCTCATCGCGGCCTGGCTGCTCATCCTGCGCCCGGTGCCGCGCCACCGGGCCCTGCAGATCGCCGTGCCCCAGTTTGCCCTCTGGGGTGGCTATTTCATCTGGCGCGCCATCGTCCTCGGGGCGCGCACAGTGGGAGAACGGGGCTTTTCCGAAAATCCCTGGGTCGCGGCGCGGCCTCTGGCGGGCCTGGCCGGCATGGCCGCCCGTTATGCGGAGGCGCTGCTCTCGGCCTTTTATCCCCTCTTTCTCATGCCAAGCTGGCTGACCGCACTCCTGCTACTGGCGCTGCTGCTGCTCCTGAGTCGCTGGTGCTGGCAAGGGCGCGCCGTGCTGCGCATCGACCGGCGGGCCTGCGGGATGGGGGCGGCTTTCACCGTCATCGCTGCTCTGCCGAACCTCCTCGATGCCTCGCCGCGCCTGCTGGGCGTGCCGACACTGGCCACGGCTGCGCTGACCGTGCTGGCCCTGACCAGGATCTTTGATCACCTGCCGCGGCGGCGCCCGCAGCTGCTCCTGCTCGCGGCCCTGCTGCACCTCTCCTATCTCCACATCAACGGACAGGTGCAGACCTGCTTCACTCAGCCGGTTTATCAATCGACCCTGAAGTATGATATCAATGACCGCCGCCGCTGGCCCTTCAGCGACCTGCATAATGTGCGCTATGAAATCCGTGAGCACCTGCTCAGGCTGGTGCAGCGATGAGGCCCCTCACCATCGGCCCGGCCACCTGGCGCCGGCTGGGTGCCGCCGCCGCGGTGCTCCTCCTGGTGGCGCTGGCCCTCTCGCTGTGGCCGGCAACCCTCGATGATGCCTTCATCACGTACCGCTATGCGCGGAACTGGGTGGAGGGACACGGCCTGGTCTTCAATCCCGGTGAACGGGTGGAGGGCTATTCCAACCTTCTCTGGGTCCTCATCCTGGCCCCCTTTATCGCTGCCGGACTGGATGTCGAAGTCGTCTCCAAGCTCCTCGGCCTGGGCTGCGCCATTGGCGCCCTGCTGGCGGCTATGCGGATGCTGCGGCATCATTTTCAGGCCTCCACCAGGATCGTCCTCTTTTTCGGGCTTTGGCTGGCCTCCTGCACCGGTTTTGTCTATTACGCTATCTCCGGACTCGAGACCCTGTTGTACACGCTGTTGCTGCTGCTGTTGGTGCTTTTTATGACGGAGGAGCGATTCGCCTGGGCGGCTGTGACGAGCGCGGCCCTGACCATCACCCGGCCGGAGGGGATGCTCTGCATGCTGCCTTTGGCGTGGTGCGCCTGGATGAGCCGTGGGAGGCGGGAAAGCCGAAATAACGCAGGTCGTCGCGATGCGGCCGCGCCCGTGGCGCTGCAGCGCCGGATGCCCTGGTGGCTCTTTCCGGCGGTTCCGGCGGCCGGGCTGGCCTTGACCACGCTCTGGCGCTGGCTCTATTATGGCGCGCTCCTGCCCAACACCTTTAACGCCAAGATCAAGACCCACTGGGGCGTGCTCCACTATGTGATGTGGCACACCCAGACCTTTGTCAATTATGCCTTTAAAAGCTTCGCCTGGAACGAGTGGATTCTGGTTTTTGCTTTCTTTTACCTGCTCTTCCACCTGCGCCGCCGCGACCGGGCGCCGGCCGCGGTGCTCGGCTGTCTCCTCTTTTTTGTCTGGTTCAGCGGCTCGGACTGGATGAGTTTCGGCCGCTTTTATGTCCCGGCACTGCCGCTCATCGGCCTCTTCGCCTGGGCCGGCGCCGGCCGGCTGCTGAACGCCGCGGAGGCGAAAGGCATCCGCGGCCCCCGCCTCTCGCTCTGGCTGGCGCTGCCGCTGCTCTTCAATCTGGTCTCTTTTTATTATGCGGATGAGGAACTGGCCGGTGGAGGAATGATCAATCCCGCGATGCACAGCCGCCCGCACCGCGCCATCGGGCTCTGGCTCCGCGACCATGTCCCGCCCGAGGAAACACTGGTCGTCAACGAGATCGGGGCCATCGGCTGGTATTCTCACCTGCCGCTCATCGACATGATCGGCCTGACCGACAAGACGATTCCGGGATTCTGGAAAAGCGGCCAGTTCAGCGCCTGCGCGGAGTTCATTCTCAGCCGCAATCCGCGCTATGTCGCCCTGAACGACCGCCAGGCCCCCGGAGATGAGGGGATGGATCCGGCGCACCAGGCCTTGTATGACCGGATGATGGCCATCGGCCGCTACCGGCTGCTCCGCACCTTTCCGCTGACCCGCGGCAAGAATCTGCTGCTATACGAACGGCAGGGACCATGACCGCGCGGGTACTGCGCTTCGCCCTGTGGGCGCTGGGAGGATGGTATCTGGCGCTCTTTGTCATTCTGGCCGCGCAGCACATAATCTGGCCCTTCGAGCTGGAATGGATGGAAGGGGGGATGCTCGACCATGTGCACCGCCTGCTGCAGGGCCAGGCGCTCTACGCGCCGCCCTCCCTGGAATTCACAGCCTTCAGCTACGCCCCGCTCTATTTCTACTGCGCCGCGGCCCTGAGCGCCCTGTTCGGGGCAAGCTTTGCCCTGCTGCGCGCCATCTCGGCCGCGGCTTGCCTGGGGAGCCTCCTGCTTATCACCGTCTGGGTGAAGCAGGAGAGCGGCTCACGACAGGCCGGCTTTCTCGCCGCTGTTCTCTATCTGGCCTGCTATCCGGTGAGCGGGGCCTGGTACGACCTCGCCCGCGTCGATTCCCTCTTTTTGCTGCTGCTCCTTGGCGGCCTTTATTTGCAGCGCTGCCATGGTCGGACGCCGGCCGGCGCCGCAGCAGCAGCACTGCTGCTGGCTTTCGCCGCGTTCTGCAAGCAAACCGCGCTGGTCATCACCCTGCCGGTGCTCGCCTGGCATCTCTGGAGCACCCCGGGGCGAAGGCGCTGGCTGCTGCCCCTCCTCTATCTCGTGCTCGTCGGCGGCGGCTATGCCCTGATGCAGGCGGCAAGCGACGGCTGGTGCCACTATTATCTCTTTTACCTGCCTGGCCAGCATCCCCCGGTCTGGTGGCGCGTCCACCATTTCTGGATCGATTATTTTTTCAAGCCCTTGCCCCTGGCCACCCTCCTCGGCGCAGCCCTTCTTTTGGGCGGACGCCTGACGCTGTGGCAGCGGGACCGGTACTGGTTTTTCCTGGCGGCCGGACTCTTTGGCGGCTCCTGGCTGGCGGTCGTCCCTTCAGGGGCCTATCACAATGCCGTCATGCCCGCCCATGCCGCTCTCGCCATCCTCTGCGGCCTGCTCCTCGGCCGCGCCGGGAAGCAGCGCACCTGGATTCTGGCGGCCGCCGTCGCGCAGCTCCTCCTGCTGCTTTATGCCCCCGGCCGCTATCTGCCGGCGCCGGCAGACCGCGAGGCTGGGCAGAGGCTGGTGCAGGAACTGGCAGCGGTACCGGGTGCGGTATGGATTCCCGGCCAGGGCTATCTTGCGGAGCTGGCGGGCAAGGCGGGTTCGGCGCATCGCTGCGCTCTCGATGATGTCCTGCGCGGCGGGGATGAACCGGGCAAGCGGGCACTGCAGGCAGAATGGGCGAAGGCGATGAATGAGGGAAGATATGCGGTGGTGATTACCGGGGCGGAGGGAATGGCGGCCGACGGGAAGATCGCCTATCGGCCCGGACGCAGGATTTTTCCGCAGGAGGCCGTTTGCGCCGCTGCCCCGGTCAGCGGCCGTGCCTGGTACCGGCCCGGGCGTAAGAGTTCCGCCCGCGACGGATGCTTTTTCCCGTTGACCGGATGGCAGACCCGGCCGGAATGGTGGTATGAGCGCCGCGGAGAATGATCAGGGGTGCACCGGGGCCGCTGCTTCCGCCCGGAATCGCGAGATGGCACGGTCCAATCCCGCCAATAATCCTTCCAGATAAAACCTCTCCGAAAAATCGCTGCGGATGTGCTGCTGCCCGGCAGCCCCCATCTGGCGCACCAGCACCGGATTGGCCGCGAGCCGGTCGATGCGCTCCGCCATCGCGGCGGTATCCAGCCAGGGCACCAGAAATCCGGTGACGTTTTCGCGCAGCCATTGCGGGATGCCGCCAACCTCAAAGGCGATGACCGGCGTGCCATTGGCCATCGCCTCCAGACCGACCAGACCGAACGGCTCGGCCCAGAGCGAGGGCATGATCACCGCCATAGCCTGCCGGTAGAGCTGCTGCAGCGCCTCGCCTTGCACCCATCCCACACATCGCACCCGGTGAGAAAGCTCTTTTTTGGCGATCAGGGCCTTGATCCGCGCGGCATAGCGGCCGTCCCCGGCGATGACCAGCCGGATCTCCGCGCGGCAGTGCTGCAGGACCTCGAGGAGCAGATCCGCCCCTTTATAGCGGTCGGTGAGGCGGCCGACGAAGAGGATGTTCTTTTCGCGGGGATAGGTGGCGGCGAGATCGAAGGCGCGTTCGGCGGTGCCGAGTGGCAGGGTGGCGATGCGGTCTGCGGGAAAGCCATTGCAGAGGTAGGCATTGCGGACGTAATCGCTGGCAACGAGGGCCTGGTGGCAATGCTGCAGGGCCTCGAGCCGTTTCCGGACCTGCGAGAGCCGGGCCAATCGCGGCCAGTGGCCATTCGCCGCCGGGCGGCGCATAAAGTGCCCGCGTAGCAGACAGGGCCAGCCGAGCGGCCGCTCGCAAATCCGCCGGGTAAAATAATTGCGGCGGGTATCCTTGAGGCAAATGGGACGGTAGTCGTGGAGCATTACCGCCACCGGCCAGGCGCGCCGCAGGGCGGCGAGGGCGTTATAGTGGACCATATCCTGAATGAAAACAACGTCGGGCCCTACCGCCGCCGCCAGCTCGAGCAGGCGGTCAGGCACTTCGGTATTTCCTCTACCGGGCCACTGTTCCAGTCCGGCCAGCTCATGCTCACCCGCGAGCGGCAGAGCGGCGCCGCGGGCCGCTCCTTTGCGGCGGCCGTAGGCCAGGGTGACCTGGTGACCGCTACCGTGCAGCAGCGAAATGATCTGGGCCATATAGCTTTCGATGCCGCCGGGATGGCCACCCCAGACACTGTTGACGAGAAGGATTTTCATCATTCGCCCAGGTTGGCAATGATGCTTGCCACCAGGGCTTCCCCGGTCTCCGTTTTCCGGTGGCCGATCACCCCCACGATCCAGTGGAGGTGATGCACCCCGAGGATGCGGCCTTGCCAGGGCGTTTCGACCTCAATCCGCCCCGGCTGTTCTGCGATCAGCGTCCCGCGCTGTTTCAGGTTGTCTGCAAAATGGGCGAAGGCAGCCAGCGATTGCCGGGCTTCCGGGGTCAGGACCAGAAACGCCTGCATGGTGTCGCCCGCCGCCACATAGGCCGCCATCAAGCCCGCGGGAAAGGCGGACTGCCCGAGCATGCCCTGGGTGAAGTACTGCAGCGAATGCGGCTGCTGCCCTTCGCGCGGCAGGAGCAGGAGTTCGTGAGGCGGCGCGGCGGGCGGCAGGAGGGCAGCGATGGCGTGCGCGACGCGCAGCATCTCATCCTGAACCTCCCCCTCGAAGGATCCGGCGTTGATCTGGACGACATAGCGGTTCTGGTGGAAGCGCAGATTCAGTTCGGAGAGGGTCGCCTCCTCGCCGATCTCGGTGAAGGTCAGGTCGGGGGTGCGATGCCGGCTGTACAATCCGAAAGCATCAAGAGGTGTGGCGAACTCGCTGATATCGACGGTATAGGAGAAGGCCATGTCGCCGCCCTTGGTGAAGGCAGCGGTGGCCATGCCGATAAAATGGTATTCGTTATAAAGATCAGCCTCGCCGTCGATGTATTCGAAGAGGTTTTCCGGACCATAGGTCTGGGGTTCGAGATCAAAACGCCAGCCCTTTTCGGCCAGCGGCTGCGGCAGCAGTCTGGTCAACGGGAGTTCCTGGGCGCCGCAGACGGCACTGCCAAGCAACGCCGGGACCAGGAGTGCGAAAAAAACTTTCATCCGATTCCTTTCAGACGAAGCGCTGCATGGCGCGTTTGAGGTTGGCGGCGATATCCACGCCGTTGTGGCAGTGCGCGGTGCAGCCGGGGCAGGCGCGGCAGGCGGCGAGGTTGGCCGTCGGTGCCAGCTCGGCATAGGCGGTGTGCGCCAGCTCTTCGTCGCCGTAGCCTTCGGCATACATCAGGCAGCGCTGGATGTCGCTGATCGCCACACCCGCCGCGCACTGGCCGGCGCAGCGGTTGCAGAAGCGGCACAGCCGGCTGTCGATCACCTTGCCGTAGCGGTCGAGGGTTTTGCGGTCGATCCAGCCGAACGGCCCGCTCATGACGAGAAAGTTTTCGTTGAGTTGTTCGAAGGTGACCATGGCCGGGATGGCGCAGCTGACGTTGGGATTGTTGAGCACCCATTTGAGCGCGGCCTGGTGCGGGCTGAGTCCGCCCATACGGGCGTCCTCGTAACCGCCGGCCTGGGTTTTCATGGCGATGATACCGAGGCCGGCGCTGGCCGCCTCGGAGATGGCCGCGGTCAGGTCAGGCTCACATTTAAAGTTATAGGCGGCGAGAACGACGTCGAAGAACTGGCCCTTGATGGCGGCGCGGATGGTGCCGGCCATGTTGTTGTGGGTCGAAAAACCGGCGAAGCGGATCTTGCCCGCCTTTTTCGCGGCGGCGAGCACCTCCATCCACGCCTCGTTCGCCACCTCGTCGTCCCGCTTGAGGCCGTGCAGGAGGAGGATATCGATATAGTCGGAGTTGAGGGCCTTCAGGCTGGCCTCGATATCCGCGGCCATTCGCTCGCTCGTGCCGACCGGGATTTTGGTGGTGATCACCACTTTTTTGCGCTGGTCGCCGAGGGCCTTGGCCAGGATCTCTTCGTTATTGCCGTCCATGTAGCGGCGTGCGGTATCGAAATTATTGATGCCGAGATCCACGCCGTGGCGGATGACGGCGGGATCGGAGGTGCGCATGGCACCATAGCCGAGAATGGACATCTGCAGGCCGGTCTTACCAAGCTTGCGATAGCGGACCGCCGGTTCGCGTTTCTGATTTTCCGGCGTTTGCGCGGAGGCCGGAATCCCCCCCATCCCAAGCAGCACTCCGGCGGCTGTCGCATTTTTTAAAAAACTTCTGCGGTTGATCCGATCAGTCATGGGGGGCCTCCATCGGGAAAAGGTTCCGGAGAACGGACACGACGAGCGCAGCTGCCGTTGGGGCAGCCCATACGCATCCTGCGGCAAACGCTTGAAATTAGCGATAAAAAGGTTATGACGCAAGCAGATTTGCAGCCGCCCGCGCGGCGATGGAGGGATGCGGCGGTGGTGCGCCGGGGGCCGCGGCGACCAGCGCGCGCTGGCGACCTGGCGCACGGGATTGGGCCCCGGTGCCTCCTGTCCGGCCGCACCTGCGGCGGTAGCGGGATGCGCCGGCAGTCAGAATTCCAGCTTCGGCGGAAAAGGGGAAAAATTGTTCTTGTTTTTATACCATTTTGCCGTTATTATTATACGCACAATGAAAATCTGACGCAGTGAGATCGCAATGACCCAGCAAAGCCTGACTTCCGGACAAATTCTGCAGCTGATTCCGAGCGTATTCCCGCCGCTGGCCCGGGATCGCGTGCTGGCGATCCTGGTCGATTTGCCCGCCGGCGCCGCCGCGGATTCGCCCGCCTGGCAAACCCGCCGCCACTTTGCTGTGCATCTGGCCACCATCCTGGCCGGCAGCGCGGCACAACTCGGGCTGGAGGAGGTCCTCCTTGTCGCCTATGAAGCGGTGGGCAGCAACAACGCCGATCTGCCCCAGGACTGCTGCGTCATCACCGGGCCACTGCCCGAAACCGCCGCGGGGCTGCGAGGGCTTCCCGGCCGTCTCGAGACCGAGATCCTCTTCGGCCGCTGCCAGCTCTTCATCGCCCCCACGGAATATTCGGCCACGGCTCCGCTTATGGTCGCCGCGCGCCGGCACCAGTTCCGCGCCGCCACGATGCCTGGCTTTTCCGCGGAGATGATCCCGGCCCTGCAAATCGACTATGCCGAGGTGGCGCGGCGGCTGGAGCTGCTCAAGGAAAAACTTGATGCGGCCGATTCCGCCAGCATTCTCTTCCTGGTGCGCGAGACGGAGCACTACTTTTTCGATATCGACCTGCGCCACCGCGCCGCCCATCTCAGCACCGGCCGCTTTCCCGGCGCGGGGATGGTGGGCAATCTCCCCAGCGGCGAAACCTATATCGTCCCGTACGAGGGCGAACTGGAGCCCGAAAGCCGCACCCGCGGCGAGCTTCCCGTGCAATTCGGCGATGAAATCGTCCTCTACCATGTCGAGCGGAACCGCGCCCGCAGCGCCTTTGGCAGCGGCCCGGCGGCGCAAGCCGAGAGCCGGCTGCTGCAGAACGAGCCCGCTTACGGCAATATCGCCGAGCTGGGCCTTGGCATTCTTGCCGATTTCGGAATTGCGCCGGTGGGGGAGCTCCTCCTCGATGAAAAACTCGGCCTCCACATCGCCTTCGGCCGGAGCGATCATTTCGGTGGTTTTGTCGGTGCCGGCCAGTTCTCCTCGCCGCAAGCCCTGGTGCACATCGACCGTATTTATATCCCCCAATGCCAGCCTCTGATCCAGGTTGCCTCGGTCAAGCTCAATGATGCCCACGGCACCTCGGAGGAGATCATTCGCAACGGCCGCTACCTTGATTTCCTTACTGCCGGTGCATGATTATTTTCGGGATGCACCCGGTTCGGGCAAATTTTCCTTGCATTTTTGCCTTTAATGCTGTATTTTTGGATATTTGTTGAACGAAAGTTTGCCCTGCCGCTCCAATTGCATCGGCCTTCATGATCCACTGCCCCGTGACGTCTCATACAGGACGCGTGAATCGATATCCCCTGCCAGCGCTTGTTCGGCCGAAATCCATGCAATCCGAAGCGTGGCGGAACTAATGACCTCAGTTCTTTGCAGCGAAAGCCCGATGTGCGTGAAATACATATACCTAGTACGAAATTGCCCGAGAAAGATGGCCAAGACGGCGCCGCGCGTCATTTGGTATTGATTTAAAAGTGCATCCCATCCAGGTGCACTTTTTTTTGTGCTAAAAATCCGGCGGGCCTGCGGAAAACGAGGAGAGAACACGTTGAGAGAGACTTTGGCATCCTTGATCAATTTACAGGACATCGATTGCGAATTGCGCGCCCTGGAACAGTCCAAAGGGGATCTGCCGCAGCGCATCACCGCCCTCAACCAGGAGATCGCCCGGTTCGAGGAGAGTATCGCCGGCAAAAATGAACAGCTCGCCGCCAGCCGGCATGAACGCGAAAGCAGCACCCTGGACGTCGCACACTTGCGCGAACAGCTGAAAAAATATCAGAATCAGCTCTTCCAGGTCAAGAACAACAAGGAATATGATGCCATAACCGTCGAAATCGAAACGACGCAAAAAAAGATCGAGGATAACGAATTCCGCATGCTCGAGCTGGAGGAAAAAGAAAAACTCCTCCAGGCCGAGATCGATGCACTCCAGCCGGGACTGGCCGAGGCCCGGCAGCAGCTCAGCGATGCCGAGAGCAGACTGGAGGCCATGCTCGCGGTGACGCGCGAAAAAGAGGAAAAACTTGTCGCCCGGCGGCAGGAGATCATCGCTACCCTGGCCAAGCCGATCTACAGCACCTACGAAAGAACCCGCATCGGCCGCAGCGGCATCGCTGTCGCCTTCCTCAAAGAGGGTTCGTGTAGCGAATGTTCGACCCGCATCCCGCCCCAGCGCGGCCTCGAGATCCGCATGATGAACCACATCTACCTCTGCGAGGTCTGCGGCCGCATCATGCTCTGGGATCCCGAGCGGGTCACGGTCTGCGAAAGCAGATCGACCAACTTTACGGCTCCAAAGCAGGACAGGTGATCGCGTCCTCTCCTGCCTGGCAGGAGAGGATGAGGAAAGTCCGAACTCCATAGAGCAGGGTGGTCCGTAACACGGACCCGTCGTGAGACGGGGAAAGTGCCACAGAAAGCAAACATCCCCGGCCCCGGCCGGGGTTAAGGTGAAAGGGCGAGGTAAGAGCTCACCGTCCCGGTGGCGACATCGGGTGCATGGCAAACCCCACCCGGAGCAAGGCCAAATAGGAGGGAAGAGGCTGCTCGTCTCGCTTGACCCTCGGGTAGGCTGCTTGAGGTGCGGAGCAATCCGCATCCCAGATAGATGATCACCCACCCCGCCTCCGCGGGGGGACAGAATTCGGCTTATCGGCCTGCTTTGGAGTCCGTTTTTTTACCGGGCATGTGCTGCCGGTTTCTAATCCTGTTGACAACTGACTTTAGGCTGGAGTACCGGCTCTATGCAACTCAGGTGGGATATCCTGGATCAGGTTTCCACAGAAGAGATCAACAAACTCTCGCAATCGCTGCGCATTCCGCCCATCATCGCCAGGATGCTGCTCTGCCGCGGCATCTCCGGGAGCACGGCCGCACAACGCTTCTTCGCGCCTACGCTCGACCTGCTCTATGATCCCTTCATCCTGCACGACATGCAGCGCGCTGTGGACCGCCTGCGCAAGGCTATCCTCTCGGATCAAAAGATCCTGATCTACGGCGATTACGACGTCGACGGCATCACCTCGGTCTCGTTCCTCTACCTCGTTCTCAAGGAACTGGGCGCACAGGTCTCCTATTACATCCCGGACCGGCAGAGCGAGGGTTATGGCCTCTCCATCAGCGGCATCGAGGCGGCGCGCGGCTCCGGCACCGATCTGATCATCACCGTGGATTGCGGCATCACCGGACACGTCGAAATCGACGCCGCACGGGCGCTCGGCATCGACGTCATCGTCTGCGATCATCACGAACCGGGCGAAACCCTTCCCGGTGCCTACGCCGTCATCGATCCCAAGCTGGAGGATTCTCCCTATCCCTTCCGCGAGCTGGCGGGGGTGGGCGTCACCTACAAGCTCTGCCAGGGCCTGCTGCTGCGCATGGAAATCGACCTCTCGATCCTCGAGAATTATCTCGAGCTGGTGGCGATCGGCACCGCCGCCGATATCGTTCCGCTCGTCGACGAAAATCGCGTTTTTGTCAAGGAGGGGATCGAGCACCTCAACGAGAGCGAGAATATCGGCATCAAGGCGCTGCTGCAGGTGGCGGGTTTGAGCGGCAAGGAGATCAGCACCGGTCATATTGTCTTTATTGTCGCGCCGCGCATCAACGCGGTGGGCCGCATGGGGGATGCCGAGCGCGCGGTCAAGCTCCTCACCACAGCCGATCCTGCCGAGGCGGCCGAGATCGCCGAGGTTCTGGAACAGGAGAACCGCCACCGCAAGAACGTCGACGAGGAGACTTTCCGCCAGGCCCTGACCGTGGCCGAGGAGCAGTATGCGCAGGGCAGTGCCCGCTCGCTCATCCTCCATCAGCGCGGCTGGCATCCGGGGGTCATCGGCATCGTCGCTTCGCGCGTCGTCGAGCGCTACTACCGCCCGACGGTGCTGATTTCGGTCGACAATGGCGTCGGCAAGGGGTCGGCCCGCAGCATCGAGGGCTTCGACCTGCACGATGCCCTGAAACAGTGCGAGGATTTGCTGATCGGTTTTGGTGGCCACAAGTACGCTGCCGGGCTTTCGATCGCTGAGGACAAGATTCCCGCATTCCGTGAACGTTTTGAAGAGGTCGCAGCCAGCCGCCTCCAGCCCGAACAGCTCATCCCCAAGCTGACCATCGATGCCGAGCTGCACCTGCACGAAATCGATACCCTCTTTCTCAAGTTGCTGCGGACGTTCGCTCCCTTCGGCCCCGCGAACACGCGGCCGGTCTTTATGAGCCGCAACCTGCAGGTCTTCGGCATGCCCACCATCGTCGGCGGCAACCATCTCAAATTCAAGGTGCGGGAGGGCGGGGCCGCCTTCGAGGTGATCGGTTTCAATATGGGCGCCATGCTGCCCCGTATCCAGCAGATCGAACGCCCGCTCGATCTGGTTTATGTTATTGAAGAAAATGAATATAATAATCGAGTCACAATTCAGCTGCGCGCCAAGGATCTACGCTGATCCTGGCCATGCCGGCGCCACCTGACAAGAGGAGAGAGTGATGGATGTAAGAGATGAAAAAAGCAAGATCTGGATGAATGGCAAGTTCATCCCCTGGCACGAAGCCACCATTCACGTCATGTCACATGTGATTCATTATGGCTCAAGCGTCTTTGAGGGGTTGCGGTGCTATGATACCCCCAAAGGTCCCATGATCTTCCGGCTCAAGGAGCACATCCGCCGCCTTTTCGATTCGGCCAAGATCTACCGGATGAATGTGCCCTTCTCCCAGCAGGAGATCATCCAGGCCTGCAACGATATCATCAAGGTGAACAATTTTCCGGCGGCGTATCTGCGCCCGGTGGTCTATCGCGGTTATTTTTCACTGGGTGTCGATCCGCGCAAATGCCCGGTCGATGTGGCCATCGGCGCCCTCAACTGGGGCAAGTATCTCGGTGATGAAGCCCTGGCCACCGGCGTCGACGTGCGCATCTCCTCCTGGCAGCGCTTCGCCCCCAATACCCTGCCGGCCTTGGCCAAGGCATCCGGGAATTATATGAACTCGGCCCTGATCAAGCAGGAGGCGAACGCCGACAACTATGTGGAGGGGATCGCCCTCGATATCAATGGCTATGTCAGCGAGGGCAGCGGCGAGAACATCTTCGCCGTCCGCGACGGTATCGTCTACACGCCGCAGCTTTCGGCGAGCATCCTCAGCGGCATCACCCGCGACAGCGTGATCCGCATCTGCGCCGAACTCAGCCTGCCGGTGCGGGAAACCCTGATCCCGCGTGAACAACTCTACCTCAGCGACGAAGTCTTTTTCACCGGCTCGGCCGCCGAAATCACACCCATCCGCTCGATCGACCATTATGTCATCGGCGCGGGCAAGTGCGGTCCCGTTGCGGCGCAGCTGCAAAAACGTTTCTTTGAATATATCAACGGCGAATGCGAAGACCGGTATGGCTGGAACCACTACGTCCAATAATTTCACCGAAGACGAAGACGTCTACCACGCCTCGGCGCCCGGCTCGCGGCGGCGCGGCCGCGAGATCGCACTGCAGGGGCTCTATGCGATCGAACTCTCGGGTGAGCCGGCGGTCAAGGTCCTCCGCGATGTCCTGGGGTTCCATGAGGAGGAGAGCGTCATCCGCGATTTCGCCCGGGACGTGGTGATCAAGGCGGTCGAACATCACGACGAACTCGATGGCCTCATCCGCCGCCACGTCACCAACTGGGACTTTGACCGCATCGCCATCATCGACCGCATCGTCCTGCGCATGGCGATCTGCGAATTCCTCTACTTTTTCGATATTCCGCCCAAGGTTTCGATCGATGAAGCCATCGAGATGTCCAAGCTCTACAGCACCGACCAGAGCGGCCGCTTCGTCAATGGCATCCTCGATGCCGTGCTGCTCGACCTGAAAAAGAGCGGCCAGCTGGTCAAGAGCGGCCGCGGCCTCCAGAATGGCTCCAGCGGTGAAAAACCGGAAACATCCTGAGACTTTCCGTCGTTGTAATAGGCATACTGGTCCGATGCCGCCCGTTCTCAAGGCGGCGCCTTTTTTTTAGGCCGGATCGCCTGGACCGCTCCATCCCCGAATTAAGGAACACACTGCATGAGTTCAATAACCGATGTCTTCTCCCGGCTGGTCGGCGGGACCAGCAACGAGAAGCAGATCAAGCGCCTCAAGCCCTTGGTTGCCGTCGTCAATGAATACGCCGCCACCTACGAACAGCTCAGTGATGATGAGCTGAAAGCCAAAACCCACGAGTTCAAATATCGCCTCAATACCGGTGCGACGCTCGATGATCTTCTCCCCGAAGCCTACGCCGCCGTCAAGGAGACCTGCCGGCGCCTGCTGGGAAAAAGCTGGCTGGTGCGCGGCCAGGAGATCACCTGGAACATGGTGCCCTATGACGTCCAGATCCTCGGCGGCATCGTCCTTCATGAAGGCAAGATCGCGGAAATGGCCACCGGCGAAGGCAAAACCCTCGTCGCCACCATGCCGCTCTATCTCAACGCCCTGAGCGGCAAGGGCGCCCACCTGGTGACCGTCAACGATTATCTTGCCCAGCGCGACTGCGAGTGGATGGGCAAGATCTATGAATTTCTCGGCCTCAGCACCGCCGCCCTCCATGGCGAGATGACTCCCGAGGAGCGCCGCGAGGCCTATTATGCCGATATCACCTATGGCACCAACAACGAGTTCGGCTTTGACTATCTGCGCGATAACATGGCCTCCGACGTCTGGAATGTCGCGCAGCGCAAACTCAATTTTGCCATCGTCGATGAGGTCGACAGCGTGCTCATCGATGAATCGCGCACGCCGCTGATCATTTCCGGCTCGGTCGGGGCGCCGCGCAACATCTATTACGAGCTCAAGCCGATCGTGGCCAATCTCTACCGGCGACAGATGGAGCTGGTGGCCGAACTGCTGCGCCAGGGCAAGGAGCTGCTCGAAACGGACCAGGAGGCAGCGGGCATGGCGCTGCTGCGCGTATTGCGCGGCGATCCCAAAAACAGTGCGCTCCTGGAACTGCTCACCTCGGAATTCTGGGTCAAGAAGCTGATCGAGGGCATCCAGGGGCAGTACGAGATCAACAAAGAGATCCATATCGTCGACGCGGAGCTGTATTACACCATCGACGAAAAGAGCCACGTCGTCGACATCACCGAAAAGGGGCGCATTTTCCTCTCGGGCGGCCGGGACCAGGACATCGTCCGCAAGATCGGCCTGCTCGATGCGCTCGATGAGCAGCTCGGCAAGCTGGCCGAGCAAAAGAATCCGCAGCGCTTTTTTTCGGCGGACCCCCTGAACGGGCTGTGCGACGGCATCACCCTGGCCGGCCAGGTCGCGCTGGCCGGCGCTGCCAGGCCCCTCGAGGAACCTCTCGCCGCCGCGGCTGAGCGCCTGGCGGCCCGTATCGCTGCCTTGAGCGAAGCCGTGACGGAGATCGCCCAGCAGCAGAAAATAGACAAGGCGGCGGCCTGGCGCCAGCTCTATTCCTGGTCGAAAAAAGCCGATCGTCTCGCCACGGGCCTCACCGACAAGGGCATGGCCCAGCTCACCCGCGCGGAGGAGGATCCGCTGCTCCTCGAACTGGCGCAAACCTACGGCCGTCTCCTCGCTCTGCTGGAGCCCGGCGAGGGCGAGGAACGCCTGGAAATCGAACGCCGCCGCGAATTTGCCGCACAGCTCTTCGAACTGGACAAGAACAGCAACGCCCCCGTCGCCCTGCGGCCTGAAGGCCGGATCGCGCTCCTCGCTCTCCACCTGGAGGGCGATCCCCAGGGCGCGCCGTTCATTGCCCGCATGGACCAGCTGCTGCGCGGGGGGGATCCCCTCGACGCCCGCCACCAGGAGTATTTCGAGTTTAACGACAAGGGCGGGGTGCCGCGCCATGTCGCGGAAAAGGGGCGCATCGCCCTGCTCGGCGGCAATCCCGACCTCTACATCCTTCCCGACCGCACCCTGGTGGAGGAGCGCGACCGCCATATCCAGGAGCTGCTCGATCGCACCCTCAACCAGAACACCTTTGATTATACCGAACGCGTCCGCGCCGTCGAAGCGATGGAACACGATCTCGAGCAGCTGCATGCCCTGAACGGTCCCGAGCACCGTTTTCTCGTGCCCGGCGACGAGGAGCCGCCCCGTTTTCACTTTACCGAGGCCGGCGCGGCCTTTCTCGCCGATTTTGCCGGCCAGACCCTCGCCGTGGTCGCCCAGTTCGATCGCGACCTGCGCGGCGCCAAACACCCCGCCGGCACCATCTTCGCCGCGGATGAACGGGGCGGCTACACCGGTTTAGCGGAAGCCGAACGCGACCATCTCCTCGGCGCACCCTGGGAGGCGGTCCGCACCCGCATCGCTGCGTGGCGGGCCGGCCAGAATCCCGGCATGCCCGGCCAACCGCTCGCCCTGCGCGTGAGCCTCGATGCCTTTCTGGCGGAATCCTTCCCCGGCAGCGATGGCACCGCCGCCACCAGCCTTTCGCGCCGCTTCGAAGAGGTGGAACGCCTGGACCGGACCCTGCAGATGGTCTTCTCCTGGTATGGGCGCACCGACCTCAGCGACAATGAGCGCCTCCGCCATCTGCGCCGCACCTTCGAGATCGATCCGCTCGTCATCCATGCCCGGCCGCTGCAAGAGCTCCAGCTCAACGGCCTCTCCGAGAACGGCATGCGGCTGCTCCCCGGCTCGGCCGATGCGCGCAGCCAGGCCAGCGCTCGCCTGCTGCAGCTGGCCGGCGACCGCGACCTCGAACCGCAGAATCTCTTCGAGCTCGATGACGAAGGCGTGCCGCAGCGCCTGAAAAAGGCGGCGCGTCCGATGCTCCTCGACAACCTCCCGTTCTTCAGCTTTGCCGAGGAACTGGCCAAATTCCGCGAGGAGGTGCTCTTTCTCGCGGCCAAAAAGGTCAACAGCCAGCAGGAGTACGAGAGCCTCCTCGCCAAGGAAAAGGCCCACCTGCGCGGCAAACAGATCCTCCTCGACGACCGCGAAATGGCCGAGCTGATCTTCAAGGCGCATGCTCCCAACGAAACCCTGACGGCCGAGGAGATCGAAGGGTGGTGCCGCCTCCAGTTTGAGCGCAAGCCGCGGCGCCTGCTCGACGAGCAGCGCGACGCACTCTGGAAGGATTATACCGGTATCGAGGAACGGGTGCAGAACATTTCCCAGCTCCTCCGCGCCTATACCCTCTATCAGCGCGACGTCGATTATGTCGTCAAGACCCTGGATGATGCCGATCTGCGCGGCCGCATCGCCGGCCGCAAGGGCGCCAAGGCGGTCATGATCGTCGATCAATTCACCGGACGCCTGATGCCCGGCCGCCGCTACAGTGACGGCCTCCACGAAGCCCTCGAGGCCAAGGAGGGCGTGGAGGTCCAGGCCGAATCCCAGACCCTGGCGACCATCACCATCCAGAACTTTTTCCGCCTCTACGACAAGCTCGCCGGCATGACCGGAACCGCCGAGACCGAATCGCAGGAGTTTTTCAGCACCTACAAGCTCGAAGTGGT
>Ga0116171_10000326_pt1 | contig 50694 bp, 47 predicted proteins | sample AD_JPNHW2_MetaG_FD_89798 | JGI IMG/M metagenome (GOLD analysis project Ga0116171, IMG submission 89798) | Active sludge microbial communities of municipal wastewater-treating anaerobic digesters from Japan - AD_JPNHW2_MetaG | ecosystem: Engineered > Bioreactor > Anaerobic > Digestate | place... | reverse complement strand
TGGAAGTTGTCCGGCCGCTCCATAACACGGAGTTCTGTGCGTTCTGCAACAGGCTCCGTGTCACTTCGGATGGCAAGCTCAAACCCTGTCTCCTGCGTGCCGACAACCATGTCGATATCCGTGGGAAGACCGGGGAGGAACTGGAAGCGCTCTTTAGAAAAGCCGTGGAAAAACGCGAGCCGTTCTATAAATGAAGATGAGCCCCACTGTTGACAAATAGGTAACGTATATAGCATTTTTTGCCAAATATGAGGTCATGAATGACGGTAACGATTACCATCCGGTCCTGGAATACCTCTACGAGAAGTCCTTAATCCTCCACGATCCTGCGCTCTTTAACACGGTCCTCTATTTCTACTATCTCGATTCCCTCGCCCATATCGATTACACCCTCAGCCTGTACTGTTACAATTACCAGTCCCCCAAGAATATCATCGGCGCAGAGTACCTGCGCTGGCGGATTGACGAAGAGAGAAAAGGAGACCGAACGCTCTTCCCCGGATTTATCAACTGGCTTAAAGAAACGCACCCGGACAAGTTTGCCGCACTGCCATCTCTCTGGCAGATGATTTACGATACCGAAGATCCTGCAGCGTACCGGAGTTTCCGGATTGTGCTCGACCCGGACGATACCAGCCAGATACCCTCAGATGTCCTCTTTGCTATCATTGATGAGTTCTTCGAGCAGGAATTTTTAAAGGGCCTGTATGACGATGCATCTCTTGCAGTCCTCTTCCGCCAGTATGCTGCAAACCAGCTGCCGGTATAGGATCCTTTCATGATGGACGTATCCCGCCTCTGTTCGGATCTTGTAAAGATACCGAGCGAGAATCCCCCGGGCAGCACGGAAGATGTCATCCTCTCTATTGAGGAGTTACTGGATACCTGCGGCATCCGGTCGACAATCACCCGGAGATCCGGCGGGAAATGCAACCTTGTTACCGAACCGGCTGCAACCAACCTCCTTTTATGCGGGCATGTCGATGTCGTCCCTGCCCTTGACGACGGTTGGAGCGATCCGCCGTTCTCGGGTCTCATCCGGAACGGGGCTGTCTGGGGGCGGGGTTCAACGGATATGAAAGGCGGCTGTGCGGCGCTTCTCACCGCATTTCTCGCATTTTTCGAGAGATATGGACGCGCACCTGCGCAGCTCGCATTTGTCTGCGACGAAGAGACCGGGGGTGAATGCGGGATCCGGCACCTGATAAAAAAGCGGCTTATTGCGCCCTGCGACTGCCTGATCGCAGAACCGACCCCGGCATGTCATCCCAATATCGGGCAGAAAGGGCTTGTACGGCTTGCACTGCGATTTTCCGGGTCCCCCGGTCACGGGTCCCTGTACCCGGCGGTCGGAACAAGCGCAATTGCCGAAGCTCTCTCGTTCATTGAATACCTGAAACGCCTGCACGGGAAAAAATTCACCCATGACTCCCGGCTTGAAGCGATCCTTACCCGTTCCTCTGAAGTACTTGCAGAAGAATTCGATCTTCCGCAGGCAGGAGAAGTGCTCTCCTGTATCATGTTCAATCCCGGCGTCATCCGAGGCGGAGAAAAGGCAAATATCGTTGCCCAGCGGTGCGACATGGAGATCGAGATGCGCATCCCGTGGGGTTGCGATATCCCGGCGCTGTTGTCGGATCTCAGGAAGAAAGCCCCCCATTGCACCATTATCTCGGAAACATCCCATTTGCCCTCCCTGACACCCCCGGATTCCCTCATCGCAACGACAACCTGTGCAGCGATCCAGCAGGTCTATAGAAAACCGGCATTTCCGGTAGTGCAGTGGGCGGCAAGCGATGCCCGGCACCTGAGGTGCGAAGGGTTCAATGTCATCGAATATGGACCGGGATCTCTTCGTTCCCTGCACGCGATCGATGAACACGTCCCGATCGAATCGCTGGAAAAGGCGGCGGAGGTCTATCTTACCGTTCTGCGGATGTACGATCCGGATCTGGCCTCAACCGGATCCGGTTCTATGATGTAATATACGGGAAAAATGGCAGTACTAAGGGTTCCGATCCGTCATCGGAAAATCATCGCTCTGTAAAAAAAATCCACTTGGAACCGGTATAATTTTCTGACATAATTTAATCACGTACGATTATAGCATGCATTGGCGCGTGCAGGCTTTTCATCCGATAATGAACGATGCATAAAATGGGGGCAAATACATAAATATTGATGAAGATTGGATATAGTATCTGATGAACGACGATATCCTGCGAATCTGCTCAATCCTTCTGATCTTTTTATTCGTCATTGGTAGTGCCGGCTGTGTTGCACCTGCATCATCCGGGAGCCAGTCTTCAGGTTCCAATAACCCGAAAACGGGTTCCGGTTCCGGTGTGTCAGGGACAGATACCACGCCGACACCGGAATATGTCACGGAAGTCACCCCCTTCGGATGGACTCCACAGAAAACCGCTACCCCAGTCAATACGACAACAATCCCATCTGAAGAATGGGTTACTATATACGCGACCGATCAGGAGTTTTCCTCGAACCGGACCATGGCGGTTGCCTACCAGCTGAAGAACCCTCCGATGGTGATCAATCTCACGGTTACACCAGTGAACGTCACCAAATATGTTGAAGAATGGAAACACTATGGGACGAGTAGTGAAACCAAGACGAATACCTCAGTTTCAGTATACCACCCGTCCTCGTACTTCATTGTTACCGTGCGGGACAAGAGTACCGGGCGGGTCCTCCTCCAGGACGGGTATAGTGCCAGTAACAACGAGGGCCGGTATTTCCCCATCGATACAACCAGAACTATGAAGGTCTATTCCACCGGCGATCTCCTTATCGAGATGAACGGACAATGGATCAAGAAAGCGAACGTGACCATGTCGGTAAAAAAGGTCGGAAATATTGACAATATAACCGCAACCTGAAGAGATCCTTCGGGCACTTTTTTATTTTTTGTTTTCCATAAAACCGATTATTTCCTATAATAGGTCAACTATTTATGCGTTGAAGGTAACCTGATTAAGGCAGGCATAATCATTCAGTCCCGGTGGGGTAGTGGACATCCTAGAAGCCTGCGGAGCTTTTGACCCGGGTTCAAGTCCCGGCCGGGGCGTACAATTTTACCGTTGGAAAAAGCTCTTTTTATACCGTGTTTTCAGGAATTTTCTTCCCTTTATCTGCGGATGGTCTCAGATTTTTTTCTGTCTGGATCCCTGCCCGACACTTCACGGAGGATCGAGACCATACCGGCCGGCCGACCATCATCCTCTTTCAGGACAGAAGAACTGATCTCCCCGAAAAATCGTGTCCCGTCCTTTTTTACCAGCGGGAACAACCGGGCAGAGGCGGATCCGGATGAACTCCGGATGAATGCAAGGACCCGATCCCGGATTGCGCTTCGTTTCTCCGGTGCGATCCAGTCAAAAAGCGGTTTTCCGATCGCCTCGTCATCGGATGTAATCCCGAACATATCAAGTGCCGACCTGGATGTCCGGACAAGTCTTCCGTCGATATCGGTCACGACTATAGGATCCGGGGAGATCTCGAAGATCGTGCGGTGGAGGTGTTCCGCTAGGTTTAATGCCGCTTTCATCTGTATCCGTTCTGTGATGTCGACAAGGGAAGCCACACTTGTCTTTGTTCCGGGTATAACCGCGACAGTAACAAAGATCTTCCGGTGTTCCCCGGAACGCACAACCAGCATAAATTCATACATGGTGGGGGCATTTCCTCCCGCTTCCCGCCGCTGCCGGTGCCAGGCGACCATCTTTGCAGTATCTTCTTCTGCAACAAATTCCGTCCATTTCCGTTGCCGCTCGATCTCCTGCCGGGGATAACCGACCATCCGCTCGAATTCCGCATTGACGAGACTGATGGAGAGATCCTCCTCAATTATAATCATCGCGGTGCCGGTGTTATCGAAAACGGTCCGGTAGAAGTTCTCCCCTTCTTTGATGGCCTGCTCCTGCTGCCGGAGGGTGATATAGTTCTTTTTCAGGGTTTTTTCCGCGCGTGCCTGGGATACCGCCTTCCGGATCTTGTGCGCCAGTTCCGTGAACTGGGCTTTGGGATCCCCGCCCTTCTGGATATAAAAAGCCGCCCCGTTGTTGATCGCCTGGATCACAATCTCCTCCCGTCCCCTGCCGGTAAAGAGGATGAAGGGGATGTCGGGATACCTGTTTTTGACGAGTGTTAAAAATTCGATCCCGTTGGTTCCGGGCATCTGGTAATCCGAGACAATGACATCGAACGGTGTTGCAGCAAGGAGCGGGAGTGCGTCGGAAACGGATGCCGCCATACGGACGGAAAATGTATCCATCCGTTCCAGGTACTCTTTTGCAAGTTCCAGCAGCATCTCCTCATCATCGACATAAAGAATAGAGACGGGACACTCATCCATGGTATATACCATACAGGTTGTGACAGGATTCCAAATAACTGTTATCAACTGATTTTAGAAATTGCGATTCAGATTCCCGGTAATTTATAGAAATCGCCGTTATTCGTGCAGGAATTGGAATATCAAATCCAGAAAAACCGGGAAACCATCCGGAAGAATATGAGTGGGAGGAGTAAGCCTCCTTCTGTTCGTTGCGGCATTCAGCTGAGCGCCAAACCCGGGCAGACACCGGACTGTCCGTTTGCCCTGTTCTGGCTTGCACCCGCAGGGGTTCGCCGTTTCACCGTATCCTTTCCTTCAGACGCTCAACGGGTTATCTCGCACCCGGTTACCCGGTGCTTTCTTGCCGTTTGCCGGCTCAACCGCATCATTGCTCGGGAAAGGCCGTATCGTTTCTGTGCCATTGCCGTGACTCCCGCCACCCGTACTTGCATACGGCTGCGGATCCGGTGCGTGGGAGGACTTTCCTCAGCGGCATTACTGCCACCGTCAGCCGCACTCTCCCTCTCGCATACTGATAGGTCCGGTGAGGTGATAAGAGCAGCGCAGAATCTGCTTTCCGACAGGTAGTTATCCGCATAAATCCTGTAAGTTTCTTTACGAAATGAGGAATTGCAATGACGCAACTTCTTACCGATGAGGAAGGCAGTCTCGCGACAGGTCTTGCCCGGATGTCGCTCCTCCATGCAGTTGCCGGAAAAAAAGAGACCCCTGTGGACCTGACCCCCGCTTTCTTTGATAAACGCGGGGTTTTTGTGACGCTCACGAAGCGCGGCGACCTGCGGGGCTGCATCGGTTTTCCCTATCCCTACCTCCCGCTTGCAGATGCAATCCGGCAGGCGGCTGTCGCGGCTGCGCTCGAAGACCCCCGGTTTCCCCAGGTACAGGTTTCCGAACTTTCAGTAATGGAACTTGAGGTCACAATCCTGACCGTTCCGGAACCCCTCACCTGCGCCCCTGAAGATTATCCGGCAGCAGTTATTGTCGGAAAGCACGGCCTGATTATCAAAGGTATGGGTGGAGGTGGTCTCCTGCTCCCGCAGGTTGCAACGGAATGGGGATGGAACAGCACGGAATTTCTCGACCACACCTGCCGGAAAGCAGGTCTTCCCTCCGGGTGCTGGAGAAAGAGTTCTGTTGAAGTCCTGACCTTTGAGGGACAGATCTTCCACCTGGAAAAAATTGTGCAGTAAGACAATCCAACAGAGCCGGATCCTGGAAGGTTTCGGCACAACCGTTTAACGGTCCGGCTGCAAGATATATCAGGACACTTGGGACGGTGGATAACCCTGGCACTTCAGTTCGAGAGCCTTGAAAACGATATCATGGGCCGGCTCGGGAAGCTGACCGCTGGAAAAAATACAGTCAGGACCCCGGCACTCCTTCCGGTTATCAATCCGCACCTGCAGATCGTCACTCCTTCCGAAATGCGGAAACTGGGCGTCGAGGCGCTCATCACCAACGCGTACATCTTCCACCAGAGCGAGCAGTACCGTGACGCAGTACAGGAGAAAGGCCTGCACGATCTCCTTGATTTTGACGGGGTCATCATGACCGATTCCGGCTCGTTCCAGCTCTCGGTCTATGGCGATGTTGCCATCTCCAATACCGACACACTCGCGTACCAGAAAGCGATCGGGAGCGACATCTGGGTGCCGCTCGATATCCCGACACCCCCATCCGCGGATCGCGCAACCGCAGTGCATGAGCTTTCCGTCACAATGGACCGGCTCCGCGAGGCGCGATCGGTATTCGGGAGCGATGCTCCCATCGTAGCACCGGTCCAGGGAGGGATCTTCCCTGATCTCCGGGAGCGTGCGGGAGCCGATGTCGCAGCAATGGGTTTTTCATTCTGCCCGATCGGCGCGGTCGTCCCCCTGATGGAGTCCTACCGGTACCGGGATCTCCTCTCCGTTGTCATGGCGGCAAAAAAGACTCTCTCCCCGGCATCCTGTGTCCACCTGTTCGGGGCCGGGCACCCGTCCATGTTTGCCTTTGCGGTCGCGCTTGGCTGTGACATCTTCGACTCGGCAGCCTATGCCCTCTACGCAAAGGAAGGCCGGTACCTCACCGCTCACGGGAGCTACCGGCTCTCGGAACTCTCCGATCTCCCCTGCGCGTGCGAGGTCTGCCGGACCCATACCGCGGAAGAGATCCGCACGTCGGAAGAAAAAGAGCGCCTGCTCGCGCTGCATAACTTGTATGCGACCCTTGCCGAGATCTCCCGGATCCGGCAGGCCATAACGGACGGAACGCTCTGGGAACTTGTCGATGAACGCTGCCGCTCCCACCCGCAGCTGTTCGCTGCGTACCGGGAGATGCTTGTCCATGCAGCGGATCTCGAACCGCATGACCGGGTCACCAAACGGAGGTTCTTCTACCGGGGGAGCGAGAGCTGTTCCCGCACGGAAGTGATCCGGTACCAGCAGCAGGTCTCGCGGTTCCGGCTGGGCAGAGAAGTGCTTGTTGCAGTCGGTTGCAGGACTGTCGACGGGTTTGACACGGTGCTCTCCTTCAAGCCCCCGTTCGGGCCGTACCCGCAGGAACTCTGCGAAACCTACCCGGTCGGCCAGAGCGAGATCCCCGGGTGGGACGAGGCAATGGTGAAGAAAGGCTGCAACGGCATCCGCCTGCTTGCAGAGAGCCACCCTGAAAGCAGGGTCGTGATCCGGTGCAGGAAAGCGTGGTTTACTTTTGTCAAGAACGAACTTACCGGCCTTGAGGTTGTGCCCGATGAAGACTGATATAAGAAAACGCGACGGCCTTGCCCGCAGCGGTACCATTGCCGGGCCGAACGGGACCATCCCGTTTCCCGCAGCCCTTGACACCGACCGGATCTTTCCCCCACTATATGCTCAGACAGGGACGAATGTCCCGCTTGGCGCAGATGCGGAATTTGTCCGTACCTATCTCGAAGAACCGGATGAGCAGCCAGTCATGGTCCACCCGGCGCTTGAGAATCCCGCAGCATCCGGAGACTGCGTCGGCGTGCCAAACTGGCATACGGTCATGGATAACCCCCGGCAGTATACCGAGCACCTTGTCGCGCTGAAGGAAAAGACGCCTCCGGACACGATCTGGTACGCACCTTTTGCAGCACTCCCCTCGAACGTGCACATCCTCTGTTATTCGGGATTTTCCCTCCTCGATTATGGAGCAGTCGATCTTAAGACCGCGCAACGGAAGTTCTGCACTCCTGAGGGAGAGTTCCCTTCAAGTGCGATGAGCACGATGCAGTGCGGGTGTGAAGGGTGCCGGGCAGGCGATCTTCACCTGCACAACCGTCTTGCCCTTGACCGGGAACTGGGTACGATCCGCCAGTTCATCACGCAGGGTCAGCTCCGGGAACTGGTGGAAGCACGTTGCCGGCTCCATGCCCCGGATGTTGCAATCCTGCGCCACCTGGACAACCGTTACCAGTTCATGGAAAAATCCGTGCCGGTTGCCCGGAGCGGGCTGCTCCGGGCGAACTCCGGCGAATCCATGAACCGGCCGGAGATCCGGAGATTCATGGACCGGGTTCTTTCCCGCTACATCCCCCCGAAAACGGATGTCGCCATCCTTCTCCCCTGCTCGGCGAAAAAGCCGTATTCGCTCTCGCAGAGCCATCGGAGGTTCTGCATGGCCATCGGTTCACGCGCACACGAGCTGATCGTCACCTCCCCGCTGGGACTTGTCCCCCGCGAGCTCGAGACCGTGTATCCCGCCATGCACTATGATGTCCCGGTCACCGGGTACTGGGATGCGGAAGAGTGCGCGGTTATATCTTCGGTTATCGCCCGGTACCTTGCAAAGCATCGGTACCGGCGGGTGATCGCCCACCTCGAAGGCGGTGCACTGAAGGTTGCGGAGATGGCGGCAGAAACGGCGGGCATCACGCTCGAATACTCGTGCCGGGAGAACCCGGCCGGCAGCGCCGCGCTCAACAACCTTGACAATGCCCTTGCCGGTGAACGCCGTGTCCGTGACGACCGGCTGCACGGGATCTGCTCGTACCAGTTCGGCATCGACCTTGACACGCGGGGATTTTCCGTGCGCGGGACCTTCCCGGAGCTCTTCTACAGCAGGAACCGCGAGCAGTTTTTCTCGCTTGATACGGCTGGCGGCATGCTCCGCCCGACTTTTGAAGGATGGGCGCTCATCCCGGCAGGATACCGGGTGACCATCGACTCGTTTGTGCCGGAGGGAGACATCCTTGCGCCCGGGGTAACCGGTGCCGACCCTGCGATCCGCGAAGGGGACGAGGTGCTCGTATCAGGTCCCCGTGCAGTTGCAACCGGGAAGGCCGCGATGTCCGGTGACGAGATGGTGCAATCCGGGCGCGGCGTAGCAGTCCGGGTACGCAAGGTAAAGAAGGTGTAGGTTCAATTAGTAGGATACATTGCAGACCTCTATGGAGTGAATAGGTTGTTCTGGAGAAACTACGCCGGACAGGTCGGGTGGAGGGTATGAGCGACCCGGCCTCTGAACAGAAAACGAAAGGTATCGTCATTGCAGTTTTAAGGGAACATGCCCCGGGCGAACAGCGCGTGGCAACCGTTCCCGATGTTGTCCGGACCCTGGTTAAGTCAGGGTACGTCGTCCGGATCGAGCATGATGCGGGAAGCGGCGCATATTACCCGGACGATCTCTATAGTGCTGCCGGTGCACAGGTTGTGACCGGGCATACCGGGCTGCTGGAGGGGGCTACTATCGTGCTCTGTGTCAATCCCCCGGCAATGGAAGACATCGATCTGCTCGCGGAAGGTACGGTTGTCATCGGGTTCATGAATCTGGCACGCAACACGGGCGTTATCGCAAGGATGCGCGACCGGAAGGTTACTGCATTTGCTCTCGAACTCGTCCCGCGGATCACCCGCGCCCAGAGCATGGATGCGCTCAGTTCCCAGGCAACAGCCGGCGGGTATGCCGCTGCGGTGATGGGTGCCGGTAACTGCCCGAAATTTCTCCCGATGCTTACGACCGCTGCCGGCACAATCCGGCCGGCAACGGTCCTTATCCTCGGTGCCGGTGTCGCCGGCCTCATGGCAATCGCCACGGCAAAGCGGCTCGGTGCCGTTGTCGAAGCCTACGATGTCCGGAGGGCCGCGGGCGAACAGGTCAGGAGCCTTGGCGCAAAATTCATCGAACTTGAGATCAATGCCGAAGGCCAGGGCGGGTATGCCCGCGAGCTCACTCCCGAGGAAAAAGCAAAAGAGCAGCAGATGGTCTCCGCTGCGGTTGCCCGTGCCGATATCGTCATCACGACGGCTGCAATTCCCGGCCGGAGAGCCCCGGTCCTTGTTACAAAGGAGACCGTCGCAACGATGCGGCCCGGCGCTGTCATCATCGACATGGCTGCCGAATCGGGCGGCAACTGCGAGCTGACACAGGCAGGAAAGTCCGTCCGGGAGAACGGAGTCCTCATCATCGGACCCCGGGACCTTCCATCTCAGGTGCCGTTCCATGCAAGCCAGATGTTTGCCAAGAACCTCCAGTCGTTTCTCTCCCTGCTTGTCGATAAGAACGGGGCTCTCCAGACAGAGTATGCCGATGAGATCCTGGCCGCGAGCCTTCTCACTCACGCAGGTACTGTTGTCCATAAGCCGACCCTCGATCTCCTCGGGGGAAGTAAGCCATGATAGTCTCAGCAGGTCTCTGGACAGCGGCCTATATCGTCATACTGGCCGCATTTACCGGGTACGTTGTCATCAGCCGGGTCCCTGTCATCCTCCACACCCCGCTGATGAGCGGTTCGAACTTCATCCACGGGATCGTGCTCGTGGGCGCAATGGTCGCGCTCGGCCTTGCGACAACGCCTCTTGAGCAGGCCATCGGGTTTATCGCTGTGGTTCTCGGTGCGGCAAATGTCACCGGCGGCTACGTGGTCACCGAAAGGATCCTCCAGATGTTCGACCGCAGCAATAAGAAGCCAAAGCAGGAGGTCCGGAAATGATCGACCTCGCATGGATCATCGACCCGGTCTATATTGCGACAATCTTCTTCTTCATCATTGGTATGCAGCGGATGAGCCACCCGCTCACCGCACGGAGCGGGATTGTCTGGGCCGGCGCTGCAATGCTGATCGCAACGCTTGCAACGTTCCTTACTCCAAATCTCACCAACTTCGCCCTGATGGCAATCGCGATTGTGATCGGCGGAGGCTTTGGCTACATTGCAGCAAAACGGGTTGCAATGACGGGTATGCCCCAGATGGTGGCGCTCTTCAACGGTATGGGCGGCGGGGCAGCGGCTGCTATCTCGGCTGTCGCGCTGATCGGCACCACGTCTGCCGCCACAAGTTCCCTTGCGGTCATCGGCGGCCTTATCGGGGCGGTCTCGTTCTCGGGGAGCATCATCGCATTCATGAAACTCCAGGGCTGGATGCAGCCGCGCCCCATCACGTTCCCGGGCCAGCAGGTTCTCAACACCACAGTCCTCGCCCTTGCCATCTTGTCCGGAATCCTTGTTGTTACGCACCCGGCATGGGTCCCGGTCAGTATCGCGATGTATCTCCCGCTCTTCTTTGTCCTCTCGCTTGGGTTCGGGCTCCTCATGACGCTTCCTATCGGGGGGGCCGATATGCCGGTTGTCATCTCGATGTACAATGCCTTCACCGGGCTTGCTGTTGCGCTGGACGGCTTCTCGTTTGCCACCCCCAACTATGCGATGGTCGTGGCAGGTATCATTGTCGGCGCTGCGGGATCTCTCCTGACAATCAACATGGCGCGCGCGATGAACCGTTCGATCACCAACGTCTTCTTCGGCGCGTTCGGTGCGACCGAGGAGAAGGGAGTGCAGATCCAGGGCAGCATGAAGGCGATTGAGGCAGACGATGTCGCAATCATGCTTGCCTACGCAGACAAGGTGATCGTTGCCCCCGGCTACGGTATGGCGGTTGCCCAGGCCCAGCAGAAGGTCAAGGAACTTGCCGACCTGCTTGAGAGCCGGGGTGCCCAGGTGAAGTTTGCGATTCACCCGGTTGCCGGACGTATGCCCGGGCACATGAACGTCCTGCTTGCGGAGGCTGGCGTCGCGTACGACCACCTCTTTGACCGGGACGAGATCAACCCGGAGTTCCAGAACACCGATGTTGTCCTTGTCATCGGGGCAAACGACACGGTCAACCCGGCAGCCCACCGGAAAGGAAGCCCGCTCTTCGGCATGCCAATCCTCGACGTCGAGCAGGCAAAGAACGTTATCGTGCTCAAGCGTGGCCAGGGAAGAGGCTTTGCCGGGATCGAGAACGACCTGTTCTACCGGGACAATACCCGGATGCTCTACGGTGACGCGCAGGAAACCGTGGGAAAACTTGTACAGGCCCTCAAGAAGGTCTGAACCAGAATATACCTGCATGGGGAGGAGAACGGGAAGATCCCGTGTTTCGTTCCCCAAGCCATCAGGTATTTTTCTGTCAATTTTTTTATTGACCGAGCGGGATTTCCGGATAACGAATGTATAAATACCATATTCTCACAACACTAAAACGTGGTGTTTGCCATGAGTGAGTGTTTTATTCTCTGACAGGATTCGCTATTTTGATACAACCTTACGGGACGGGGAACAGACTCCCGGCGTCTCGCTTGCCCCCGAACAGAAACTTGAGATCGCTGCTAAACTTGCATCCATTGGCATCGATGTGATCGAGGCCGGTTCTGCTGCAGCATCCGACGGCGAACGATTCGCCATCCGGCTGATATCTGAGGCAGGACTCTCATCCGAGATCTGCACGTACGTCCGTGCGCTTCCTGTGGACATCGACCTCGCCGCCGATTTCGGGGCGGACTCGGTCCACCTTGTTGTCCCGGTCTCCGACCTGCACATCGCCAAGAAGATGAGAAAGACACGGGAGCAGGTTGCGGAGATGGCACACAGCGCGGTTGCATACGCAAAGGACCGGGGGCTGATCGTCGAACTCTCCGGGGAGGATGCATCCCGGGCGGATCAGCAGTACCTTGCGGAGCTCTTCTCCGGGGGCGTAGAACGCGGTGCCGACCGGCTCTGCTTCTGCGATACGGTGGGTGTCTTAACCCCGGAGAAGACTGCTACGTTCATCCCGCCCCTTGCGAAGATTGCGCCGCTTTCCATCCACTGCCACGACGACCTCGGCATGGCGCTTGCGAACACGCTCGCAGCCCTGAAAGCAGGCGCAACCTGCGCCCATGTCACGGTCAACGGTATCGGGGAACGGGCGGGGAACACCCCGTATGAGGAGCTGGTCATGGCCCTTGAGATGCTCTACGGGTATAAGACCGGTATCCGGATGGAGGAGATCTACCATCTCGCGACCTTGGTCTCGCGCTTAACCGGCATCCCGCTTCCGGTCAACAAGGCAATCGTTGGCGAGATGGCGTTTACCCATGAGAGCGGGATCCATGCCCATGGTGTCATCAGGGAGCCTGCCACGTACGAGTCCATCCGGCCTGAGATGATCGGGAGACGGCGCCGGATCGTGCTCGGCAAGCATTCCGGGTCGGCATCGGTCGAGGCTGCGCTCCACGAGATGCACTACGCAACCGATGAGAGCCAGCTGAAGGAGATCGTCAAACGGATCAAGAAACTCGGGGATGAGGGAAAAAGGATCTCCGATACCGACCTTATGGCGATCGCGGATGCGGTTCTTGCCATCGAATGCAAACCGTTCATCAAGCTGCGGCAGTTCACCGCAGTCTCCGGAAGTTCCATGATGCCGACTGCCTCGGTGACGCTCCTTGTCAACGGGCAGGAGATCACGGGGGCTTCCACGGGAGACGGCCCGGTCGATGCCGCCATGCAGGTGCTGAAAAAATCCGTTGCCGATGTCGCAGACATCCGGCTCGAGGAATACCATGTGGACGCCATCAGCGGCGGCACCGACGCTCTCGTGGAAGTTACCGTAAGATTAAGTAAAGACGGGAAGATACTTACTTCACGCGGTGCTCGCACCGACATCATCATGGCCAGCGTCGAAGCAATGATCGCCGGCATGAACAGACTACTGAGGGAAGAACATGAAGACCGGGGCAAAAATCCTCGTTGAATCACTGCAACGCGAGGGTGTCGATATTCTATTCGGCTACCCTGGCGGCGTGGTTCTCCCAATCTATGATGAGCTCTACGACTCAAGCCTGAAACATCTCCTCGTCCGGCACGAACAGGCGGCAGCCCATGCAGCCGACGGGTACGCACGTGCGAGCGGGAAGGTTGGCGCCTGCCTTGCAACATCCGGGCCCGGCGCCTGCAACCTTGTCACGGGGATCGCGACCGCGTACATGGACTCGGTCCCCATCGTTGCGATCACCGGGCAGGTCCCGACAAGCCTCCTTGGCAACGACGCGTTCCAGGAGTCCGACATCACCGGTATCACGATGCCGATAACAAAGCACAACTACCTTGTCAAGGATGCAAAGGACGTCGCACGGACGGTGAAAGAGGCGTTCTACATCGCGGGGACGGGACGGCCCGGCCCCGTGCTCATCGATATGCCAAAAGATGTCAGCACCGGTACTGTCGACAAGGTCGAGTTCCCGGAGACCGTCAGCCTCCGGGGATATAACCCGACCTACAAGGGACACAAGCGCCAGATCGAGAAGGCGATCGAGTACATCGCAACCGCCGAACGGCCGGTCATTTATGCCGGCGGAGGCGTTATTGCCTCCAATGCCTCGGCCGAACTTGTCGAGCTCGCAACCGTCCTCTCCATCCCGGTGACGACGACCCTGATGGGGATCGGGTGCATCCCGGGCGATCACCCTCTGAACCTCGGGATGCTCGGGATGCACGGGACGGAGTACGCGAATTTTGCCATCACCGAGTCCGATCTCCTGATCGCAATCGGGGCACGGTTCGACGACCGGGTGATCGGGAAGGCCGAGAAGTTCGCACCCAACGCAAAGATTATCCACATCGATATCGACCCTGCCGAGATTGGCAAGAACAAGCGGGTTGACGTGCCCATTGTCGGGGATGTGAGGCTTGTCTTAAAGGATATGCTTACGCTGATCAAAAAGGCCGGCGCCAAGGACGCCTGGATGAAGCGCGTGAAGCACTGGAAGCAGCACCATCCCTTAAAATTCAAGAAGGACGGGGGTCTCCACCCGCAGTTCATCCTCCAGCAGATGAACGAGCTCTTAAAAGGCGATGCCGTGATTGTCTCAGAAGTCGGGCAGAACCAGATGTGGACTGCACAGTGGTTCAACTTCCGGCATCCCCGGACCTGGATCACGAGCGGCGGCCTCGGGACGATGGGCTATGGCTTTCCCGCGGCAATCGGTGCCCACTTCGCGCGCCCCGATCTTCCGGTGTTCGACGTCGCCGGCGACGGTTCGATCCAGATGAACATCCAGGAGATGGGGACGGTCGCAGCAAATAAGATCCCGGTCAAGATCGTGATCCTCAACAATATGTATCTCGGCATGGTCCGGCAGTGGCAGGAGCTCTTCTATGACCGGAGGTACTCCTACACGGAGCTCCCGCCGGTCGAGTTTGTCAAGATCGCGAACGCCTATGGCATCGAAGGGGTCAAAGTCGAGTCCTGCGATGACGTGATGCCGGCGCTGAAAGCGGCAATCGACTGTGACGGTCCGTTTGTCATGGACTTCCGGATCGAACGCGAGGAGAATGTCTTTCCGATGGTCCCGGCCGGTGCAGCCATCAACGAGATGATCGGGGGGCACACGCCATCATGAAGCAGCATACCCTTGCAGTCCTTGTCGAGAACAAGGCCGGTGTTCTCTCACGGGTCACCGGGCTCTTCTCCCGGCGCGGGTTCAACATCGAGAGCCTCGCTGTTGGCACCTGCGAGGAGCCGGGCATGAGCCGGATCACGATCGTCGTTATCGGGGACGACGGGAAAGTCGAGCAGGTGACAAAGCAGCTCAACAAGCTCATCGATGTGATCAAGGTCTCCGACCTTATGGAGAACGAGCGGGTGGAGCGGGAACTTGCCATGATCAAGGTGGCTGCGGAGCCCGGCACCACCCGCGCCGAGATCATGCAGATCGCCCAGATCTTCCGGGCCCAGATCGTGGATGTCGGCGCAAAAACCGTGGTCCTTCAGGTTGTCGGGGACACGGACAAGATCGATGCGCTGGAAAAATTGCTCCGGCAGTACGGCGTGAAAGAACTTGTCCGGACCGGAAGGATCGGTATCCTCCGAGGGGCAAAGACGGCGGGGAGCGGGAAATAAAGGGAATTCTCCTGTCAGCCTTGTCGTTTTCCAACTTTTTTTTAAACGCTTCTTCTGGTCCTTCTGAGTTAAACGTGCAATCGGATCTCAGGTCAAACGGATGTTCATCCTCCCTGTTTAATAGTGTTTCAACCGGCATTTACGGCACTGTGGGAATCCATAGGAATGGTTGTCGTGCCAGCGCGGAAACAATCCGAATATGTTAAATGTTAGCATACTGCACACTTATGCTGGTACAATGTTTGGTCTTCCGTTGCTGACTATCGTGAGCGTCGGCGGAACCGTCTTGATCATCCTCATTGCCCTGATATTCTGGGGCCTGAACTTTAAGGAGAGTCCAGCATGATCGACCCGGTAGCTGCCGGCCTCGTTGCTATCTACTGTATCGCCATGCTTGCCATCGGTGTCTGGGCAAGCAGAAAAATCCAGAACATATCGGATTACGTCGTAGCCGGCAGATCGCTCGATTTCTGGGTATTTACCATGCTCATGATCGGCGCGGTCTGTTCCGGGATGTCCCTTCTGGGTGTATCCGGTCTCGGGTTCAAGTATGCTTGGCCCACGATCTGGGAGCAGATCGCAGTCCCGCTCTCGATCTCGTTCTGTATCATCTTCTTCGGCGTCAAAATGTGGACTGTTGCGAAGAAATCGGGATACATTACCGTGCAGGATTACCTTGCCCAGCGGTACGAGAGCCAGCAGACCCTGCGGGGCCTGAGCGCAGTCTCCGGGATCGTTGTCTCCATGATCTATCTTGCCGGCCAATATACCGCGATCAGTATCGTGCTTATGTGGCTCTTCGGATTACCTCACTGGCTTGCGCTCCTGATCGGTGCGGCAATCGTAACCGCCTACACGGTGATTGGGGGACTCTATGCAGTCGCCTGGGCTTCGCTTGTACAGGGGATCATCCTGATTGTCGGGGTTATCATTATGGCACCGATTGTTATCATGGCTGCCGGGGGATTTACCAACATCAACGAGGTGATGGCAAGCGTCAACCCGACCAATGTCGATCCATGGGTGACCGGTGCCGGGGCCGTCTTTACTCCAACATATATCTTCTCGTTCTTCCTGCTCCTTACCATCGGGCTTGCCTGCGCCCCGCATGTCATCAACAACATCCTGTGCGTGAAGGATGTGAAGTACTTCAAATGGACCCCGTTAATTGCGTTCGTTGTTTACGGGGCCGTCATGTTCTTATTAAAATTCGCCGGGTTTGCAGGGATCGTCCTCGTCAAGGACGGGATGATCACCCTTCCGCAGGTCAAGAATGCGTCGGACTTTATCTTCGTTTACGGGGTTCAGGCGGCCCTCCCGAGTATCGCTCTCTGGGGCATCTTTGCAGTAATCGTGCTTGCTGCGGTCATGTCGACAACGGACCGGCTGATGCTCACCATCGGGACATACTTTGCCTGGGACATCTACAAGAAGATTCTCAAGCCGGATGCCGACGATAAAAAGGTTCTTTTTGTCAACAAAATTTCCGTCGTTATGGCCGCAGTTGTAACCCTGCTTCTTGCCATCAACCCGCCGGATATGCTGGTCTGGCTGATCTGGGCCGGGATCGGGATCATGTTCGCAACCTTTGCCGTCCCGCTGCTTGCCGGGCTCTACTGGCGCCGGGCAACCCGCCAGGGAGCGATGGCGGCAATGGGGCTTGGCCTTGCCGCATCGCTCTTCTTCGGGGGCTTAAGCTATTTCAAGATCGACCTCTTCCCCATGGCGTTCCACTTCTCGTTCTACGCGTTTGTCATCTCGGTTATCGCGATGATCGCCGTCAGTTACCTGACCCCGCCGCATGACGAGAAGGTTCTGGATGAGACCCTGACGGGATGGTACATCCAGAAATCATAAAGAATCTTATTTTTGCATATCAATCACAGCACTCTTGGAATTTACGAATCCTGTCCGTATTTTACTCTCTGTCTCTCCCTGCCGGTAATCTTTCAACGGCAAGAGGATACTTCCCGGAATACCCGTGTTGACTCCGATGAACGGTGAACGCTATTACCTGCCACGTCCCATTCTTCCTGCGTGACAATCGCAATCCTTGGCGGCGGGCTCTCCGGGCTCACGCTCGCCCGGCTGCTTCATGAACGGGGCGACGACGTCGTTGTCCTTGAAGTCGACACGCGGTACGGGGGCCTCTGCCGTTCGGTTACTTCCGGCGGATTTACGTTCGATGCAGGCGGCTCGCACATCATCTTCTCGCGGGATGCAGAAGTCCTCGCATTCATGCGCCGGATGATTGCGGGAAACGAGCAGCGGAACACTCGGAACACGAAGATCTTCTACAAAGGAGCATTCGTGAAGTACCCGTTCGAGAACGGGCTCTCCGATCTCCCACCGGAGGAACGGTTCTTCTGCATCAACGAGTTTGTCAAAGCCCAGATCGCGTTCGAGAAAGGCGAAGTCCCTCGTCCTGCAAATTTCCGGGACTGGATCTATTCCACGTTCGGAAAGGGAATCGCCGAATGCTACATGGTTCCTTACAACGAGAAGATCTGGAAGTACCCGACAGAACGGATGTCAACCCACTGGGTGGATGGCAGGATCCCGCGCCCGCCGGTTGAGGATGTGCTCAAATCCGCGATCGGGATCGTAACCGAGGGATACACCCACCAGGCCGTCTTCTCGTACCCGCTTGACGGCGGGATCGAGGCGCTCGTCCATGCCATCGCGGCACCGGTGAAGGACCGGATCCGGACTGGTTTTACCGTCCGTTCCATTCGCAGGAAGGAAAACAGTTTCATCATCTCCGATGGGAAAAATTCTGTCGAAGCAGACCGGGTGATCTCGACGATCCCGGTCCAGAACCTCCTTCCCTGCCTTGAGAATGTTCCTGCCGGTGTGAAGAAAGCCTGCGACTCGCTCGTCTACAACTCCCTTGTCTCCGTCGCATTCGAGCTCTCCGGGCCCGTGCCAGCGATCTCGTGGCTCTACGTGCCCGAACTGAAACTCGGGCGGACGAACCGAGTCTCCTTCCCGTCGACCTACAGCGCCAACGCGGCACCGGCCGGGTGCAGCTCGATCCTTGCCGAGATCACCCACCAGCCGGGTGACGAGGTCTCAAGGATGCCGGACGACGCCATCGTTCACGAGGTGACGCAGACGCTGGCGACGATGGGACTTACGGCAAAGGACCGGATCCTCAATGTGCGGGTGATGCGCCAGCCGTTTGCCTACGTTGTGTACGATCTCGCCTACCAGGATAATATCCGGATCGTACGAGAGTTCTGTACGTCGCGGTCCATCCCGCTTGTCGGCCGGTTCGCCCAGTTCGAGTACCTCAACATGGACGGGTGCATCCGGAGCGTCATGGATTTTGTGAAGGACTACCCTTCACGGTGATCACCCGGCATCACGCTTAATACGCTGCATTTCAAAAACCATACCGGAGTATCCATGATCTCGGTCATCATCCCGACATTCAACGAGGAAGAGAATATCGCCCAGTGCCTCGTCTCGCTCCAGCACCAGACCGTGCCGAGGGACGAGTACGAGATCATCGTCGTTGACGGGAATTCGAAGGACAGGACCCGGGAGATCGCACAGAAGTATGCGGACAAGGTCTTCATCCAGACAAGCCCGAGGGTCGGCGGTGCGCGCAACGACGGGATCATGGCGGCATCCGGTGATATCGTTGCAACCACCGACGCGGACTGCATTCTCCCGCCGTCATGGATCGCGACAATCCGGGAGGGATTTACAGATCCCGGTGTCGTGCAGGTATATGGTCCGGTCTACCCGATCGAGACCGGGGTAAAGAACTCATTCTCTCTGTTTGCTGCCAACACCTACTCGCGGATCGGGTACTATTCCCGGATCTTCTACTACACGCTCGGGTGCAACACGGCATTTAAGCGGGACGCGGTCATCCGGGCAGGGCTCTACCGGTACATCGATGCCGGCGACGATGTCGAGATTGCGCTGCGCATGAGCAGGCTCGGGAAGGTCCGGTTCATCGGCGCCATGAAGGTCGGATTTTCGATGCGCAGGTACAAGAAATACGGTTCTGCACGGTCGCTCTACGAGTGGATGTACATTGTCGCCCACGGGGGCCGCGTCGAAAAGTACCAGTACTCGCAGAAAGACTACAAGTAGGATTTTCCTTCCGGGACCATACCCGGGATAAATTTCTGTATCCCGTTTTTTTCCGGAATCGTTCTTCTCCCAGTCAATCCCGTCAGGACAAATTTCCGTCTTTCCGTCGTTGCACCGCCCCCCGGCTCTTCTCTTCACCATCCGATCAATTTTTATCCGGGGAGATGGTATTCAGGTATCATGGGAAAACTGGGGCTTGTCCTTGGGATCGTACTGGTTGTGGCAGTCATGTCTGCCGGGTGTTTCTCTTCAAAGCAATCCAGTCAGCAATCAACAACGATTACAACGCAGACGACGGTCATTCCTGCCGCTCCAGAAAATTCCAACACTTCAACGACAGTAACGACAATTCCCTCAACCGAACCCACCGAGGAGGTCCTCACTGCGTCGGTAATTCCTGCACGACCGGAACTTAAGATAATCAAAAGAATTACGGGCAGCTCGAGCACGCTCTCGGAGAACATCTCCGTCCCGTACAGTTCCTGGGAACTGTGGTATACCGCCGAACCCTTCGCCATTGGTGGGCAGGACTCGCACTCTGCATCAGGGTCACAGTCCGTAGTATTCCCGAAACTTACCATCCAGGTCAAAGATCTCCGGTCCGGCAAAGTAGTTGAGATTGAACCCCCGGGAGGTCTTGACGCGGAACTCTGGAGAACTTCGACCGATCCCCGGCCATGGAAGGAGAAGATCTACAGCGGAAACTCGGACTATAATATCCTCGTTACCGCACGGTTCGTCACGTCATACACCCTTGAAGTGCGCGTCCTGAAATAACCATTTTCTGCGTCGCCGCACTCAGACCTGCCAGAGGAACATACGACTGTGAATAAATCCTGTCGCCATCGTTATATCATCGCGATACATGATTTCATGGGGAACCTATGAAGAGGATCATCCGCATCCTGCCGATAGTTATTGTCATCATCGTTATCTTCTCGTCCGGCTGCTTCTCTCCCTTCAAACCGGTGGTCCGGCCCGGTGAGGTATCCAATACCAGCATGGTTACGGAAATTCCTACCCCTACAGTCCTGGATACGACAACACCGGTGACTGCCGCAACAACCCTGCCAACCGTAACAATCGTAACAACCGCAACACCCCGGCCGGAATCCGGAAGGATCCTTGTCGACGAAACGTATTCGCTGACCATCGATGAATACAAGGAATATAAATTCTCTGATTTCGGGTATGACTTCCTGTATGAGGGGGACAGGTTCCAGTTCTCCATAACCTCGGAAAAGCCGGTCACGGTCTACGTTGTCGGGTACATGGATTCGATCCGCATCCAGGCATCCGACAACACTCCCCACTACGAAGAGGGCGATACCAGACTCCAGTGGGGCAACGTGAAACCGGCATTTTACTGGGAACGGGTCACCGACAGGATTGCGGCATTTACGATCAAGGACGTCGGCAGCTACTCCTTTGTTGTCGATCCGCGCTGGATGACCTACGACGAGAGATGGGCGACAAAGCGGCCGTTTACGTATAAACTGAGGATCACCCGGTTATGATGGTGCCGGCGCCTGCGGATTTTTGAATCATACGGATTTTTGTGGTTCGGAACGACAACCGGCATACCAATTGGCATTCGCTATTTTTTTATATCCCCGGATTTGATGTGAGGGTATGAAACTATTTTTCAGCATCGTAGTTCTGCTGATTATCATATTCTTCATCGTTTGCCCGGGCTGCGTCTCGCAATCTTCCGTTCAACCGGGTCCGGTGTCACCATCGGGTACCGGTTCCCTGGCGCCCGTAACGCCACCTGCCACGTTGCCGGTTGCGACCCTGCAAAACGGGATAGCCACGTTGCCCATAGCGGAATCCGGCGGAACCGTCATCCTGCATGATAAGGACGAGTTAACCATTGAGGAATACAAAGAATACAAATTTTCGGATATGGGGTACGAGTTTCTGTACGAAGGAGATACTTTGAAGGTTTATATTACGTCAGAAAAGCCGGTCCTTGTCTATTGTATCAATTATATGGACGTAATACGCCTGGAGTCTCCTGCGAATACACCCCATTACGAAACATATTCAGACAAAGTGCAATGGGGATCTCTGGAACCTGCATTCTCTCTGGAAAAGGTAACCCATGAGAAAGCGACATTTATCATACGGGATGTCGGGCGGTATTCGTTTATCATTGACCCGCGCTGGATGGCGTCCGATTCCGCATGGTTAACACGGGACCCGTTTGCTTATGAAATTACCCTCATCAAGGTATAACTTTTAAGTTTGTCGTGACCCGGCTGACAAACTCATCAGCCTTTTATGGTTCTGCGTTCCATCTCCAGTCATATCATGCCAAAGGATTCTCCCCGAAACAAGGAACCCGGCCCGGTGCAGCCCCGGATCGATCTCTTCTCCGGTTGTGAGTTTGCCCGGATGATGGGGTTTTCCGTCATCGAGGCCCGGGAAGGGTATGCCCGGATCTGTATGGCAGCGGACGGCAAGAGAAATCCCCACGGCGTCATCCATGGGGGCGCGATCTTCACGCTCGCGGACCAGGCATTCGCGCTCGCCGCCAACACGGGGGGCAGCGACCGGGTCGCAGTCTCGGCAAACATCCAGTTCATCGCGCCGGCATCCGGCGATCTCGAAGCGGTCGCAACCTATGTCGGCAACTTTGGTAAGTATTTTACGTACCGGATCGTCATAACCGAGGGAAAACGCCTGATTGCTGTTTTTGACGGGACTTCCCTCCAGATTTCCCCATGAACCTGCAATAAACGCGGAAATCTCATGGGAAAAAATTAATCAATCCTGTCCGTGATGGTGAACTGAGTATGACCGTTACTGACCGGCTGGTTCCTTATTACGTCTGGTTCATCCTGGGGTTTGGGATCATCTCCATCCTATTTGGCATCGTGAACTTCGGGATGAATCTCGTGACGATGTTCACCGTCAAGGGATTTTACATGCCGTTCTGGATCATCCCGATCGCTGTCGGGGTTATGATCGTCTTCTGCGTCGGTATCGGGTGGTTCTTCGAGAAGTACGATATCTGGAACCGGATCATCTCCCACCAGAACCAGCGGATGAACCCGGAGATGCGCCAGATGGCAGAGGATGTCCGGGAGATCAAGAGGTTACTGAAATAATGTTCCGGACAAATCACGGGCAAATGGTGGCGGCAGTAAAAGATTGATTATTGAAAAAATTCAGGGGTTGATCGACTGGTAGGGAACCAGCTGGTCATAGACCGTGTAGGAATTCCCGGTTGCGACAAAGATGGAGACCTCGACACGGTCGTCGTAGATCGTCCCCTGGAGTTTCCGCTCATCGCCAACAGAAGGTTTGTTCATGGTCGCGGTCTCGACGATGCCGTCCGAGCGCGTGACCCGGATGTTCACCTGCTGGGTAAATGTCATGCCCTTCCCGCCCCGGAAGGTTACCGTGATTACCGGGAGACCGGCCTCGTTTTCCTTCTCCACCTGAACGTCAACATCGTAGTCGTCCGGCAGCGTCTGGGTGGGGCCGGGCGCAAGCGAGATTGCGGTCACCTCCGTTGTCGGGACTGAGGTTTCAGGAACCTGCGTCGGGGTGGTTGTTGCCGGGGCAGGTTGCGTCCCGTTGCCGGAGAGGCACCCGGCAGCGCAGCAGAGCAGCAGGATGATACAGGAGATGGAAAAGATCCTGATAGTTTTCATAGTACGCATCTTACGCGCCGGAAGAATATTACCATTGCCGGTTTGGTCCTGGAAAATTTCCGGATGCCATCCGGATACCGTGCAATACAATGCAATACCTTTATTCCTGAAACATACCCACGTTAGCGCATGACGCTGAAACCAGCGGCACCAGCACCAGCCTTGCCGGTCATTAAGCCTGCATCCGGAAACCGGGGGCGGTGAAGATGGCGATCATGAAGATCCGTGGGGGCGATCTCGATCTCGTGGAATATGAATTCGGCACATTTGCACCGGGAACCAGTATCAGGACGCTCGGGTTCGAGAAGCAACGGCACCTCTTAAAACCGGCCAAGGGGACGGTAGCCGTCCGGGCGCCGGCCCGGATCCACCTCACCGTGCTCGACATGAACCGGTTCGCGCCGGACCATCCCGGCGGCGGTGGCGTGGGATTTGCGATCCAGTGTTACTGCACCGCCGAGGTCTCCTGCACGGACAGCGAGGTTGTCATCGATTACAACCGTGAGCCGATCATCCGGAACTTCGTCGAGGTCTTCCGGAGAGCGGTCGGTTACACGGGCGGGTTTGCCATAAAAGCACGCGACCACCAGCACAAGCATGTCGGGCTTGGTTCGACAAGCACGATCATGATCGCTGTCGCAACCGCCATGAACGTTGCCGTCGGCGCCCCGCTCACGAACGCCCAGCTGCGCCAGCTTATCGGCCATAACTATGTCGAGGAAACAGCGGAAGGGACGATCGCGTTCGGGTTTGAGACCGGTGTCGGCCCGGCGGTCAGCACGTTCGGCGGCATGGCGATCATGGGCGACGAGCTCACGCTCGCGTATCACCACCCCTTTGCCGAAGGAAAACAGGTTCATATCCTGATTCCGCCAACCGACATCTCGTCGGCCGGGACCAAAGAGTTCGACCTGCTGATGAACAAGGCGAGGAACCTCGACTACCGGGACCGGGAACTTAAGGCGTATCTCTTTCTTATGGATCTTATCCCGGCGCTCGAACACAACAACCTGAAAAAGATCGGGGACATCATCTGGGAGATCGAGTTCCGCGGCTCCAAGCGGGCGGAAGTAGAGCACCACAGCTACCGGATCTACCATTACATGAGCATGTTGCGCGAGCTGGGACTCGAATTTGTCGGCATGAGTTCGGTCGGGCCATCCATCGCGGTCGTGACAGACAAAAGCCGGAAGGATCTGGAGGAGATGCTCAAACCTGTCGGGCTTTCCATCGCGTTCAGCACTGCTGTCGACAATACCGGTCTTACCATCACGACCGGAAAATAACCGGTAAACGGGAATTTTTTAGCTCTGAAAAAATGAAATGAATCCTTTCGTTTTATTATACCGGAATAATGAAAATACGATAACACCAACCAAGAAAAATCAAAATATACGATAGCTCCCGCCCAGTGCACCGCTCGAAGGTCTATGACCTTCTCAAATCAGGTATCAACCGCGATACCTGATATCTCTCGGGGAGAACTGCGGGCAGGTCGGTTGAGGGGAACCTCATGTTCTTCCTTCTTCCTGTAACTGATGCAATGTCATAGAAAACATAGATCAGTGGCTTTTCATTGGAAATACTTGATTTTACTTGAGCAGGAGAAATTCAGGTTGGAACGGCTTCCCACAGATATCACGACGGGGGTTGCCACAGTGGCGGGGGCTTTAGAAGTCGAAGGCATCCTGATGGATGTCTTCTCCCAACAGTCATGCCTTTGGGATGACTGCAGCTCTCAAGAACGTTAGGAAAAAAATGATTTCTACAGTGCTCCTATTTTTTCACTTTCCGTATGATCGTCACGTCGCCAAGCGTCGGGGCAAGGACATCCGCCTTCGCCTTCTTCTCTTCGTCGGCGATAGCGGATTCAAGCAACCGGATCCCGAGCACTTTTTCCAGTTTCTTTCTTACCGCTTCTTCGGGCACGAGTTCACCCTTCTCGATCTTCCGGATAAGAAGCTCCTTCTCCATCATCTGGAGGGCAAGGTCTTTCTGGGAGAGCCCTTTCTCTTCGCGGGCATTCCGGATCCGGGCTGCATAGTCATCAACGATCTCGCCTTCCATGTAGTCGAACATGTCCCGCTTCCGGTAGGCAGATCCGGTGGCCGGCGCAGGTGCTCGTCCCGCCGGCCCGGCCGCAGCTGACGGTCGCCTGATATCGGTTCGTTTCGGCTGCTGGACCGCAGTGCCGTACTTCTCGCACCTGCTGCAGACCTGCAGCTCGGCTCCTTCGACCCTGACAAGTTTCGCCATGCCATGGATCGTCTCACCGCACATTTCGCACTGCATATTCTCACAAACACTTTATATTCACCTCGTTAAAATATCTAATTGAATCGCAGTATGGCGGACATCCTCCACCAGTCGCAGGACCAGAAGACGCCCGAGGAACTCTACCGGCTGTACCGTTCCCTCTCCGAGCAGCTCCGCGACCAGCTGATCCAGGTCGAGGCCGAGAAGCACGATCTCGAAGACCAGATGGGAAAGCGCATCCTGGATATCGAAGCCCGCAACATGGAGCTCCGCGAGCAGCTCCGGCAGACCGAGGCTGACAAGCGGTATATCGAGACCCAGAAGATCCGGTACGAGCGGGAAGTTCGCAAGCTCAAGAGCGAGAGCGAGCAGCTCCGGAGCCCGCCGCTCATCATTGGCACCATCACCGATGTCATCGATGCGGGACGGGTGATCGTCCGGAGCAGCGCCGGTCCCAGGTTCCTCGTCCGTGCCTCCCAGAACATCAAGCAGGAGGATCTCAAGCCGGGTGTCCGGTGCACGCTCAACCAGCAGTCGCTTGCCATCATCGAGCTGCTGCCGTCAAGTTTCGATGCGCAGGTCTACGGGATGGAAGTCGTGGATTCCCCGCAGGAGACCTATGCAGATATCGGCGGGCTCGAAGCGCAGATCACCGAGATTAAGGAAGCTGTCGAGCTCCCCTTGAAACGCCCCGACCTCTTCGTCCGGATCGGGATCGAACCGCCCAAAGGCGTGCTGCTCCACGGTCCTCCCGGGACGGGGAAGACCCTCCTTGCAAAGGCCGTGGCCCACGAAACCAATGCAAATTTCATGCGGGTCGTTGGCTCCGAGCTGGTCCAAAAATATATCGGCGAAGGGGCAAGGCTTGTGCGGGAACTCTTCGATCTGGCAAAGAAGAAGGCCCCGACCATCATCTTCATCGACGAGATCGATGCGGTCGGGGCGTCCCGTACCGAGGCAAACACGAGCGGGGACCGTGAGGTGCAACGCACACTCATGCAGCTCCTTGCCGGCATGGACGGGTTCGAGAACCGGGGGGACGTGAAGATCATCGGGGCGACCAACCGGATCGATATCCTCGATCGTGCGCTCCTCCGGCCCGGCCGGTTCGACCGGATCATCGAGATCCCGCTCCCCGATGTTGCGGGAAGGCTCTCCATCCTGAAAGTGCACACCCGTTCCCTGACCATGGACGAGAATGTCAACCTCAACGAGATCGCCTCATTGACGGACGCGAGGAACGGGGCGGACTTAAAGGCAATCTGCATGGAGGCCGGCATGTTCGCCATCCGGAAAGATCATCCCGCGATCACCCAGCAGGACTTCATCGCTGCGATCGGGAAAGTCACGACTGACTTCTCCCGGGCCCGGTCCCCGGATGCCGAAGGCACGATGTTTGCATAAAATAGATCCGGGGTAAGGTTACCTTTTTTATTACTGAAATCAGGGTTCAGAATATTATCCGGACATCCGGCTGGCATTTCCATCAATCACAGGCAGCCATTGAATCGTGTCAAAACACAGAACAAGAATCATAGTAACGAAAGCATTCACCGTTTTCGTTTTATCTGCCGCCGGAGCATGTCGATATTGTCGAGCGGGTCCTGCATCATCTCCGAATAACGCTGGGACATCCCGCCCTTTCCATCATCCTTCCGCTGGTTCCCGAACATGTCGCTGGTACGGTTGTCGGCACTGAGTTGTTTTTTCAGCCCCCGTTCCATCCGCGTATCTTTTACCGCATGGCTCACGCCGAACTTGTTCCTTTCCTGGGGGGCGTTGCGTGAAAGCCGGCCGGCCGCCTCCATATAGATATCGTGGGCGCTTCTTCCGGTCCCGTTCTTATTCCTGACCTTCCTGAGTTCGTCTTTCTGGAACACATCCTTGATTGCCTGGAGATCGGCTTTCCGGAGATCGCCGATACTGAGGATAGCGATAAGCGGGGGAATTCCCCTGGCGTCATACGTTGTGGACAGCGCATCCTTCCCGCACCTGCGGATAAGCACCGGCCGGATCCCCTTGTCGATTGCTTCGGCAAGCATATGGAGCGCCGTGGTGCCCTGCCAGTTCACGCTGGCAATATTCCCTGCGTCGGCAACCATGACGAGCGCTGCCCGGTCGATCTTTCCTCCCCGCTGGATGACTTCGAGGACAAATCCACCCCCCCGTTTGCAGTCATCCCGGATGAACTCGCGCAGCATCTGTCGTTTCTCTCCCGAAAGCCCGTCGCCGGAATCTGACATTTCGTCGATCAGGTCTTCTGCCGACAGGTATAATCCGGTAAAGAGTACCCCCCATGCCTCGGCCAGCTTGTCCGGTGCAATAACCCGGGATCCGGACGAAAGCCCGGATTCAAACATCCCAAGCAGTTCCTCCGGACTGGCGTTCTCAAGCACAGCCCGGTCAATATTTGATGAGGGCGTCCTAAGCATTGTAATATTTTAAGCCGTGATTTTATTTTTATGTATGGATCTGACGGGCATTACCATAAACAGGGCTTATAATCTGCCGGAATGACCGTCTACCGGCGGAACCACACAGGAAAACCTCAGAGACCGGGTGGTTAGACCTGGTCCGGATTTCCGGTATCCGGCGCTACGGATTCGTCGAATGAAAGATCCGGTTCCCGGTCTTCAAGGGAGATATCTTCCACCTCGTCCTCCCGGCACCAGACGATAATCGTCCTGTCAACGCCGATGATATCCTGCTGGTATTCATCGGCGACAGAGCCGGGTGACATGACCACAGCACTTACAAGCTGGCCATTCTTAAAGCCATAAAGCCGGCGGTATTTCCAGGAACCTCCGAGAACAACAGCGCGTTCGTAATATACGTCCTGCGCAAGCTGGTGGGTGCAGAAGATCCCGGTATCAATCTCAAAGAGCACCTCGCGGACATACCGGCGGACATACCACCGGAGCTCGGCGACGAGCGAGAGGGCGGAACCAATCATCGAGACCGAGACCGAAACGCCGCAGGGGATCTTTTTCGGGTGGTAAAAACGCAGCGCGAGCCGGCTCGTCTCGGACGAGAAGAGGACGTGATGGAGATCGACGCCGTCCCGCTGGAGAAAGAGGATGTTCATGGGATGCCAAAATTCATGGGATGCCTGAAAGCGCGCTACGTCCCGGTTCAGGTATACATCCGCCCATCGAAGGATTCCTCGCTCATCACCTTATGGATCGCATCGGTAAAATCCTCACGGCTGACAAAATCCGCATCGCGGCGTACAGCGATCATGCCGGCCTCCCGGCAGATCGCCTGGAGTTCTGCGCCGGTGGACTCTTCGGTGATCGCTGCAATCTCTTCGAGATCGACACCGGAGAGTCTCATGCGTGACGAGTGAATCTTTAAGATCTCGAGGCGCCCGGCCTTGTCCGGGAGCGGGATCTCGATGATACGGTCGAACCGGCCGGGCCGGAGAAGCGCGGGATCCAGCATGTCGACCCGGTTGGTCGCCGCCATGATCCGGACGTCCCCCCGGTTGTCAAACCCGTCCATCTCGGCAAGGAGCTGCATGAGCGTGCGCTGCACCTCGGCGCTGCCGCTCGTGCCGTCGTTCGTGCGCATACTGCCCACGGCATCGATCTCGTCAATGAAGACGATTGCAGGGGCTTTTTCCCTCGCAAGCATGAAGAGCTCCCGCACAAGACCTGCCCCTTCTCCGATGAACTTGTGGACAAGCTCGGAGCCCGACATCCGTATGAACGTTGCCTTCGCCTCGTGGGCGACCGCTTTTGCGATCAGTGTCTTTCCGGTGCCCGGGGAGCCGAAGAGCAGGATCCCCTTGGGGGGCTCCACGCCGATCCTCCGGAATATCTCCGGTTTTGTAAGCGGGTACTCGACTGCCTCGCGCACTTCCTTGATCTCGTTCGAAAGACCGCCGACATCCGCGTAGGTAATCGTCGGCGATTCATCGAGCTCCATCACCCGGACCCGGGAGTCATAGATATTGCCGATCAGCTTGACAATCGAGAGCGCATTGTTGACCGCAACCTTGACACCGGGCTTGAGGAGCGGGAGCATCTCCTCGCCGGCATGGGTCAGGTATTCCTGGTTGTTCCCCTGCTGGCGCAGGTAGATCTCCCCGTTCTCAAGGACATCGACAACAACCGCGACAAAGAGGGGCAGCCGTTTCAACTGGGCATTCTCCCGCCGCAACTGGGAATTTTCCTTCTGGATCTCCTCGATCTTCAGTTTCAGGTCGAGGATAGAGGCTTCCAGTTCATTGACCTGGATCCTGAACTTGAGTTCGTCCGCACCGGGACTGTTACGTGCAGCGCTCTCTTCCATATGCCTCTTATATCTGCCTGTTCAAACATAAATTAGGTGTGATTTTGCTAATCCGGGGCAGGGGAATTTCACGGGGCGTTGCTGCCGGAGAGATCCTGGTGAGCACTGCCCCGATCTCGTTTCTTTCAGGGGTCGACCCGGAGACCGGGACCGTTGTTGAGAAAGGGCATCCGCTCTGCGGCATACGGATCGCGGGAAAGATTCTCGCTTTTCCGTATGGCAAGGGCTCGACCGTAGGTTCCTACATCCTGTATGCCCTGAGCCGGAACGGGAATGCCCCGGCAGGGATCATCAACGAGGAGGCCGAACCGATCATCGCAACCGGGGCGATCATAGGCAAGATCCCCATGATCGACCGGATTGGAATGCCGGTGACCCGGCTGAAAACCGGTGCCCGTGCAACGCTTGACGGGGAGAGCGGGGATCTCTCATACGATGGCGAACTGGAGCCATGCGTATAACCGCCGGGATCAAAATACTCTTATAACGCCTCTTTTAAAAGTTCATGTATGAAGAAAATTTTATTCATCACCCTTCTCCTTGTCGCCCTGCTCGTTGCTGCGAGCGGCTGCACGGGCACGAAGACCCCGACAACTACCGCTACCACAACCGCGACCGGAGGCACACAGTCCCAGCAGACCAGTGCCGTTGTGACCCTCACGACCGGCCCGCTCGACACTATGCCCTCGAACCAGCTCGTCACGGTCGATGTCGGCCAGAAAGAGTACAACGGGGAGATCACGGTCACGTTCCAGGGAGGTTACGGCCAGTCTTCAACCTCGAAGGTTGTTGCAAAGCTGACCCGCATTGACGGGACAACCGACACAAAGACGATTGGCACCAACAAGGGCGATTCGGTGACGTTTTCCGGTACGCGGGGCACCGGGTTCCTCGAAGGACAGGGAGACCGGATCGAGGTCTCGGTCACGATGAACAACGGCAAGACCTACAAGATCGTCGATGTCATCCGCGAATACCGTTCACGCGCCTGAATCTTTCCATAATCCTCTTCTTTCTTCACAATCCCTTTCAGCATCCAAAGCGAAGATCCACCCGGTATGCGAATCAACTGGCGGCTCGTCCATGCGGCACGCAACTCCTATGCCGTGCTCCATGCCGCCTGCGGTCAGGCGGGATTTGCCCTCCGGCCCGCAGATGCCCCGGCAGACGATGTAACCTGCTACTCGCTCAATTCGCTCAATGAACCCTTCTTCCGGGACGAGATCGCATCCGCCGGCTGCACTACCATCGTCGGAGGACCGCATGCAACCGCCCGGTACCGGGAGGTTGCGCAATACGCCGATTACGTGGTTGTCGGGGAGGGGGAATACACCCTTCCCCGGCTGCTCGCCTCGATCGAGGACGGGGCGGAAAAACCGGTCCCCGGCGTTGCAACAAAGGACTGGTACGAACCTGCGAAGTCAGCCGTCCTGCTCGATGCGTTTCCCGCGTTCTCGGAGATGAAAGGCTACGTCGAGATCTCCCGGGGGTGCCCGCATGCCTGCGGGTACTGCCAGACGCCCCGGATCTTCGGCTCCTGCATGCGGCACCGCTCGATCGACGCGATTGCCCGTTTCGCGAACCGGTACGGGCATGCCCGGTTCGTTACACCCAACGCCTTTGCGTATGGTTCCGATGGCATCCATCCCCGCTGGGAGAAGATCGAACACCTGCTGCGCCGGCTCGATCACAAGATCTGGTTCGGTACGTTCCCATCCGAAGTCCGGCCGGAGTTCGTCTGTGAAAAAGGGCTCTCCCTTATCGGGGATTACTGCGCCAACCGGAAACTTCACTTCGGCGCGCAGTCAGGCAGTGACGCGGTATTATCCCGCCTCCACCGGGGGCATACCGTCAGCGACGTGGTTGCGGCAGTCGAGCTCTGTCTTGATTACGACATCACACCAGTCGTCGATTTTATCGTCGGCTTCCCGTTCGAGACGGACGAGGATCAGCAAATGACCGCCGACATGATTGCATGGGTCGCGGACCGGGGGAAGGTGCATGCCCACCGGTTCCTCCCCCTCCCGGGAACGCCCCTTGAAGGCACCGTCCCGCGCCCGATCCTTCCGGAAACCGCGCACCTGTGCGGAAGACTGGCATTTTCCGGCAGATTGACGGGTTCCTGGGACGATTCTCAGATAAGGTTTTTTTAAGTCCCATCCAAACTGATAGGCATGAAAGATGTGCTTCTCATAGCAGATCTCCATGGTCAATTTGGTAAAATTGATTCATTTCTGGAATTAAATCCGGAAGCTGTCTTTATTGCAGGCGATATCACCAATATGGGCCCCGCGGACTCCATCGATGATGTTTTATCCCGCATCGATGTCCCGTGTTTTGCGGTGCCCGGAAACTGCGATCCCCGCGATACTGTTGATGCACTTGAACACTCTGATGCTGTCTGTCTCCACGGTTCCTGCATGAACTTAGGGAAGATGACAATTGTCGGCATTGGCGGGTCGAACCCGACACCGTTTAATACCCCGTTCGAACTGACGGACAAGCAGATCGACGATCTTCTCACCCCGGCGATGAGCAAGATGGAGAAGTCGACATTCAACATCCTCCTCTCCCATGCCCCGCCATATGGTGCCCTCGACAATCCAGCGGGGGAACATGTCGGCAGCCAGAGCATCCTGAAACACTTAAAATCCTTCGACCTTGTCTGCTGCGCCCACATCCACGAGCAGCGCGGGGTTGCCGAGCTCGACGGCGTAAAGATCGTCAACCCGGGCCCGGCCATGGACGGTTACTGTGCCATGCTGCACTTCGGGACCGAGCCAAAGGACATCAAAATCGAGATGCTCACGCTTTAGAAAGAATTAACTCAAGGTACGAGGAGAGGATTGCCTCTCCGGTAATACCCAGTTCCTTTTTCAGCCGCTCGATGGTTGCAAGGGCCGTGGACCGGTCGTTCCCGGTGATAACCTCGATCTCGACAAACGTCCCGAGACCTTCGACCTCATCGAGCGCGACTGTCGCATCGGAGAGTGCATAGGTTTCCCGCCACTTGTCGACCGTTGCGGTTCTTGTAAAACCGAGCCGTTGCAAGACCTGTTCGAAGACTTCCCCGGACTCGACGGCAGTATTGAGTTCCTCGCGGGCTTTAAGTTTGAAACCGGGGATCTTTGCGCCTTTATAGGTCACAACGGCTTTTCCGTCTGTGTACCGGACGCGGAGCGCCTCGTCGGTTCCTGCAAAATCGCGGTGCGGGGCGTTGTAATAGATATCATGCTCGTGGTTCCGGTGAAGGAACCGGGCATTCATCTCCCGGAGTGCGTTACGGACTTTTGAAAGGTTCTCTGCCCTTGCTTTCAGTTCGATCTCAAGCATGAACTGCCACAGGTTTATGTGGTTCTGTTGTGATTTAATATACTCAGGTACAGTCATGACGATAAAAGAAGGAGATTTCATAAAACTCAGCTATACCGGCAGCACCGCCGGCCGGGTTTTTGACACAACGGACGAAGAGGGATCTAAAAAGGCAGGGATTCACTCGGAGAACGCAATCTACGGCCCTGTCACCGTCTGCGTCGGGAGCAGGCACGTCATCGTCGGGCTTGACGAAGATATTGTCGGGAAGGATGTCGGGTACAAGGGTTCGGTCACCGTTCCACCGGAGAAGGGCTTCGGCGAGCGGGATCCCCGGCGTGTCCAGTCGTTCCCCAAGAACAAGTTCAAGGAGAAGCCGGTCCGCGGGCAGGCCATCAGGGTTGAGGAGATGGGTGAAGGTACCGTCGTCGACGTGATCGGGGCACGGGTCATCGTGGACTTCAATCCCCCGCTTGCCGGCATGACCCTTGATTACGAATACACAATCGAGGAACTGGTTGAAGATCCCCTCGAAGAGTTGAAGGGTCTGATCCGGCTCTATGCCGGAAGAAACCTTGAGGTATCGATGGACGACGGCAAGGTCTCCGTCACCCTCCCGGCCGGAATCACCTATGACCGGCGCTGGCTGCTCTGGCGCGGCAGGATCATCCACGAAGGCTTCGAGCTGATCAAGGGGATCTCCGAGATCGCACTCGTCGAGACGTTCAAAAAGCCGGAAGAGAAGAAAGAATAATTTTTTCAGTCGTTTTTCTTGTAAATCCCACGGGATTTCCTCCGTTCTCCTTACAGGGTACGGAAAAATAATGCAAAACGTTCATATTCCCGCCTTGTAGTATATCATCTTTCAGGGACTCCTGAAAAGAAGCGACCATGACGGGACTGCCTGATGTCGGGATAACCGGAGAGGACACCTCTGCACTGGAGGCAAAGGGAGACGTCCGCACGCTTATCCGGCTGCTCGGGCACGACGATCTTCCTGTACGGTCGCGTGCCGCAGACGTGCTTGCCGGATGCGGACCTTCAGCGACTGCACCCCTCGTTACAGCTCTTGACTCCCGGGACAGCAGGATCCGGCTGGGAGCGGCGTATGCTCTCGGATTCCATCACGATCCGGGCACGCTGCGTATCCTGATCCGGTGTGCCCGCGCGGACAAAAGCACCGAAGTCCGTCTCGCGGCACTCCTTGCGCTCGCAGAACGTAACGATCCCTCTTCGATGCAAACGTTCCTCGAATCAATGACCGATCCCGACCGGTGCGTCCGGTACGGGGCGGCGGTTTCTCTCAAAAAGATCGGCTGGAAAGCAGGCGACGATGCCGACAAGGCGCGTTACGCGATTGCTCTCCAGGACTGGGTGGCGGTCTCGCAGCTGGGAGCGGTGGCGGCAGGACCGCTCCGCGGGATGCTGAAAGATAACGATCCGGCAACCCGGATACAGATCATCGGATTGTTAAGCCGGGCGGGTACCGGTGAAGCAGCGGAGGGGTGTGCACGTGCACTGCAGGATTCCCGGGATACAGTCCGGTACCAGGGACTGCTCCTGGCAATACGGTGCGGGATCTCCGCCGACCGGCTTCCCCTCCTCCTTGCACGGCGCGAGCGGACCGGCCCGGACCCGGCAGCTGCCGCCCTCCTGAACTTCCTCTTCCTCGGCATCGGGTACAATTACCTCGGGAAATGGTGGGGATTCCTCCTCTTCATGACGTACATGTCGATCCTCGTTCTTGCCCAGCTGCAGGCCGGGCCGCTGCTCCCGTATCTCTTTGCGTATCCGATAACCGCGATCTTTGCAGTGCAGACGTATTTCATGGCAAAAAAGATCGCGGATACTTCGGGGGTGGGATCCTGATCCCCGGGTTATTTGATCCGACGATCGCGCAGGTCGCACGGTACCGGGAGCAGGGGAATCTCTCAGGCCTGATCCGGGCTCTCAGGGCACGAGACTTCCGGGTGAGCGAGGCTGCGTCCGAGGCGCTCGCTGCCATGGGGACCGGGATTACCCGGGATCTTCTCGCAGAGCTCTGGAAAGGAGACCGGAAATCCCGTTTAGCCATCATCGGGATCTTTTCAAAGACCCGTGACAGGATCGCTGTCGATCCGCTCATTGCGATGCTCTCGGATCCTGCCGGCGAGATCCGGTGGCAGGCAACAATTGCGCTCGGGGAGATTAAGGATCCGCGGGCAACCGCCCCGCTTGTCACGGCTCTTCTGGATCACGACAAGTATGTGCGGTTCGGTGCCGCGACTGCACTTACGAAACTCGGGTGGGAACCTTCCGGAAGCGCGGAGATGGCAGGCTATTATGCAGCAGTCCAGGAATGGGACGCGGTGAAAAATATCGGGCAGCCGGCAATTGCCCCGCTCGATGCCCTGCTCAGCGATCGCGATCCGGCTATCCGGCAAAAAGTTGTCAGGACATTTGGAGAGATTGGCGGGAGTGCCGCTGCCCCCTCCATCATCAGGGCGCTCGGTGATGAAAACCGGGATGTCCGGTGGCAGGCAGTCCTCGCATCGCAGCACTGCGCTATCCCCCTTGCCCGGGTGCCCGGTGCATTGTCGGCCCGGCCGAAAACCCGGAAAAATCCGCTCATCGCAGGTTTCATGAACTTCATGCTCCCCGGGCTGGGCTACGGGTACCTTGGCAAATGGTGGGGGATCATGATCTTCCAGATCGACATCACGGTAACAGTCTGGCTCTTTAAGATGGAGGGGGAATCGGGTTCGTACCTGATCCTGTTCCCGGTATATTTCATCCTTGCAATCCATGCATGGTACATTGCCGAGAATATGCCGGAAGAACCGGCATAGAATAGTCTGTACGTGCGTTCATGCGATACGTAAAAGCGTTATATGGACGATAGGGATATAACCCGGACTGTTTCCCGTAATTTTTGCCTGTAATCACATCCTTCGCTTTCCGGGGTGCATTAATAACTAAAAGTTAACAGCAGCGTAAGAAAGACCAGTATTCAATTTTGAATTTAAAATTGAGTGGCATATATTTATAATCTCGTAATTGCAGTAATCCTTCATTTTGAGGTGCAGGGATGGTCGAAGCGAAGCGGCTCGTATCAAAGACGCAAAAGAAGGTAACTTCACGGGAGAAGAAACCGGGCAGGCCGGCGGAACATGATAAGAAGATCAAACCCCCCGGATACAGACCGGAGTTCCGGATGAATATCGGCGCAAGGAATCCCTATGTACTCGCGCTCCGGCAGCTGAAGTCAACGGGGGAGTATCCGGGCAAGACCGGACCGGAATACCTGAAAACCATGATGGAGGCAGCCTACCCGGAGGTGCCCCTTGAGCAGATGTTCGATCCAAAGTACGGTTCTCCGGTTTACCATGGGATTTACCATGCAACTAAGAAGGCATTGAAGTGTCACCCGGCACTGTACAGCGACCATCTCCGTATTGCGCAAAGAGATCCCGGAAAAGGGCCGGGCGCAGAACTTCCCGGGTGCAAAGACCTGATGAGAAGCGACGGGCAGACCGGTGTGATCAACCAGAAAGCAGTCCGGTATGCGAACGATAACGCCGCAAAAGCGAACTTTGGTATCGAGTTCAACGATCCGGTCCAGGGCTGCGTTGCGGACTGCTGGTTCATCGCCTCACTCTGCTCTGTCGCATGGGCAGAGACAAACGCATATCCGCGGTGCCTTTCAAAAGCCAATCAGTATCCCGTGCTTGACTTCCATCCACCTGACGATCAATCCGTTGTTCCACCGAAGATCTACTGGCCCTATCCCGCTGAAATAAAAACGACGGCAGAATTCTATACTGATAAGGCATCCGGAAAAAAACCGTACTATACCCGGACCAATACGACAATGCAGCTGGCCGGCTACTATGAATGCTGGCCCGGTTATTATGAGAAATGTTATGCCGGGTACTGGCAGAAGAACAGGATCCCCGATATTCCCGGAACTCCCAACAAATTTTCCGAAAACGATGATCCAGACTACGCGGTATTGAACTTTAAGACCCCGGATTTTGCGATGCGGGATCTTACCGGCAAGGTCACCACGATAAAGTACACGCTGGACTATATCAGGGCCGGAAACGGCCCGGCAACTATCATTACGGATATCAGAAAAACACCGTGCGGGGGTGTTGCATTGGCCAATGGCATTTTTATCCCGACAAAGAAACCGGTGACGGCGTATACGTATTTCTCAGGCGATACCGTTCCTCCGGAAGCAAATTCCCCCGTCAGGGTTGTCTATGACAGCCCGGGCATGCCGGCTAACCATGCCTTCTCCATCCTCGGGCTGTACCAATATGCCGGCATCCAGTACGTGGTCCTCCGGAACCCCTGGGGCCTGACCTCATACCCGGCTGACTTCAATGCCGATTGCCAGCAATATCTTTCGACGACCCTCGCGACGATTCCCAAGGCTGCGTATATCAGGGATCTTGCATATGAGGGCATCTTTACGCTGCAGAGCTCCTGCTTCATGCGGTACTTCGAGGCATTCATCTGGACAAATTAAAATCTGGCACTACGAGGCGGATGGACTGATACCAGGGATGTGATGCAAGGTGATTCCCGTATGAAAAACAGCCACGGTTTTCGTCTTGTGCTGTTCTTTCTGGTTTGTATACTATTTTTTGCTGTTTCCTGTTCCGGTATGCCCCTGACTGGCACCCTCACCCCCATCACCGATGCAAACAGTTCAGTCTCTCATTATGAGCCTGCGATCAATGGCGATTATCTTGTCTGGCGGGATGACCGGACGGGGGATAGCAACGTCTACCTGTATGATATCAGTACCGGTATAGAACGGCAGCTTTCTACAACTCCGTGGTACGAGATGCAGCCGGTTATCTCCGGCCATTATGTCGCCTGGCAGGACGACCGCTATTCTGATTCCAATAATTACGATATCGTCCTGTACGATCTTGATACGGGTATGAGTACCCGGATTGCCAACGAAACCGGGGAGCAGGCCAATCCGGCCATTGACGGCAACATCGTCGTATGGCAGGATTACCGCAACGAGGCAGACTATGAGATCTACCTGTATTCCATCTCCGATAAGACTGAAACGCAGGTCAGCAGTGCCGGAGGAGACCAGCTCTTCCCCCGGGTTTCTGATAATATCGTTGTCTGGGAGGATGCTTCGTCATCGCAGGTTATAGTCACGATGTACGATTTCGCCGGGAACCAGACTCCATTCCAGCCGGTCTCTTTCGGAGCAGGTGAAGAACAGTCCCGGCCCGTGGTAAAAAACAATTTCCTTGCATGGTCCGACAACCACGAGTTCCCCTCCTATCCCCATATCTACCGGAAGGATCTGGCAACGGGCGGGATCGAAGATATTACGCCGGATGATCATGAACACACCAACCCGGATATCGACGGCACGCGCGTTGTCTGGACCGAACTTGGGGATATCTACCTGAACGATACCGCCGTCCCCGGTTCAAAGACCCGGATAACCGTTACTGGCGAGGAAAATCCCATTGAGAACATACGGATTTCCGGGGATCGTATCGTCTGGCGGGAGACGGACGGGTCAACCGGTATCGATACGATCTACCTGTTCACCATCGGCAGTAAAGAAGAATGCCCGGACGCTGATTTCGCCATCCAGCCTTCGCAGAGCGGTCCCGTTCCTTTCACGGTCACCTTCACCGATACCTCAACCGATCCGCCCGGAAATCCCATCGCCCACTGGACATGGGACTTTGGCGACGGGTTCACGTCAACTGAACAGAACCCGGTCCATGAATATACCGGACCCGGGACCTATGATGTCCGGCTGACTGTCGACAACCCCCTCTGCCGGAATATCACGGAGATCGATCCCGGTTACCGGATCACAGCAGGGGCAGCACCTGTTGCGGGGATCATCGCCAGCACCACTTCAGGTATGGTTCCCCTCACCGTCACATTCACGGATACATCGGCAGCGGCAGATGCATGGAACTGGTCCTTTGGAGATGGCACCTATGCGGAAACCAACCCGGCAACCCATACTTACACCAGCGGAGGGACGTATACCGCCCGTTTGGTCGATGCAAATGAGTATGGCACTTCGGTGGCAACAAAAACGATTCATGCCCTGACCGGCGCCAACGAGAACGCCTGTACCGGCATCGACGGGATTTCCCTTGATAACCGGTTCGGAGGTCAGTTCCTGGTATTCGATGGGACGGTGCTCCCCGGCTACGAACTTTCAGATGAATTTACCCTCATCTCTCCCCCGCTTCCCGGTTCCGGGTGGCAGAATATCACGTTCCTTTCAGAAGACGACACCGGGTTTTACGATCACGGGAATGGCACCGTTACGGGTAACCTGACCGGCGTGATCTTCCAGGGGAGCGTAATACAACCGGCAGGTTTTTCCGATTCGGTCGGATCGCAGAGTTCGATCAATTATGCGCTGAACCTCGCACGGTATCCTGAAGACGGAACAATAAATACCCAGGTATGGGAAGGTGTCCTGCCTTCGGATCTTGAAAAATTCCGGCTCATCGGCCACGGCGGCGGGTGGTCGCATGTCCTTGAAATCGCTTATACGATAAAATTCACAAAAACACACGTTTCTCCGGCGTATCCGGCAACGATTTATTTCAGTGTCAGCTCTTCATGGGTCAGGAAGTTCTGGGCGTCAGCGGATGAAGGCCGGGATCATACATTTTTGATGAGGATTGGCGATGATGGGAAAGGGGAAGTGCTCCACACATGGTACCTGTATTCGGATGCGACAACAAACCTCGATTACTTTGAAGCCGATTCTCCGAGGGGTTTATCGACATTCGGCGTTTCAAATCTCGCCGGATCCGGTAACCTCTTCCAGTTGATCGACCTGTCCGTCGCACAGCGCATCGGGGAAGACAGCTCGTCGGATTCCGGGGATTCTCCTGCACCGGCTGCACCGGAAATTCCGGCGCCACCGTCAGGCCCGCAGCAACCGGCTCCGCCACAACCGGAGATGCCCCCCACTCCCCCGGTAACGGCAGATCTCTATTTCAATTCCCGGGGAGTCATAACCCAGGCGACGGCCCTCCGGTCAGCGGACGGCAGGGCAATCATTACCGTCAATACCGGGATAATCGCGCTCGATAATACAGGAAACCCGCTCCCGGAGATCTCGATGCAGCCTGCTCTGTCTTCGGAGATCACCGGGGAATTTCCGGATGCAACCTTCCAATATGCAGGACACGGCTACCATCTCGGGCCGGACGGTGCAACATTCTCCCCGGCAATAACGCTGACATTTTTTATTCCCGACCTGGGCTGGAACTCCGAGTACGTGATCCGGGAATACGATGCAGCAACCAGAACCTGGACAGATCTTCCGACAACCCTGCACCCGGAGTCAGGAACCATAACCGCAGAGGTTTCGCATTTCTGCTGTATCGCGCTATTCTCCCGGCCGGTCCAACCTGCGGCTGCAACGGTAGCTCCGTCAGGAATACAACAAACCCCGGCAATGACTGCTGTCGTAACGACACCGCCGCCACCCGGTTCCGCCATGGGAATTTTCACCAATATGGTATTCTGGCTCATAACCATCCTGCGCGAAAACATTCTGGTGATTGCCGTTGCGGTCATCGCACTTGCGATAGCGTGGTTCATAACAAAGAAACGACGCATGGATAAGATCCGCTACGGCTGATGAAACTTTATAATTCCAGAAACATATGTGCAGACCGGGCCTAGTATTTTCCCGGTTTATATCTCAGCAGGGCTGCAATGCCGCCGAGCGCGTCAAGCCGTTCCCCGGGCTCAAACGAGCTTGAAAGCACAACAACTGCCGCACGCATCCCTTCAGCTTTTTCAACGAGCCGGTTAACCGCAGGATCCCGGAGCATCGTATCCGTGATCAGCACCTGTTCGGCAGCGCCAAACCCGATCGCTTCACCGACATCCCGGATGCCATAGGCAACAGCACCGTCCTGCGAGATCCGGAGGATGACATCATCCATGAGCCGTACTTCACGGACGAGCTGGAGGTCGCCCACCAGTTTCTCGATCGCACCAAGCCCGATCACGTCCTGCACGGCCCCGCGCCCGATCCTCCGGGTCTCGATGACAAGCACCCGGGATGCAAGGGCGGCATCCTTTCCCTTCAGGTACTTTACGAAATCGTCCTTGACAAAACCCGGCCCTGCAATGACAAGCGGGCCGGTGATGGTAGCACAATAGACAATCAGCTGGTCGAAGAATGCCTGCCGGGTGTTCAGCTCCGCACCTTTCCCGCTTCCCATCGTAACCGTGACGACACTCTCCGGCCCGTACTGCCGGAGCCGGAAGAGTTCTGCCTCGCCTTCCTCGATGGTTAGGATATGGATCACGCCAAAGACCGAGGCTTTCACGGCGCGGTCGATCCTTTCAAGGTCAACCTGCCGCCAGCCCCGGATCACGGAGATCTCGTAGCCGGTCTCGACATTGAACGTATGGTGGGAGCCTGCGTCCACGCCCTGCTCGATAACGCCGCTGATCCGAAGGCGCACGCCGTGGACGGAGAACTCAGCCTTCTCGACCCGGACACCAAGCCGGACCGGCCGTTTCTCCACCTTCTCGGGGCGGATCTTATCGGCGGAGGACTCCACGCTCCGGAGCGTCGTTGCAAAGACGAGATCGCCCGGGGCAATCAGGTGCTGGAGGTGCCAGAGGTCGTCGATGCTCTCCGGGAGGAGCCGGATCTCGCCGTACCCTCCCCGGATTTCACCCTGCTCCGCCTTCATATGCCCCCTGCAATGTCCGAGCCGCCGGGCGGGACAAACGCTGCCACCGCATCGGTGTTCAGGACTGCCTTGATCCCTTTGAACTCGTCGTCGCCTGCCTTTTCCCGGAGGATCCGGAGCACTTTCTTGGCAACGTCATTGGGCTCGAACTGGCCCGGCTTTAACCCGACAACAATCTTTGCCCGGGCTTTCACCGCTGATAGGGCACCCCCGATCACGGCCGCCTGTGGTTCGAGCTGCAGGCCGATTGCGACACCCAGCGGGACATTCCGGTAATACGTCCGCTCCCCGCGGACGATGAAGGAGCCCCGCACAACAAACTCCCCATGCTCCGGGGTCTTGCTCACCTGGTCCGGTCGCGCACTGTACACGTCAGCTGAGAAATGCCCGCTCTTCCATGCGCCGGAGAACGATGCGGCAAACTGCGCAACCTCGTCCATCCGTTCTGTCTGTCCCTTGACGATCACGACGCTTGCCCCGTGCACGTCGGCATGGACGAACGTGTCGCCGCCGGCCATGTACTTCTTGACCAGTTCCTCGTTCTGGCCGGCGTCCCGGCCGCCAAGCACGACGACGCCATCGGATGTGATGAACCAGCGGAACCGGTGATACCACTGCTTTTTAAGGACCGACACCTCCTTCCGTTGCACCTTTCGAACGGTGACGGGTTTTGCCATCGCGGCAATCGCACCCTCTTTCTTCCGCCGGAACTTCTTGACCTCGTCATAGTACCGGCCGGCATTCTGTTCGACGCTCTCGCCGACATAGATCATCACCGGCTCCCCAAGGTCAAGTTCGACTGCCGCCTTGTCCGGGTGGACGGCGAGGATCTTCGATGCCGGTCCCTGCGGGTTCTTCTTCAGGATTCCCGCGATCTCCTGCCACGACCGCTTCGCACTTTCTTTCGAGAGGATAGTTATGGCCTCGGCGACAAGAGCGTAATTCTCGTAGATGGCTGCAGCGATCCGCTCGGCCCGGGTAATCTTTGCATCGAACTTTTTTATCGCGGCCTGCTGGTGGCGCCGGATCATCTCGGCCTTGGGGATCTTCTCCTTCTGTGCCCGGACAACAGCGGCTTTTGTCATCGGGTAGTACGCATCCAGCGCGTCGTTGAACGAGGAGAACGGTGCGGTGTCCCCGCCATCATCGAGCCGGACCGGTTCGCAGCTCTTCGGGGAGATGACCGGGACCCGGTTGTGCAGGACCCGGTCGAAGAGATCGCGGATTGCGGCATACAGGGGAGCCGGGTCGGCGGCGTTTGCCGGGAAGGACCGCTCCATCCCCGCAACCCGGCAGGTGTATTCCGCGTACGTCCCGCCCAGCATGCAGCCGATGGCAAGCGCCCGGACAAGGTCCCGTTCGTCGTTTTTCAAGAATTCCGCGAACAATTCAGGAGTGGCTGTCGGGTCGGTGGTGGAGAGCGCGTAGGGAGCGCCGGTTATAACCTCCCGTTCCCTGAACCGGTGGGACGCGAGAGGCTTGATGATCCGGCGTTCCGCATCGGCAAGGATGACGTTGCCGTCGTCATAGAGCTCGATGATGAGGAAAAACGTTGTGCTCCCTTTCCCGATCTCGAAGATCAGGATCCGTTCGAGGCCGTGCTGCCGGATCGAGAGGACCTTGCCGCCCGAGAGGTGTTTCCGCAGCAGCATCGCGAACTGGGGCGGGTTCTTGGGAGCTGCCGGCAGGTCTTTCACCAGGTGAGCCCGTCGTCCGGCTTCTACGATAAACTGGTATTTTGCATGGTTCTCCCCATTGAGACGGATCGCGAGCGTCCGTGGATCGAACTGGTAGACCTTGTCCACCCAGAGCGGCAGCTTGTCCTGCAGTTCCGCAACGACTGCCTTTACATCGATCCCGCTCATCCCGGTTTGTGTCGCCATCTGCCTGTACCAAATTACATATGGCTTGCGCACTAAAAAATAAGTCTGCGATATGGAGGAGCCATGAGCGACGGAGAGACCGCAGAACAGCCCCAGCTGACAAAAAAACAGAAGACGCAACAGGAGAAACAGGCCGAGCATATCGGGCGGATGAAGCGGACGCTCATTGCCTGCCTGCTTGGGATGTTTGCCGGCGTCCTCTCGTTCTATATCATCCCGTCGGCAGACAGTGCGGGAATCAACAGCCACACCCTGCTCGCCTTCTTCCTGATGCTTGCGGCAGTCGTCGTCCAGAAACACATCTTCATGCTCATCGGCATCGGCACGGAGAAGCTCGGCGGCAAAGACTGGTTCTACCAGGGATTCATGACCTTTGCGCTCTGGTTCATGACATGGGCAATCCTCCTCACCTCCGCCATCACTGCCTGAATTTTTAAGAAGAACGGGACAGGAAGAATCCATGCGGATCGCTGTTGTTCACAAGGACCGTTGTCATTCCAAAAAATGCGGCTCGGAATGCATCTCGTACTGCCCCCGGGTCCGCACCGGCGACGAGACAGTGCTGCTCGGGGAAGACGGGAAGGCGTTCATCTCAGAGGAACTCTGCGTAGGGTGCGGCATCTGCATCAAGAAGTGCCCGTTCGAAGCGATCGATATTGTCAGCCTTCCCGAGGAACTTGAGCATCCCACCCACCGGTACGGGAAGAACGGTTTTGCGCTGTACGGCCTCCCGATCCCCATTGAAGGGAAAGTGACCGGTATCCTCGGCGCAAACGGAATCGGGAAGAGCACGGCGATCCGGATCCTCGCCGGCCAGCTCCGCCCCAACCTCGGCAGCTTCGATATCGAGGTTGCGTGGGAGGAGATCCTGAAACAGTACGCCGGCACCGAGCTCTTCGATTACCTCCAGACGGTTGCAAAGAAGGGGATCAAAGTCGCAACCAAGCCCCAGTATATCGATTATATCCCGAAAATGTTCACCGGGACGGTCGGCGACCTCCTGAAAACAACCGATGAACGGGGTAAGCTTGCCGATCTTGTCCCGGCACTGCGCCTCGATACCATCATAAACAACCAGATCGGATCGCTCTCCGGCGGGGAACTCCAGCGGGTCGCCATTGCCGCGTGCCTTGCCCGGTCTGCCGACTTCTACTTCTTCGATGAGATCACGCCGTTCCTGGATATCTACCAGCGGATAGCAGCGGCAAAGCAGATCCGGGAACTGGCGCAGTCGCGCCCGGTCGTGATCGTGGAGCACGATCTTGCAATCCTCGACATGCTCGCCGATACCGTCCATGTCGGGTACGGCAGGCCGTCGGTCTTCGGTATCATCACCCGGCCCAAGGGGGTGCGGGTCGGGATCAACCAGTATCTCGACGGGTTCCTTGCCGAGGAGAACGTCCGGTTCCGCGATACGCAGGTGGTCTTCGAGAAACGGGCGCATGAGAAGGGATCGTCCCGGCAGGACCTTGCAACAATCCCGGCGATGACCAAGCAGTATGACTCGTTCAGGCTCACGGTAAACGGCGGTTTCATCCGGTCCGGGGAGGTGCTTGGGATTGTCGGGGCAAACGGGACCGGGAAAAGCACGTTTGCAAAACTCCTTGCCGGCGTGGAAAAACCCGATACCGGTTCCGTGGAGACGACCCTGAAAGTCTCGTACAAGCCCCAGTACATCAAGGGCGACAGTACGGACACCGTCGAATTTTACCTCCGTTCGATCACGAATAAGTTCGATAGCTCCCATTACCAGCACGAGATCGTCGAGGCGTTAACCCTCCAGCCGATCCTCCAGTCCGGCCTCGATACCCTTTCCGGCGGAGAACTCCAGCGGGTCGCAATCGCGGCCTGCCTCTCCCGCGACGCCGATCTCTATGTCCTTGACGAGCCCTCCGCGCATCTCGATGTCGAGCAGCGGGTGAAGGTGACCCGGCTCATCAAGCACTTTGCCGAAGGAAAAGATGCCGGGATCCTTGTGATCGATCACGACATCTACGTCATCGACATGATCAGCGAACGGATCCTCGTCTTTGAAGGCGAGCCGGGCAGCCACGGTGTTGCTGCGGGGCCGTTCGATATGCGGACCGGCATGAACCGGTTCTTAAAAGTCCTTGACGTGACGTTCCGGCGCGACCAGACCGGGAGACCCCGGATCAACAAGCCGGACTCGTTCCTTGACCGGGAGCAGAAGTCCGGCGGGGAATATTACTACTATACTGCCGATGAGGCATAAGCCTGCGGGATTTAAAAATCCCGGTTTCTCTCTCAAGGGCGCATTTTTTCCGGAATTTCCCGGCAAAAGCGATTTCTCGTCATTTTTTCCCGCATGAAATGACCGGTTGCATGTCACGGTTGGGATCCGGCTGAGACGGATTTCTCCCCCGGAGATCGCACGGGGAATCCTGCCATTCCGGGAAGGACGGAACGGAAAAATGGCGGTTTTGGTCTTCCTCCAGAGTGCCAATATGACGGGTTCCCTGAAAAACACCCCCCCCCACCCACGACCGGAAGAGGGTACCCCCACTTCATTCCACAAGTAGGGGGTGCCACCCTCATCATCGCATACCCATCGCGGGGGGTCGGATGGGTACACCGGTTGCCGGGTGGGGGGACCCTCTATCGGTCGTAGGTGGGGGTACCCACTCGATCTGCACGCGAAATCACGGTACCCGGGATGGACGCTCCCTCGGAGGCAGTGATGCATAATTGTGGGTGCCCGCGTCAAAGGCCTTGAAGAGGGGGGTGCCTGTCATCGATCGCGTTACCCCCTGAGGGGGGTCGCGACCCGACCCGATCGGATCGGGTGGGGGGTCCCTGTCATGTCTTAAGGTGGGGGGTGCCACCCGCTTTCCGTCGAAATGTTGCGGAATATCCGTGGAATTCAGGGGTATATGCGGGGGGTAAACGATCTCTTGAGTGGGGGGGCCGGCTCAGGGCTGATGGAGGGGGGGGCCGGGATCATTTTATTTTTGATCCGGGTTATGGAATGCTGAACGGGAAGGAGTCCGGACTTTGACAAGGGAAGGCCGGTGCCTGCTCCGGAACCTGCCGGATCTTTTCTGGTAATGTATGGATGACCGGATGAGGACCACCGGAGATGAAAGCATAGAAATGAAAAGGATTATGATACTGTCAACCGCATCAACCTGCTGCCTGAACACAAAGCCCGTCGCTGGAATAGGACTATCCCCAACTTATTTTCTTCCTGCGATTGCGACGAGCGCCACAAATGCGGCAAGGATGACAGCAATGTCAACCGGAGCTTTCCGGGTCGTGGCAACAGGTGTTGCAGGTACTGATGTTGCAGGTACTGAAGTATCCTGCCGGTCCTGCCGGCTTTCCAGCGAATGCAGCGCATACGTGAGCTGGACATCCTCACCGGCCATAGCCCGGGCTACCGTTTCCCGGTTGAGCGGCACCCGGATTGTCGGGGGTACACCCCCGTCAAGCGACGCGTTGCTGTCCAGTTGTATTGCATAATTCTCATCGAGCGATGCCCCCGCCGGGAAAAGGACGTACAGGTCGAGCGGCATGATGGCCTGGAGGCCGTTGATCCCGAACGCCCCGTCGGTGCCGTACCAGGAGACGACCGCACTCCGGCCGGTCCTGGTAAGCATCATGGGAACTGCTTCGCCGGAACTGATCGTGTCCGGGGAGACGAGCATAGTGACGGGCCCGTTATACCGGACCGGCTGCGGTTTCGCCCATGTAGAGGTAAGGGGAACGGTCCGGCCGGTACCGGGGTCGTACATCGTCGCGTGCTCGAAGAAGACCGGCGTGTCCACAAACCAGCCGGCAGTGCAGGCCGCAAGGTTGTCCTCCCCGCCGCTGTTCCACCGGAAGTCGAGAACGACGCCCGGGGAGTTGTTCGCGATCGCGGACTGCATGACAGCCTTAAACGCCGGGTAAGCATCGTAGGATTCCCCGAGGATCCTGATGTACGTATACCCGCCGGGGAGTGTTCTTGCCGTCACCGTTTCCGGGGCGAGCTGCGGGGCGATGCCGTTCAAGGGGTCTGCTGCGCCGATATCGTTAATCTGCCTTCCTAAAAAGAAACTGCTCTTAATCAGGCTGTCATACGAGTCGTTGTATGCGGTGAGGGTTACGGATCGGCTCTCTTGTGCAGAACCCCCGGAAAATGTCACCGTAGCCGTTGTCCCAACCGGTGCCCGTGTCAAAAGCCGGGACTGCTGGAGCCGGATCCCCTCACGCGTGGAGGGTTTCTTTGTTGCCCAGATATACGGCGTTGCATTGATGGCGTCGTGGATCTCCCGCCCGTTCCATGCCGTCACAATGTCGCCGGGTGCAATCCCGGCCTTTTCCGCTGCGCTGCCGTCTGCCACGTAACCTGCGATCACATCGCCCGAATCGACCTGCACGAGCGCGAGCCCGAATCCCCCGCCGATGTCGGCATCCTTTGCCCCGAAGTCCCCCGATGCCGGGAGCAGGTTCGCGTGCCCGTCGGGGATTGCAAACAGGTACCCCTTGACTGCCCGGAGATATGCGGCCTTGTCTTGCCGTTTTTCCGCATCGGCCACAACCGGTTCCCACGTCCGGTTGAGCGCGTCGAAATCGACCGAACGCCATTCTGTGAACGCATACCGCTCCTTCATGAGGGTATTGAGCGCGATAAACGCGTCCGTCCACGAGAGATTGCGGTAATCGGCAGCCGGCGTCATGTTAGCCGCGACCGGTGCAAACGAAGCCGTCATCGCCGCGTTGTATGCCGTCTCGTTTCCCTGCTCAAACAGGAGACAGGGATCGTCCCAGACCGTGCAGCCGGTGCAGTTTCCTGTATCTGCTGCCACCGGTTGCAGGACTGCCGCAAGAATAACGAGGGTGAGAACAAGGCCGGGGAGCACCCGGGCGTAAGATGCGATCCGCAGGAACGGTAACATGCCCATATAATACGTCCGCTTTGTCCATAAGGAAACCGGTATGGTGCCGTTTTTCCACTTCCGGGCAGTTCTGCAAGACTTATGCCAGTATAATATCTATAAGGGGGACCCGGGAATAAGCCCCGAGAAGAAGGCAATGATGCGTTCCAGAATTGTCGGATCCTTTGCAGGTGCCCCGACAGTCATATCCACCGGTGCCTGAGATTGGGATGACATGACCGGTGAGGAGACCGACAGGGTCTCAACGCCGGTTGTCTCTCCGGATGTCGGGGTCAGGATCCGGACCGGGATGACCGGAAGGTGCGTATACTCTCCGGAATAATACCCGACATCTTTCTGCGTGGCAAACCAGAGCCGGTTCTCCGCGTCCAGAAAGACCCATGTCACGATAGCAGATGTGCCAATCCCCTCAAACCGGGACAAGTGGTACAGCACGGCTCCGTCCCGCCAGACATAGATCCCGTCATCCGTTGCTACAAAGAGCGTGCCGTCATGAGCGGCGGCAATATCGTTGATTGCAACCGGGGCTTCCGTAAGACCGGAAACCGTCAGTACCGGGTCAAAGCCGGAATCCGGGGAATACTTCGTTACGGAATTCTTGTCAAAGAGGTATGCCCCTCCAAGCGGATCCTGCCGGATATGCAGGAGCGGGGCAGGTCCGGCGGTATTGGTATCGAGGCGCTCGAACCTGACAGGATCTGCTCCGGATGGTATGCGCCAGATGCCGGCATCGTCGGTTGCGATCAGGAGGGAGCCGGTCTTTGGATCGAGGACCATGCTGTCGATCTCATAAAACCCGGGGCCGTCTTTGGACTTCGGCTTGAACCATGTCCAGCTCCCGTTCTCGTACCGGTGGATCCCTGCGTTGCCGGTGGCAACCCACATGGCATCACCCCAGCGCTGGAATGCTTTGATCCGGAGGCTCTTTAACAGCTGCTGGTCCCGGACAATCTCATACCATCCGGTCCCGTTATCGATCTGGATGCCTTCGCCATAGCCTATCCACAGGTTGCCGGAACTGTCGTACCCGATGGCGGTGATGAAATCTGAAAGAAGCCCGTACCGGATATCGTCCCGGGTGACGTGTCGGGTGCTCCAGTCCCCGTCATACGCCGACAACCCGTAACTGGTTGCAAAGAGTACGCTTCCGTTCTTCCCGTTGATCGCTCCATGAACCTGGGTGCTGTGGATGGATCCTGACGACGGCATGAACAGCCGGATATCCGTAGGGACCGGGGGAGATTCCACAGTCGCAGGTTCAGGACCCGTGGAGTTCAAAAGAACCGTGGAATTATCCGGAGCCAAAGAATTTTCAGGGACCGCAGAGCCGTTAAGAACAGGAGAATTTACCGGATCGGCTGAAACCAACGATATGCAGAACACGACTGCGATGACGATAAGGAGGCGATCATATCTCCTTGCACGAACCATTTGCCAACCTTACCGTGACTTTCCCGTTTTCGCCGGGAGTGAAATAGACCGACCTTCCCATCTTGCCTCCGACATCCTCGGCGACAAGCCGGATGTTCTGATCGGAGAGGATACTTTTCACTTTATCGATGTTCCGCTGCCCGATATTCATGGATGCGGAGAACGCCTCGAACATCGTTGCCCCTCCGGCGATCTTGGCGATCAGGTGGTTCTTCCGTATTCCGGAGGTTTCCAGTTCCTTAAGCAGGAGAGGGATTGCGGTGTCGGCATACTTGCCGGGACGATCCGTTCGTCCCTGGCTTTCCGGGAGCATGATATGGACCATCGCGCCCGATTTCTGTTCCGGGTTATAGAGGGTCAGCCCGATGCAGGATCCGAGCCCTATGGATGCCATAGGGAATGATCCTACGCGGTACTCGCCAATCCCGATCATGGCGGGCTGGTCATTTTTAGAGGTAAGGATGGTCATGGTTGCCCGGTTATGCCGCAGGTTTCATCATCTGTTCCAGCAGATCCAGCATCTTCTGGAGAGAGGTGTTCTCCGGCATAAGGATAATGTCGCTGTCGATCTTGTGTTCCTCGCAGATGAGATCCGTCCGGAACAGGAACACTTC
>Ga0116171_10000325_pt1 | contig 50702 bp, 47 predicted proteins | sample AD_JPNHW2_MetaG_FD_89798 | JGI IMG/M metagenome (GOLD analysis project Ga0116171, IMG submission 89798) | Active sludge microbial communities of municipal wastewater-treating anaerobic digesters from Japan - AD_JPNHW2_MetaG | ecosystem: Engineered > Bioreactor > Anaerobic > Digestate | place... | reverse complement strand
TCCTGAACAATCGGCGGTAATAAATAACATTCTCATAAGCATGTTTAACTATCTTTCTTAATCTTTGATTTTGTAGTTTACGCAGAGCCGGCAGTGGCAACCATTGGTTATTTAACGCACCGCAAAGACAAGTCGGTAATTTTATCTTCATCATCATTTAATGGTAGGTATTGGCAAATTGGCTAAGGCTCAAATTATTTCTTACATTCTTTAGACTAATTTTTCCCCGCAGCAATCTTATAAACCCGGTCCAGATAAATTTTAGATAATCAGCTGATTTTGCCAAGAGGAAGACGCTTTTAGGGTGCTTTTGTAAAAATTTGTTTTTGCTCATCGAACGGATCAAGAATTTCGGGACAAATTTTTTCGCGGTTAAGGCGTATAAGCTTTTCCAGAATAAATCATTGATCGGATTTGTACTAAAATCCATACCGAATTCAGACTGTTTAAAAAGCCAAGCTTCTATCTGTTCCTCCGAAATCTTGCCAAACCACAGCGATAAAACTTTTCTGGTTACCTCAACTTTCGGAAAAAGATAAAGTGAGTGGATAATTAAAATAAAAGGCCTGGGCAGCTTAAGCAACAATTCTAAGCCTGCCTCTTTATCCTGCCAGCTTTCAAAAGGGTTATCTAATATGATATAATAATGCGGTTCTATTTTTTGATGATGTATAATCTTGGCGGCGTTAATTATGGCGGTATCCGAAACATCTCTATCGTAAATCTCTCTGCGCACCCTCTCCGAGCCGCTTTCAATCCCGAACCCAACGATCTCCACTCCGGCATGTTTAAGCATTGCCAAGTTCTCTTCCTTTAATAAATTCGGATGGGATGAAACATAAAATGGTCTTTTTATCTGTTTTTTATATTCCCGGCAAAACTCACTGACCCACTGTTTATCCCAGGGGAAAAGCGCATCATAAAACTGGATTTTTTTAATTTTAGGAAAGCGTTTAGTTATGGCGGCTATTTCTCCTATAACATTATTTACGCTCCTCCACCTTACCACTTTATCCTGCTCGGGATACTTCTTATGTAAGAAACTGTTGCAGCAATAGCTGCATTTAAAAGGGCATCCGCGGGAAGCCAGCATATAATATTCATTTTTAAGTGAAATCAACCCCTTTCTCCACGAACCGACTAAACCTTTATCATCGCATAAAGCCGGATCAGCCGCGTAAACATGATTAGCTTCAATAAAATATTTACCTTCATTGGAATAATCCGGATACGGTAAACTATCTAAATCTTTGATGGGCAGGCGATCTTCATTTTTAATTATCCTGCCCTCTGTTCTAAACCACAACCCCCGGATATCCGCCGGGTCTTTCCCGCACATCAGCTCCGACATCGGCTGTTCGCCTTCGCCAATGCAAACCATATCGGCAATTTTTATGCTTTGTTCCGGCATAATTGTAGGATGAACTCCGCCCCAGATAACCGTAATATGCAATTCTTGTTGAATGCGCCGGGTAATCTGGGAAGCGATCTTTAAATAAGGAGAACACACGCTGATTCCCACAGCCGACGGCGCGGCGGCCCGAATTAGATCAATTAGCAAATCTTCTTCGACATCATCCGAAGACAGCTTTTGATTACTCGTCATATTTTTGAAGAAAATTATTTCTACGCGGTGCCCGTCTTGTTTTAAAAAGGAGGAAATATTCCGGGGGCCCAGCGCTAGATAATCATTCAAAGATATCAAAATCAGGCTTTTTTTCTCTATCATTTTTAAAGATCCTGCGGCTTTACTGTGCTTTGGTTGTTTTTACAATTTTAATTAGCTTATCTTTGTTTAATCCCGTAATCAAAGGTTTCCTGACGCCTAGCGTATCTTCCCAGAACCGGTTATCATTAAAAAGCTTAATCACCGAAAAAAAACAACCGTCATGAGAGAAAATCACCCCATTTTCTTCAAGCAGGGGATATAAATATTTAAGGCATGTTTTGACTGAAGAAGCTAAATCTACATCTAAGTAGATGACGGCAATTTTCTCTTTAAAATCCGGCAGAGTATCCTTAAACCATCCGCGCACAAACTGGCAATTATCAAAAGCTCCGAATTTTTTAACGTTATCCTTCACCTCTTCCAGGCTCCCGCAAAGATTTTGTCCAGAGAACTTGGATTTTTGAGCACAATCTCCCGGAAAAAACTTGCTGCTTGACTGACACTGAAATTCATCATCTTCGGGGAGGCCGGCGAATGAATCAAACACCGCGAGTTTACGGCCGGATATTCTACAAGCCAAACTAAGCTTAATCGCACTACCCCCCTTATAGGTACCCGCTTCCACAACGCATCCCGCTAAATCCGGCGGAAGAGAAAGTATAGCGCTGGCCACCTTGATCATCTCGCTCTGTTGATGAAGGCAGTGCACCCGCAGCGACGCCCGGTAAAATTTTAGCAGAAGAGAAAATTTTTGAAAAAAAGAAATTTTATATAAATACGGGTTAAATAAAAATGTAACGGCAGAATATAAGTTACCCGGGAATGCCCATATAGAATATAATAACCATGCCAGCAGTCCGGGAATCCTTGGTCCGAAACAAAAGGTAAGCTTACTTATCAAATTCGACATAAATTATCATCCCGGCTATTTTCGAGAAAATCCCGGTTACCTAAATTTTACGCTCGGTTGTCAAAATAACAAACTAACGATTCGGCTGATTCTTTTTGCTTACTCTTTGGAGTTGTATAAAGTAATAAATATTCCTTCAAACTCTTGCTGGTCTGCGGCAACATAATACTTGCCTATTAATTCTTCCATCGCTTTTGAATTTTCATCCGGCTTCCTCCCCCTATCCCAAGAAGAGGAAATTAGCCAGATTCTTTTAAATTTACTTCTACGGATATTTTGCTTAAAATTACTAATCTTGTCTGCTTCCTGGGGGCTATTTTTTAGGGGATTCCTAACTGCCTCCTGCCAATAACCATCCCCCTTAGAGAGAATGAGAAAATAGCTGACGGCAAAAGGATAACGGTCGGTTTGTCCCGGATTATTCCAATAATACTCGAATGAAACTGTTGTCACCGGATTGGTATGAATAATGGCATCCCCGGGCCGGTAATGCTCTTTTACATAACTAACCGCCGGCGCAAACGGCTTTTTAGTATAGGTCCCGATATGATGCGCATAAGGGGCCGGCATAGAATCCGAAAAATAATTAAGCAGTGCCAAGGCAGATAAAGCAAAAATACAGAAAAGAATCATCATTTTGAACGCCGGATGTTTTTTTATACTGTTGATCCCCAAGGCAACAATAATATAATAAAATGGCAAACACAAGATTATTTGCCGGTCGATATAAATAGGGACCCATTGCGAGATCACAAAAATAATTGCTATCGGCAAGCAAGAAAACGCCAGTAAAATAATTAAAGCATCTTTGTGTTTTCTAATACCTTGGCTGAGCGCCCGGATAAGCAATAACAAAAATAATATCGTACTCAATAAATAAACTACTGTGCCGGCATTATACCCCACGTTAAAATTTTCAAAGGTAACCAGAAGCGATCCGGCGGAAGGAACAGTTATCCAAAAATTATTTCTTACGCTCCTGGCGTGATTAAAAAACACCCCCAGAAAAGGCAGAAAACAGATTAAAATAAAACAGGCGCTTAATACCCAGGCTTTAATTAAACCCCGGTATTCCTTAACGAAGATCAAGACCGATAAGCCCCCGATTAAGATAAACAGATAAAAATAACTGCTATATAGGCTAATAACACTGCTCAGGGCGAAAGCAAACCACAGGCTGGCTTTATTCTTACGCAGAGATAAAATAAAAAAATATGTGGATACCAGTACTGTAAAAATTGAAAAAGTATAACCTCTGGCTTCCTGGGAGTACCAAATATGGATAGGAGATATAGATAATAAGAAAGCGCTGATTAATCCGGTTTGCTTATCTAACAATAATTTTCCTAACTTATACAGAACAAAAATCGAGGCGACCCCGAAAATAACTGAGGTGAACCTTAATTGAAACTCGCTATTGCCGAAGAAATTGGTCCAAAAATGAACAAAAACATAATAGAGCGGCGGGTTCATGTCCAAAAATAGGTATCTTCCTAAATCCGCAGCCCGGTAGCTGGTGCAAACTTCATCAAACCAAAGGTCATGGCTGCCTAATTCATATAGTCGCAACCCTATCCCGCCCAATAGAATTAAGCCCAATAGAAAGATTGACTTTCCCTTGTATTTATTCATTTTTTAAACACTCGGTTTCTATGAAACCTTTGCGCGGTTTAGCTTCAAATATAAAAATCATAACACCAATTAATAACCCCCGCAAGGACTAAATCGCATCAAATTAAAGAAATTCCGCCTAGAAAGTAAAACTGTAGGCCGATAAAAAATATCGGCCATTACAGCGTTAAGTTGTAAAAAATTTTTAAAAACGCGGGAAATTAGGTATTCAAAATAATTGAATGGGGATCTTTGATCTAACCAAAAAAGAAGCAAATAATGGTTACCACTGCTCTTTAAATGAAACTTCCCCGGTCGGAAGGACTTTTCGGCTCGGCAATCCCAAGCATTAATCTCTGGCGTAACCCTGATAATTCATGGTAGTCAGATGCTCGCCAGCTACAGGGATATCATTAAATTTCGTGAACCAATATCTAAGGTATTTTAGGTTAAAGAGCCTAATGATGGTTTCTTGATCATTTCAAAACGGGCGTGCGCAACATCACAAAAGTAATCAACCATCTTATCTAGCTGACCTGTCTCAAGATAAACGTGAGACGGACACCACAAACAAAGATTACTGATCTGGCATTTACTGCATCTAACGATAAACTCCTTCTTATCCGATTGTACATCCAGCCTGCTTGGTATGAATTCATACCAAGCCTTAGTAAGCGTCCCTTTTTTTAAATCATAAATATAATCCGGGTGGCAAAACGAAGCGCAAGGCCGGAAAAATCCGTCATAGCTTACGGTAAAAGATCCATTTCCGATTCCACAACGGAAAAGACGTTGGCTTTTATTGTGGGCAAATTCAGGCAGAATTAGTTTATCGCAATTTTTTTCTAAAGACCCGAACCTCTCCGGATCATCCCGCTCAATTGCTGCTATCTCCTCTGCCGTAAGCCGCTCTAGCTTTATTTCGGCATTTCTTTTAATGTCTCTATCAAACCGCATGAGCAAAAAGGGGTCAAAACGAAAATAATTCTTATTCATCCTGCGGCAGAACTTAGCAATCTGGGATAGCTCTTGAATATTTGAACGCAAAGCCATTGCCTTAAGGCCTACTTTAATATTATTCTTGAGCAACAAATTTAAACCTCGCTTAAACTTAACAAAAGAACCCTTTCTCCGGGTTACTCTTTCATAAGTCTCTTGGGTAATGCCGTAAACCGTAACTTCAATATTTCTGGGAGGATATTTCTTGAAAAACTTAATATGTTCATCGGTAAGCAGTGTAGCGTTAGTAAAAACAGAGACCAAGAGACCCTTTTTCTTCAGATAAAGATAGATATCAAAAAAATCTTCCCTCAATAAAGCTTCACCCCCGGTAACCAGACACCATAAAGCCCCTAATTTTACTGCTTCATCAACTATTTTTTTGATTTCATTAAAAGTAAGTTCTTTATGTTTTGCTTCGGCATCCTCGACCGGTAAATTGATATAACAGTGCCGACAATTATTATTACAACGGGCGGTAAGCTCTAAATCAAAAGAAATAAGATTTCTTTTGTTTTTAATATTCTCCCAAAGACAGGACTTAGGGAAAAGAACTTTTTTTAAATATGGTTTTTTCATTGAAAAATTTCTTTTTTTAATATTATTTGGGTTCTGCTAGGGTTTCTTACGGCGCGAGTTTCTTTAAAACCTGATCTTTTAAAAAACATTCTGCTAAAATAATCTTTTTTTGAAACACTTGCAAAAATAAAATGCGCACCGAATTCCTTCAGTAAATTATCGGATTTTTCCCACATCTTTTCTTCGGCTTCCAAGCCCCAGCATTGAGGCGATATTTTTGCTTCAGCCACCCACCACCCGGCAAAAGAACAGATTTCGGGTTTATGGATAAAAGATATCCCGGCCATTATCCGGGGGCCAGTATTCAAAATAATCTTCCATTTCAAAATTTCATCCTTATTCTTCCCCTGGGTAAACGTAATTAACTCTTCGGCCGATATACTAACATCGAATAAAGAATTCAAGTTGTTGTTTAAAGGCACCTTGATCGAAAGTCTCATATCTTTGGGGATTTTAATGAATAATCTAAAAAACTTCCGGCAGGCGGTAAACTGCTGTAAAAAAGCTAAACCATAAAGACAGATTATTTTTACCGCCCGCATAAATTTCCGAATTCCCAAAAAAATCTTTAAGTATAATTCAATAACTGCTGATTGCGGATTACTCTCTGTGCCTAAAATGCGGCCTTTCCTTTCGATTGCCGACACTACCCCCACAAGATTTTCATCAAAGATGCGGCCATCATTACCACATTTAACAGTATCGGCGCGGGTAATAATATAATTTAATTTTCCATCGTGGCCTTTACTAACAGTCCGGTGTGCAAATAAGCGATTATTGCGGCGGTAGACGGCAATTTCGCCTATTTTTACCTGCTCAGCGTTTTTACCACTTATATACAACTTGTCTGCCGGCCGCAGGCAAGGATACATACAAAACCCTTGAACAGAAAAACTTCCGGTTTTGTTTTCAAGCAGTACTTCTTTTAAATCAAAAAGTTTAGCTAAAAACCCGTTTTCATCCTGACCCGCCCAATAAAATAACCGGGAATAATTACAGTCCGCCATTTCTCCGCTACAGCCCGGGCTGTAATAATTTAATTTTTTGCAGAATTTTTGATTAGCTGGAATATTACAAAACATTTACCATTTTTCTTTTGATCAGCTCTCCTAAAAACCCCAGGACATCATTTTTTATTTTGCTAGCCGGACTATCAAATTCCAAAGATAGCTCTTTTATAATATTTTTTAAGTTTTTCTTTGCAGACAACTTATCCCAAATGGCCTTACCGCTTTCATTAACACTAAATATCGCATCTTCCTCGTTGGCAGACTGGGCAGTAATAGGGATAATAATAAATTCGCCTTGAACCTCTCTAGCTACGACATCTTCTGACGGCACATAGATATCGTCCAGATCAATTTCTTTTTTCATAGCCGGCTCCTTTTGTAAATTTATCAACTCTTTGTTTCCACTCCTGGACATCCCAGGCCATTTCATTTTCTCCTATTAAACCTAAAAATCTTGCCTGAACATGTGCAATATCACACAGGTATTCTACCGGGGTATCCAGGGTGCCGTATTCGATCCAGGACTTCGCCGGGCACTGCGCACAAAGCCCGATTAAAAAACATTTGGCACAACGCTTAAGATAATCCGGATTATTAACTTTTTGTTTTCTAGCTCTGGGGAAAAAATTTTCTAATGCATCTTTTAAAGAACCTTGTTTTAAATCATAAACGTAATCCGGATTCCGCATCATTAAACAAGGCTGAAAATAGCCGTAGGCATCCACACAGCCTGAACTCATTCCTGCTTCGCAAGTAAAAAGTTTATCACCATTCGGAGATATAAATTTAGAACAAAATTTCCGCATTTCCCTGATATATTCATTTTTGCTACGCGCCAGGACTTTAAGCCCTTCCTGCGCGGATAAACGTAAATTTTTTATCTGTTCATTCAGCTTATCGTTCCGACGGTTACGCAACTGGAAAAACATGGCATAACTGGGAAGCTGGCCATTCATCCCGGGAATCTTTTTAGCCCAGGCCTCAAAATCATCGATTTCATGCTTATTAGAAGGTAATAATGCGGTTTTTACCACAAAGGGGATTTTCTTATCCAATAAAAGGTTCATCCCGCGCCGGGCCGCTTCAAAAGAACCGCCTACTCTGGTTACACTTTCATAAGAAGATTTCTTCATACCATAAACGGTTACTTCGATTCTTTCCAATGGCGGGATTTTACTAAACAGCTCGGCTATTTGAGGAGTAATCAAAGTAGCATTGGTAAAAAGCACCACTTTTAAACCGAGTTTTCTGGAAAAAACATACAGCTCTTTAAAATCCTCTCTTAAAAGCGGTTCGCCACCGGTGAACATCACGGTCAGACACCCCAAAGTAACAGCCTCCTTAAGGATACCTTTTATCGCTTCGCCGGAAAGTTCTTTATTTGCCGCGGTTAAATCGTCAGCGGCTAAATTAATAGAACAGTGGATACAATTATTGTTGCACCGTTCAGTAAGTTCAATATCTAACTTAGTCAAAATTGGCTTACCGCTTGCATTTTCGACAGTAACTTTATTTAACCACGGCTTTACTTCATAAAATTTATTTAACATTATTTTATCTTTAAAAAATCTAACTTGCCAAAATTAATTCATAATTGCTTTAATAATTCTATGACTTTACCGCTTTTATCAAAATATAGCTCATAACAAGGAATGCCGTTACTCACGCTCTCTAAAAATGCCAAAGACTTCTCCCACCAATCCACGGTAACAAACGGCCTTATCAAGTAAGCCAACAAGTTGGAGGTAATTTTCTTTTTATCCCTCATACGCTTTAAATAATTTTTTTTAGATTTATTCAGAAATAAAATTGCTGTTAAAGGAGCCGGCTGCGCCGATACCTCCGAAACATCCCCATGGCTCCAGGTTCCGTAAACCTTAAAAACACCGGACTGTTTCCTAATAATATTCCGATCATCGCAGAGTATTTTGGCTTTGTTTTTCAAAAGCATTGCCATTGTAGATTTACCGGCGCCGGAGTGGCCGACAAAAAGCAAGCCTTTGCCCATGAAATTAACGCCGCAGGAATGTAAATAACACCCGTCCCTGTCAGTTAAGATCCGCGCTAAAAGCAATTGATCCGAAGGAAACAGGGTCAATGAAAGTAAATTCCCCGCTAAAAATGTATCAGGAGAATCTCTATAGATCTTAGCGCGAGTATGATCCAAATTAAATACAGAAATACGTTTGATGCTATTATCCTCCGGTAACGGAGAGATTCCCCGATAGACCCAAGACTCATTTTTTTTATAAATGGCCCAGGGAAGCTTGCGGTAAACCTGCCTACCAAGATCTTTATCTGTCAAAGGGGGCAACGAAAAATAGTGCCGGATAGAAATATTATCTTTCCCGGGCCCTTTAACCTGGAATGGCTTAAACTTAGGATGGAATGTCCGCTCATTGACGGGCAAATCGAACTCCACCTGCACCGTAATATCGGCAATCTTAAAGTAACGCCGGTGATTTTTCTGCCATTCTTCTTTAAATTTACGGTTTGCTTTGGCAACCGCGCAAAGATACCCAATCTTTTTATTAAAATCGCCATGCTCCAGATACCCATAAGCCGGACAAAAACGGCAGTCATTCTTCAGTTTGCAGGAGCCGCAATTATCTTTATAATCTTGCGTAGCTTTTAATTTGATTGCTAAAGAAGGAATAAAATTATCCCAACAATCCTGGAAGCTCCCATTTTTTAAATCGTAACGTAAACCGGGGTCTTTGATAAAGCAACAAAATGACATTTGGCCATAAGGGTCGATGTGAAAATCGCGGCGGTTGTTTATGCAGGAGGAAAAGAGGTATCTGTCGCCGGTTGCCTGACAGCAGCCAAGCTGCTCTTTCTGAAGCCATTCTTCAAAAAACAAACTCGGCTTCTCCAGACTGATTACTTCTTTAGGCGGCAGCCTTTGGCAAATAATTTCTGCGTTTTTTTTCTTGTCCGCGTTAGCCGAAAGATAAAGCCAGGGGGCGCCTATTCTATAGTATTTGCTTAGAGATTCCGCCAGCCGGACCATCGCCTTAAACTCATGGTAATTATCTTTCATCGGAATAAGCTGCACTACAAACCCGGCATGAGCTTCTTTTAAATACCGGAAACCACGCAGGGTTGCTTCAAAGGAACCGGGATGACGGGTGATATAATCATGTAATTTAGCGGTTGCCCCGTAGAGAGCAACCATTTTCACTCCCTTCCTTACCATCAGCTTTGCTATTTTAGGAGTAATTAGCGTACCGTTAGTATTAATGGAATAGTCTGAGCCAGCGGAGGTTAAATAGTTAAAAATTTCACAGAAGTCAGGCCTTAGCATTGGCTCGCCTCCCGAAATAAACCACTTACGGGCACCCATTTGCCTTGCCTGGTTAACTATTTTTTTTATTTCTTCGAAGGAAAGTTCACGCTTTTTTTCTTTTGCGGAGGCGGGGATTCTTAACCAACAATGACGGCAGTTATTATTACAACGATAACTTAAATCTAATCCACCTTCTAAAGGCAAACGGGGTAGACTATTCACCCTCTTTATCTGCTGGAAATTATTATTTAACATATTCCAATTACTGTCCTACAGGCCAAGCTAGCCGACAGGGTAAGAATAAACAGGGTAAATACAGGGCGTTTTATATTAATCTTAGGTATAATAAAAACAAATTTTACAAATACCCGAATAAGAAATTGACTCCTGCTGCGAAAATTTACGAAGTACAGCCGCCCCAACAAGACGAACAAGATTGATAACATTGCCATTGAACCTGGGCAGCATCATTGGCTTTTGCGCCACAGGCACAAATTGTTAAAACGCTCTCTTCGGGTTTCCCTCTCATCAAAATAATTAATTTTGGCTCGATCCACTTCTTTTTCTTCGCCATGCCAAGCCTCTTTTCCAATTATCGGTTATTTTATTTAACCAGCAACGATAACCTCTTTAATAGTATAATACTATTTCCAACTAAAAACAATAAAAACTACGATCATTATGCATAATGCAAAATAAATTGTTCTAAAAATTAATAATATTTAATGGTTTTAGCTGATAATTCTTTACCTATTTGTAAAGGAGACAAGCGATGTGATTAGCGCGCAACTCTCTTGCTATCGCCTGCCTGAACACTTTGGATCTCAAATAACTGGTTTTCATATCAGATTCTTTCTGATAAACCCCATACGGGGAGAATAAGCAATCTTTAACGGGTTTTTTATTGAAAAAATCAGAAAAAGGATAGGTAATATTGGCTTGAAACGCCTGTTTAGCTAAATATACAAAATCCCCAAAGTTATTCCGGCATAAGTTCAGATTAAGCTTTTCATGCAATTCTCTAAGCAGCGACCCGGGTTCAGCGGAAAGAGGAATATAGGATATATCTGAAATCGAAATATATTTTTTAGATAGATACTTAGAGAATGCAATATGCTCCTTTACCTGCTTTTCATTTTCTCCCGGTAATCCGGCAATATTTTCTATAGATATTCGAATATTCCTTTTAATATCGCAGTGCTTGATAACGTTTTCCAGGCGCCGATTAGTAAAGAAAGGTTTTAATAACTTTTTTTTGGAAAGAATTTTTCTCAAATTTTCAGATAGTGTTGCAGTATCCAAATGAAGAGATACACCCGAAAAGGTCAAAGAGATTTCATTTATAAATTTTTCAGAAGGCATCCCCCAATGGAAAAAATTTACTTTGAATTGTTTGTGAGGTATTTTTCTAAAAAGCCGCAGATAATAAGCTTCTGCCTGGCCTCCGCAGGCAAAATCAAACATTAAGTAATTGGAGTAACCGGACAAGGTCGAAATGTCGGCTAGCACATCCTGCCTGGGACGATAGGCAACTTTCGACTTGCCGAAGAATTTTTTTTGCGCCCTTGAAGAACCGCCACAATAGAAGCAATTCCGGGAGCAACCCTTTCCGGTCCAAATATAATTTCCGCCGCTTAATACTTCTGTTGCATTTTCCAGTATCTGTTCAGGCGGGCTTAAAATATAATTTTCATTTTTTTTAGGGGATTTATTACAAGCTATGCCGTATTTTTCCACTCGGCCATTATTTATTATACTGCAATTTACAGGAGCCTCATTATTTAAAATACTTAACAGGGGCATCTCTGCATCTCCTCTGACTACAAAATCAAAATACCCTGTTTCCAAAAGCTCCTGATCAAAGCAGGTGGCCGTATGGCCTCCGGTTATGATGCGGATCTTCCGGTTAAGCCTGCGTACCTCTTTAGCCACCAGGATGGCTCCGTACAAATTTGTATACCATTTACAGGATACAGCCACATGCTCTGGTTTATATTGATTCAGCGCTTGCTTTATCGTTTCTTTAAAATTCCCGTTTAAATAAAAAATTCTGGCCCGGAAACCGTTTTTACGCAGATAGGAAGCGATCCAGAGGAGAGCGCGATTTTGCAGACTATCCCCTCTTTTGGTTTGAGGGGGATTAAAAAATAGAATGTCGCTTTTCATTTATTCTGTCCGGGTTATTATTCCCGCCGGTTGCCAGGCGCGGTGCTAGAAAAAAATCTTTATCCGGATTTTGGATAAAGATAAAACCGGCCGGCTTTTCAGATGAATATCAAATGTTGGCTTAAAGAATGAACTTAAGTTGGCTGCCCCGCATGGACTCGAACCATGATAACAAGATCCAGAATCTTGTGTCCTACCATTAGACGACAGGGCAATAAATGTTTGAACCTATTGTATTTAATGCGGATACGTGATTATTACTTTGATTGGGTTTGACCCAATTTGCTCTTGACCTTAAAAATGTTTCTTAAACCATGAACTAGAAAATAATTATACCCGCTTTCTTTAGTGCTGTAAAGAATGATTTACTTGGAGGATTTTAAATAAAATCTGCCCTTTATAGAATATCTAAGGGCCCCTAGCTTAAAACTGCCAGTAATAAGACTGCTTTTTATTTAGCTCCCCCTATTCTGAAAAAACTCCGGACTTTCCGAAAACCCTTATTGGATTCTTTTAGATATTTTTTGTTTTGCCCGATGTTCCGATAATAACCGGCAAGCATAAAATTAATTTTATCATTGCCAGGATCCATCTTCTTAGCTTTCACCAATTCTTTAATGGCTTTCTCAGGCTGCCCTACCGCAAAAAAACAATGCGCTAAAAATAAATTCACATTATAGATTTTATTTACAAAACAATCGGCCGCGATTGCTTTTTTAACCTGGCAGATAGAACTTAAGTACTGGCCATCATCAAAACGCTTCAAAGCTTTGTTAAGTAGTTTTATTATGGCGCTGCGTTTCTTCTGGTAAATTATGAATTTGTCGATAAATAATCGCTGCCCCATATTAAGCGAACGCCTCCTGGCTATGCGGATTTCCGGATATAGGTTTTTTGCCCCTAAAAATTTATTTTTAAACAAATCGCGTAAAGGCCGGCCCGGTTTCTCCGCATTTTGCTGCCCGGTCTCTTTGTTTAAATCTAGCAGTTTCACATAAACACTGATAGCAGAATCTGTATCCTGCAGGTTTTCAAAACAGAAACCCAGCTGGGCTAATGACTCTCTCTTTATTTCCTGATCGAGGCGGCGCGTATTCAGCGCCATTAAAAGATATTGTTTTGCTTTTTTAAACTGGAGTTTATTCTTTAAAAATAACCCCATAAAATATAAATATACTCCCCGTTTACGGTCTTTCAAATTAATCCCCCGGCAGAGATAACTTTGCGCTTCCTTAAGCCTGCCGATACAAAAACTTTCATTAAACAACGCAATTAAGGAATTTCTATGAATTCGCTCTTTTTTATAAAATTTTGCTCCGGTAATATACACCTGGACAGCCGGAATATTTAAAATTTTGTCCGTCATATCTACGTAAAAGACCTTCATCTGACGCTTAACCAGCAATTTTGAAATTGCCTCTATTTCTAACCGGATATTATTATGATTAACGCAAGGAAGCTCTTGGAAGGATACCGCCCGGGGATTATCAAAATAATGGCTACAGCTAGAAAATTTACGCATATTCTGGGCGCCCAAACCCAGGGATTGAGAATTTTCAGTTAAAGCCCTGATTAATGCTTCCTCGCGATGAGCAGCAACTCCGGCAGTAATATTGCACTCATTTTTACTGATTCTGTTAATGACACCAACTACCGGTAACCCCAAATCTAAAGAAAAATCTTTAATTAAAAGCGGATACCCGGTAAAACAAAATCTTTTAATAAGTTCGTTTGCTATCGGGGAACAAATAGTATTTTGCTTAATAAGTGGCGTCTTTAATTTTTCGTGTTCAATGACGGTCAAACAATGGCGCTCGATTACTTCGCAAATGGCCTGCAACAAAGCCTCTTCAAAGGCATTACCCGCCGCCATCCCGTTTGTCCCCTGGAGCACAAAATTAATTAAATTCATCGGCAAATAAGCTTTTTCCCCTTCCAGCGTTCTTGCTTCAAACCACCGCATCTTTGCAGAAAAGAGACTTTGACGATCTAGCTGTATTCTTTGGTCAAGGAATTGAGAATAAAAGTCATCAACCTTGAAAGGATTGTTGTAGAGAGCCGACCATGAAGATATCCGGTACTGATCCCGGAGATATTTAAAACACGAGTAGCGCTCAACCAGCTCCATAAGTCCGCTGGCTAAAGCCTGTTCTTGAGTTTGACCCTTGCCATTTGATCCGATTATGCCAACTATCTTTTGAAAATATTTCGTTCCCAATATTTTATATTGAGGGATGCCTGTTAATCCTTTAATAAAAACATTGTGTGAATATATGCCTGGGGAAATCTTTTGCAGCTTTTTTAATACTTTAGCGCAGGTTTGGCCCGGAGAGATTACTTTGCCTAATTGGTGGCCGTTAAATTTTTTAAAGCAGTCTTTTATCATTTTCATTAATTGCTCCCTTTAAATGAGCCTGCCTGATATTTATTGCCAAGATTAAACGCCAAACAACGAAAAACCAGAATTCAAATCCCTGTTTTATATTTTATCACAAATTCTAAAACTACAATAGTTACAATAACTTATAAATTTTACACACCCTTGAAAATCAACCCCGAAAACGTGTATACTTAATTAGAAGGTGAGTAAGCAACGTGGTTGTTAACCTTCATTCGGCAAGAGTGGGGAGTAGGAGGAAGTAGGAAGACGGCCTCACGCCTTGCCACTTTGATCGGAACGGGTCAGGATTTGAACTGTACAAATAAAAAGCCGGCTTAAACCGGCTTTTTATTTTTTAACTAAATTAGTATATTCAAAAATTACCAGAGATTATCTTTAACCCAATTATCAGCCTTTTTCACTATATTCGGCTCTTCATTTTCTGCCTTGGATGCTTTTTTAGGCGCCGCTTTCTTATCGGGACAACATCCATCCGTATACACAGTAACGCAACCGCTGGCTAAAAAAACAAAAGCAAAAAGTGTAACCAATAAAAATGCCCTTTTTATCATTGCTTCCTCCCTTTTGCCTAAAGCTAAAAATTGTCTAACTTAAAATTTGGATAGAACCGTTATTATAATATCAGATTTTTATAATTTATCAAGCTTTCCTATTCAGATCGGCCATTATAGAAATGGCCGTTGCTATTTTCTCAACATTCATTACAGAAAACAACAACGCCCTCTAGCATAAAAAAAGGCAAGGGGAAATTTTATCGGCCTTTACTTCTGGGCATTGCCTGCCCGCTGGTAGTTTACCCCTTGCCTTACCATATATCCTTACGCACTAAATATAACACAAACTCACTCCCGATTTCAAGGGAGGGAGAAAAATACTTTTTTTAAACTAATTAGCTCTTAAATAATAATTTTACTTTTCAAGCCGCGGTAAAACACAGCGCAGCTTATTTTTTTACCCATTTTAAAAGCCTTTGGCGGCTGCGCTCTTTTCCTAAATAATAAATTACTTCAAACAAGCCCGGGCCGATAGTTTTCCCGGTAAGAGCAACCCTGATGGGATGGATTAATTTCTTAGTTTCAATTCCCAACTCTGCCACTAACTGCCGGAAGCTATCTTCAATATTAGCAATTTCAAAATCAGCCAAATTATCCAACCTTTGCACAAATAGGCTAAATTCTCTGGTTAAATCCGTGCTTAGATATTTTTCCTTTGCCGCAGGATCAATCACCGGTTCATCCAGAAAAAAGAAATCCGCCCATTCCACAAAATCATTAAGCCGGGGAAGCCTGGCTTGAAATAATTTTACTAAACCCAATAGATAGGCTCGATCAAAACTATCCCGGTTTAGGTAATGCTTAGCCTCCAAAAGCGGAATAAGTTCATTAGCCAGCTTCTCCGGGTCGGCATTTTTAAGATATTGGTTATTTATCCAATCTAATTTTTTCAAATCAAAGGTCGCGGAGGTTTTATTTACGTTTTTTATATCAAATAATTTTATGGCTTCCTGAATATTGATTATCTCGCGGTTATCACCCGGAGCCCAACTAAGCAACAACAGATAATTTAGTAACGCTTCGGATAAGTAACCCATTTTACGGTAGTCGCTGATGGCCGTGGCACCGGTTCTTTTAGAAAGCCTGCCCCCGTCCACCCCCATGATCAAAGGCAAGTGGGCAAATTGCGGCAGCGCAAACCCCAAAGCTTCATAGATCAGCACCTGCTTGGGCGTATTGGAAATATGGTCATCCCCCCGAATAATATGCGTGATATTCATCTCCGCATCATCTACCACACAGGCAAAATTGTAAGTGGGGGTTCCGTCGGATTTTATTAATACCTGGTCTTTGATCAAAGCGGAATCAAATTCAATCTGGCCGCGGATTAAATCCTGGACCTGAATCTTGCGCGGAAGAACTTTATAAATTACAGCTTCTTTGCCAGCGGGTGATTTTTCAATATAAGCTGAGCCGTTTTTTAGCAATTTGTCAGCGTGCAGGCGATAACGTTCAGAACGCTGGCTCTGATAATAAAGTTCATCCCAGTTAAAACCCAGCCATTTAAGGCTATAAAGTATTTCGTCGACAAACTCCGGTTTAGAACGCTCCCGGTCCGTATCCTCAATCCTTAAAACAAACTGACCTTTTTGCGATTGGCAGAAAAGCCAATTAAACAAAGCGGTACGCCCCCCTCCGATATGTAAATTTCCTGTTGGACTAGGCGCAAACCTTACTCTAACCATGATTTAACCTCTGCCCTTCTTCTAAAGCTTTCTGGTTGACCTCGATAATTTTTAGGTTACCGGCGGGAGCCATAGATTTAAATACTTTTAGAATATTTTTAACTTTAATATTTTTTTTAACCTCAGCATAATAACCTAAAGCTACCATATTGGCAACTTTAATATTACCCAATCCTAAAGCGATATCCGTAAACGGAAATTGTAATGCTTTGATCTTAACATCTCTTTCGATTTTAGCCAAAGAAGAATTAAGAATTAACAGCCCCCCAGGTTTAAGCAAACCCTTAAATTTCTTTAAAGAAGGCTGGTTTAAAATTATAAGCGTGTCGGCTACGGTGATATAAGGCGAACCGATTTCCCGGTCAGAGACAGTCACCATGCAGTGGCTGGTTCCTCCGCGCACTTCCGGGCCATATGCCGGGAACCAGGTAACCTGCCGGCCTTCTAGCATCGCGGTTTGCGCTAAAACCTTACCCAAAAGCATTACACCCTGGCCGCCGGAACCGGCAATAATTATCCGCTCAATCATTTAATCCTTCCCAAAGGAAATTCCTTCTGCATCATCAGTTTGATCCAATCCAATGCTTCTTTAGCCGGCATCCCCCAATAAGTCGGGCAAGGCGAAAGTATTTCCACCAGAGAAAACCCTAAATTATTGATTTGATTCTCAAAGGCCTGTTTAATCGCGCGTTTGGCTTTTAACACTTCCGGGGGGCTGTGCAAAGAAACCCGCTCAACATAACAAACCCCGGGCAATAATGCCAGCATCTCAGAAATTTTTAAAGGATAACCGTGGGCTTTTTTTTCTCTGCCGTCGATAGAAGTAGATGTCCTCTGGCCTAAAAGCGTAGTAGGAGCAAGCTGGCCTCCGGTCATGCCATAAACCGCATTGTTAATAAAAACTACCGAAAGATTTTCTCCGCGGTTAGCCGCATGAATAGTTTCATTAGTGCCGATCGCCGCTAAATCTCCGTCCCCCTGATAGGTAAAAACGAGTTTCTGCGGGTGTACTCTTTTGATGGCGGTAGCTACCGCTAACGCCCGGCCATGCGCTGCCTCTGAACAATCAAAATTCCAATAATCATAGGCTACCACCGCGCAACCTACCGGGGCGACAGCAATGGTTTTCTCTCTAGCCCCTAATTCTTCAACTGCCTCGGCGACCAACCGGTGCGCGATACCATGCCCGCAGCCCGGGCAATAATGCGTAGGCACATCATACAAAGACAAACAGCGCTGAAAGATTTTATCCATTATAATATTTCCTTCACTTTACTAATAATCTGTTCCTCGCTAAGGATCCCCCCTCCGGAGCGGCCAAGAAACTCTATTTTTTGTTTCCCGTTAACCGTTAACTGGACATCCTCAAGCATTTGACCGTAAGACATCTCCAGCACCAAATATTTTACTTTGCTGTTCTTGACATTGAACGCCTGTTGCGGAAACGGCCAAAGGCTGATTGGCCGGATTAAACCTACTTTTTTACCGCAGGCCCTTAAGCGGCTGATCGCGCTTTTGGCGATCCGGGCCATCGTCCCGTAAGCCACCAGAACAACTTTGGCATCCGGCACAAACAAATTCTCAAAACGCGTTTCTTTTTGTTTAATAACTTCATAATTCTTCTGCAGCTTAAGGTTAGCTTCTTCTAATGCCCCCTCCCGCAAAAAGAAAGATTTAACAATATTCGGTTTTCTTCCCTGACAGCCCGTTAATGACCATTTTTTCGCCGGATTGATCTTAATTTTAGCGGTAGATAACTGTACCGGTTCCATCATTTGGCCCAAAATACCATCACCCAAAATCATGACCGGGATACGATATTTATCCGCTAACTCAAAACCGGCTTGCGTAAGATCATAAGCTTCTTGGGCGCCGGCCGGAGCCAAAACTATTAAACGGTAATCTCCATGCCCACCTCCGCGGGTAGCCTGGAAATAATCTGACTGCGCCGGGGCGATATTCCCCAAACCCGGACCGCCGCGCACAATATTGACAATTACCGCCGGAAGGCAGGCCCCGGCAATATAAGAAATCCCCTCCTGCATTAAACTTATTCCCGGACTGGAGGAGGAAGTCATCGCTCTTGCCCCGGCAGCCGCCGCCCCGTAAACCATATTAATCGCCGCTAGCTCCGACTCTGCTTGAATAAATACTCTTTGCGCCGGGCCGGAAGGCGAAGCGGCAAGCGGCATATATTTAGCCATATAAGCGATAATTTCATTTTGGGGAGTAATCGGATATCCGGCATAAAAACTACAGCCTGCCTGAAGAGCCCCCTGAGCAATAGCTTCATTACCGCTTAATAATACTTTCATTTTATTTATACACCTCGATACAATAATCCGGACACATGATCGCACACTGCATGCAGCCGATACAATCACCGGATAGGTCAAATTCCACAAAATTTAAACCTTGTTTATTTAATTTTGCGCTTTTTTTAATTAACCCTTTGGGGCAAAAATTCACGCACAATAAGCAACCTTTGCATTTCTCCTGATTAATAATAATTTTAGCCATTATTTTTTATCGCCTCCCGGATACAATCGGCAATCCCCCGGGCTGTAAGTTTATATTTTTCTAAAAGCAGCTTTCTGGCGCCGTGCGGAATAAATTCAAACGGTAAACCCAACCGTACTACCGGCCGGCCAAGCTCTTGAGCAACACCTGAGCCAAATCCCGCATCTTTTATTCCTTCTTCGATTGTAAAAATAAACTTTTTCCCGGAGCAGGTTTTTTTAATCAGCTCCATATCCAAAGGGGTAATGAACCTGGCATTAATCAGGCTGCCGGTCAACCCTTCCGGGCTCAATAATTCCAAAGCCTGTTTAGTCTCCGAGACCATACTTCCTAAAGCAATAGCAGTAAAATCTTTACCTTCTTTAAGCAGCTGCCCCTGTCCTATTTTTAAAGGAAAACCGACATCTTCGTTTAAAGGGGCTTCTCCGCGAGGATACCTTATTGCTACCGGCTTATCCAACCGCAAAGCCAGCTCCAACATCTGCTCCAGCTCCCGGCCATCTGAAGGAGCCATGACGACTAAATTCGGGATACTCCTTAGATAAGCAAGATCAAAGATGCCCTGATGGGTAACCCCATCTTCTCCTACGATGCCTGCCCGGTCAATAGCAAAGATTACCGGCAGCTCCTGCAAAGAAACCTCCTGAATGATCTGGTCATAGGCGCGCTGCAAAAAAGTTGAATAGACCGCGACTACCGGCTTAAACCCCTGCCTGGCCAATCCGGCGGCAAAACAAACCGCATGCGCTTCGGCAATGCCACAATCAAAAAATCTTTCCGGAAAACTATCCCGGAATTTATCCAACCCCGTACCCTCCGGCATCGCCGCAGTAATCGCCACGATCCGTTTATCGGTTTGGCCAAGTTGGGCTATTTTATCGCGGAATATCTCCGTGTAACTTTTTGCCTCCGGAGAAGTCCGCTTAATCGCTACCTCTCCGGTATTAATATCAAAATGGCCGATACCATGAAACCTGACCGGATCTTTTTCCGCGAATTCAAACCCTTTGCCTTTTTTAGTCACGATATGCAAAAGCCGGGGGCCTTTAATATCTAAAATATTTTTTAAGGTTGTAGTTAAGGCTGTCAGGTCATGTCCGTCGATCGGACCAAAATAACGGAATCCCAACTCTTCAAAAAACATCCCGGGAACAAAAAGCCCTTTTAAACCTTCTTCAAATTTATTCATAAGTTTTATCAGACGGCTTCCCCGCGGAACCCGGGTCTTCAAAAACTTTTCAACATTATTGTGAAAGCGGTTATATACCGGCAACGAGATAATTTTATTTAAATAATTGCTGATCGCTCCCACGTTCGGAGCAATACTTAATTCATTGGTATTAAGCACTACTAAAATATCTTTTTTTAAATGGCCGGTGTTATTTAAACCTTCAAAACAAAGCCCGCCGCTTAAGGAACCGTCTCCGATTACGCAAACGACTTTAAATTGTTCGCCAACAGGTAAAAAATCCCTGGCGCAAGCCAACCCTAAACCTAAAGAAACCGCATTCGAGCTGTGGCCGGAAGTAAATGGATCATAAGCCGACTCATCTTTTGAAGGAAACCCGCTCAAGCCCTGATACTGCCTGAGAGTAGAAAAATTTACGTTTCGGCCGGTCAATATTTTATGTGCGTAAGCCTGATGCCCCACATCAAAGATAATTTTATCTTTGGGGGTATTCAAACAATAATGCAAAGCTACAATTAATTCTACCGCCCCTAAGCTGGAAGCCAGGTGTCCTCCGGTTTGAGAAACCACCTCAATCAACCTTTGGCGGATCTCTGCGCTAAGTTTGCTTAACTGATCCAGGCTTAATTTTTTTAAATCCAGCGGAGAATTAATCTGTTCTAAAAACATATTTTATTTTTCTTCCGGATCGGTATCATTAAAATTTTCCAAAGAAATTTTCCCGTCTTTTTTCATTAACAGCTCTACTTTTCGCTGCGCTTCGGCTAAAGTCGCCGAACAAGATTGGGCGAGCTTAACCCCCTCTTCATATTTCTTAAGCGATTCACCTAAAGTAATTTTACCGCTAGAAAGATCCTCAACAATTTTCTGCAATTTTTTCAGATCTTCCTCAAATAAAGTTTTTTCTTTCACCTGGCACCTTCTTTCTTAATATGTTAACCTGCCATAACTTTAATAGATAAATTATCAAAAAGAGCGGGGTGCATCTTCCCAAACCTCCTGCACCAAACTGGTAAATGCCCCTTTATGTAAAACTGTTTTTAATTTATCCCCCGGCTTTATTGACGCGGCATCCTTAAGAATTGTTCCTTGCGGCATTACCAGGCTTAAACTATAGCCGCGGGATAATATCGATAACGGACTTAGGGCTTCCAGTCTTTGGATTAATGCACCGGAACGCTGAACGGACAACTCTAAAACATGCCGCATATTGTAATTTAATCCGGAAAATAATTCGTCTATTTGCTGTTGTTTTTCCAGTAAATGATCCCGCGGGCTTTTAAGCATATGCGTAAAAGCCGTAAGTTTATTTTTCAGATCCCCCAGCGTGCTGCTGATGGAATAATCTAATTCATATCTAAGCCCGGCCAGTTGAGTTAACAAAGTATTTTTTTTATCCACGATCATTTTAGCTGCCGCCGAGGGGGTCTCAACAAAAACATCCGCCACTAAATCCGATAGAGTAGTGTTAATCTGATGGCCGACCGCCGAAATTACCGGAAGCCGGGATCCATAGATTGCCCGAGCCACAATCTCTTCATTAAATGACCAGAGATCTTCAGTACTGCCTCCGCCGCGGCTGACAATAATTAAATCCAGGTTTTTAAGATCGTTTAAATCCATTATGGCTTCTGCGATCTCACCGGCTGCCTGTTCCCCCTGGACGCGCACAGAGCGTAGGATTACATCCACGCAAGGAGCGCCTTTTTTAAGGATCTGCAGAATGTCGCGTACCGCCGCCCCCTTGCTCGAAGTAACGATCCCTACGGTAAAAGGCATTTGCGGCAAAGGTTTTTTATGACTCAAATCAAATAATCCCTCTTGATCTAATCTCTTTTTTAATTGTTCAAAAGCTAACTGTTGGGCGCCGACTCCTTTGGGTTCAATCCTCTCGACAATAATTTGATATTGTCCGCGCGGCCCATAAACATCGATCTTGCCAAAACAAATAACCTTTAACCCATCCTCCAGATTAAATTTTAATCCTTTATTCGCATAAGCGAACATTGCCCCTAAAATCAACGCTCCCTGGTCTTTAAGGGAAAAATAAAAATGCCCGCTGGTAGCGGCTTTAAAATTGGAGATCTCCCCTTCCAGCCAAACCTCGCCCACCTGCTCCTCAAGCAAGCCCTTAATCACTTGAGTAATCTCAGAAACGGTATAAATATGTTTATTTAGTTTCGGCATTGGCTGTCTCTTTAGACAAAGTTTTTTCCTCCGGCTTAACTTGCGCCGGTTTTTCATCGGGCTTGGCTTCGGCAGACTTTACTTCCGCCGGTTTATTTTCAGGCTTGGCTTCAACGGGTTTTACCTCCGCTTTGGCTTCGGCCGGTTTTTCTTCGGGCTTGGCTTCGGCAGACTTTACTTCCGCCGGTTTATTTTCAGGCTTGGCTTCAACGGGTTTTACCTCCGCTTTGGCTTCGGCCGGTTTCTTTTTAAAAACTAAAAGACAAACTGAATATGGAGTTAATTCCAGGGTTTCAATATAATCCTGATTAAAATCTATTTCTTTTTCAAGGCCGGGTTTAAATTCGCAATTTTTACCGCAGCTATTATCCACCACATATTTGCTCAAAGTATAAAGATCCTTTAGTCCCTTTAAAGAAATCTTAATCTTACGGTTAACGGTAGAAAATTTATTGGCTAAAGTATTTAGTTCTATCGCCCGGCTAAGCATCCCTTTAGTTTTTACACTCAGCCGCAAAGTAGACAGGTTGAGCTGGCCGGCAAGAATCTTTTTCATACGATCAGACTTGATTATACTTAAAATCGCTTTTTGTTCGGCACTATTTAAATAAACTATGTTGTGGGAAAGATAATTCATGGCTGCCTGCGGGTCAATATAGTTATAGATAATCAAGGCCAGGTAATCCAGGGATTTAGTAGAAATCACCCCCACAAACTCATCATTTAATTTGGCGGTGAATAAGTCCTGGCCCAAAAGCCCCAGCATGCGCCAAACATTATAACTGGCTTTAGCATATCCTTTATTTTCCGGCCGATTCGGATCAAAAGAAAAAACACCTAAATTCCTGATCCCTCCGGACTGTTTGTCTCCAAAATCCTCCAGGCAGAAATATGTCTGATAATCTATCCCGGCTTCATACATATTCTTAAGCCGTCCCGGGATATAACTGGCAGAGATATGGGAGTTTTTACCTCTTTCGGCTAAAATATTAGCTGAACCGTCGAAACTCCACTCATCGATGATGAGCGGAATACGGCTATTGAATTTAAAATAAGTTAACCAGTCGCGAATAAGTTCAACAAAAGATTTATTATAAATGGTATCCTGTTTTTCTTCCGCCGGGTCGCTAGAATAGGCATGCCAAGAGATAAAATCCAGCGGAAGCCGGTAACTATAACAATACTTTATTAACTCATAGATCAAGCTGCGTTCGGGAGTTAATATATTGTTGGGCTCGATATTCCTAAACCAGGAACTGACCGCCGGGCCGCCTAAAGGTATGTTAATTTTAGTTTCTTGCCGCAGTTCTTTTACTGCTTCTGCCGCAATCCGGTACAGATTGAAATATTCTGATCTTTGTCCTAAAAAGAAATCCCCGATATCCGGGGCATTCCAGACTTCATACCAAATATTAAATTTTTTATCGCAGCTGAAATAACGGATCGTGTTTTTAATCAATTCCTTATAGGCCTTCAAATTGTGGGGAGCGCTGTTTTTATCTAACACCGTGCCTAATCCGTCGGGAGTACCGAATAAATCCAGGATGACCGTGCCGCCGCTATCGCTGATTTTTTTAATTATTGCTTCATAATTATCCAAAAGCTTCTGTTGAGATTCCTTATCATCGGCCAGCCGCTGAATCTCCCAAAGGTTATATTGAATACGGTAAAAATTACGAAAGCCCAAATCCCCCTCCCAGGCAGCCAAAGCATCCAAGGCAGCTAAAGTTTGAGGAAAAGTTTTATCGGGCTGTTTACCCCGTCCGCTTAAATCCAGGCTGGGTTTAAATATTTTAGGAAGGCTGACTACGGGAGAATTAAAATCTACGGTAAGCTCCAATTCCTCCGGGATTTGCGCATAAGCATCCTGCCGGGGAAAAATCCAAGCCAGGCCTAACAGCAAAACTCCAGAGAGTATAATCGGTATTTTTTTAACCATCTAAATTTTTTTCTGAATTCTTAAAATCGAGCGTGCCCGGCCGGTAGTCTCATCAATTTCTACCAGCGCGCCATGTAACTGGATATTCCCTTCAGCCACCTCAAACCTTACCGGGATTGCGCTTAAGAAACGGGTAAGCACATCTTCTACCCTCCGGCCAATTACCGAATCATAGGGGCCGGTCATCCCGACATCGGTAATATAAGCAGTGCCCTTAGGCAGAATTTTTTCATCGGCAGTTTGAATATGCGTATGCGTGCCAAAAATGGCCGAAACCTTACCATCCAGATACCAGCCTAAAGCTATCTTTTCTGAAGTAGCTTCCGCGTGGATGTCTACAATGATAATTTTAGTTTCCTTAGACAACTCTTCGGCGGCGCTCAAAGCGGCTTTAAAAGGGCATTCCAGCGCCTCCATAAAAACCCGGCCGTTAATATTGATTACTCCGACCTTAACCCCGTTTCTGGCTTTAAATACGCTTGCCCCGCGGCCCGGCGCCCCGCTAGGAAAGTTTAACGGCCGTAAAATTCTCTCTTCCTGATTAATCAACTCAAAAATTTCGGGCTTTTTCCAGATGTGATCACCGGAAGTAAGCACATCGGCTCCGGAAGCGAATAACTCGCTAGCTACGCGGGAAGTAATTCCTGAACCGCCGGAGGAATTTTCAGCATTGGCAATTACAAAATCAATGCCGAACTCCTGTTTGAGCGGAGCGACTAATTTCTTCATCGCCTCCCGGCCCGGGCTGCCTACAATGTCTCCAATAAATAATATTTTCATGGTCTTGTTCGATGGACGATAGTCGATGGACGATAGTAAAAAATCATACTATCAGCTATCGACTATGGGCTATCGACTATTTAGCATACTCAATCGTACGCATTTCGCGGATTACCGTAACCTTGATCTGACCGGGATATTCCATCCCCTCTTCAATCTTCTTACGAATATCTCTGCACATCGTCACTGCCTCGTTATCATTGATTTTTTCCGGCTGGACAATAACCCGGATCTCGCGGCCAGCCTGGATGGCAAAAGATTTCTCCACCCCTTTAAACAAATTGGCAATCGATTCCAATTTGTCCAAACGTTTAACATATATTTCCAAGGTTTCTCTTCTGGCACCCGGACGGGCGGCGCTTACCGCATCAGCAGCGATCGCCAGGACCGCGTACATGCTCTGCGCGGGGGCTTCTTCATGATGTGACTCGATCGCCGCAACAACTTCAGCACTTTCATTATATTTTTTAGCCAGATCCGCGCCTAATTTGGCGTGCGTGCCCTCGACCTGATGATCCACGGCTTTACCGATATCATGCAAGAGCCCGATCCGGCGGCCCAGTTTAAAGTCTAAGCCTAACTCGGAAGCCATGATCCCCAGCAGAAATGAAACTTCCTTGGAATGTTGCAAAGCATTCTGGCCATAGCTGGTACGATATTTAAGCCGGCCTAAAAGCTTGATGATCTCCGGATGTAAACCGTTAACTCCCGCCTCAAAGGCCACCCGTTCGCCTTCCTCACGGATCTTCTCATCCATTTCTTTTTTAGTTTTTTCTACGATTTCTTCGATCCGGCCGGGATGAATTCTTCCGTCGGAAATAAGTTTTTCCAAACTCAAACGGGCAATCTCGCGGCGCACCGCATCAAATCCGGATAAAGTAACCGCCCCGGGGGTATCATCGATAATTACATCCACCCCGGTAGCCATTTCCAAGGCCCGGATATTTCTACCTTCCCGGCCGATGATCCGGCCTTTCATTTCATCGTTAGGCAAAGTCACGACGCTTACCGTAGACTCAACCGTGTGCTCCGCCGCGCAGCGTTGGATAGCCAGGCTGATAATCTCACGGGCCTTTTTATCAGCAATTGTACGCACCTCTTCTTCTTGGCGCCGGATAAACACCGCTTTTTCGTTATTTAACTCTTCATTGAGGCGGCCTAACAAAATTTGTTTGGCTTCTTCCGCAGAAAGGGAGGAAATTTTTTGCAGACGTTCTTTTTCTTCGGCGATTAAAGCATGCAGCTGATTTTCTTTTGCTTTTAAAGATTCTTCGTGCTTCTTAAGGTTATCATTACGCGCCTCAATTTCTTTTTCTTTTTTCTCGACCAGATCTATCCTGCGGTCGATATTTTCTTCTTTTTGGGTTAGCCTTTTCTCAAGATTAACAATCTCAAGCTTGCGATCTTTGATCTCACGTTCGAAATCTTGCCGCATGCGGTACAAAAGATCTTTCGCCTCAAGCTCTGCCTCCCGGCGCTTATCTAAAACATCTTTTTTAGCTACTTCTAGGATATGTTCAGCTTGGGCTTCGGCGTTTTTTATTCTTTTCTCGGCAACGTATCTCCTTAAAAAATAACCGCAATATACGGCAACCAAGCCGACAAATATAGGAACCACTATGCTCAGTATCATTTCTCTTCCTCCCGGTTGACCTGATTTATGTTTGTTTAAAGCTTTACTTCAGGAGTTTAGGAAAAGATAACTTTCTTGACGCTTACATCATGGCAGGTGGTGGGGATTAGGGGCAAGATTTGGAAATCAAAAGCCAAACCTATGGAAGGTGTTTTATCAGAAAACTTGCATAAGAAACGGTCGTAGCAACCTTTACCGCGGCCCAAACGATTACCTTTTTTGTCAAAAGCCAGGCCGGGTACAATAATCAGATCCAGGTCCTCGGGTTTAACCTGAGCTTGCGCTACAGGCTCTAAAACGCCATAAGGTCCTTTTTTTAATTGAACGTGATCTTCTAATATAGCTGGCTGCATAGTTTCTTTATCTTTTCTGCAAACTGGCACGCATATAAGCTTGCCTATTTTTTTAGCTTCCCTAATCATTTCTTCAGTATTTACTTCACCACCAAAAGCGATGTAAAACATCACTATCTTGGCCTTTTTAAAAACCTTATTCCTTAAAAGTTTACCCGTAATCAGCTTACTTTTTCGGCTTCGGTCTTCCTCCTTCTGAGTTTTCAATCTTAAAAGAATTTTACTACGTATTTGAGCTTTTGTCAACATAACTGGATTATAAACAGGTTTCCCCTTCGTGAGTATGCCCCTTATCTTCAAAGGGCGCCTCTTTACCCTGTTTTTTATAATAATCTTTTAATGCCGAACGCAAGGCTTCTTCCGCCAAAACCGAACAATGCATTTTTACAGGCGGCAATCCGCCCAGAGCTTCGGCCACCGCCTTATTGGTAATCGTCAAAGCTTCGGGAATCGTTTTACCTTTAACCATTTCCGTAACCATTGAACTGGTCGCCACGGCCGCCCCACAGCCAAAAGTCTTAAATTTCGCATCTACAATAACTTCCTTCTCTATTTTCAAATACATCTTCATTACATCACCGCAGACCGGGTTACCCACGGTGCCCACACCGCTGGCATCCTTAATTTCACCGACGTTGCGCGGATTGGTAAAATGGTCCATCACTTTTTCACTGTAGGGAAGCTGTTCTGCCATATTATTTTATAATCAATTGGTGCGGCCGGGCGGATTTCCTAAAATCTTTGGGCCGCAGGATCGTTTTTAATGATGCTAACTTATTCTTTTTTTCTAATTCCCGGTAAATCAAAATCCAGGCGCAATCCTTCTGGTTATCTACCTCGCATTTACCCTGGCTTACTCCTCCGCAGGGGCCATTAAGCAATCCTTTAGGGCATAAAGTGATTGGACAAATCCCGGCAGTTTTGTCCAAAACACATTCAGCGCACATCGAGCATTTTTCAAAAAAATTACCCTGCGCATCCATCACCGCGCCGAATAAAGTATCGCAAGCCGGCAAAACCGCTAAATTCAAACGGTCATTATCTTTAAACGACTGAACCCCTAAACCGCAGGCCAGAACTAAAACCGCTTCGGATTCCCGTAAAGGCTTTAAATTTTTAGCCAACTCGGTTTTAAGCTTAGCCGCAACGCAAGGTGCCGAAGGAATGCAGGAACCGGTAACAATTTTACCTGCCTCCTCTAAAGACTGCCGCATCTTGACGACCTCCGGCTCTCCTCCGCTTTTACAAGTAGTTGCGCATTCTCCGCAGCCTATTAAAAATATCCTGCGGTAGTCTTGAAGGCTGGATAATAAATCGTCTAAAGGTTTCTGCTGGCTAATAATCATTGCCTAAATTTTAGCACACTTTTATACCCAGCTCAAGGTAAAAAGGGAAACAAATATAATCTGCATCCGCAAGTTACAAAGATCTATTCATTACGGAAATATTCTTCCATGGTTTCGAAAAATTCTTTATTTTTACTTCTTTTTTCTCCGATGATATCCTCTAATTCCAGATCCTCAGACCCTTCCAAACCCCCGGAGCTTTGCACATTTACAAACTCTTCCAGCAAACCGCCCTGCTCCAGGAAACGTGAAACCTGGGTAAACACCGAACCGCCGCCGTCCATAAAACTTCTCGGCGAGCGGTCAAGATGAGGTTTTAGCAAAAATAAATTTACTTTGGCGCGGGTCGCGGCGACATAAAACAGGCGCCGTTCTTCTTCAATTTGTTCTTCGGTTTCTAAAGATAAATAAGAAGGCAGGTGGCCTTCAGCAACATAAATCAAAAATACCGTGTGCCATTCTAATCCCTTGGCCGAATGGATGGTAGAGAGGGTCAACGGAGCATCATCCTTGTCTTGCCGGGCCGGCTCAACCAGCATTCTTTCCGGCGGCTCCAAAGCCATATCCACTAAAAATTGCTCGGTTGTTTTATAACGCTGGGCGATCCTTAAGAGTGAATCCAGGTCATTTAAACGTTTATTAAAATCGTCGTATTTGATCTTAAGCAGCGGCTGATAATACCCCAGGAACTTCTCAATGATCTGCCCAGGCGTATCATGCTCCAAATTTATATTTTTTAATAGTTCAAACAGTTTCTTAAGTTCATCATTCTTCTGCCAGAAGTCTTCTAACTTCGCCTGGTTAAAAATAGATTCGATAATTTTTCCCGCGGTCTTAGGACCGATCCTGGGAATTAATAAAAGCGCCCGTAACCAGCTGACCTGGTCATGCCCGTTATAAGCAATGCGCAAATAACTGACCAGGTCTTTAATGTGGGCGGCTTCCACAAATTTTTGCCCGCCGTATTTTGCAAAAGGGATATTGCGGCTGGCTAATTCCACTTCCAGATCATTAGAATGCCATCCGGAACGAAAAAGCACCGCGATATCTTTTAAGGCCACCCCCTCTTCTCTTAATTCCAGAATTTTTTCCGCGACAAAAACAGATTGCGCGTTTTCATCCGGGCAATCGATAAAAACCGGAGCCTCCCCGCCTTTTTTCTTAGTATAAAGATTCTTCTCAAATTTTTCTTTAGCCTGGGCGATCACGGCATTGGTTAAATTCAGAATCGGCTGGGTCGAACGGTAATTTTCCTCAAGCGTGATAATTTTAGTGCCTTTAAAAATTTTAGGGAAATCGATAATGTTTTTAAAATTTGCACCCCGGAAAGAATAAATACTTTGCGCGTCATCACCGACTACCATGATATTGGCATGGTCAGCTGCAAGCAAACAAGCAATGTGCGCCTGAAGCTTATTGGTATCCTGATATTCATCAACCATAATATATTTATATTTAGCGCTCAGCCCGGCGCGCACGGATTCATGCGTAGTAAGCAAATTTTTTAAAAAAACCAAAAGATCGTCATAATCCAGCAGGGATTTTTGGCGTTTATATTTATTATATTCATCGCGGATTTTCTTAATCTCTTCGGCAAATTCGATAAACTGGGGATATTCATCAAGCAACACTCCTGAGATTTCTTCGGATTTATTCACGCTTTTAGAGATTACTTCCAGAATAGCATGTTTACGCGGGAAACGTTTTTCGGATTTATGAAAATTCAATTGCGTGCGGATCAAATTTACCGCATCTTCGGCATCCGCTTGATCAAGAATGGTAAAATTGTTATTCAGTTCCAATAGCTTGGCATATTTTCTTAAGATCATATTGGCAAAAGAATGGAAGGTGCCTCCGGAAACATTTTTGCAGCGCTCATCCAAAAGGAGGCTGGCCCGGCGCAGCATTTCTTCAGCTGACCGGCGCGTAAAAGTAAGTAAAAGAATCTGCTCCGGGGCTATTCCTTGCTCTACCAGATAAGCCACCCGGTGCACCAAAACCCGGGTTTTACCGCTTCCGGCTCCAGCAATCACCAGATGCGGCCCGGAGATAGATTCTACAGCTTTAAGTTGAGCCGGGTTTAATTCCCGGTGATAATCAATTTTTTTCATCAGACACCTTCTGAATATTCAAATATTAAAAATATAAAGTTTAATAAATTAAAAGAAGGTGCCGGATCCATCTTCCCATGGTAGTTTTACACACCCTCAATGATTTTTAAGCTAAAACAGCGGATTCTCCCTAGACGATTGTTGGATTAGTTTTTAGCGGGATATTTTAAGCGCTGGGTTTTATATACGCCCGGTTGATTTTTTGCGGCGTTGTCGGACGATCATCAGAATCCACCGGAGTATTTTCGATTTTTTGCACTGCCTCCAAACCGGAAATAACCTCGCCAAAAATAGTGTGGCGCATATTTAACCACGGAGTTTTAGCGCACGTAATAAAAAACTGGCTGCCATTAGTGTCAGGACCGCTGTTGGCCATCGCCAAAATTCCCTCCGCGTCAAATTTGGCTTGCGGGGTTACTTCATCTTCAAAAGGTTTGCCCCAGATAGAGGCGCCCCCCATACCGGTACCCGTAGGATCTCCCCCTTGGATCATAAAATCTTTAATCACCCGGTGAAAAATCAAACCGTTATAATAACCTTTCTCTATTAATTTTGTAAAATTCTCGCAAGTTTTAGGCGCGATATCATTTTTTAGTTTAATCTCGATATCCCCTTGGGTGGTTTCTAAAACTACAATTGTTTCGGCCATCGCAAAATTCCCTCCATAGCATAAAGTTAAACTTAATATTAATAATGCCATAAATATTTGTTTTTTCCTAGCCATTATTTTACTTTTCCCCTTCTTTTTGATCCTCTTGCTCTGTTTCTCTAAGTTTGTTTTCGATATTTTCCTCAAGTAGTTTAATTTTTTCAATCGCCCGGCTTTTTTCTGCCAACTGATCGTCTTCTGCCTTAACTTCTTCTGGCTGATCTTCAGCCGGAGTTGCTGTTTGCGGTTGCTGATTTTGGCTATCCGGAATTAAATCCTGGACCGGCGGCGGCAAGATATTGGCTGCCGGCAAGTTATCTTCCGGAGCAGGATCTGGGGATGGAGTTTCTTCTGAAATAATTTCCGGTGATTTAACCTCTTCTGCCGACGGAGGTTTTTTATCGTTTAGTTGACGCAAATGCGTAATTTCAACGGCAAAACTTTTCAACCTCTCTTGGGTCTCTTCTAATTCTTTTTCTAATTTTGTATACTCGGCGTTTAACTGGTTAAACTCTAATTTGGGCACCCACTCGCTGATTTTTTCTTTACGTTTAAACTCGGCAATCGCCGCCAGATTTTCATTGATGCTTTTTAGCTGGCTTTCAATCTGGTGCTTCTGCGCCTGCAGCTGATCTTCTTTAAGCTTGCAGGCCATTTCTTTTGCTTCCAACGCGGATTTTGCTTCGCGTATTTCCCGCGTTAAATTTACATTTTTAGCAAATTCTTCCTGCAGCTCACTTTCCTTGGCAATAAACTTATTATTGATATCGACATTTTCCGCCTTAACCTTAGCTAATTCTGCCTCCGCTTTAGCCACCCATTCTTCTCTGCGTTTTAACTCTTCAGAAAATTGGGCTTCTTTTTCTTTAGCTGCCGGCAAGGCGGTTTTTTCTGCTCCGGGGCCAACTTTTGCCTCCTCCAGCTGGCTCTCTAACTTAACTACCTGGCTTTGTAAACGCTGGATTTTCTGTTCCTTGCCAAGATCTTCCGTAGAAGACGGCTGATTATGATTTTTTTTCTTCGCTGGAGCGGATTTACCCGAGGCAAACACCTCAACCACCGCATAAACCGCTATCCCCAGCCCCAAGACTAATAATATCGGCACGATAAGCATCATTTCGATTTATCCTTTCCGGTAAAAGTAGCTTGTCGCAATTTTTCTAAGCGTTCTTTTATTTTAGCTTCGTGGCCTATATCCGTTGGTTCATAATAGCATACTTTTTTAGGAATATACTGCTGTTTTACATAATGCCCCGGATAATCGTGGCTATACTTATAACCTAATCCGTGGCCAAGCTTCTGGGCACCCTGATAAGAAGCATCCTTAAGATGATCCGGGACTTCTTGTGTTTTATTTTCTTTAATATCCTGGGTGGCTTTTTCCAATGCCATATAACTGGCGTTAGATTTAGGTGCACAGGCAACATAAATTACGGCTTGGGCTAAAGGGATCCTGGCTTCGGGCATACCAACAAATTCGGAAATCTGCAAAGCCGCATTAGCCAAAACCAGGGCTAATGGGTCGGCATTGCCGACATCTTCGGCGGCTAAAATACAAACTCGCCGGGCGATAAAACGGGGATCTTCTCCGGCATAGAGCATCTTGGCCATCCAATAAATCGCCGCATCCGGATCAGAGCCGCGCATGGATTTGATCAAAGCGGAGGCGGTATCGTAATGTCCGTCCTCATCATGATCATAAACTACAGCTTTTTTCTGGATAGATTCTTGAGCGATTTCTAAATCAAAATCAATATACCCGTCTTTACCCGGCACCGTAGTAAGAACCCCCAGCTCCAAAGCCGATAAAACCCTGCGGGCATCGCCTTCGCAACTTTTAGCTAAGAAATTAAGCGCTTTTTTATCAAGTTTGATTTTAAGTTTGCCCAACCCTCTTTCCTTATCTTTTAAGGCAACATTAATTATGCTAATTAAATCCGCTGCTGAAAGAGATTTTAATTCACAGACGATTGAACGGGAAAGCAAAGCCGAGGTAAGCGAAAAATAAGGGTTGTGAACGGTGGCGCCGATTAAGACCAGCCGTCCCTCCTCCACATCAGGCAGAAGCACATCCTGCTGTGCTTTATTAAAACGGTGGATTTCATCGATAAAAAGAACGGTTTTATTTTTTCCTTCTTTAGCTCTTAGTTTAGAAGCAGCAATAATTTTTCTTAATTCTTCAACATTAGAGGTAGTGGCGTTGATTGCCACATAATTTGCCTGAGTAATATTAGCAATACACCAAGCCAAAGAGGTTTTACCGGTTCCCGGAGGGCCGAATAGAATCAAGGAAGCTAACCGGTCAGCTTCAATTGCCCGGCGGAGTAATTTATTTTTACCTAAAATGTGCTCCTGGCCAAAGAACTGATCAAGTGTGGCTGGCCGCAGGCGGACGGCTAAAGGAAGATTTTTATCGGAGATTTGGCGATCTTGGGTAAATAAATCCATTATTTCGTGAGGTAATTTTGGTTACGTGAGTTATCGGGGTTTTATGCCGCTATTCTTTAATCGGGCGGCATATTTCGACCCACGACTTAACTTCGTTATCGCGCGTTAAGTCGTGGTCTTAAATAAAAATCCCCGCAAATGTGCCGTTGGACTGATAGTCTGAACCGATTTGGTTTCAGGTGGGAACCCTATCCTTGGGCACACGTGCCGAAAGAATAATGGGGCTCCCGTGAAAATAGTGTTGGTTCAACAATTATCAAATGTCCAACGTGCACCGCAGGGATATCTAAAAGAACTGTTTTGATTCTTGCATAAAAAGTATAGCATATGACCGGCAAAAATCAACCCTGCGCCTTTTTTATTAACACTCTCTTTTGTACTTTTAAGAATTTATAACTTAACGCCATGCTTCGGAAGAAACGGGATCTTTGGCTACCTTAATTTAATCTGGAATTCCCGGTTGAGCAATGCGCAAAGTGAATCGTGAATAGGCTGGATCTCTTTTTCAGTCAGGGTGCGCTCCCCCGAAGCATAAAGACATGATAAAGTAAGCCCACGGTAACCCGGAGGAATTTGTTTACCTTTATAATAATCCGTAACTTTTACTTCCGACAAGAGAGGCCGGCCCTGTTCTTTTAACAGGGCAAGTATTTCTTTGACGGAAAAATCATCCTTTAAAACAAAACTTATATCCCTGGTAATCCCGGGATATTTAGGAAGCGGATGGAATTTTTTATTCAGTTGGGCAAAAGAAAAAAGCTTATCTAAAATAATCTCGCCAAGAAAAACATCTCTATTCTTTATCGCTAAAGAATTCAGCGCCTGGGGTTCAAGTTTTAACAACGAGCCGATCTTTTCTTGCTGGATATAGATCTCCACCTGAAAATCACCTTGACTTTTAAATTCATAGCCGGTTATTCCTAAGCGCTCAAAGATAGTTTCTAAAATACCTTTTAGATTTAGAAGCCCAGATTCATCTTTGATCTTCCCTTGTCCGGTAAAAAATGACTTTACCCCGCTTAAAGCAATCCCCAGAGCCAGTTTTTCTTCAGGCCTGGTTTCCGCCTTAAAAATATCAGCGATTTCAAACAGTAGAACATGTTCTTGCTTCTGGTTAAGATTAAAACTGATCGCCCGGCCCAGCCCCAGCATTAATGTCGGCCTTAAAATTTCCTGATCCTGGCTTAAGGGATTCATAATTTCTACAGGCTTTGCCCCAGCCAAACCGGCAGCGGTTAACCCATGCCGGTCGATCAAACTGTAGGTAATCGCCTCCGTTACCCCTAAACCGGTAAGCATATTCTTGATCTCCAAAACCAGGTCTCTTTTGGCGTCCGAAGCCATCTTGGGTTTTACCGAAGGAACCGTATTTGGAATTTGTGCATAACCGAATATTCTGGCTATTTCTTCAATTAAATCCACCTGCTGTTTTACATCCTGCCGCCAGGAGGGTACAATCACATTAAATATATTTTTTGATTTTTGCTTGATTTTGAACCCGAGTCCGGTAAGTATTTGTTTAGTTTTGGCAGTAGTTAAATTTATGCCTAATACTTTTGAAGCATAAGCAACATCGAATTCCACTTGGGTAGTTTTGAGTTTATTTGAACTGCTTACCGTTAAACTAATTTCCTGGCCGCCGCAATACTCCCGCAATAACTGCGCAGCCCGCAGAGAAGCCCGGCTGACAACATCCGGATCTATCCCTCTTTCAAACCGATAACTTGATTCACTCGCCCGGCCGAAAGCCTGGCGGGAACGCCGGATAATCACGGGATCAAAAATAGCAGCCTCCAATAAAATATTTTTAGTACCCAGGCTGACCTCGGAGTCTTTCCCGCCCATCACTCCGGCCACGGCAACTGCTTTATTCTGATCGGCGATCACCAGAGAATTTACGGACAGGCTGTTTTCGATTCCGTCGATGGTTAAGATTTTTTCCCCGGCTAGAGCCCGCCGCACGGTTATCTTTCCGGGATTTAATTTATCCAAATCAAAAGCGTGCAAAGGCTCCCCCAGCTCGAATAAAACATAATTCGTAATATCTACGACATTATTCACGCTCCGGCATCCTACGGATTCCAGTCTCTTGCTTATCCATTCCGGAGAAGCGCCAACTTTTATATTTTTAATTATTCTTGCGGTATAAAGAAAACAGTCTTTTTTATCTTCAATTTCAACCTTAAGATTGCTTTTGGTTGCCCCGGTGGTTGTTTTACGGGCAGCCAAAGAAAAATACGGGTTCTTAAGTTTTGCTCCGGTAGCCGCCGCGATCTCCCGGGCCACGCCAAAAATACTTAACCAATCCGGGCGGTTAGAAGTAATTTCGATTTCAAAAATAAAATCTCCCGCTTTTTCCTCAAGCGACACGACCTCTAAACCGGCCATGGTCAGTTTATCAGCCAAGGCTTTAGGTTCAAGCTTGATCTCCACAAAATCTTTTAACCAATTATAGGTAACTTTCACCCCGCACTTCCTTTTTTATTATTTACCCGCGCTTATTAATACATAAACACCAAGCAGGCTCCAGAACCGCCCCTTAAAATTGTTTCAAGAACCTTAAATCATTTTCAAAAAATAATCTAATATCGTTAACACCATATTTAAGCATGGCAATTCTTTCTACCCCCATGCCAAAAGCAAACCCGGTATATTTCTTGGCGTCAATCCCTACCTGTTTAAAAACATTCGGGTGAATCATCCCGGAACCCAAAATTTCCAGCCAGCCTTTTCTACCGCAGACGGAACACCCTTTACCTTTGCAGATTATACAAGAAATATCCACTTCCGCCGACGGCTCAGTAAAAGGGAAAAAATGCGGCCGAAAACGCATTTTTATATCATTTCCAAAAACTGCCTTGGCAAACATTTCCAAAAGGCCCTTAAGATCAGAAAATTTAATGTTTTCATCCACCATGAACCCTTCAATCTGATGAAACATAAAAGAGTGGGAAGCATCCACCGCATCGGGCCGGTACACGCGCCCGGGAACGACCACCGCCAAAGGAGGTTTTCTCTCCTGCATTACCCGGACTTGACAGGGAGAGGTATGGCTGCGCAAAAGCATCTTGGCATAATCTTTTAAATAAAAAGTATCGAATGCTTCACGGGAGGGGTGCTCCAGGGGAATATTTAATCCGGTAAAATTATTATACTCAGTTTCAATCTCCGGACCGCCGACAATTGAGAAACCCATTTTACTGAATATCGCGCAGACCTCCTCGGTAATCCGGGTTAAAGGATGGAGCACTCCTAATTCCTGCGCCATTCCCGGCATGCCGATGTCAAAATTGCTTTTTACTGAAACTTGATTGGAAGTTTTTAGAATTTTTTCCTTATCCTGAAGTAACTCTAGTAATTTATTTTTTAAGCTGTTAACTTGTTTGCCAAAAACTCCCCGCTGTTCAACGGCCAGGCTAGGAATTGAGCTGGTCAATTCAGCGATGATCCCCTTCCTGCCCAGGTATTTAACCCGCACTTCTTCCAGGCCGGCAAGAGAAACTGCTTTGGAAAGATCTTCTTCTATTTGTGTTTGAATAACATTGATATCCATATCAAAAATAAAGCCCCCAATAAAATAAGACTTAATTGCGCTTTATCATAGTTTAACTTTTCTTTAATTATCCTGCCGGCGGAAATTTTACGCAGGCTCTGAGCGTGGATGTCTAAATCCCCGCCGTGCTCAAGGCAAGCCCGGTGAAATACGCCGACCACCTCCCAATTGTCGCCCCGGGATTTATAATTTCCCGTAAAGCCTATTTCTTTGGCCGCGGCGGCAGGCATCCAAACCCCCAGAGCATTCTCTCCGTCATTTATATTGACCCAGGCAAAATCACCCCGCAGCATAACATCCCCGATAACTTCCCCGGAAAAAGCGATTAATTTACCGTCGTATTCTTTGCCATTTATGATTAACTGGTTACTACTTAAGCTTTGAGAAAAAGCGATTCCTTGGCAGCCCAGTGTCAGAAATAAAATTATTAAAATAAATTTAAATTTATTATTCATTTTCCTTTAAGCGCTGCAAATAAAAACCCCAGGATTGTAAATACCGATATAAACTCTAAGCGTCCGGCCCACATTTGCAGGATATAGGTTACCTTTAACATCGCCGGCATGGCAATATTGGTAATTCCGCAAGATAATCCGACATTAGCTGCCGCTGAGGTAGATTCAAAAAGCGCTTCTAGAAAAGGGTAGCCGTAAAACATTCCGACCAGCGCCCCTAAACCATATAGAATTATATAGGCCAGGGTAATCAACAAAGCGCCCTTGACTAATCTGTCCTCTAAAAATACCTCTCGAATATGATGGAATTTCTCTATAACTACGGCTCTTTCCGGCATAATAATTCTTTTGAGATCCTCTTTAAAAGCTTTGAGGATAATTCCAATCCGCAGCATTTTGATCGCCCCGGTGGTTGAACAAATTGCTCCACCCAGAGCCATAGCAATAATTATTCCTGTCAGAGCCAGCGGGTTCCAATCCGTAACAAACTGGCCGGCATAGATCGTCTGAAACCCCGTGCCGGTATGTCCGGAAATAAGTTGATAGAAACCTTTGCGAAAAAGCGCAGTGGCCTGCGGGTAAATTCCTTTTTGCGCTAAGCCTACGGCCACTACAAAAAAAGTAGCAATAATGGTAATAAAAAGAGTCCGCGTTTCAATATTTTTAAATATTTCTTTGCGATTCCCCATCCAGAGATGATAATGTAATTTGAAATTAATCGCTCCCAAAACCATGATAATTACGGTAATCACTTCATAGACTAAACTATGATAATAAAGTATATTTTGTGACTGCGGGCTAAACCCTCCGGTATCAAAAGCCGCCATGAATATACAGGCGCCGTGGAAAAAAGCGTTAGACGGTTTCATCCCGTTGAACAAACCGGTTAGCCCTAAAGCCAGGGTACCTAAAATCAAATAAACGATGCTGACCAGCCAAATAAACCTGGAGGTATTGATAACATTGGGCATGATTTTTTCATCCCGGGCCTCTCCCACATACATTTTGAACGCGCCGGAAAATCCGCGCACGAAGAAAGAAAGCGCAATGACCACAATCCCCTGGCCGCCTAGAAACATGATCAAATGCCGCCAAAAGTTATGCGCATAAGAAAGATGATCTAATCCCTGGACTAAAGTCAGGCCGGTCGTGGCAAACCCGGACATAGTATCAAAACATGTATCTAAAAAAGATTTCCAGTTTCCGCTTAAATACAATGGAATTGCTCCTAAAATCATCGCGGCTATCCAAGAAAGGCTAACGACAATCATTCCCTGCATCCAATTCAAATCTTTGTCCGTCTGACAAATCCTGATCAAGAATAATCCTAATAAAACAGATATTTCTATACCAATGAAAAAATCCAGGGCGGGGTTTATTTCCCTAAAACACAGGGCAATTAAAATAGGAATAGCCATGGTCAGCGCTAATCCTAAAATTATTTTACCGAGATAAAAACCAATAATTTTTAAGTCTTCCAAACGGGGTTTAAGAATCATTGTTTGAAATAGATGATCCAGCAGATCAAAAACGCTGCCAGCATAATAGAGATTACATACAAAATTTCTGTGGTTATTCCCAGTATTGTATTTAAGGCAGGTTTGGCTTTCATCTGTTTAAAGCTTTCCGGCTAAAAGGCTTAAAAGCTGCGGTTCGTTGCCAATCAAAGTAAGCGCAATCACATCATCCCCGGTTTTGAGCACAGTATCGCCCTTAGGGAGGATGACCTCTTCTCCCCTGACAATGGAAACCAATACCGCATCTTTGGGCAAAGCGATATCTTTAACTTGTTTCTCGATCACGGGGGCATCATTCGGAAGATCCACGCGCACAATCGCAAGTTTTCCGCGCTTAAAACTCATTAGATTTACGAAATCCGAAAAAGAAACTTCTTCTTCGATAATTTTAGCGATGATCTTAGTAGAATCAACCGGCACATCAATACCTAATTCATTAAAAGTATGTTCATTGTCAGGATTATTGACCCGGCCCACCGTGCGTTGCAGGTTAAACTTTTCTTTGGCCAGCTGGCAAATAATCAGGTTATCTTCATCATCACCGGTAACCGCCGCTAAAACATCCGCCCGGCCGATTCCGGCTTCCTCCAGTATTTTTGGGTCGCAGGCATCGCCGTTGATCACCAGGACATCTAATTCTTTAGCCAGTCCTTCACAGATTTGCCGGTCTTTATCTACGACGCTTATCGTATGCTTACCCTGACAAAGCCGCTTGGCCAGAAAATACCCGACCTTTCCTGCCCCGACAATTAAAATATACATTTTTATTTTTCCCCTAGATGAAACTTTTCCCTAACCGCCTGGAGACTGGCAACTTTGACTACCCCCATTAAAATATCTTTGTTTTTTAAAACAGTTTTGGGTTCGGGAATTAATACTGCCTGCATCCTGCGCAAGGCCGCTACAATAAAATCTCCTGGAATATTTATATCCTGAATAGTTTTGCCGACTAATCCATTTTTGACTTCAATCTCAATGACCCCTAAGTCCTTAGATTCAATTAAATAACTGGAAAACCTACTTTCAATAATTTTATCCCTGAGCATGGCCGATAGAAGCATCGTCCCGCTAATAATATCTAGGCCCAACGCCGTATAAATGTGCGCCCGCTGCGGATCATATACCCGGGCAAAAACTTTAGGCACATTAAAAATTTTTTTAGCCACTTGAGCGCTGATCAAATTAGTATTATCGCCGTCGGTCACCGAGCAAAAAGCATCGGCCTTTTCAATACCCACTTGTTTCAGGAGCGCCAAATCAAAACCATTGCCCACCATGGTCAGGCCATTAAAAGTATCCCCCAGGCGCTTAAGCGACTCCTGTTTTTTATCGATGATTACTACATCATGACCTTCACCGGATAAAAGTTTGGCCAGTTCCGCCCCAACTCTTCCGCAACCTACGATGATTACATACATAATATCTCCAGCTTGAAAATTAGGAATTTATGCTTTGTAGAGACGTAAAATTTTGCAGCTCTACAGTATGTTAGTCAATAACGTTTATTCCCTGCCTGCAAGCAGAGATCGAATATTTTATTTTTTTATTTTCTCTGCCAACTTCTTAAATGCGTTATTGTCTCTTACTGCTAAATCCGCCAACACCTTACGATCCAAGGCGATTTTAGATTTCTTGAGCCCATTCATAAATACGCTATAGGAGATCCCTATCTCGCGGCAAGCCGCGTTGATCCGGGCGATCCAAAGACTGCGGAATTCGCGCTTTTTATTGAGGCGATCCCGGTAAGCATACCGGAGAGCATGCACCAGCACTCTTTTGGCCTGCTGATATTGCTTACTATGATCACCCCAGTACCCTTTAGCTTGCTTTAAAACCTTCTTTTTCTTTTTTCGTGACGCAACACTGTGTTTAGCCTTTGCCATGATTAGTCTCCTCAAGCACCTTGATTTTTTATCTAACGAGACTTCGACGGATTGTTAAAAATTTTGGTGCTAAAATTTGTAACTTTTATACGGGTCGAAGTATTTAACTTTAAAGCACATATCCTGCGGTTAACGACAAGGAAATGTTTATTACTCTAGCGATAAGGCAGCATAGACTTAATAAATCTTTCTTCTTTCTTGCCTGCCAACGTATGTTTCTTCCTTAAATTTCTGATTTTTTTTGTTTTCTTGGATGAAGCGAGGTGGCTTTTTCCACCCGGCGAATATTTAACTCTGCCTTTTTTAGTAATTTTGAAACGTTTAGCTACCCCGCGTTTTGTTTTTAATTTTGGCATTTTTTCTCCTCAGGTATAAATACGACACCAGCGCAATTCTCCGCCTCGTGCGGAAGGCCGGCGCAAATTAAAATTAGCCTCAGTTACTCATAAACACCCGGTCTCTTATTGTATCTTACTTTGGAGCAATTACAAAGGACATAATTCTGCCTTCCAGCATCGGAGCTTTTTCTACCTGTCCTTCATTTTGCGTGACCTGGATAAATTTATCTAAAACTTTCTTTCCTAAATCTAAATGCTCCATCTGCCTGCCGCGAAAGAAAAGATTAACCTTAACTTTATCTTTTTTCTTTAAAAAACTTACTACTTGCTTAACTTTAGTTTCAAAATCATGTTCATCAATATTGGGTTTAAGCCGGATTTCTTTAAGGCGGCCCTGTTTTTGATGTTTTTTGGACTCCCGCTCTTTCTTTTCTAAATCATATCTAAATTTAGTATATTCAATAATCCGGCAAACTGGCGGGGTAGCCGCAGGAGCCACTTCCACTAAATCTAATTCATGCTGGTTGGCGATCTCTAAAGCCCTCTGCACAGACATCACTCCCAACTGGCTTCCATCATGACCAATAACCCGAACTTGCGGTGAACTAATTCTGTCATTAATCCGAATAAACTTTTTTATAGCTTCCTCCCTCTTTTATTTGTGTTCCTGAATCTGGTTGGTTAAATTTCCGACAAACTCCTCCAGGGCTGCTGCGCCTTGGTCTTGACTGCCTTTTTTACGGACACTCACCGTGCCCTGCGCAGCTTCCCGGTCACCCAAAATTAAACAATAAGGAATCTTATTAATCTCGGCATTACGAATTTTTTTATTCAGGGTTTCATTATGCAAATCCATATCCACGCGGATATTGCGGCTGGCTAATTTAGTTTTTACTTCTTGAGCGTAAGCCAATACTGTCTCCTTAATCGGGATTATCAAAACCTGCGTTGGGCTTAGCCACAAAGGAAACTCCCCTTTGTATTGTTCGATCAGGGCGCCGATAAAACGCTCAAGACTGCCTAGCAAAACCCGGTGCAGCATAATCGGCTGTTTTTCCTGCCCGGCATCATCAATATAGGCCAAATTAAATCTTTTGGGAAGCGCAAAATCGCATTGAATTGTGGCGCATTGCCAGGTTCTCTTCAGCGCGTCTTTTAATTTAATATCAATTTTCGGGCCGTAAAAAGCCCCATCCCCTTCGTTAATATCATACTTTAACCCTTTTTCATTCAAAGCCGCTTTTAAAGCCTCCGTCGCTCTATCCCAATCTTCATCTGAACCGATAGATTTCTCCGGGCGGGTACTTAATTCAATGCCCACTTTATCAAACCCAAAAACCTTCATGGTCTCAAATACAAAATCAATAATCCCTTTAATTTCCTGAGATAATTGTTCCGGCAAGCAAAAGATGTGGGCGTCATCCTGGGTAAAACCGCGCACCCGCAGGAGCCCATGTAACACTCCGGCTTTTTCCCGGCGGTAAACCGTGCCTAACTCAAACAGTCTTACGGGTAAATCCTTGTAACTCCGGGTCTTGGATTTATAAATTAAAATATGCCCTGGGCAGTTCATCGGTTTTAAAACAAATTCTTTTTCCTCGGCTTTAAAGGTATACATATTTTCCCGGTAATAATCATAATGCCCGCTGGTTTTCCAAAGCCCGACATCCATAATGTGCGGAGTAATCACCAAATCGTAGCCGCGTTTTAAATGTTCTTTTTTTTCATAATCTTCGATGATCGTGCGTAAAAGCGCTCCTTGCGGATGGTAAAAAACTAACCCTGCGCCGGCTTCTTCATGATAAATATCAAAGAGCCCTAAAGCCGGACCGAGCTTCCTATGGTCGCGTAATTTGGCTTCCTCTAAATTCTTTAAATACTCATCCAGCTCTTGCTGGGTCTCAAAACAAGTGCCATAAATTCTTTGCAGCATAGGATTGGTTTCAATCCCATGCCAATACGCCCCGGCCACTGACAATAGTTTAAAAGCCTTGAGCTGACCGGTAGATTTTATGTGCGGCCCGCGGCAGAGATCCAAAAAACTTTTACCGGTTTTATAAATAGTGACCTCTTGAACCGGTAAAGCCTCAATCAGTTCAACTTTATAACTTTCATTTAATTGCTTAAATAAATTTATGGCGGCGGCTTTATCCAGCTCTTCAGGCAGAAAATGATCATCCCTGGCAATAATTTTCTGCATCATTTTTTCAATCGCTAACAAATCCGCATCAGTAAAAGGCTCTGGTTTATCAAAATCATAATAAAAACCATCCTCAATTGCCGGACCAATAGCCAATTTTGTATCCGGCCACAGTTCCTTTACGGCTTGAGCCATCACATGCGAACAAGAATGTCTTAAAGTATTTAGATCCATAAACTTGCCTCTATTATTGCACTTACACTATACCGTCTCTTTAACGGCTTTGTCTCCTCGTCAAACCTAGATTGAATTAATTAGGTATCCTCGGAGTGAATTTTGCCTCTGCAAAATTCATGGGCCCAAGAGGACTTGAACCTCTGACCTTTGCGATGTCAACGCAACGCTCTAACCAACTGAGCTATGAGCCCTAATTAGCCGCCTAACCTGTTTTGCTAATTACGCCGCGATTTATTTAATCTTCTTCGCGGTGTATTCAACTTTTTTACCGCAAAATTTGATCCCGAGTCCACAAATAAGTTTTTATCTACGGACCAGGGAGCACGCCTATTTAATATCTGAAAATCGACCTTAAGCATTTGTTTATGTAAACTTTAAATGCTAAAGGGGAAACAATAATTATTTAATAATCTTACCGCCTCGTCAAACCTGACTGCACCTTGCATCGAGCTAAGCCTGTATGTTGCGCTTAATATATATTCGAATGTTGTAACGCTCGATGTAAATTAAAAAACGCAAAGGTTACATAAGGTGTTTTTTAATTTATGGGCAAGAAGGGAGTCGGACCCTTACGACCTTGCGGCCAACAGATTTTAAGTCTGTCGTGTATGCCATTCCACCACTTGCCCTCAATTTTTACGCAGTAAAAATTGACCCCGAATCCACCGCTAAGCTTTTATCCACGGACCAGGGGCCCGTGTATTCTGTTTGCTATACCTTCATAGCCACTAATCTTCTTTGCGGCGGAGTATCATGTCGTGTTACTCTTGCGCCTGGTTAAACCTAAAGCGAATTCATTAGGTATCTCGGCGTAAATTTCCGCTGCGCGAAAATTTAAGGCGACGAGCGGAATTGAACCGCTGAATAGTTGTTTTGCAGACAACTGCCTTACCACTTGGCTACGTCGCCAAATCTATAATAACTTTTTTACTTCTTTTACAATGTCGACTGTCTCTGCTAAACAACCTGCCCCCACCACCCCGCAAGCTAATAAACCTTTATGCGGGAGAATAAATTTATAACCGCAGGATTTTAATTTCGCAATATTGCTTTGGGTAATTTTATGGTTATACATATTTTCATTCATCGCCGGAGCGATTAAAACCTTGGTTTTGCTAGCGCAAACCGTACAGCTTAAAAGATCATCACAGATACCGGCAGCAAGTTTAGCGATAATATTAGCGGTAGCCGGTGCAATTAAAATTAAATCCGCTTTTTGCGCCAAGGCCACATGTTCAATACTCCAAGTATCCTGGTGATCAAATATTCCTGCGGAGTAAACCCGGTTACCGCTTAAACTGCGAAAAACAACCGGCCGGATCATCTCCTCTGCTTCTTTAGTCATTACCACATGCACTGCCCAGCCGCATTCCCGAAGCCGGCGGATAAGACCGCAGGATTTATAAATCGCAATACTGGCAGTAATGCCTAAAATAATATTTTTTTCGGTTTTGCTCATTACTCTTTGGCCTTAATTTTTCTCGCTTCGACCTTACCGGCCTCAATCTCGTGCAAAGCTACGGTTGAAGGTTTTACCGAAGCATCATCATCTACTAATTTCGGCTGCCCTTCGGCGATCTCTAAAGCCCTTTTCGAAGCCAAAATTACTAGTTTATAAATTGACCCCATGCTGCTGCCTAAAAGTCTTTCTCTTCCCTTATATTGCATCTTTTACCCCCATATAATTGTTAAACTCTGCTTTCTTGCAAAAAAATTCTTTTTAATTCTTTAAGCGCAGCCGCCAAATTCTGATTTAAGATACAGTGGTCAAATTTTCCGGCTGACTGCAGCTCTCTGCGCGCCATTAGCAGGCGCTGTCTTATTTCTTGTGGATTAGTGCGGCGACAACGATTCTGAATTCTTTCCTTAAGCACGCTCAGCGAAGGCGGTAAGACAAAAATTGTTACCGTGTTATCCGGATATAATTTTTTAAAAATCCGGGCGCCCTTAAGGTCCAAGCATAAACCCACACTCTTGCCTTTAGTCAACTGCTTTTCCAGCGGTTCTTTAGGCGTTCCGTAATAATAGCCCAAATACCGGGTCCATTCAAGAATTTTTTTCGCTTTTAACAAGCGCCTAAACTCCGCAAGCGTAACAAAAAAATACTCCTTGGCCTCTCTTTCACCAGAACGTTTCGGCCGCGTAGTCATGGAGCAGGATTTAATTAATGATTTCCGGATTTGCTTCTCTTGAAGTAGCTTGGTCAGAAGGGTAGTTTTGCCTGAGCCCGAGGGCCCGCTGATCACGAAAATTTTACCCGGCTTCTTTTGAATATTGTCGGCTTTCACTACTCGATATTTTGCACCTGTTCGCGGATTTTCTCAATTTGGCTTTTCATCTCTACGGCCCGGCCCGAAATAATCAAATCAAATGACTTGGCCGCCAAAGTATTGGCCTCCCGCTGCATCTCTTGGGTAATAAAATCCAGTTCTTTACCTACCGCACCGCCTTGGTCGATTTTCTGCTGGAAATTATTGATATGAAAATGCAACCGGTCAGTTTCCTCAGCCACATCTGCGCCTTTTAAAAAAGCCAAACGCTCTTCTTCCGCCTGAATCTTTTTAAGCTTATTTTCGACTGCCACAACAAAACGCTTTTTAATAAAAATTAGATCTTTCTTCAATAGACCGCTGCGTTTTTTTAATAAACCCGCCAAGGCGCATCCTTCCTTCTGCCGCGCCAGGAGCAAACTTGTAAGTGCTTGTGTAAAAACAGGTTTTAGCTGCTCCCAAATATGCGCGCCGGTCGGTTTATCCTCCTTAAGCGATAAAATCCCCGGCAGACGGATTAATGAATCCAAAGTTATTCCATCGTTGATTTTAAATTCTTTTTTAAGGCTATTGAGCTCATGCAAATAATTTTTCAGCAGCTTGCGGTTAACAAAAATACCCTGCGCCATCTGGCCTCTGATGTTTATCGCGCAATAAATCCTTCCCCTTTTAAGTTTTTCTTCAATTTCCTTTTTGAGTTTTTCCTCCAAGGAAAGCAGCCCTTCCGGTAAATGAAAAACAGTTTCCAGAAATTTATGGTTAGTGCACCGCAATTCCACACTCACCCGGCCGAAAGAGTTGACCTCTGTTTCCTGGCAGCCAAAACCAGTCATACTATTAATTTTGTTTTTCATTGATCCGCCCAAACCTTGCTCGGACATTCTTTTAACACGACCTGCTTGGTCGCGTAAAGATCGACGATAATCTCATCCGGCTTAAACCACAGCTTGATTTCTCTCTCCGCTTCGGGAATATTAGACGAAACATGCACGACGTTTTCATAAACGCCATTGGTGGTGATCCGGCCGTAAGAACCCCGGATTGAGGTAGATTCAGCTTCTTCCGGATTAGTGGCTCCGGCTAAATCCCGGCACTTAGTGATTGCGTCTTTCCCCCAATAAACCAAAGCCATAACTTTTTTACGGTCATGTAAATCACCTTGTAAATATTTAATAATTTCCCCGAAAAATGGTTTATCTTTCAGGTGCCGGTAATGTTCTTCGGCTAATTCTTTAGATACGCGCACCATTTTAGCCGCCACGATTTCCAGCTTGGTTTCGGATAACCGCGTCAGGATATTTCCGGTAAGTGATTTTTTTAGACCGTCGGGTTTGATTAAAATTAAGACTGCCTGGCCCATTACTTGTTTCCTCCTTTAATAACGTTAACGATACGCTGAAGATCTTCGGGTGAATAAAATTCAATATTAATATGCCCGCGTTTTTTTCTTTTGCTGATGCGGACTTTAGTCGCTAAAGCATGCTGCAATTGCTCCTCGAGAATTGCGACCAATGGTTCACGCTGCCCGCGGCCAACATTGTGTTTTATAGACCGGGGGCGCACACTTTTAATCAAATTTTCCAACTCCCGCACAGAAAGCCCTTTAGTAATTATATCCTGGGCTATTTTTCGCTGGTAGTTGGCATCTTCGATTTCCAACAACGCGCGGCCATGCGCAAAACTGATCCGGCCTTTTTTCATTTCACCTTGGATTTCGTGCGGAAGTTTAAGCAGACGTAAGGTATTGGTAACCGAAACGCGGGATTTTCCTAAAACCTCACTGAGCTTTTCTTGAGTAACCTGAAACTTATCCATTAAATGTTGATAAGCATGCGCTTCTTCGATAGGATTTAAACCTTCACGTTGAATATTTTCGATTAAAGCTAATTCCAAAGAATCCTGATCATTAACGACCCTGACTATAACCGGTAACTCTTTGAGCCCCAAAGAGTTACATGCACGCAATCTTCTTTCTCCGGCGATCAATTCGTAATTATCACCTTTACGGCGGACTAAAAGTGGCTGAATAACCCCTTTTTCTTTAATGGATTGCGCCAGCTCTTCAATGTTCTGCTCATCAAAATCTTCTCGCGGTTGGAACGGATTAGGTTTGATTTGCGTCGGGGAGACATAAATTATTTCTTCTTTTTTTACAAGTGAAGTATCTGCGGTTATTTCCGGAATTAACGCGCTAAGTCCTTTTCCTAAAGCTTTTCTTTCCATTAATCCGCTCCTTTTACGATTTTAGAATTCAGAGACAACCCTAAGATTTCACGGCTTAAATCTTCATATTTTTGCGCACCCAGAGAATCCCGATCATACAACGCAATCGGCTTGCCAAAACTCGGGGCCTCAGTTAAACGGACATTTCTTGGAATTACGGTAATGTAAACTTTTTCATTAAAATGACTTCTTGCTTCTTGAATTACTTCCTTGGTTAAATTTGTACGGAAATCTGCCATGGTTAACAGTATACCTTCAATAGCTAAAGTCGGATTGAGATTTTCTTTCACAAGCTTAATGGTATTATGTAGTTGCGTCAACCCTTCTAAAGCATAATATTCACATTGTACTGGAATAATGACTGAATCAGCAGCACATAAGCCATTTATTGTAAGGAGCCCCAATGAAGGCGGGGAATCAATAATTATAAAATCATAATTATTTTTTTCCGGCTGCAATGCCCTCTTTAATCGATACTCCCGGCCAAGTGCTCCCACTAATTCCACCTCTGCTCCGGTTAAGTCCAAATTAGAAGGCGCAAGCATAAGATTGTCAATTGCTGTTTTTTGTAGAATATCGGTAAATTTTAATTCTTCAAGTAGAATGTGGTAGGTGCTTTTTTGGATGTCATGTTTGTTGATGCCGATACCGCTAGTGGCGTTTGCTTGAGGATCCAGATCAATAAGCATAACCTTCTTACCAGCCATAGCGAGATAAGCTGCAAGATTGATCGAGGTAGTAGTTTTACCTACTCCCCCCTTCTGATTACAAATCGCAATTATTTTACCCATTGGTATTATTCTAGTTATCAAATGTTCCCCGTGGAACAATTGATATCATCAGTTACCAAGCGCTTATTGGAATGTTCCCCGTGGAACATTTAAGCCTCTAACCCATTATCCTAAAATTAACTGTTTTGTCAAGTTGTTATTTGCTTTCGATTACGCTTACGCGTATTTTAGCCGGCTTAGCCCCAGCCATACCAAAAAGGCCTTTTTTCTCTTCAGTCAAGCTCTCTATTTTCACGCGGTTACGAGGAAGTTTTAACTCTTGCAAAGCCTTCTCAATTGCTTCTTCAACTGTTTTACCTTCCACTTCAACGTATTTGGCTTTTTTCATTTTTGTATATTGATACGGAATTGGTAAATAAGCATAAATAAGCTGTTCACAAACCAATAAAGCACTAATCCGGACGGCATTTGGTAGAAAATTACACCGAACATGATCGGCATAATAATCACCATCATTTGTTGCTGCTGAGCGGTTTCCCCGGTAGCTTTAGACATAGAAATTTTTTGTTGAACTAACATTCCGATTGCCATTAAAATCGGCAGAACATTCAATTGGTTTCCCAGCAATGGAATTGAGTGCTTAAAAACAAATGCCTTGTCGGGTGAAGATAGATCTTTAATCCATAGAAAATGCGCTCCCCGCAGCGCGACTGAACGAATTAAGGCCTGATAAAGAGCAAAAAATATCGGCATTTGCAATAAAAGCGGCAGGCATCCGCCTAAAGGATTGACTTTATGCTCCTTGTAAAGATCCATGATTTCTTTATTAAGCCTTTGCGGGTTATCTTTCAACTCTTTGCGCAAAGCCTCAATTTTCGGCTGTAAAACTTGCATTTCTTTCATGGAACGCATTTGCTTAATGGAAAGCGGAAAAAGCAGAAAATATACTGCAATACTTAAAATTATGATTGCAATTCCCCAGTTGTGCACTAAGTTATAGAAAAATCCCAGTAATTGCAAAAGCAATTGGGCAATAAAATCAAAGGTGCCAAAATATATGATACCTGACCATTCAGGTTTAATACTATTTAATATGTTTAAATCCTGTGGCCCCAAATAGATATGATATAAATGTCCAATCTGGGCATTTGGATCAATTTTTGTCTCCCCCATAAATAAACCAACTTCGGATTCTTGTGGAGAAATCTTTTTTGTATAAGCGCTTGCTGCTAAATCAGCAGGCTCAACAATAGCACAAAAGTATTGATCTCTCAGACCTAGAAATTTAACATCCAGATTATTAGTATCCTTGCCGGCTGAAAGATGC